>Ga0070735_10000710_pt1 | contig 34574 bp, 26 predicted proteins | sample Coa_R1_FD_66443 | JGI IMG/M metagenome (GOLD analysis project Ga0070735, IMG submission 66443) | Surface soil microbial communities from Centralia Pennsylvania, which are recovering from an underground coalmine fire - Coalmine... | ecosystem: Environmental > Terrestrial > Soil > Unclassified ...
GCCCAGAAGGTAGAGATATAAGCTGTCAGAACACCCGCGACCGTGAACCAGGCAATGGTGAACACAATCGAGTGGCCCGAAATGGAGAGGAAGAAGTAGGCTATCCCCGCGATGAAGAGCGGTATCGCAGCGTGCCACCGTCGCTCCGCCTGCTTGTCGGAATGCCAGCCATTGAGTTGCATAGTTACAAAAGCGGCCACGAACGGCAGAGCGCCCACCATCCCAACCCGCATATCGGTGAAGCCTGTCAGCCGCTTCAGCATGGTGGGAAACCAGAAGACGAATGTGTACTGGCCGATGTAAGCAAGGAAGGTCAGCGTAGCCATCCACACAATTGTTGGTGATCGCATGGCCTGCCACACCGTGATGGTGGCAGTGCTAGGAGGGGTCTCTTCCTTAAGTTTCTGCTCGAGCCATCTCCGCTGCTCGGCAGTAAGCCATGCGGCTTCCCTTGGCCAATCGGTAAGGAAGAAGAATGCAAAAATTCCGAGCAGAATCGCCGGGGCTCCCTCGAGGACAAACAGCCACCGCCATCCCGGGAAGCCCAGCCAGCCGCGGCCTAGAATCCAGCCCGCCAGCGGTGATCCCAGCACCGCTGACAGCGGAATAGCGCCCATGAAGTTGCTGGTGGCCTTGGCGCGATCTTCAAAAATGAACCAATGGCTCAAATACACGATGACGCCTGGGAAAAAGCCCGCCTCCGCTGCCCCCAGCACGAAACGCGCCAGGTAGAGCTGAGGAGGAGTGTGCACCAGCCCCGTCAGCACGGTCAGGGAGCCCCAGGCAATCATGGTGGCCGATATCATGCGGCGTGCGCTCCAACGCTCCACCAGCAGCGCGCCAGGAATCTGTAATGCCAGGTAGCTGATGAAGAAGATACCCGCACCCAGCCCAAACACATGGTCGCTGAACGAAAGGTCGCGCGACATGCCCACCGCCGCGTAGGCCAGGTTCGTGCGGTCTACGTAGTTAACGATATACAGGATGAACAGAAAAGGCAGCAGGCGGAAGCCGACGATGCGGCGAGTGTGTTCGCCGGTTTGTGTGGCGTTGGTCATCATCATGGTGGAGGCAGCTATTGCCTCTCAGCACTCGCCGGGCAGTGTTGAAGTGGTGGCGGGAAGTATATATCGGAATCAGGTTTTGGGCTGCACTTCACTCGGTCTGGTCACCACGAATCTAGTTTTAATTTCCGGATCACCGACCATCCCGTATTGCCTTGTTCTTACTCGTATCGCAGAGCCACTGTAGGATCTACATCTGCGGCACGTCGCGCGGGAACGTAACACGCCATGAGTGCGACGAACATCAGGAGCAAAGAGACGGCCACGAACGTGAGAGGATCGCTGGCCGAGACCATGAACAACTGACTTGCCATCACTCTGGTCAAAGCGATCGCGCCAAAAACTCCGATCACAATTCCGGTCAGAACCAGTCGTGCCCCGCCGCCGAGGACCAGGCGAAGCACGTCGCCCCGTTGGGCTCCGAGCGCCATGCGCACTCCGATTTCGTGCGTGCGTTGACCGACCAGGTAAGACACAACGCCATAAATGCCAACGCTGGCGAGGATAACGGCCAGAGCTGCGAAGGCTGCCAGCAGAATCATCAGGAATCGATGACTCGCAATGGAGCGAGAAACTAGCTGCTCCATGGTTTGCTCGCCGTAGATCACCTGCTGATCGCTCATTTCCTGAGCGGCGTGGCGAACCGAACCGAACGAGGCCGCCGGATCTCCAGCTACTCGAACCACAAAGGCCGTTGAACTTACTGCCTTGATGTAGTCGTCGGGCATTTGCACCTCGGGAATGTAGAGCTCTGCCCGCAACTGCTGCGTCTCGTCGCTATCGAGGCCCCACTGCTTGACATGAGCGACAATGCCGATGATCTCCGCTAACTGGTCGCCAGTTTTCAGATGGATTCGTTTTCCAACAGCATCTTGAGTGGGGAAGAACTTTTTTGCAAAGACTTCATCGACCACGACAACCTTTGGCGATTGCTCATTATCTTGCGCGGTGAAAAAACGACCCGCCAGCAGCGGGGTCTTCATGATCTTGAGGTAGTCCGGATCGACAATGTAATCGATGGCCCAATTCATGTCATTGTCATTGGCCGGCCTCGCCTGGCCTTGGAGCCAGAACAATTGTTCATCGTCGTAGTCGAGGGGGGCAGCCCCTGAGGTCTGAGCTACAGCCTCTACGCCTGGGATCGCACTGAGCCTGCGGTTCAATTCCCGAAAGTGAGCGCGGATGCCGTCAGCACTGGCCATTACCACCGAAGGTGGTGGAGTAAGGCCGAACGACATAACATGATGCGGGTCGAAACCGGGATCGACTTGCCAGAGCATTACAAGACTGCGGACCATCAGACCGGCACCGGCCAACAGCATCAACGCCATCGCCATTTCCGCTACGACGAACACACCTTGTGCCCGGTGCCGCCTTCCACTGCCGCTCCGGCCGCCTTCCTTGAGGGTCTCGTTGGTTGCCCCGCGTGACATCTTCAGAGCAGGAGTGAGCCCGAAGACAATTCCTGCCAGAACTGCGGTTCCGGCGGTAAAGATGAGGACGTGAGCATCGAGCCCGATCTGCTCGGCGCGCGGCAGCGTGCTCGGCAGTGTCGCGAGAGCAGCTCGCGTGCCCCAGTTCGCCAAGAGCAGTCCGATTGCACCACCGGTCAGTCCCAGCAGCACGCTTTCCACAAGAAGTTGACTCACCACCCGAGCCTGGGTTGCACCCAAGGCAGCACGAATGGCAAATTCCCGTGCGCGGACTGTGGACCGCGCCAGCATCAGATTGGCGACATTCAAACAGGCAATCAGCAACACAAAACCAACCGCGGCCAGCAGGATAAGCAATAACGGGCGCACGGAGCCGACCATCTGTTGCTTCAGCGGCTTAAGGTTTGTGCTGATCCCCTTGTCCGTATCTGGAAAAGCGGCGGCCAGGTTACGCGAGAGAGAGTCCATGTCGGCTCGCGCCTGCTGCACGGTTACTCCTGGCTTGAGTCGCGCGATGCCGTGGAAGCCCAGCCCTGCTCCGCGGTTCAGCAGTAGCGGGTTGTTCCATTGCCCCGCGGGCACAAATAACTCACCATCCCGGAAACTGGGAAGGCTCAGATGAAAGCTCGCGGGAATGATTCCGACAACTGTATAGCCTTTGGGTCCGAGCCTGATACTCTTGCCCAGAATGTCGGGAGAGGAACTGAATTTCCTGCGCCACAGATCCTCCCCAATCAGGACAACAGGCGCTGCGCCAACTTCGTCTTCTCCGGCCATCAAGAGTCGGCCCATGACGGGCTTTACTCCGAGGGTCGAAAAGAAGTCAGAAGAAACAAGATCGCCATCCACTTGCTCAGGCTCGCCTGCGCCGATCAGGCTGAAGGAAAAGACACGCGAGACCGCCATGGAAGAGAACGAGCGATTGTCCTTCTGCCAGTCGCGGAAGTTCGGATACGAGATCGAGCCGTTTTCGAAATTGGCCTTGTTCTCTCCCAATGCGACTAACTGTTCGGCCCGCGGGAAGGGCAGCGGATTCAGCAGTACGCCATTCACAATGGAGAACACAGCCGTGTTTGCGCCGATACCCAGCGCGAGTGTAATGACAGCCACTGCTGTAAAGGCTGGCGACTTCAACGCCATCCGCACGCCGTACCGAAGATCCTGGAATAGATTATCCATAGTTCCTCACCACACGAACTGGACTGACACTTTGCCTCCCCAAGAAGAGCACCCCAGTCGCCACTACTTTCGGGAAGGATCACCAGAGCTTTCTTGGACTTATGGATAGCCGTAGTTCGGGTACTGTCCACTATCAGTGGCCAACGTCCGCAACCGGACAGCAAGGCTGACCTTGTCGCCTATCAGATCAATGTTTTTGGGCTTCTGGCTAGATTTTTCGTCTGGATTCTAGCTCTTGGCCGGGGACTCGACCTTCTTGTCGAGCAACTTCTCCATCTCATCCATCACACGGTTCATCTTCTTCACTGTCAGCTCGAGTGGCTCGTCGGTGGTCATGTCGACGCCGGCATCTTTCAGCAGGTCGATGGGATATTTCGACTTGCCCGAGGAAATAAATTTGAGGTAGCGCTCGGTGGCACCGGGATCGCCCGCCAATACCTTCTCGGACAAGGCTGACGACGCAGTGAACGAAGTCGCGTACTGGAAAACGTAGAACGAATTGTAGAAGTGGGGGATGTAGGCCCATTCGTTGGCGATATAGTCGTCGACGATGCAAACACCTTGATCGTTTCCGTAATACTTCTTCACGATCTCGCTGTAAAGTTTCGAAAGAGAGTCACCGGTGAGAGGTTCGCCTTTCTCAACCATCTCGTGCATACGCAATTCGAATTCCGCAAATTGTGTTTGCCGGAATACCGTGCCCTTGATGCTCTCCAGATAATTCCCGAGCAGAGAGAGCCGGGTCGCGTCGTCTTGCGTGTGCTTGAGCATGTAATCGAGCAGCAGCGCCTCATTAAATGTCGAGGCGACTTCGGCAACAAAAATCGGGTACTGCGACAAGGCATAGGGCTGCGTCTTGTTTGAGAAGTAGCTATGCATCGTATGCCCGAGCTCGTGCGCAACGGTGCTCATGTCGTCGTATTTCCCGTTGTAGTTGATCAGCATATAAGGATGGACGTCGTAGGCCGAGCCATTCGAGTAGGCTCCTGAAGTCTTGCCTTCTGTTGGATACATATCGATCCAGCGCTCGGTGAAGGCGCGGTTCGCTCCTGCGGCGTATTCCTTGCCGAGCGGAGCCAGCGCTTCGAGAATGTTGTGTTCGGCAACGTCGACCGTATATTTCTTGTCGACCGCAGGGACCAGCGGGGCGTACAGATCGTAGTAATGCAACTCAGAAAGTCCCATCATTCGCTTGCGCAACTTCAGGTAGCGATAGAACGTCGGCAGATTACGATCGACTCCTTCAATCAGCCGCGAGTACACCGAGACGGGAATATTGGGATGGTCGAGGCTGGCCTGGAGCGAGCTGTCGTAGTTCCGCGCATGCGCATAAAAGACGGAAGTCTGCACGTTGGAGTTCATCACGGAGCCGAAGGTCGCGCGATATTTTCCCAAGGCGGTGAAAAAAGCTTCCATCACCTTCTGTCGGTCTTCTCGGGAAGCGGACGCACGGTAGAGCGAGAAGGCTGCTTTATCGAGCTTGACGGTTTTGCCGTCGCTCAGCGTGACGGAAGGATACGGGAAATCGGCGTCGGCAAAGATGCCGTAAACGCTCTGTGGTCCGCTCGCCATGACGGAGGCGCCGGCCAGAAGTTTCTCCTCGGCATTGCTGAGCGTGTGGGCGCGGCGGCGTGCGATGTCCTGCAAATAATGGCGGTAGACGCCAAGCCGCGGCTCTTGCGACAGGAAGCGTTCGATGGTCGCGTTATCCATCTTCAGAATCTCGGGCTCAATGAAAGCTCCCTCAGTTCCGAGAACGGAGCCGAGCTGAATCATTTCCTGCTGCATGCCCTGGTAGGTGCTGACCCGTGTATCCTCATCGGACTTCATGGCCGCAAAGCTGTACAGGCGCGAAAGCTCGCGCTCGAAATTGTTTTCGAGGTCCAGAGCGTCGGCCAGGTGCGAAGGGGAAGACGCCAGCGTGCCCTGAAACGGGCGAAGTGTGGGCAACGCAGCAGCCAACATCTCTTTCGCCGTGCGCCACGCCGCGTCGGAAGGATAGAGCGCGGTCAGGTCCCATTTATATTCGTCGGGCACTTTGGTGCGATCCCGTTCCTGGGCTTGGGAAATCGTGGTTGATGCGGCAAACAACACAAGCGCACTCGGCAGGTGACGGAGAAAAGTGACGATATCAACTTGCATACGCGGTGCTCCCTTATACGTTTGACGAGATCAGGGGAAAAAGAGAAGCTGGATTCGTCCCGGAAAAGAGCCTATCCCAAGTGCTAGACTGACTCGGCGTTATTGTACTGTACTGCGTCTTCATGCCCCTTCCGAACGAAAAACTGGGATTGATCGCCGGGAACGGCAAGTTCCCATTCCTCGTGCTCGAGGCGGCCATGGCTCAGGGCTACCAGGTCGTGGTCGCCGCTATCAAAGAAGAGGCTTTTCCTGAGATCGAATCGCACGGCGCGGCCGCCGTGTACTGGCTCTCGCTCGGCGAACTCTCAAAGCTGATCGAGACCTTTCAGCGGGAGGGTGTGCACCGCGCGGTCATGGCCGGGCAGGTCAAGCACAAGCAGATTTTTTCCAGCATTCGTCCGGACTGGAAACTGGCGAAGCTTCTGCTCTCACTCACCACCCGCAACACGGATTCACTGTTGGGCGCAATTGCCGAGGTCCTTGCCGACGAGGGCATCACGCTGGAAAAATCGACATGGTTGCTCGATCCGCTGATGGTCAAGCCTGGAGTGCTGACGCGGCGTACGCCCACGGAGCAGGAGCAGAAGAATATCGAGTACGGTCGCGGCGTAGCACGACAATTGGCGCAGCACGATATCGGGCAGACAGTCGTGATTGCGGAATCGGCCTGCGTTGCTGTTGAGGCGATGGAAGGGACCGATGCCACCATCGAGCGCGCCGGCCAGATCATGCGCTCGCTGCATGGAGACTCCTCGACGCTCAGCCGCGACTTGACGGTCGTGAAGATCGCAAAACCGAACCAGGACATGCGGTTCGATGTTCCCGTGATTGGAGTGAAGACGATCGAAGTGATGCGCACCGCAGGTGCCACATGCCTGGCAGTAGATGCCGGGAAGTGTTTATTGCTGGATGGGAGCAAAGTGATCGATGCGGCGAACGATGCGGGAATCTCTATCGTCGCTGGCGAAGGATAGGTATGAGTACGAACAACGCGGCAATCTCTGAAGCGGCGGGCATTGCAGATCAATTACGTCGCGCATTCGATGGAAGTGCGTGGCACGGGCCGGCAGTGCTGGAGTTGGTCGAGGACGTCGACGCAGCCACCGCGGCGGCTCGTCCCATTGCAAATGTTCACAGCATTTGGGAGCTGCTTCTGCACATCGCTGTTTGGGACAACGTCGGGATGGTGCGCCTCGCTGGCAATAAATTCCAGCCCACGGGCACGAAGAACTTCCCATCAGTTCCATCCAAACCTACTCAAGCCGCATGGCGCAAAGCGGTCGCCGACACGAAGCGCATCCACGAAGAGCTGGTCAAGACTGTGGCTGCTCTCCCGGAGTCTCGCCTGCGCGATCGCGTCCCCGGCAAGCGCTACGACTTCTATCACATGCTGCATGGGATCGCGCAGCACGAGCTTTACCACGCCGGACAGATCGCAATCCTGAAGAAGGCCGGGTAGACATATCTCCTGCTATCTCAACCGGACATATCATGTACTACCGACAAGCCGCAAAGGGTTGCATTGACGGAAGTATGATTTGGCCGTAAGATGGCTCGCGCCTAATCGCCCTGCGGACACGGCGACTGAACCCACGCATCACACCCGTCTACAATGATCGGCCAAACTGTCTCCCACTATCGCATCCTTGAACTTCTTGGCGGCGGAGGTATGGGCGTGGTCTACAAGGCCGAAGACACGCTGCTCGGCCGCTTCGTCGCCCTGAAGTTCCTTCCCGATGATGCCTCTAAGGATCCGCAAGCCCTGGAGCGCTTTCGCCGTGAGGCGCGGTCGGCTTCTGCGCTGAACCATCCCAACATTTGTACGATCCACGAAATTGGCGAGTACAACGGGCAGGCTTTTATCGTGATGGAGTGCCTGACCGGGCAGACACTGAAGCACATCGTCGATCGCAAGCCGATGGAGCTCGAGCGCCTGTTATCTCTCGCCATCGAAGTAGCGGACGCGCTCGATGCGGCTCACTCGAAGGGCATCGTGCATCGTGACATCAAGCCGGCGAACATCTTCGTCACCGATCGCGGACACGCCAAGATTCTCGACTTCGGCCTCGCCAAGGTGGCGCGCGCAGCACGTCCCACCAGCGGTGATTCGCAGACGATCGCTGATGTGAGCAGCCTCGATCTGACGAATCCCGGAACGGCTGTGGGCACCGTTTCCTATATGTCGCCCGAACAACTACGCGGCAAGGAACTCGATGGCCGCACGGATTTGTTCTCGTTCGGTGTTGTCCTGTATGAGATGGCGACGGGAGTTCTTCCATTTCGTGGAGAAACCTCTGCCGTTATCACGGAAGCGATTCTGAATCGCACTCCGACCGCTCCGGTCAAGCTGATTCGCGATCTGCCGCCCAAGCTGGAAGAGATCATCTCGAAGGCGCTGGAAAAAGACCGGGACATGCGTTGCCAGACGGCGGCCGAGCTGCGCGCCGATCTGAAGCGGCTGAAGCGCTCGATGGATTCGTCGCGCGAATCAGTCGTTACCGAGCAGTCGCAGCCAGTGTCGACTTCGTCGGGAACGACTGCCACGGTTGCGACGTCTTCGCATCCGATTGTTGCGGCGAAGAAATCTCCGCGAGCACTCATCGCAGTGGCTGCGCTGGCAATAGCAGCTGGCCTTGGTCTTTATGCCGGAAAGATGGTGTACACGCCGGCGCCGCTTCAGCCGCCGCTGTACCGCCAGCTTACGTTCCGTCGCGGCAGCATTCGATCGGCGCGGTTTGCCCCGGACGGTCAAACGATTCTTTACAGCGCCGCATGGCAGGGCAATCCGACAGACGTCTTCACAGCAAGGCCGGAGGCGCCGGAGTCGCGCTCCATGGGCCTGAGCCACACGCAATTGATGTCGGTTTCATCGACCGCAGAAATGGCGGTGTTGCTCAACAGCAAGGCGGTCGGAGCATGGGTCAGCATGGGTACACTCGCCCGCGCGCCGCTCTCAGGGGGCGCACCGCGCGAGGTACTCGAGCAGGTGCAGTGGGCCGACTGGTCGCCGGATGGAAACACACTCGCCGTTGTCCGTGATTTTGGCGGCAGAAACCGCCTGGAATATCCGATTGGCAAGCCGCTGTATCAAACCGGCGGATGGATCGGACATCCCCGCGTTTCACCCAAAGGGAACTACATCGCGTTCGCAGATCATCCGCTGCAAGGCGATGACAGCGGCTCGCTGGCGATCGTCGATATGGAGGGCAAGAAGAAGCTGCTCTCCGCACAGTGGTTCACGATTCAAGGATTGGCGTGGTCGCCCGATGGCAAAGAGATCTGGTTTACGGCCAGCAAGTCCGGCACGGATCGAACACTCTACGCCACATCTCTCGATGGCAAAGAGCGCATCGTGGCCCGGCTGCCCGGCGCATTGATGCTGCTCGATATTGCCAAAGACGGCCGCGTGCTTCTCGTACGCGCCGACTGGCGGCGCGAATTGCTTGGTCTGTTTGCGAGCGATCCGAAGCAACACGAACTCTCATGGCTGGACTATACGTATCCCGCCGACCTCTCTGCCGACGGCAAGACACTGCTCTTCGATGAGGAAGGCGGCGGAGGTGCGCTGGACTATTCCAAATCGAGCGGGCTCACGTACGCGGTGTACATCCGCAAGACGGACGGCTCTCCTGCGGTGCTGCTGGGTGAGGGTGGCGCAGTTTCGTTGTCCCCTGACGGGAAGTGGGCCATTGCACAAAGCCAGGAATCGCCTTCGCAGTTCAAGTTGCTGCCCACCGGCGCCGGGGAACCCAGACAGTTGACCAATGACAACATCAATCACAGTTGGGCACATTTCTTTCCGGATGGGAAGCGCATCATTTTCACCGCCGACGAGCCTGGCAAAGGTGTTCGGTTCTATGTCTACGATCTCGGTTCGAGCAAGTCGGAGGCGATCTCCCCGGAAGGCGTGAACGGGACGTCATTCGCCATCTCTCCCGATTCGCTGCAGGTCGCGGCCATAGGCCCCGACAAGAAGGGATATCTCTATCCGACGGCAGGCGGCGATCCGAAATTGATCGCTGGGCTGAACCCGGGCGAGCAGCCGATCACCTTCAGTTCCGATGGGCACGCCCTCTACATTTATCAGCCTGGAGAGCTCCCCGCGCGTGTCTATCATCTCGATATTCAAAGCGGCCAACGCACCCTTTGGAAGGAATTGATGCCGTACGACCCTGCAGGCGTGGAAAACATCGGGCCGATCCTGATGACGCCTGATGCGAAGACGTGCGTCTTCGGCTATCACCGCATGCTGGCGGATCTATATCTGGTGGAAGGGCTGAAGTAGAAAGCCCCATTGCCACATTCTGACCACAACTAATCGGGAAGGGCACGAGTTCCACTCCTGCCTTTAAGACGCACAGACAAGTTGCGCTTCAGCGCCTGAGGTTCGATCTTGCGGACTCACCGGTTCGCAGGGCTTGTGACTCTGTACAGCGCGCTCGCGTGCGGTCTCAAGTCCAAGTGCAGGCTCCGTTGCAAGCCCAGGGACTCGTGCATCCACAAATCACGCACGTCTGCCGATGAACCGGAGATCCCGATATCACTCCAGGCGAAATTCGCAGTTTCGATGTTCTCTCCCAGGTTGAACACTGCAACGTAGCGCTCTCCCGGTTTTGCGCCATTCGCTGCCCAGACCCGAATGTTGCCCTTATCCAACGCCTGATGTCCGCCTTTGCTGTGCTGGTCTACGTCGAGCACTTCCTCGTTCGTGATGAGCGCCGTGGTAGCCGCGTCGTTGCTCGGCAGATCGCCACCGAAGATCAGCGGAGAGCGGAAGATGCTCCACAGTGTCATCACAGTTTGCTGTTCGTCGGGCGTGAACTTCGTGTGCGCGCCTCCGCCTTCCACGCTCGTGACGCGCAATTTGCCCAGAGGAAGCATGTCGGCGTCGGGCCATGTGTCGTTTTTGCCCACGAACTGCGCCCAGTCGCGCGTGTAGTCGAACTGCTGCCGCAAGAGTTTCCAGTCGTCCCAGAAGTCGTCAGAGATGCGCCACATTTGTGCGTACTTTTCAAAGAACTCGGCTTCAGAGATCGGAACTGGCCCGGGCGAGATGCTCAACACCATCGGCCGTCCGGTCTTACGAATCGCCTGGCTCAACGCCTTCATCTCGGCAGGTTGATACAAGTGACTGCCCATGTCGTCGGCTTTGATGAAATCCACGCCCCACGAGGCATACAGCTCAGCGATCGAATCGTAGTAGGCCTGAGAACCGGGCCTGGTCGTGTCTACTCCCCACATATCAGGATTCCAGCGGCAAGCATTGTCTTTATCGGCGATGTCGGCTGCGTGATAGGGCGTGCCTTTGATCGGGAGATTCTTCTCCACAGCCTGCCGCGGAATGCCGCGCATGATGTGGATGCCGAACTTCAATCCCTTGCTGTGAACGTAGTCCGCGAGCGGCTTGAATCCCGCGCCATTCGCGGACGAAGGAAAGCGATTCACCGCAGGCATTAGGCGTCCGTAGTCGTCCATCGTCAGCGGCGCACCTGGCTTGTAGTCATGTCCCTGGGCATTCGGCTCGTACCACTGGATATCAACGACAATGTATTGCCAGCCGTATCTCGCGAGATGCTCGGCCATCCAGTCGGCATTGGCTTTGACCTGTTCTTCGCGAACGGTCGTGCCATAGGAGTCCCAACTGTTCCAGCCCATTGGGGGAGTGGGCGCAGGCGATGATTGTCCAAACGAGAGGATGGCTGAAAATAGCGGCAGTAACAGGCAAGAAGTCACGGCGGCTCTCATGGCCGGAATTGTAAGGTGTGGGACCGAAAGTAGGACGAAAAGTTAGGCGGCCTCGATCAGGCCGCCTAGAAAATCCGCGTTCATCCGCGTGAATCTGCGGAAAAGAAGTTGAAGTTAGATGTCCAGGTTCTTCACGTCCAGTGCGTTTTCTTCGATGAACTTGCGCCGTGCTTCCACGTCTTCTCCCATCAGCGTAGTGAAGATCGTTTCGCACTCGGCAATGTCCTCAAGCTTTACCGAGAGAAGCGTCCGCCGCTCGGGATCCATGGTCGTTTCCCAAAGTTGCGGAGCCGTCATCTCACCCAGCCCTTTGTATCGCTGGATGGTGAAGTCCTTCCGGCCTTCGTTGATGACATAGTCGCGAAGCTCGCGGACATTCGTCTTCTCGACGACTTCCACTTCTTTCTTCTTCGCAGGCGCCTTAGCGGCTTTCTTTTCGGCCTTGCCGTCTTCGTCAGCGGCTTCGCCGTCGCCATTGCTGGCAGGCGCAGCCTTGACCAGAGTCTCGACCACGAACGGCGGTTCCATGTAGGGCTCGATCTGTTTGAATTTCGAGATCAGCTGCCGGCACTCCGCGCTCGACGCGAGCACCCAGTTGATGATGTGCTCAGCGCCGTGCTTATTAATGAAGCTCACTTCCCACAGGTTGTGCTCTTCGTCGAAGCGGGCCTCGATGCTCTTGAAGCCCTCGTCTTTCTGCAGCTTCTTGATTTCTTTTTCCAGGCGCTCGATCTTCTTGGGCGGCGTCTTTTTGTCGCCTTCGAAATCGGTACGCTTGGCCAGATCCAGCTTGGGAATCAGCTCGGTGACTTTCTCATTGCGCACGCGCTTGTCGAGCTTCTCGAAGAATCCGAGATATTCATCAAGCACTGCCATGAACTTGGCCAACTCTTTGCCTTCGAGTTTGGCCGCACCTTCGCCGTAACGGATGATCAATCCATCGGCAGCGCGCTTCACCATGACCTTGACGAACTCGCGCTCGTCTTTGATGTACTGCTGCGACTTGCCCTTCTTCAGCGAGAACAGCGGCGGCTGCGCGATGAACACGTTGCCGCGCTTGATCAGATCCTGCATGTGGCGGAAGAAGAACGTGAGCAACAGCGTGCGGATGTGGCTGCCGTCGACGTCGGCGTCGGTCATCAGGATGATCTTGCCGTACCGAACTTTGGTCGGATCGAAATCTTCTTTCGAGATGCCGGTACCGAGCGCGGTGATCATGGCACGAATTTCTTCGTGCGCCAGCATCTTGTCGTAACGAGCTTTTTCGACGTTAAGAATTTTTCCTTTGAGCGGCAGAATCGCCTGGAAGCGGCGATCGCGTCCCTGTTTTGCGGTGCCGCCTGCGGACTCGCCCTCGACCAGGAACAGCTCGCAACGATTCGGATCGCGCTCGGAGCAGTCCGCCAGCTTGCCGGGCAGACCGCCGGAATCAAGAGCACCTTTGCGGCGCGTGAGATCGCGTGCCTTGCGCGCTGCCTCGCGGGCTCGGGCCGCATCGACAGCTTTATTGATGATCTTTTTCGCGACCGCGGAGTTCTGCTCGAAGAATGCACCCAGCCGTTCGTTCACGAACTGCGTGACGGTTCCCGCAATGTCGGAATTCAGCTTTCCTTTTGTCTGACCTTCGAATTGCGGCTGCGGCAGCTTCACGCTGATCACCGCGACCAGTCCTTCGCGAACGTCGTCGCCAGTCAGGTTCTCTTTCACATCTTTGAACAAGCCCATCTGCTGGCCCGCATAATTGATGGTGCGAGTCAAGGCCGTACGGAATCCGGAAAGATGCGTTCCACCATCAATGGTATTGATGTTGTTGGCGAAGCTGAAAATCGTCTCCGAATACGCGTCGTTATATTGCAGCCCGATTTCCATGTGGACGCCGTTGCGGTCATCTTCCATGTAGATCGGCTTGTCATGCAGCGTCTGCTTGCCGCGATTAAGATGCTTGATGAATTCGGCGATTCCGCCGTTGTATTTGAAATCAGTTCGCTTCGGTTCGCCGGACTTCGCATCTGTCGCGCGCTCGTCGGTAAGCGTAATGAGCAGACCTTTGTTCAGGAACGCCAACTCGCGCAAGCGCTGCGCCAGTGTGTCGTAGTTGTATTCGGTCGCGGTGAAGATGCTCCGATCGGGCACGAAATGAACCTTGGTTCCGGTTTTTACTTTCGCGACGCCGGTCTTCTTCATCTTGCTGGTCGGCTCGCCCTTCGAGTAGGTCTGCTGCCAGGTCCCGCCGTCGCGCCAGATTTCCAGTTCGAGATCTTCACTCAGCGCGTTGACGCAAGACACACCGACGCCGTGTAATCCGCCGGAAACTTTGTACGTGGACGAATCAAACTTTCCGCCAGCGTGCAGTGTGGTCATCACCACTTGCGCCGCAGAAATTTTTTCGCCGTCGATGTCCATGTCATCCACGGGAATGCCGCGGCCGTCGTCAACAACAGTGATGGAGTTGTCGAGGTGAATCGTGACTTCGATCTTGGTCGCGAATCCGGCGAGCGCCTCGTCAACGGAATTGTCCACAACTTCATACACGAGGTGGTGCAAGCCCAACTCGCCCGTCGAACCGATGTACATTGCGGGACGCTTGCGCACAGCCTCCATGCCGCCGAGGACTTTAATGGAATCCGCGTTGTAATCGTTCCCGTTCGTCCCGTTGATGGGAGTTACTTTGCCGTTTTTTGTTTTCGTGTCAACGATGGGAGTATTAATCTCTTTGGTGGCCATTCCGCTCCGCGAAAATGTCCGAACTTGTTCTTGAAACGCCTAGGATTTTTGGCTGGAAATTTCGCCCCGATCCGGCCTGCATTCAGAGTGTTTACAATCGACTCAAGTTATTGAAATTGCAAACACTTAGGATCAATGACGACTATGAGGATTATAGCACAAAAAGGAGCGATTTTGGAGGCCTTCGTCAAGCGCCGAATCGAGGGAGTAACGCGGCTGCGGATGGCTCGATCCAGTTGAGCGCGATTGCCTTGTTTCGCCGCGATTGAGCCGTTTCCCGAGCTACAAACCTGCGGGCGCTATCAGCGGCTATTCTCTCAATGTCACGTCAATCTTTTTGTCTCGCGTCAGGTTCTTTGTTTCACTTCAGTTTCTGGTCTCCGTCAGCCCGAGCCGTTCATCCGCGTGTTTCGGATTTTCCTGAGATCGGGGGTATCCCCCTCCCCCTCGAATCTCTGGAATCATCGAGTTAGCGGAAAATTCGAAAATAATCTATGGGGCTCAATCAGTTGCAGGCAAAATCTTGAGCCGCGGGGAGTTAGGAGCCGTTTTCTACCGCGGTTGCTCAGTTCCAGCTAGCGGGCGGTTTTTGGCGGGCACCACTCTCGCCGAGGTCATGATCTGCTTTTTGTGAATCAGTGCGCAAGGTCAGATGTCACAATGCGTCGGCCAACGTTGTGGAAAAGTTCTGGGGCGATGGTGGCCGTGTCTAACGGAAAATAATGATTAAGCTTTCGTCGATCTCGTCACCCTTCGTTCGACGAATACATAGAGTGGGAGTTCTGATCCAAAGTAGGCCTGCTCAATCGATAAGAAACCATCGATAACAAAACCAGGAGGATTTACGATGCGAGTCATGGTCATTGGGAGAGCCACGAAGGATACGGAAGCCGGCGTTCCGCCTAGCCAGGAGTTGCTTGAGGCAATGGGGAAGTACAACGAAGAGCTGATGAAAGCCGGCATCCTGCTGGCAGGCGAGGGGCTGAAGCCTTCGTCGCAGGGCAAACGGGTCAGGATTTCGGGAAGCAAGCGGACGGTGATCGATGGGCCGTTCGCGGAGTCGAAGGAGTTGATCGCCGGATATTCGATCTGGCAGGTGCGGTCGATGGAGGAAGCGGTCGAGTGGGGGAAGCGGTGTCCCGATTTGCCGGGGCAATCGGATGTGGAGATTCGCCCGCTGTTTGAGTGGACGCCGGAGGAACTGGAAGCTGCCCATAAGGAGCATCCTGCCGCTGTGTAGGCGAAGAGAGCACGCAAAGGGGCGGGCTGGCCAGGCTTCTGATGAGAGCTAAGGGTCTGTGATACCCACGGAGCGGCGGCTTTGGCAAAGGAAGGCCGGGCCGCCCGCCTAGTTGAAGTCTTTGGCCCGCTCGGGCCCGGCTGCCGGACCCACGTATGCGAAGTTCAGCATGTACGATGTGTCGGCGGGGTCATAGTACAAATCCCAGTCGAAGGTGGCTTTGGGCGATGCTGCATCAAGAAGGTTTGCGATAGCCTTTGCGGCGGGCAGGTTGGTGATGCCGTCTTTCGTCTCGAAGCGAGCCAGATAGTTGCCGGGCGCGCTGGGACCGATTTCGATCTCGGTTCCTGTCTTGCTCCGAACAGCGTCACAGATTGCCTGGAGCAATTGTCCGCCGTCTCGGTGCGCCGGGGCGACCGTAATAACAGCTTCAAGAACGCTGCCCTGGTGGACGAGCGTGCCTGACGTGTCCAACACCTGATTTGGCAGAACGTGTAGCCTGGTCCCGTCCTGAGTTACTGTGAATTCCGGGCCCCCGCCGAGGGCGTACTCCCGAACAAGCCTTTCGAGGACAGCCTTCGCGGAGCCGAGAGTCTTCATGTCGGAGGGTGTGTAAACAAAAGTTATAGGGTGACCTTTCGGTATCAATATCCGACGCCCGTACTTCTTCTCTGGGTCAGATGCTTTCGAGACGGCATCGGTCACGTCTTCAATGTCTGAGTGGCTGACATAGCGGGGATCCTCGTAGGTAATCGATGCCCCCGTCTGTTTCCTAATCTGATCGATAATGGATGAGACGGGGCGCGACAGGTCGTCGGAAGGAGCTTTGACGGTGACCGTTTCCTGAGCAGTAGCGAGCGCTGTAACGCATCCGCAGAGGAAGATATTTCGAAGTTGTTGTCGCACTGCGAAGCTCCTATTTCATTGAAGCACAGCCTATGATCTTTGCAGCATCGTACCCGCCCCTGCAAACACCGCAGGAGCGGGGCACCCACAGTTTAGTAGTGCGTTAAAAAGTCTGCCACCCGCCAGGTGCAGACTACGATTTGCATTCCCGACTTGCGCGCAACTTCTTGACCGAAGCGCACGTCGCGCCAGGCGTCGGCAGGGGTGAGATCGATGATAGTGTCGACGCCGCCAGCCTTCGCTTCCTTTAGCTTGGTGACCATTTTGGCGGCAGCAGCCGTCCTGTCGCCGGCCTCGTGCGGGACGAAACAGACATGTTCGTGGCTGAGGGTGAAGCCGAGCTTCGACACATCGAGTGGGCCGAGGACGGTTTCAACGACAGCGGCGGCGGCCTTGGGAGCCGCTTTGTCGTTCTTGGTGTTTGCGTTCGCAGCGTAAGCGATCCGCGAGGATGCTGCCGCTGCGAGGCCAGCGGTTCCTTTTAAGAGAAATTCCCGGCGCGTCGGCATGAGATCTCCTATGAAGGGTCGCGATGGCCAGCCAACTTTATCGAGTGAGAGGCCGGACGGCAAGCGTGCTTGCATTCTTTTCTCTTCCCGTTACGGAACTGTGGGTGCCCCGTCCTTGCGATTTTTGCAAGGGCGGGAACGATGCTTTTCTTCATCACAACCTACAATTGTCTAGTTTGGGAGTCTCATCAAACTTACACGTCCGTGGTTCCCACCCTTCGCCAAAAACGCGAAGAGTGGGGCACCCGGCGATCATCATGACCCGAAATGATAACGCGGGAGACTACTACGGGACAGCCAGAGTTCAGTAGCGTATCGAAAATCCGCTTACACTAGTATCGAAAAAAGCGCCGACAAACAAAACGGGCGGCTCTTTTGAGCCGCCCTGAAGAGCAATTTGTGTTAACTCTTACGCCGTTGCCGGTCTTTCACCGCCCTTGGCGCGTCCGGGCTCGAGGTTCGGCTTGATGACGTGCTGGACGCCATCGTCGGGCTTGACTGCCGGCGGAGGCATGGGCGGAAGTTCCTTGCCCTCGACGAGCAGCTTGATCTCGTTCGCGTCGAGAACTTCTCGCTCAATCAGGGCGCGCGCGATTTTCTCGAGCGTGTCGCGATTGTCGGAGATGATTCCCTTGGCGGTCGAGTAGCCGTTCTTGACCAGCTTCTGTACTTCCTGGTCGATCTTGATGGCGGTGTCTTCGCTGTAATCGCGATGCTGAGCGATCTCGCGTCCGAGGAAGATCTGCTCTTCCTTCTTGCCGAAGGTCAGCGGACCGAGTTCGCTCATGCCCCACTCGCAAACCATCTTGCGGGCCATGTCTGTGGCGCGCTCGATGTCGTTGCCCGCGCCCGTGCTCATCACGTTGAGGAACATCTCCTCGGCGATGCGCCCGCCCATCAGGATAGCGATCTGCGTCTCCAGATAGTTCTTGTAGTAGTTGTGCCGGTCATCCGTGGGCAACTGCATGGTGACGCCCAACGCCATGCCACGCGGGATGATCGTGACTTTGTGCAATGGATCGGAATGCGGCATTTTCGCCGCGACCAGTGCGTGTCCGGCCTCGTGGTAGGCAGTGTTGCGCTTCTCTTCGTCGGTTAACAGAAGAGACTTGCGCTCCACGCCCATCAGGACTTTGTCTTTCGCGAGCTCAAAGTCATAGTGCAGGACTGCCTTGCGATTCTGCCGTGCTGCCGCCAGTGCAGCTTCGTTGACCATGTTGGCCAGGTCAGCGCCGGAGAATCCCGGTGTGCCACGAGCCAGAACGGAGAGATCGACGTCCTCCGCTAGAGGAATCTTGCGGGTGTGAACGCGGAGAATTTCTTCGCGTCCGCGAACGTCTGGACGGCTGACAACCACGCGGCGATCGAAACGTCCAGGCCGCAGCAGAGCCGGATCAAGCACGTCAGGCCGGTTCGTGGCAGCCATCAGGATGACGCCTTCGTTCGATTCGAAGCCGTCCATTTCTACAAGCAGTTGGTTCAGGGTCTGTTCGCGCTCATCGTGTCCGCCGCCGAGACCAGCGCCGCGATGACGTCCAACCGCGTCGATTTCATCGATGAAGATGATGCAGGGAGCATTCTTTTTGCCCTGCTCAAACAGGTCGCGGACGCGGCTTGCGCCTACGCCAACGAACATTTCAACGAAGTCGGAGCCGGAGATCGAGAAGAACGGAACGTTGGCCTCGCCGGCGACTGCACGCGCCAACAAGGTCTTACCAGTTCCCGGAGGTCCGACGAGTAGGACGCCCTTCGGAATGCGTCCACCCAACTTCTGGAACTTCTGCGCCTCGCGCAGGAATTCGATAATTTCGCGGAGCTCTTCCTTGGCCTCTTCGACACCGGCCACGTCTTTGAACGTGACTTTCTTCTGCTGCATCGAGAGCAGACGAGCCCGGCTCTTGCCGAACGACAGCGCCTTATTTCCGCCGGTTTGCATCTGGCGGATCATGAAAAACCATAACGCGCCCAGCAAGATCAGCGGAGCCCAGGTGCCCAGCAACTGTAGAGGCAAACTTCCGCTATTCACGTCGCGGAACGTAATGGTCACACCCTTGCTCTGCAGGGTCTTGAGCATTTCGGGGGTAAAGTAGTTGCTCGGCGCAGTTGTATGGAATGCCGAGCCGTCGCGCAACTTGCCGCGAACCTCCATCCCGTTGACCGTTATGTCGCGAACACTGTCATGGTCGACGTCACTCATGAACTCCGTGACATTGAGTTCCTTATCTTTCTGGCCGTCCCGCGCGCCCTTGACTACTTCCCAGAGCAGGAGGGCGGAAACTCCAATCAGCAGCCAGAACAGCACAGTCTTTACCGTTGAATTCACCTAGAAGACTCCTAAATCGGCCCACCTACATCTTTTACACCGGGCCGCCTACAGGCATTAGATGCCCGAGCGCCAAATTCGATTGGCTAAAATCCCACGCCTATTCTACATTTTCCGTGCGAAAAGCACAGGGTTGATTGAAAGTGACTTAAGTCACAGGGACAGCTTAGCTTGCGGCTGCTAAGTATGGCAGATTCCGGTTGGTCTGCTCGACCGCCCCGAGGCCGTAACCGACCAGGAATGTCTCATCCACCAAGAAGCCGAAATAATCGGGCTGCAAGGGGACGCGACGGGCGGCTTGCCGGTCGAGTAGGGTCACCAGCTTAACGGAGGCCGCTCCCCGGGCCCGCAGATCGCTCATCAGGAACTCGCTGGTGACGCCGGAGTGGACCAAACCCTCGACCAGGAGGATGTGCCGTCCCCGAATGTCAGGCTCATGGCTGAAGAATATCTCCATCACATCGGCGGCGCCGGGCTGAGGCTTGGTGTACTTCGGCTTGATGAATTGGCAGACCACTGGCACGTCCACGGCCCGGACGAGGTCCGCCATGAACATAAAGGCATTTTCCAGGACGGCCAGCATCTGGACCGTCTGGCCCTGATAATCGTCGGAAATCTGACGCGCCAGTTCTTTGACCCGCTTCTGAATCTGCTCGGTACTGATGACCGCTCGAACTGGCTCGACTCTGGAAGGGTTCATGGACGTTCTGTGCCCTCCGGCACGTCTTTCAGATTTTACAAGTTTCCGGTCTCACCAGTTTCAAGCAGAGGCTGCTCCCGAATCAGAATCGCCTGCTGGTTTTGCTTGGCCCGATACTTCGCGGAGACGGGGAAACCGCGCATCCAGATGATCTCGTCTCCACCGACAACCACCGGCCAGGACTGCCGCTGCGGTTGCTCCACATGAAGTTCCTGCAGCAACTCCTTGATCTTCTTGGGGGACTTACTATGGGCCGGCCAGAATCGATCTCCCGCACGCCAGTTCCGCACTCGTAATAGTCTGGGCAGGTAATCCGCGTCCAGAAGTTGGTCAGGATTATACCCCTCGGCCTCCTCCGCTGGAACGGATTGAAACTCGATTGCAAAGCCTGCCTCGGGAACCGCGAGCCGTCCGGGAAGAGGAAGAGGATACTCGTAATCCTCGGCGATAGTAGGGCCGCGGAGATCTGGAGTGACAAACTGCAGTTCCTCCGGACGCCGCACGATCTTCCACCCCAGAGGCAGCGACAATTCTTTGCCGGATTTTCCTTCTTCGGAAGCGAACCGCCAAATCTCGTCAATGTGTTTGAATTCGAGGGGAATCCCGGCCTCGTCCGCAATCGCTTTGATCACGCGCCGCTGCACGGCCAGCGGTTCGCCGAGGAACCAGAGCCGATCGACAGAAGCGTTCATCACCAGCCAGGGAGCATGGCCGATTTTAGATTGGAGATCCTGAGATCCCGGATGGGCCTTCTCTCTGGCGATTTCTGCGCGAGAAGTGGAGGTATTTGAATGCCCGCCGATCTGAACCAGACCGTCCGTAGTCGGGGTGCGGGCCCACTCCGGCTCTGACCAGTGCACGCCTGTTCCCATCCATCCGGCAAGCTCGTTGTCCCAGTAATCTTCTTCGCCGCGGGCAATCTCGGCCAGCTCAGCCAGATTCTCGGCCAGAGATGGATTGAATTCTCTTTCCAGAAGCGGAACGACCAGCTTGCGCAGACGGTTGCGGGTAAATGACTCGTCTGTGTTGGTCGCGTCTTCTCGCCATGGCTGGCTGATCTCATTCAGATACTGTTCGAGCTGCTGCCGACGAAACCGCAGAAGCGGTCGCACGATTTCGCCGCAGGATTCGCCATCGTCATCCTCGACTGCAATTCGCGGATGGATCCCGCCCAATCCACGCAGGCCGGAGCCACGAATCAGCCGCATGAGGACGGTTTCGGCCTGATCATCCAGCGTGTGCCCGGTGAGAATCTTGTCCAGTCCCCTCGGGCTCTCACCCGACGGCTCAAGCAGAGATCGAAAGAACCCATACCTTAATTCTCGTGCTGCCGTTTCGACGCTGACATGCTCCGCGGCCGCATGCTGCGCTACGTCATCACTGTCGCTGACGAATTCGAGATCATGCTCGCGAGCCAGACGAGCAACGAATTCCTCGTCCGCGTCCGATTCTGCTGCGCGTAATTTGTGATTGAAATGGACGACAGACAGGACGATCCCTAACTCGCCGCGTAACTCCAGGAGCAACCGCAACAGCGCGATTGAATCGATGCCGCCGGAAACGGCAACTCCAACACGGTCCCCGGCCATCAGCAGTTCATCTCGCCGGATGTGGTTCAGCAGCCGCTCTGCTAGTGGGTGCACGGGAACATCGTACAGCAGTGCCACGCGGCCGGGGTTGTCCGGTCGAGCAAGCTCGACAGAGGTTGTTGACGAACTTCTGTTGATAACCGCAGCGCCTAAAGGCGAGTTGATTCCGCGCTCGGACGGCTTGGAAATCAAAGCCTCCGCGGGCCCGCCCGAGAGACCCATCGCACAATGAAAGCACAGGTCGAGCGAGCCGGACAGCGGAGGGCGGCTGTCCCCACATAGGACCTTAGTCGAGAGTGGCAGTCTTCCCCGCGATCAACTTCCTGATCTTCTCCACGAACTCCGTCGCGAGCATGTCGTCGGTCTTTTCTTTCCCGCGCGTGCGGACGTTCACCTTCCCCGACTCAGACTCTTTATCTCCCACCACCAGCAGGAACGGTACCTTCTGCATCGCATGCTCGCGGATTTTCGCATTCATCTTCTCGTTGCGAGAATCGACCTCCACGCGGACACCGATCGCCTGCAACTGAGCAGCAACTTTGTTCGCGTACTCCGAGTGCCGCTCGGCAATTGGGATCATGACCGCCTGCACCGGCGACAGCCACACGGGAAACGCGCCCGCATAGTGTTCCAGCAGCACGCCGAAGAAACGCTCTACCGACCCGAACAGAGCACGATGCACCATCACCGGCTGCTTGCGCGAACCATCCTCGGCGACATATTCGAGGCCAAAGCGCTGCGGAAGATTGAAATCGACCTGCACCGTCGAGAGCTGCCACAAGCGCCCGATTGCATCCACCAGCTTGATGTCAATTTTCGGACCATAAAACGCCGCTTCCCCAGGGATGGTCTTGTACTCGACGTTCTTACGCTTCAGCACATTCTCCAGTGATTGGATGGCGTGGATCCATTGTTCTTCGCTACCTACAAAATTCTTGCGATCGTCAGGATTCCAGGTCGAGAGCTCGGTCTGGAACTTCTCGAAACCAAAATCTTTTAGTACGTCGAGGGCAAAATCCAGGCAATTGCCGATCTCATCCTCGACCTGCTCCGGCGTGCAGAAGATGTGCGAGTCATCCTGGGTAAAGCCGCGCACGCGCAGCAGGCCGTGCATTACACCCGAACGCTCGTAGCGATACACCGTACCCAGTTCGCCAAGCCGCACAGGGAGATCGCGATAGGACTTCAGCGAGTCCCGGTAAATCAAAATGTGTCCCGGGCAGTTCATCGGCTTCAGTCGATACTCGGCGTCGTCGAGCTCCATGGCGTCGAACATGTTCTGCGAGTAGTAACCCTCATGCCCCGAGGTGTAGAACAGCTGGCGGCGAGCGACGTGCGGCGTGTACACGAGCGAGTAGCCGCGCTTGATGTACTGCTCGCGCATCCAGTCTTCCATTTCTTTACGGATGATGCCGCCCTTGGGATGCCAGAAAATCAGGCCCGGCCCGGCCAGTTCCTGTATCGAGAACAGGTCGAGCTGCTTGCCGAGTACACGGTGGTCGCGTTTTTTCGTTTCTTCAACTTGCTTCAGGTAGTCGTCGAGATCTTTCTTGGAGAAGAACGAAGTGCCGTAAATGCGCTGCAGTTGCGGATTTTTTTCATCTCCCAGCCAGTAAGCGCCGGCGATATTGAGCAGCTTGAAGGCCTTGATCTTTCCCGTCGACGGAATGTGCGGGCCGCGGCAGAAATCGGTGAATTTGCCAGTGCGGTAAATCGAGATCTTTTCGTCGGGTTTGGTGAACTGCTCGACGAAATGGCACTTCATGAAGTCGCCGTCTTTCTTGAACTCCGCGAGTCCCTGGTCGCGTGGCACGAATTCGCGTGCATAGGGGATGTTCTGCTGCACCAGTTCCTGCATCTTCTTTTCGATCTTCTCCAGATCTTCCGGAGTGAACGGAGTCGGCCGGTAGAAGTCGTAAAAGAATCCGGTCTCGGTCGCGGGACCGTGGCCTAACTTGGTCTCCGGGAAAAGTTCCAACACTGCAGCCGCCAGCAGGTGGGCGGACGAGTGACGATAGATCTCGAGCGATTCCGGATCTCTGTCGGTTAACAGGCGAATGTCGGTATCTTTCTCGAGGGGACGTGCAAGGTCGATCAGATCCCCGTTCGTTTTCGCAGCTAACGCTGCATCCGCCAATCGCGGGCTGATCGATTTCGCGATTTCGAGCGCGGTCGTGCCTTTCGGAACTTCTTTGTCGCTTCCATCCGGAAGCTTCACATGAATGCTGTCTGCCATAAGAGGAAACCTGTACCTACTTCTGAATTCTTCAGTTTATTGGAGTAGATTCCAGAGGGTCAAACCTGAGCCCCACGCATCTGCTAGGGGAACGCGGCTGGTTTCGCTACCCACTTTGCCGGATGTTGCGCTGTCTCCTGCCCAGTTAGTCTTCGCTTGACCTTAACGACTCGCCGAAACGGAGGGCCAGACCGATGCTTTGGACAATTGCAGTAGTGCTTCTGATCCTGTGGTTGTTGGGAATGGTCAGTTCCTACACGCTGGGAGGATTTATTCACATCTTGCTAGTGCTCGCCATCATCACCATTTTGATTCGGGTGATTCAGGGCAGAAGCCCTGTGGTCTGACTTGTGGAGAGTCGAGTTCATAGTGAACGATCCGCTCAGATTGATTCAAATCAATTGGAGGAAATCATGAATAAAGATCGCGTAGAAGGAAAGGCTAAAGATGTTGCCGGCCGCGTAGAACGACAAGTTGGTGAATGGACGGGAGATTCGGAAGCCCAGGTCAAGGGCGCCGCAAAGCAAGCCGAGGGGAAAGTCCAGAATACATTCGGCAAGGCCAAAGATGCCGTCAAGAACGCCGACGATAAGGCTGCAGCCGATGAGCGCCGTGATGGAGCCGTGGACGTCGAAGACGAAGAATCGACGCCTCGCCGTCGAGCCAGCTAACCATCTGGCACATTAAAGGCTTCAGAACTTTGGGGAGGGCTAACCGGCCCTCCCCATATTTTTGACCACACCAATCTCGGGTTTGAAACTGTGGTCGCTTTACATCCTGACTTCTTTCACGTGCGTGGCGATGTACCACTTATTGCCGAAGTTATCCTTCACTCCGGCGTTGCGATCGCCATAGGGCTGGTCGGTCGGCTCCTGGAATGAGGTTGCGCCTGCAGCCAGGGCCTGCCGGTAGACGGCCTCCATGTCGGAAACGTAGAGATAGAACATGGCAGGCATCGGCTCGTATTTGCCGTGAGCCTCGCCCATCTCCAGAACCGAATCGCCGACCTTCACCACTGCGTGATGCACGACGCCATCCGGAGAAGCATACTTCGCCACTTCCTGCGCTTCGAACGCCCGCTTCAGGAAGCTGATGAGAGGTTCCGCTCGCCGCGGATGCAGATAGGGATTCACGTTGAAAAGGCCTTTCGGCTTATAGCTCGGGCCCTTGGCTGTCGCGATATACCAGACGTTGCCGGCCTTGTCTCTAACGGTGCTCGAGCGCTCGCCATACTCTTGATCGCGCGGCTCGTCGATAAGGGTAGCTCCCGCGGCGACCGCCTTCCGCGTCACGGCATCCGCATCTTCTACGTAGATGTGCAGCGCATTTGGCTGCAGGCGATCATCCGGGAAATTTTTGCCCGGCAGCCCACCGCCCATCATCAGCCTCGTATCGCCGATCTGGACTTCTCCGTGGACGCCTGTCGGCATAATGACGCGCTCGGTCTCTCTGGCTCCGAACGCCGCCTGTACGAAATCGAGTAGAGCCAGACCATCCGCGGCAACCAGGTATGGGGTCACCATACGGAAGCCATGCGGGACGGGGCTGACGCCTTTCCGCTCCTCGTCAGTCACTTTCCCGCCCTCCGGACCGTGGGTTAGTCCACTCATCCGCCGATGCATCTCCTCCACCGACATGTGTTCCGTTACGCTGAAAACGCCCCACGTATATCCAAAAGGATCCTGCAGCGTTGCGTCGCGATGTCCGTAGAACTGGTTTTTCGGCTCGCGCACCAGCTTCATCCCCTGCGATACCGCGTGCTTGGTAAATTCATCGACATCAGGGACCTGGACGCTCATCCAGATCGGCGAGTTCCCCAGTGTTTCGGCGCTGAACCGGCCTCCCTCGGGCCATTCTCCGGTCACGTTGATACTGGAATCGCCAATCATCAATTCGGCGTGCGGAATCTCGTCGCCAATCTGGAAACGGAACTTTTCTTTCGCACCCAAAGCACGCTGATAGAACTCAATCGCTTTTGCGGGGTCTCGGAAAGCTAATCTTGGTGATGCAGCCATGTGGACGGCTGCTACGGGCTCGGCAACGGTAGACATACGCTTCTTGCCTCCTAATTCGGATTTCAATCGTGCCTTGAAAGTCGCACTCGGCAGATTGCGCAAGTCCGCCGCGATGCGCACCAGTGGCTCGATCTCCGCCCCGGCCTTTATGAGTCGCCCGTCGTTCCGGGCCAGCATTTTCTCGACAGCCTGGTTCAGCTGCTCAACCGTGTTCTGCGGGCCGCCATTCCCTTTGTTCAGAGAGCGCTTAGGCATCGGCACCCTCCATACGCGCTTTCAAGGTGCTCAGCGCGCGAAACTGTAGTTGCTTCACTGCTCCCTCGGTCTTGCGAATCGCGCTTGCAACTTCCTTGATACTTTTCTGCTCGACGAACCGCAGCACCACCACACGCTTCTGTTCGGCTGGGAGCATCTCTACCAGGCGAAACAAAGTAGCGCGCCGCTCCACTTCCTCGATCTCCGCCGGGCTCACTTGCGCCGATTCCAACACCGCCTCGTCTTGCATCTCTCGTCCGGAGCGGTGCCAGCGGTCCGAGATTAAATTCGCCGCAATCCGGAACAGCCACGCTGCAAACGGAATCCCGCGCCACTCAAATCGCTTCAGATTTGCCAACGCCTGATGGAACACGTCGGACGTCAGGTCTTCCGCCTCGGCGCGGTCCTGCACACGCTTTACTACGTACGCGTACACGCGCTCGAAGTTGATTTCGTAGAGTTCCGCAAAGCGAGCGGGATCCTGCTGCGCAGCTTCCACCAGAAGCCGCTCGTCCGCTTCTTTCTTCAAAGCCTTCAACGAATTCTCCGCGGTCTTGCCGTACACCAAATTAAACCATTTTGATAGGAAAAAGGTTACGGGCCGGAGAATGCCAAATTCTGAGAATTTTATGCGACTGCCGCCCAACTTGGGCGCATCCAAAACCGAGGCTCGCGTTTCCCCGAGCCGGGGAACCTGCTTTTACCATCTTCGAACAGGAGCGAAAGACGTATGGAAGCCATTACCGGAGTCTTCGAAACCAGATCGGCAGCCGAGCACGCCCTCGAAAGCCTGCACCAGGCGGGCATTCCGTCAGACAAACTCACGCTCTTGACGCCCGGCAGCGCCGACCGAATCGACAGGGAAATCCAGTCAGTTCCCACCGACACGACTGAGCAGCCCGGGATGGGCAATGCCATTGGCGCGCTGATGGGCGGAGGCGTCGGGCTGGCAGGAGGCTCGATCCTGATGGCCTTGGTACCGGGACTCGGCCCGGTTACAGCTCTCGGTCTGCTGGGAGCCGGGATCCTGACCGCAGCCGGCGCGACCATCGGAGGCGTTGCGGGCGGAAAGGCTGAGAATGCTACCTACGAAGGCCTGCCCGAGGACGAGATCTTCGTCTACGAAGACGCTCTGCGTAAAGGCCGAAGCGTGGTCATCGCCCTTGCCGACGATGAGCCGTCTGCATCGTCCTTGCGCGATCTGATGAAGGGCGAAGGCGCCGAGTCGGTCGATGCGGCCCGCGAGCAGTGGTGGACGGGATTGCGAGACGCAGAACAGGGTCGATACTCGAAGCCCGGCCGGAACTTTGCCAAGGATGAACAGTTTTTCCGTCTCGGGTTTCAGGCAGCCATGCACGCCCGAACACGCTGCATGGAATTCGATCAGGTTTCAGCGGAAATGGATGCGACATTGGAAGACGTCAAGCGCCGCTATCCCGAGGCGGACGTCGAGGAACCGTTCTTAGAGGGGTACCAGCGCGGGCGCGAGCACTATCAGCAACTCTGTGATGAAGATAAGAAGGCGGCGTAGAGAGAAATCTGGGATTTCAGATTGCAGATTTTAGATTTTAGATTGCCGATCTGGGCTACAGATTTAGTTGTCTGGGAAGCATCGTTGTTCAGATTCCCGAAGCGAGATCAGAAGGCGCGCATTTTTCGATGGTTCGTATCAGGGCATCGCTTTAGCAATACCGTCTCGCTCGGGGAGAATGGCGGGCTTTTTAGCCCCTGCGGTGCTCTGCATAATTCAGATCCTGACGGAAGCATGTCAGGGATTCTGGCCTCACATTGCAGACCTAAATCTGAATTCTAAAATCTGCAATCTGAAATGCCGCTAGGCCCGGTAGTAAAGATCTTCGAGCGACTTTTGCACCTTGGCGGACAGCGGTGCCAGATCTCGCAACGTCAACCCGGCGGTCGGAATCGGCTCCCCGACTCGCATCTCCAGCGGGCGCGACTTGATGTGATAGGTGTTCATCGGCAGCAGCTCGTAGGTGCCTACCAGCGCAATGGGGACGATATCTACCTGAGCCTTGATGGCGAGGAAAAATGCTCCCTGTAGAAATGGCTTGATCTCGCCATCCGGAGTGCGCCCGCCCTCAGGAAAGATGACCAGGGGCAATCCGGCTTTAAGCCCCTTCAAAGCCGCGCGAATGCTGCTGATCGAATGCGACGGATTCTGCTGGTCAATGCAGACCTGTCCTGAGCGCTTCAACTGCCAGCCTACGATCGGATACGAAAGCAATTCCTTCTTGAAGGCAATTCGAAACTGAAATGGCAGGTTCACATACAAGACTGGAATATCCAATGCGGAAGCGTGATTCGCCGCATAAACATGCGGCTTCGAGGTGTCGATCTTGTCGAGGCCAGTGACCTTCACGGGCGAAAAGATCGTCTTCATGATGAGCCACGACCACGTCCGCGAAAACCAATGGAGGCGCCGGCCCGTCGAATCAAACACACCGCCGGGGATCGCCGCCAGCCCCATGACAAGTGTGTAGATCCAGATCAGCGGATCGAAAAAGAAGTACGATCGCAGGCGGCTGAGCCAGCCGTGAGAACGGCCGGGAATTGCATGCGGACTGAGACGTGACGGAGCGGGGCGCAAAGGCTGGGACTCAACTTTACCCACCGGCTCTCTTCCGATCTGATCGACTGATGAATTCATGTCCCGCATAATTCCATTCTGAAGAGATAAGCTCGCGGATCACACCTGGATCCCAAGCGCCTGCATCGCTTCTCCGACCAGATAAATCGATCCCGTCACTACGATTCCTCCGTCAGGACCGGCGATGGCCCGAGCTTGTTCCAAAGCACCTCGGACGTCAGGCACCTTCTCAATCTCGGCGCCCGTGCGGCTCCCCGCCTGGGCGATTTCGTCCGGAGATGCCGACCTGGGATTTGCCGGCCTCGTCGCAATCACACGCATCGCCAGAGGGAACAGGATCTCCGTCATCTCTGAGATTGCCTTGTCGCGCATCGCTCCGAAAACAAATACCAGCGGACGGTCGCCATAGCGCTCCGAAAGGGCGCAGCGAAGCGCCCATGCCCCCGCCGGATTATGCGCCACATCGAAAACAATCTCAGGCCAACCCTCTTTCGCAGGAACCACCTGAAACCGCCCCGGCCAGCGTGTCTCGCGAATCCCCCGCTCAATCGACTCCGGTGAGATGCCGGGCAAGCTCTTCTTGCTCAGCTCCTCGGCAGCCGCGATTGCCAACGCTACGTTCCTTAACTGATGCCGCCCGACCAGCGGCGATTCAATCAGAATTTGTTTGCCCATCACCTGAAGCGGATAACGGTAAAAAGACTGCTGGAGATTGCTGCGGCTACTCGGTACGAGGTACTCGCAACTCCCCGGCGATACCGGCGGCACATATTGCACTGCGCTGATGGCAACAGCGTCCAGGTCGAGAATCGTGTTTCCGATGACATCGTTCGCCTCGGGTTGCTGCGGAAGCGTGACCACCACGCCACGCCGCCGCATGATCCCTGCTTTTTCCCGTGCGATTTCGCCGACTGTGTCGCCCAGAAATTTCTGATGATCCAGAGAGATATCGGCGATAACGCTGACCAGCGGCTCCACGATATTCGTCGCATCCAGCCGTCCTCCCATGCCGACCTCGAGGACGGCGATGTCCACTTCTTTTTCGGCGAAGTAGCAGAACGCAATGGCCGTCATCATCTCGAAAAAGCTTGGATGCCACGGGAGCGCTCCCTCGGCAACCAGAGACTCCGCTACTCGATCCACCTCTCCATGCAGGCGGGCAAAATCGTCATCATGAATCTCGATTCCGTTGATCCGAATCCGCTCGTTGATGCGCACCAGATGCGGTGAGGTGTAGAGCCCGGTCTTCAATCCGGAAGCCCGCAGTATCGAAGCCAATGTCGCAGCGGTGGATCCCTTGCCGTTTGTCCCCGCGATCAGGACGCTGGGAAATCTTTCCTCTGGATGTTTCAGACCTTCGAGCAGCGTCCGCATGTGCGCCAAGTCGAACTTGTGCGAAGGCGTCTGGGCCAGTTCGTGCCCAAGCGCAAACATGCTCGCCACTGCGGTTTCGTAGGACATAAACCGGCGATCAGCTGTCAGCCTTCAGCTCTCAGTTTCAATGACTAGGGTACCAGCAGATGGGCGATCAATCGATTCCGGCGGGGTGACACGCGTTTACTGACAGCTGAAGGCTGACGGCTGAGAGCTTGTTTACGCCGCCATGAAGTCCAGCGCCCGAGCGATGTAAGGCTTCAGTTGCTTGCGAGGAACCACGGCGTCGAGCATTCCGTGTTGCAGCAGGAACTCGCTGCGCTGGAAGCCGGGTGGCAGCTTCTGACGAATGGTCTGCTCGATTACGCGCGGCCCGGCAAATCCAATCAGCGCTCCCGGCTCCGCGATATTCAAATCGCCCAGCATGGCGAATGACGCCGTTACTCCCCCGGTCGTGGGATCGGTCAGCAGCGATATGTAGGGGACCTTGGCCTTATCCAGCTTCGCCAGCGCCGAGGAAATCTTGGCGAGCTGCATCAGGCTGATCACGCCTTCCATCATGCGGGCGCCGCCCGAGGCCGACACGATGATCAGTGGCGTGCGCGTCTCCGCCGCCCGCTCCACCGCGCGCGTAATCGCTTCGCCGACGACCGCGCCCATACTCCCGCCGATAAACGAATACTCCATCACACTGGCGATCACCTGACGCCCTGCCAGCTTGCCGTGAGCATTCATCACGGCGTCCTTAAGACCAGTATCCTTCTGCGCCTGCTTCAGCCGCGATGAATATGGCTTCAGATCGACGAACTTCAGCGGATCCGTTGACCCAATATCTGCGTCGAAGACGCTGTACTGATTGTCGTCCAGCAATTGGGCAAGCCGGGTGCGCGCATCGATCCGGAAGTGCTTGTCGCACTTCGGACACACATTCATATTCTCTTCCAGATCTTTTTTCCAGATGATCTGCCGGCAGCTCTCACACTTCACCCACAGCCCCTCGGTGCGGACTTTCTTTTCGCCCGAGGTATCCAGCTCAGCGGATTCGCGTTTAAACCAAGCCATAAGGATTGAGCGATTGCGTCATTTAGTCATTGAGTGATTAAAAGCTTGGACCAGCTGGCTTTGCAATCACTCAATCGCTAAATCTCTCAATGACTAAATCTCAGTACTCGATTCCTCTCTGCGCCATCACGCCTTTCTCATACGCGTGTTTCACCTGGCGCATCTCCGTCACCGTGTCGGCAAGATCGACGATTGTAGGATGAGCGTTCCTGCCGGTCAGGATCACGTGCACCATCTCCGGCTTCTTCTTCAGGCTCTCAACCACCTTTGCCGGATCGAGCATGCCATAACTGATGGCGTAATTAATCTCGTCGAGCACAACCAGATCCCATTCGCCCGATTGGATCGCTTTCTCCGCCTCGGCCCAGGCTTCTTCCACCATCCGCAGGTCTTCCGGATCGGGTTTCTCGACGCCGACTTTCACGAAGCCCCTACCCATTTGCTTCATGACAAACTTGTCGCCGAAGGCCTGCACCGCATCCAGTTCGCCGTAGTGCCACGAGCCTTTCAGGAACTGCAGCATTAAAACCCGCATTCCCTGGCCGACCGCACGCAGCGCCGTACCCATCGCCGCCGTCGTCTTACCCTTGCCCGGCCCCGTATTGACGATAATGAGACCGCGGCGGATGTCACTCATGCGAACTCGAAGCATGATTCTACTAGATACTGCCTCGCCACTGCTGGATTGGCTGATTCAGCCTGACTCGATCGTGTGTCTCCGCAGTCGCCTGTCCGCTTCTGGACACCATGCCCATGCTTGGACGACAATTCTCTTTCTTGCGCACTCCAAACCTTCACTTTTCAACCAGTTACTCTGAAATCAACTCGGCAGCTGACTTGCACGCAACCAGCCATCAGCCGCTTGGTCATCGGGGCGAACCGCCATGCAATCTGCGGACTGTCGGGAATTATCCATCGCTGCTGCGTCCGTGCTGCGCACACAACGATCGGAACAAAGTTTGAACGTTAGGAAATCTTCCACGGAACTCCTGCATCCAAGTTTTCGTAGCTCGGGTCAGGCGGATCTCTGTCCCCTCGCAAACCGCGGAGGTCTCATTGTGATCAACAAGTCTGTAGTGTTTCTGTTAGCCGCACTTGCGGCTCTTCCCGCCTTTGCTGGCCAGCGCGTTTCGGTTCGTCCCAGGTCCATGGGCGACTCGAGTGATCAACCGATCATTCGCGAGATCATTGAGATGGAGCGTCAGGCCAAAGAGGCCAGTATCCGGCGCGATGCGGAATTTTCCCGGCGTACCCTATCTGATGACTATGTCGACATCACCCCCTTAGGCCAGGTTCATACCAAAGAAGACACCATTTCGGCCCGCAAGAGCGGCCAGCTCCGCTACGAAACCATCAATGTGACCGACATGGTCGTCCGTGTTTACGGCGACACCGCAATCGTCACTGCCCGCGCCGACGTGAAGGGCCACCAGCTTGGAGAAGACTTTAGCGGGCCGTATCGCTACACCCGGGTTTGGGTCCGCCGCGCCGGTCACTGGGAAGCTGTCAGCTATCAGGCGACCGTTACGCAGTAGGGTTTGAAACCCCTGTGATCCTCTGTGCTTCCTGTGGTTCAATGTCTTGGATCTTGAATCGGAACGGAGGAAACGTGCGCAGAGTCCTTCTGATCGCGGCCATCCTGGTAGTTACCACTCTTGGACAAGCTCAAAAGAAAGACCCCGAACTCTCCCCCGCGAAGCGCACCCAGATCGAGGCCGCGGTCTCGAAGTTCATGGCGTCCACGCACGTGCCCGGTGTGTCGGTCGCGGTCGTCGAGAACGGTGAGCTCGAGTGGGCGGCCGGCTTCGGACTCGCCGACCTCGAGAACAACGCGCCTGCCAGCGAGCACACTCTTTATCGCCTCGGCTCCATCTCGAAGCCGCTGACTGCGGTCGGCGCAATGGAACTTTGGCAGAAGGGCAAGATTGACCTCGATGCTCCGGTCCAGAAATACTGCCCGGCGTTTCCAGAGAAGTCGAAGCCGATCACAACGCGTGAGGTCATGGGACATCTTGGGGGCATCCGCCACTACAAATCTGAGTCGCAGGACGATCCGGAAATCGGCAACCCAAAACACTTCGACAATCCCATTCAAGCCGGACTCGATTTCTTCAAGAACGATCCGCTGGTCGCCGATCCTGGAACTCACTTCCACTACTCCACTCAGGGATACACGCTGGTCGGCTGTGTGATGGAAGGCGCTTCAGGCTCAAAGTACGTCGACTACATGCGGCAGAATGTCGTGCTCGCCGCCGGCATGGAACATACGCAGGTTGACGACCGCTTCGCCATCATTCCGTATCGCACGCGCTTCTATCAGAAGACGAAAGATGGCACGGTCGAGAACGCCGACTTCCTGGACTCTAGCTACAAGATTCCCGGCGGTGGCTGGCTATCGTCGGCAGAAGACATGGCTCGCTTCGAAGTTGCCCTATTGAATGACAAGCTGATTAAGCGCTCGACCCGCGATCTGATGTGGACCCCGCTCAAGCCTTCCGACGGCTCAAAAGATACCTACGGCCTCGGCTGGGGAGTCGGAGATGAAGACGGACTGAAGGTCGTCGGCCACAGCGGCGGACAGCAAGGCACTAGCACCGATTTCCTGATTGCTCCCGACAAGCGCACCGGTGTAGTGGTGCTCACGAATATGGAAGACATCAATCCGAATGAGTTGGCAGGCGAGATTCTGAAGATCCTGGTCGGGGAAGCTGGAGGCATGCCGAAGAAGTGAGGTTAGGATCCCAATCAATGCCGTCGGGATTTTGCTATGGCTGGGACTGTTTCCGGCGGGAAGCCCTGATGATCAACGAGACTGCACCGGGAATGACCACGATCCGAACGAGCAGTACCTGCCAACACTTTCCCTGGTGCAAGTTGAAGACTCGTAAGTTTACCTCGTGGAACCAACGCGTTTGGGTCGACGTATAACCCACCGGAGGATACCTGCGTGCAAATCCTTCTACAAGACATCCGCTACGCCCTCCGGCAGCTGCGCCATGCTCCCACGTTTGCCTTGACTGCATTATTTACCCTGGCCATCGGCATCGGCGCGACCACCGCAATCTTCACCCTGACGCAGGCCATCATGCTGAAGTCGTTGCCGGTCGCCGATCCTGCCCAGCTGTATCGCATCGGTGATACCGGGGAGTGCTGTGTTGAGGGTTGGGAGGACGATGACTGGAGCTTATTCTCTTATCCCCTCTACCAGCGTCTCGCGGCGGCCGCCCCCGAGTTCGAGGAAACCACCGCTTTTCAGGCCGCGCCTGGCATCTACAGCATTCGGCAGGAGGCCAAAGACCGCGAGGCACGTCCCTTGCGGGCCGAGTACGTGAGTGGGAGTTACTTCCATGTCTTTGGCCTCGGGGCCTTTGCCGGACGGGTTATCAACAGCTCGGACGATCAAAAGTCGGCCGCGCCGGTCGCGATGATCAGCTATCGCACCTGGCAGCAGGCTTATGGCTCAGACCCGG
>Ga0070735_10000711_pt1 | contig 34514 bp, 38 predicted proteins | sample Coa_R1_FD_66443 | JGI IMG/M metagenome (GOLD analysis project Ga0070735, IMG submission 66443) | Surface soil microbial communities from Centralia Pennsylvania, which are recovering from an underground coalmine fire - Coalmine... | ecosystem: Environmental > Terrestrial > Soil > Unclassified ...
CGCTGGGACTCCTCCTCGGTGAGCTTGAACACCGGGATGCCGGTCGCGGTGGCCAGGACCTCGGCGATGAGCTCCTCGTTCACCTCGGCCACGACGTCCATGTCGCCGGCCTTCCACTCCTTCTCCCGGGTGGTCTTCTTGGCCAGCAGCTGCTTCTCGTTGTCGCGGAGCGCCGCGGCCTTCTCGAAGTCCTGGGAGTCGATGGCCGACTCCTTCTCCCGGCGCACCTGGGCGATCTTCTCGTCGTACTCGCGCAGGTCCGGCGGGGCGGTCATGCGGCGGATCCGCATCCGCGAGCCCGCCTCGTCGATCAGGTCGATGGCCTTGTCCGGCAGGAAACGATCGCTGATGTAGCGGTCGGCCAGCTGGGCCGCCGCGACCAGCGCGCCGTCTGTGATGGACACGCGGTGGTGCGCCTCGTAGCGGTCGCGCAGGCCCTTGAGGATCTCGATGGTGTGCGAGATCGTCGGCTCGGCGACCTGGATGGGCTGGAACCGGCGCTCAAGCGCGGCGTCCTTCTCCAGGTACTTGCGGTACTCATCCAGCGTGGTCGCGCCGATGGTCTGCAGCTCGCCGCGGGCCAGCATGGGCTTGAGGATCGAGGCCGCGTCGATCGCGCCCTCGGCCGCGCCCGCCCCGACCAGCGTGTGGATCTCGTCGATGAACAAGATGATGTCGCCGCGGGTGCGGATCTCCTTGAGCACCTTCTTGAGCCGCTCTTCGAAGTCGCCGCGGTACCGCGACCCGGCCACCAGGGCACCCAGGTCCAGCGTGTAGAGCTGCTTGTCCTTGATGGTCTCGGGCACCTCGCCCTTGACGATCTTCTGGGCCAGGCCTTCCACGACCGCGGTCTTGCCCACGCCAGGCGCGCCCACCAGCACCGGGTTGTTCTTGGTCCGCCGGGACAGCACCTGCATGACCCGCTCGATTTCCTTCTCCCGGCCGATCACCGGGTCGAGCTTGCCCTCGCGGGCGCCCTGGGTCAGGTTGCGGCCGAACTGGTCCAGGACCAGCGACGTGGACGGCGCGGACTCCGCGGCGGTACCGGACGCGGCCGGCTCCTTGCCCTGATAGCCGTGCAGCAGCTGGATGACCTGCTGGCGCACCCGGTTCAGGTCGGCGCCCAGCTTGACCAGCACCTGAGCGGCCACGCCGTCGCCTTCACGGATGAGGCCCAGCAGGATGTGCTCGGTGCCGATGTAGTTGTGGCCGAGCTGCAGCGCCTCACGCAGCGACAGCTCGAGCACCTTCTTGGCCCGGGGCGTGAACGGGATGTGCCCGGACGGCGCCTGCTGGCCCTGGCCGATAATCTCCTCGACCTGCTGCCGCACCGCGTCCAGGCTGATTCCCAGCGACTCGAGCGCCTTGGCCGCTACACCTTCGCCCTCATGGATGAGGCCCAGCAGGATGTGCTCGGTGCCGATGTAGTTGTGGTTGAGCATCCTGGCTTCTTCTTGCGCCAGGACCACCACTCGCCGCGCCCTGTCGGTAAACCTCTCGAACATGTCGTCGCTCTCCTCACCGCACGGGGGCCGGTCTGGGCCGGGATGGGTCGGGCCCTACCTTGCCTACTCCGCATAGTAGCCGCGTGCCCACCGTCGCGCTTGATGCGCGTACGCGTACACACACCAAGACGTTCCCTGGACACGGCCGTTCATCCACATCAAACCTGCTGGATGAGGCACATGTTCCCGCAACCATGCCCGGTACGCCGGAAGCGAACGCGTGTCCGGAGAGCCGCCGCAGGGGGCCGGGAAGCAGGCCGGGGCCCCGCGAGCCGAAGGGCGCGGCGCCGACTGGACTGAGGAGCGAGGAACGAGCGACGAGGGAAGGAGGCGCGTCAAGAGCGCCCGGAGGCGAGCGGGGAAAATACAGCGAGCGGGGAAATAGAGTTGGCCCTCGGCGGGGTGGCCGCCAGGCCGGGCCAACGGTACGGGGCGGACCGGGCGGGCCGGGGGCCCGCCGCGGTCCTTGGTAAGGCCACTGCCTACGAGTCGCTCGCCACAGGGCGAAGAACACGGGAGAACGCCAGAGAACTCGCGAACTCCGGTCCGTGCGTGCTAGTGGGCGGCTTCGTACTCCGCGACGATGTTCGCCGGAATGCGGCCGCGCTCATTGACCTTGTATCCGCGCTGCCTCGCCCACGCGCGGATTTGCGCACTGCGCTCACGGCCGGGACCAGTGCGCGTCCGGCGACGGCGAGCCGGAGCACTCGCTTTGCGCGCGTGCTCCACATAGTGAGCAAGCTCTTTACGAAGCTTGCCTGCGTTGCCAGTACTGAGATCGATCTCATACGAGGCGCCATCGAGTCCAAACGCTACGGTCTCGGTCGCCTCGCTCCCATCGAGATCGTCGACGAGAAGTACCTGCACCTTCTGTGCCATCGAATCGGCCCTTCTGACGGAGCAACCTATTTCGGATGTTAAACATATACCCAATCCCTTGTCTTTGACAATTCAGCTGCTACCGATTCACGCATAATCTGTCGGTAGCGGCCATCCGACATTGGGGGCCTCGGGATCGTAGTTACTCTCCGTAATCACGGATTGTTGCATAGGTAACGCGCCATGCCGAGAAGATGGCCGAGAAGATGGAGGCTGAACCGTTCCGCCACTTCCAGTGCAACTTGTTCTGCCAAGTTCGCATATACCTGGCCGTTCCGTGAAATATCAAGATCGCCGGTCACGCGATCTGCGCCGGTCGCGAGGCGTGCCGTCGCGCCGGGGGCCTAGCTGCCGGCGCAAGAAGATGACCAGGCCGATGATGAACGCCACGCAAACTACCAGGGGCGGAGTCAGCGCTGCGAGGTCTTGCCACATGGCTCCGCTCCCCATCAGCTCCCGCGGACCGGAGTCCGCTGGGCTCGTGCCGTCTCGTGCGTAACGCAGATGCTCATTTCATCGCTCCGGTAAGAGGCGCAACAGCATGCGGGTGTTGCCCAACGTGTTGGGCTTTACCCGCTCCAGGTCGAGAAACTCGGCGACGCCCTCGTCATAGGAACGCAATAGCTCCGAGTACACCTCTGCGGCCACGGGAGTACCGTTGATCGGCTGGAATCCGTGGCGGGCGAAGAAGTCGACCGCGAAAGTAAGGCAGAACACACGGCGCACCCCGAGCACGCGGGCCCGGGCCAGCAACTCGCCGACGATCGCGTGGCCGATACCGAGCCCTTGGTGGCCGGGCACAACAGCCACGGTCCGGATCTCGGCGAGATCCTCCCACATCACGTGCAATGCGCCACAACCAGCCAGCGAAGCGTCATCAACCAGTTCTGCTACGCAGAACTCCTGGACGTCTTCGTAGAGCGTCACAGTGGCTTTACTCAGCAAACGTCCAGACTCCACATTGGAGTCGATCAGCTTGCGGATCATTGGCACGTCGCGAGTGCGCGCGGGCCTGATCGTGTATGCCATAGCGCGTCCACGATAGCCGCTGGAGCCGAGTCCGGGCGGGCGGGGCAGCGCGGCGGAAAGTCACGGAGCCGGCGGAGCAACCGGACCAGGGTCCGGCGCGGCCCGGCCGGAAGCTCGCGGAGCCGGCGGACCAGCCGGCCCGGAGTGCGGCGCGGCCCCGGCCGGGAGCTCACAGAGCCCGCGGACCAACCGGCCCGGAGTCCAGCGCGCGCGTGGCTGGAAGTTCCCGGAGTCGGCTGAGCAACCGGCCTGGAGTCCGATATCGTGCATCGCTGTGCGCAAACTGAGCGGAGCGGCTTGCCTGGCCGCCGGCACGACCGCGCTTGCCCTGCTCGTCCCGGCCGTGGACAGCATGGCCCAGACCACCGCGCCGAAGCCCACGCTGACCGAGCTGGTCGCGCAGGCCAAGCAGCTGGAAACTCAGATCAACTCGCTGAGCGAGCAGTTCGACGGGCTGCGTATCCAGCTCAGCCGCGCCCAGGCCAATGCGAAGGTCGCCACGCAGGCCGCCGACCGGGACGCGGCGGCGCTGGCCAGCGGCCGGGCGGCGATCGCCCAGCTGGCCGCGGAAAACTACATGACCGCCGGGCTCGACCCGACTCTGCAGGCGCTCACCGCCGGTAACCCGGAGCAGTTCCTCAGCCAGGCATCCACCATCACCGAGCTGGATCAGGCCAGCGGCGACAAGGTCAGCACGCTGGCCACGATGGAGGAGCAGGACCAGCGCGCCCGCCAGACCGCCGACCAGCAGATCGCCACGGTGCAGGCGCTGCAGAGCCAGATGAACGCCAAGAAGCAGGCCATCGACGCCAAGATCGACCAGGTCAACAGCGCGGCGATGAAGCAGGCCATGGCGATCTTCACGCAGACCGGGCAGTACCCCAACATCAGCATCCCGACCGCGAACACGGTCGGCGCCCAGGCCCTGACGGCCGCGCTGTCCCGGCGCGGCGATCCGTACATCTGGGGAGCGGCCGGACCGGGCGAATTCGACTGCTCGGGCCTGGTGGTCTGGGCGTTCGCCCAGGAAGGGATCTCGCTTCCGCACTTCACCGGCGACCTGTGGAATTCCGGCGTCCATGTCTCGCGAGCCGACCTGGAGCCCGGCGATCTGGTGTTCTTCTTCGCCGACATTTCCCACGTGGGTATTTACCTGGGCGACGGGCTGATGGTGGACGCGCCGGACTTCGGCGAGGTGGTCCGCGTGGAGCCGGTGTACTGGGGCGCTTTCGCGGGCGCGGTCCGGATCGGCTAGCCGGGCCTATCCGTCGGACTCCGCGTTTTTCTCGTAGACCAGCCGCAGGCCGATCAGGGTGAGCCACGGCTCGTAGTAATCGATGACGCTGACCTCCCCCAGGACCAGCGGAGCGAGGCCGCCGGTGGCGATCGTGGTCACCGCCCCGGGGTCATCGGGCGAAAGCTCGCGCGCCATCCGGGTGGCAATTCCCTCCACCTGGGCGGCGAAGCCGTAGATGATGCCGGATTGCATCGACTCGACGGTATTCTTGCCCACCACCCGGGGCGGCCGGGTCAATTCGACCTTGAGTAGCTGGGCGGCGCGGCGGGACAGGGCGTCGACCGATATCTCGATTCCGGGGGCGAGCGCGCCGCCGACGAACTCGCCCCGCGCGCTCACCGCGTCGAAGTTGGTCGAGGTCCCGAAGTCCACCACGATCGCGGGCCCGCCATAAAGGTGCACCGCGGCGAGCGAGTTCATGATGCGGTCGCTGCCCACTTCCTTGGGGTTGTCGGTGCGGACCGGGACGCCCGTCTTTACCCCCGGCTCGACGATGACGGTGGCCAGGTCACCGTAATAGCGCTGGCACATCTCGCGCATCTCGTGCAGCACCGAGGGCACGGTCGAACACAGCGAAATGCCGTGGATTTCCCTTTCGCTAAAGGCCGCGCTGCGCCCCAGCAGGCCATGCAGCACGACGGCGAGTTCGTCCGCGGTCCGGTCCGGGACGGTGGCTATCCGCCAGTGGTCAATCACCTGGTCGCCGTCGAATACCCCGAGCACCGTATTGGTGTTCCCGATGTCAATGGTCAGCAGCATCGCGGAAATCCCTTTCCGTGTTCTGGCCGCCGGTCAGCACGACCGGCACGTTATCGATCAGCCGGGTGCCGCCCGCGGTGACCGCCGCCACGATCAGCGCGGGGCCCGGCCCGGCCGGGCCGAACGTGCGCGGATCGACCACGGCGACGTAGTCGACCGCCAGTGCGGGTGCGCCGCGGAGCACTTCCCGCGCGGCGCCCAGCGCCGCCTCGGCGCCCGCGCCGGCCAGGGCCTGGCCGGCCCGCAGCGCACGGGGCAGGGTGAGCGCGAGCTCGCGGTCGGCGGCCGACAGGTACCGGTTCCGGCTCGAGGTGGCCAGCCCGTCGGCGTCGCGCACGGTCGGCACGGCCTCGATGACCAGATCCAGGTTGGTGTCGGCCACCATCCGGCGGACCAGCGCGAGCTGCTGCGCGTCCTTCTCCCCGAAGACCGCGACATCGGGGCGGACCAGGTGGAAGAGCTTGAGCACCACGGTCAGCACGCCGCCGAAGAAGCCGGGCCGGAACTCGCCCTCGAATACCTGGCCCGCCGGTCCCGGGTCCACGGTCACCTGCGGCGGCCCGCCCGGGTACATCTCGGCGGCCGGCGGGGCGAAGACGGCGCGCACCCCCTCCTGCGCGCACATGGCCAGGTCGTCGTCCGGGGTCCGCGGGTACCGGTCCAGATCCTCGCCCGGCCGGAACTGCAGCGGGTTGACGAACACCGACACGATCACGCTGCCGGATGGCCCGGCGGCGTCTGATTTGCCTGGGCCTCCGGCCGCGGTGTCTGATTTGCCTGGGCCTCCGGCCGCGGTGTCTGATTTGCCTGGGCCTCCGGCCGCGGTGTCTGATTTGCCTGGGCCTCCGGCCGCGGCGGCGCGGGCCGCGCGCAGCAGGGCGCGGTGCCCGGCGTGCAGCGCGCCCATGGTCGGCACCAGGACCACCGGTGCGGGCAGGCCCGGGCGCGCGGCGGCCAGCTCGGCTCTGGTCCGCAGCACGGCCGGCCGGGGAGGCTGGGGCGCGAGCTCGCCCGCCCGGGGAGACGGGGACTGGGGCGCGGGCTCGCCGGACGCCGGCAGCGGGGGCTGGCTCATGGGCGGCCGCCGAGGACGCCGAGCAGGCGTTCGGCGTCGGCGGGCTTGAGCAGCCCGGTGGCCAGCGCGCGGTCGGCGGTCAGCCGGGCCATGGCGATGTAGGCGGCGAGCGCGGCGGGCGAGGCGGCCGGCTCGGCATCCAGCGCGGCCACGTGCGCGGCCACGGTGTCCGCGTCACCGCGGGCCACCGGGCCGGTCAGGCCGGCGTCACCGAACCGCAGCGCGTTGTCCAGGGCCGCGGACAGCAGCGGCCCCAGCAGCCGGGCCGGGTCGGGTACCCCGGCCGCGCGGAGCAGGTCCTGGGCCTGCGCCACCAGCGTGATCAGGTGGTTGGCGGCGCCCGCGAGGGCGGCGTGGTACAGGTCCCGATGCTCCTCGGCGATGAACACCGGCTCGCCGCCCATCTCGATGACCAGGGCCTCGGCCGCGGGGCGCAGCACCTCGGGCGCGGTGACCCCGAAGCACGTGCCGACCAGCCGGTCCACGTCGTCGTCGCGCCCGGTGAACGTCATCACCGGATGCAGCGCCAGCGGCAGGGCGCCCCGGCGCGCGGCGGGCTCGAGCACGGCCAGGCCGTGGCGTCCGCTGGCGTGCACCAGCATGCGGCCCTGCATCGGGGCTTCGGTGGCGGCCAGCCCGGCCACCAGGCCCGACAGCACGTCGTCGGGCACGGTGAGCAGGGCCAGGTCGACGCGGCGGAGGACCTGGCTGGGTTCGGCGATGACCGCAGCGGGAAAGGCCGCGCGGGCCCGCCGCACGGAGGCCTCGGACACCGCGGAGGCGGCCACCACCTGGTGGCCGGCCCGGGCCAGGGCGGCGGCCAGGGCGATGCCGGCCCGCCCGGCGCCGATCACGCCGACGGCCAGCCGGGCCGGGTGGGGTACGGCCGGGACGGGCTCGGGCCGGGCCGGACGGTCGGGGGCGGCCGGGACGGGCTCAGGCTGGGCCGGGTGGTCAGGAGTCATTGTCGTTCCAGTCCTCACGGGGTACCGGACGTGCTGCGGTGACCAGGATAGACGAAGGGCGCCGGAGCCCTGACGGACCTCCGGCGCCCCCGGGTCACGCGGGGCTAGCCGTCGAAGCAGCCGGCGTCGGCGAAGGCGAGGATGCCCGCGGCGACCTCGCAGCCGTTGACCGGGATCGAGAGCAGCGCGTTCACTGTGTTCCCGGACAGGATGCTGAACGGTGCTGACTGCGCGAACGCCGACGGTCCCATCATCGCGACCGCCGCCGCCGTCGCCGCAGATACTCCGGCGACGCGGGTCCTCAGCTTCACGTGGTGCCCCCTCGTTGACGAGATCAGGTATTCCCCCGGGGTCCGATTCTATTCACGTTCGGTAGCGCCTTCGATTACCTAGAGTTATAAGAGCCAGGGTGGCCGGGAGGAGGGCCGGGGGCGCGAGCCACGGCCCGTTCGGGAGAAATCTAAAGACGGGCACCCTCGTCGGTGCGGTCCGGGTCCTTGCGGTCCGGGACCCGGCAGCAGTACTCGAGGTAGAGCGCGGCGCAGGCGAGGACCACCGCGGCGGCCAGGGTGATCGCCGCGGTCAGCGCGTCCTGGCGCGGCACCGGCGCGTTCAGCTGGCCGCTCAGGTAGATGACGAACCCGGCGGCCAGGCCCGCGATGGCCGCGCTGGCCAGCGCGCTGGCCTTGGCCAGGGCCACCATCCGGGACACGAACAGCGGCGCGACGGGCTTGAGCCCGCGCTGGCCCGCGATCCGGTGCTGCAGGTCCCGGCCGGTCCAGGCCTCGGCGAAGGCGGCCACCAGGAGCGCGGGCACGCCGGTCCAGGGCAGCGGCGGCAGCTTGGTGTAGACCGAGTGCAGCAGCAGCCAGCTGGCCAGCGCGCAGACCACGCCCACGATCGCCAGCGTGGACGTCCGGGTCGGCTTCATGACGGCCTCGCCAGGACCGCGGCCGGGACCTGGCGGACACCGGCCCGGTCCAGGCCGGCCAGGAGAGCGGCGACCGGACCGTGACCGGGGAGTTCGGCCCCGGGGTCAAGATCAGACCAGGGAAGCAGAACGAACAGGCGCTCGTGCGCCCGCGGATGCGGCAGGGTCAGCTCGGGGTCGTCGCTGACCTGGCCCTGGTAGCTGATGATGTCGATGTCGAGCGTGCGCGGGCCGAACCGTTCGGCCCGGACCCGGCCGAAGCCGGCCTCGATGGCGTGGATCGCGTCGAGCAGGTCGCGGGGCGGCAGGCCGGTCTGGATCAGCAGCACCGCGTTCAGGTAGTCCGGCTGCGGCGGCCCGCCCACCGGGGCCGTCTCGTAGACCGGGGAGATGGCCAGCACGTCAGTCTCCCGGAGCCCGCCGATGGCTTGCACACATCCTTGAAGGGTACCCAGCCGGTCGCCCAGGTTGGCGCCCACCGACAGCACCGCGCGCGCCCGCATGGTCAGCCCGGGCCGGACCCGACGGCCGAGGCGGCCCGCCAGGCTGCCGCGACCCGCACCGCGTCGGCGTTGGCCGGCACCTGGTGCACGCGCACGCACCACGCCCCCGCGGCGGCGGCCAGGGCCGAGACGGCCACGGTGGCCTCGTCGCAGCCGTCGAACGGGCGCGGCGGGCCCGGCGTGCCGTCCGGGCCTTCGGGGCCGGCCAGCAGCAGGCCCAGGAAGCGCTTGCGGGACGCGCCGGCCAGGACCGGGAACGTGCGCCCGCCGAGCCGGCCCAGATCGGGCAGGTGCGTCAGCAGCGGCCAGTTGTGCTCCGGGCGTTTCCCGAACCCCAGACCCGGGTCGACCACGATGCGGTCCGGGTCGACCCCGGCCGCCACCACCGCGTCGATCCGGGCGGTGAGCTCGTCGCGGACCTCGGCCACCACGTCGGCGTAGACGGCGCGGGAGTACATGTCGTGGCTGTGCCCGCGCCAGTGCACGACCACGTAGGACACGCCGGCCCCGGCCACCAGGCGCGCCATCTGCGGGTCGGCCAGGCCGCCGCTCACGTCGTTGACCAGCACCGCCCCGCGGCTGACCGCGAACTCGGCGACGGCGGCGCGCATGGTGTCGACGGAGACCGGGACGCCGGCCTTGGCCAGTTCGGTGACGACCGGGCCGATCCGTCTCAGTTCCTCGTCCTCGGAGACGCGCTGGGCGCCGGGACGGGTGGACTCGCCGCCCACGTCCACGATGTCGGCGCCCTGCGCGACCAGGTCCAGGCCGTGCTTGATGGCCGCGTCCGCCCCGAACCACCGGCCGCCGTCGGAGAACGAGTCCGGGGTCACGTTCACCACGCCCATGACCAGGCAGCGATCGCGTGCCGGCAGTCCGGGCAGGGCGGTCACCGCTGGGCTACCGGCCCGCGGCGCAGCTGGCGGCCGGCTCTGGACAGGCCCAGCTTGCGGGCGATGCGGCGCAGCTCGAGCCGGGGCCAGACCAGGAACGCCTCGGCCTCCAGGGCGGCGACCGCGATCCGGGGCGCGTCCCTGGTGCTCGGGAACACGAAGAACCGCGGCTGCCAGACCGGGCAGAACTTGGCGTTGAACTTGTACAGCGACTCGATCTGGAACCACTTGGAGAGGAAGATCAGCACCGACCGCCAGGCCTTCAGGACCGGGCCGGCGCCGATCCGCTCGCCGCGTTCCAGGGCGGCGCGGAACACCGCGAAGTTCAGCGAGATCCGCTTCACGCCGAGGCCGGGGGCGGCCTTGATCGTCTCGGCGATGAGGAAGTCGTTCAGCCCGGGCTGTGCGGCCTTGTCGCGGCGCATGAGGTCCAGGGACAGGCCGTCGGTACCCCACGGGACCAGTTGCAGCACGGCCCGGACCACGCCGTTCTCGGTGGCCGTGGCGAGCACGCAGTTCTCGTCGCCGGGGGCGCCGATCCGGCCCAGGGCCATCGAGAAGCCGCGCTCGGTGCCGCCGCCGCGCCAGGAGTCCGCGATCCGCACGATGGCGTCGATCTCGCGTTGCGGGATGTCGGAGATCCGGCGGACTTCGGCCGTGTAGCCGTTCTTGGCCACCCGGTTGACCATCTGCCTGACGTTCCGCATCGAGCGGCCGGCCAGGCTGAAGTCGGCCACGTTGACCACGGCCTCGTCGCCGAGTTCCAGGGCGGTCAGGTTGCCCTCGCGGCACCACACCTCGGCGCCGAGCTCGCTGCAGCCCATCACGGCCGGGGCCCAGGCGTGCCTGGCCGCCTCGTCCAGGAACGGGCTGATGGCGCCGGGCCAGGCCTCGGGGTCGCCGATCGGATCGCCGCTGGCCAGCATGACGCCGGACACGACGCGGTAGCAGATGCACGCCTTGCCGGTCGGCGACCAGATCACGCTCTTGTCGTCGCGCAGCGCGAAGTAGCCGAGCGAGTCCCGGTCGCCGTGCCTGGCGAGCAGTTCCCGGACCCGCGCCGCGTCGGCCGGGCCCAGCCGGGCGCGCGGCTCGGCCGGGCGCAGGAACAGGTAGACGGTGACGACCACGGTGAAGATGCCCAGCGCGCCGGCCATGATGGCGAACAGGTCGCCGCGCCCCTCGGGCAGCCACTGGACCGGGCCGGACACGCCGACCAGGCCCCACAGCGCCTCCTGGACCCGCTGGCCGAGCGAGTAGTTGGTCCGCAGGTGCTGGGCCGCCAGGATGTACGTGCAGCCGATCACCACGTCGGCGATGACCAAGCCGCCGAACACCCAGAGCGCCCGCCACCGGGTCCGCGGGTCGCCCTCGGCGTAGAACTGGTTCCGGAAATACAGCAGCGCGACGAGCAGGATGGCCGCGACGATCGTGGTGGGGATCCGGTGCGCATTGGTGCAGTGGATGCCGATGTCGAAGGCGAGCAGCGCGGCCACGGCCTGCCAGGCGCGCCGCTTGCGGCGGCGCAGCCCGTGGGCCAGCATCAGCAGGAGCAGCCCGATGATGACCTCGGCGCTGCGGGTCACCGTGGTCAGCGTGCCCGGCACCAGGTAGTTGATCTTGTGCAGCTTGTGCACCAGGTCGGGCCGGAAGATGGCCAGGATGTCGGACAGGCCGATGAGCCAGGTCAGCAGCGCGGCGCTGCCCGGCACCCAGGCATGCTGGCGGCGGCGGTCAACGGGATCGGTGTGCGGCTCCTTCGGCCGCTCGCCCCCCTTGGCAGCGCCGTTCGCGGGTCCAGCTTCGTCGCTGTCACTCATCTCGGCAGCTCTCTTGTCAGGCCCCAGATCACGGTGCGCCAGCGTGGTCATCGTGTCGCCTCGCGTCCTGCTCTCACGGTACCTCCCAAGCCTAGGCAACGGTCCCGGTCGGCGGGACGGACTTAGTACGGCTTTAGTACAGAGCCTGGTACCGCCCCGTTAATACGGGTCATCTACCTCGAGGGTCACCGGCGGCCCCGGGGGATCGGCGGGGTGCTCAGGGGAAAGCACCGGGGGTGCCTCTTCCCCTTAGACGACGCGGCAAGCGTTTCAGTTCAGCGTTGAGGCGGAGTTAATTCCCGGCTCAGTGATGGCCGTAGATCAGGCTCATGGCCTCGGCCCTGGTCACGGTGTCCCGGAAGGACCCGCGGACCGCGGAGGTCACGGTCCGGGCGCCGGGCTTGCGGACGCCGCGCATGGTCATGCAGAGGTGTTCGGCCTCGATGACCACGACCACCCCGCGCGGTTCCAGGGTGTCCATCAGGGCGTCCGCGATCTGGCAGGTCATCCGCTCCTGGACCTGCGGCCGGCGGGCGTACACGTCGACCAGCCGGGCCAGCTTGGACAGCCCGGTGATCTGGCCCTTGACGTTCGGGATGTAGCCGATGTGGGCCACGCCGATGAACGGGACCAGGTGATGCTCGCAGGTGCCGTAGACCTCGATGTCGCGGACGATGACCATCTCGTCGTGGCTCTCGTCGAACACCGTGGTGAGCACGTCCTCGGGACGCTGGCGCAGGCCGGCGAACTGCTCGGCGTAGGCCCGCGCGACCCGGGCGGGCGTGTCGCGCAGGCCGTCGCGGTCCGGATCCTCGCCGATGGCGAGCAGGATCTCCCGGACCGCGGCCTCGATGCGAGGCTGGTCGAACTCCTGGCCCCGGTCGGGTCGGGTTGGGTTGGGCTGGCCGTCCGCCCTGCCGTTCGGGGACGGCTCCCCGTTCGCCTCGTTCTCCCGGGACAGCGACGTGCTCTGCGTCATCCGTTGTCGCTGGGCTCGTCGCCGTTGCCCGCGGGGTTGGCGCCCGCGGGGTTGGCGCCCGCGGGGTTGGCGCCCACGGGGTTATAGCCCATGGCCTGGCCGTTGCCCTGGCCGTTCGCGGGCAGGGACAGGCCAGTCCCGGTGCCGCCGTCGGCGGCCGCCAGGGCGAGTTCCTTCGGCGACATGATCGGCGGGCGGTCCGAGGGCAGCCGCTTGCCGTAGCCGGTGTACGAGCCGCGGGACGGTCGCTTGACCACCGACGCGAAGATCTCCAGGACCTCGGTCCGGGCCACGGTCTCCTTCTCCAGCAGCCGCAGCACCAGCGCGTCGAGCACGTCGCGGTACTCGACCAGGACCTCCCAGGCCTCGTCGTGGGCCGACTCGATCAGCCGCCGGATCTCCTCGTCGATCGAGGAGGCGATCTCCTCGGAGTAGTCCCGGCTGTGCGACATGTCCCGGCCCAGGAACGGCTCGCCGTCCCCGGTGCCGAACTTGCGCGCGCCGAGCCGCTCGCTCATGCCGTACTCGGTGATCATGCCGCGGGCGATCTGGGTGGCCTTCTCGATGTCGTTGGCGGCACCGGTGGTCGGCTCGTGGAAGATGAGCTCCTCGGCGGTCCGCCCGCCCAGCAGCATAGCCAGCTGGTCGAGCATCTCGGCCCGGGAGACCAGGAACTTGTCCTCGGTCGGCAGCGCCGCGGTGTAGCCCAGCGCGCGGCCGCGCGGGATGATCGTCACCTTGTGCACCGGGTCGGCGTTCGGCATGGCGTGGCCGACCAGGGCGTGGCCGCCCTCGTGGTAGGCGATGACCTTGCGCTCCCGCTCCGACAGCAGCACGCTCTTGCGCTCCGGGCCGGCCATGACCCGGTCGATGGCCTCCTCGAGCGCGGCCATGCTGATCTGCTTGCCGTTGGCCCGCGCGGTCAGCAGCGCGCCCTCGTTGATCACGTTGGCCAGGTCGGCGCCGGTGAAGCCGGGTGTCCGGCGGGCGATGATGTCCAGGTCCGCGTCCGGGGCGATGGGCTTGCCGCGCGCGTGCACCTTGAGGATGCCCCGGCGGCCAGCCAGGTCCGGCTGGGCGACCACGATCTGGCGATCGAACCGGCCCGGGCGCAGCAGCGCCGGGTCGAGGATGTCCGGCCGGTTGGTGGCCGCGATCACGATCACGCCGCCCTTGGTGTCGAACCCGTCCAGCTCGACCAGCATCTGGTTCAGCGTCTGCTCGCGCTCGTCGTGCCCGCCGCCGAGGCCCGCGCCGCGGTGCCGGCCCACGGCGTCGATCTCGTCCACGAACACGATCGCGGGAGCGTTCGCCTTGGCCTGCTCGAACAGGTCACGAACCCGGGAGGCGCCGACACCGACGAACATCTCGACGAAGTCCGAGCCCGAGATCGAGTAGAACGGCACGCCGGCCTCGCCGGCCACGGCCCGGGCCAGCAGCGTCTTGCCGGTGCCGGGCGGGCCGTAGAGCAGCACGCCCTTGGGGATCTTGGCCCCGATGGCCTGGAACTTGGCCGGGTTCTGCAGGAACTCCTTGATCTCCTGGAGTTCCTCGATGGCCTCATCCACGCCCGCCACGTCGGCGAACGTGGTCTTGGGCGTGTCCTTGGTGATCAGCTTGGCGCGCGACTTGCCGAAGTTCATGACCCGCGAGCCGCCGCCCTGCATCTGCGACAGCATGAAGAAGAACAGCAGGAAGATGATCAGGTAGATGAACGCGGTCGGCAGCAGGTCAAGGATGGCGTTGCTCTTGGGGATGCTGACCGTGTACCCGTCGGTCAGGGTGCCCTTGTTGACCTGATTCTGCAGGTCGTTGGCGAGCTGCAGGCCCTGGCCGGAGACCCACGAGGCCTGGAACTGCGTACCGCTCTCGGTCCCGACCTGGACCGTCTTCTTGGTCGTGATCTGGATCGTCTGGTTCTTGTCGGTGATTATCGCGCTCTTGACCTGGCCACTGTTGATGAGGCTGACGATCTCCGAGGTGTCTGCCTGCTGGTAAGAACTCCCCGAATTGGCGTAGTCGAGCACGAAAAGCAAGAGGAGCACCGCGACCACAATCAGCAGCAGCGGGGCTCTGAGAAAGCGCCTTAGCTCCATCGATGAGCGGTCCCGTCGGCTCGGGGCCGTTCCCTCCTGACCAGCCTCACACTCCCGTCGACCTCCGGCGGGATGGCCACATCTTCCAGCCTCGCAGCCCGCGAGGCCTAAATCACGACGGTACACCGCCTCAGGCGCCGCACCTTGAGGGTGAACGCTTCTCCCAGCGGATTGTGTTCCCCTGCCGTTTCCTGCGGGGGCCAGCCTAGCTGCCCCGGTATACCGCCGGGGCCAGCGTGCCGATGAAGGGCAGGTTGCGGTAGCGCTGGGCGTAGTCCAGGCCGTAGCCGACCACGAACTCGTCCCCGATATCGAATCCGGTGTACGCCACGTCCACGTGCATCTGCGCCGACCCCGGCTTGCGGAGCATGGCGCACACCGCCAGCGAGGCGGGCGAGCGCGACTGCAGGTTCCCGGCCAGCCAGGACAGGGTGAGGCCGGAGTCCACGATGTCCTCCACGATGAGCACGTGGCGGCCGGTGATGTCGGTGTCCAGGTCCTTCAGGATCCGCACCACGCCGGAGGACTTGGTGCCCGAGCCGTAGGAGGAGATCGCCATCCAGTCCATCTGGACCGGCAGGTGCATGGCCCGGGACAGGTCGGCCATGACCATGACCGCGCCCTTCAGCACGCCGACCAGCAGCAGGTCACGGCCTGCGTAGTCGGCGTCGATCTGGGCGGCCAGCTCGCTGATGCGGGCCTGCAACTGGTCAGCGGTGATGAGGACCTCCTTGAGGGCGGATCCCACGTCCCGTTCGTCCAAATCAGCTTCCTCTTCCGGTGCTTTCGGTGCTGGCCGTGCTGCTGGTGCTGCTGCTGGTTCTGCTGGTGAACCACACCTTGCCATGCTGGCGCCGGGCGCGTACCCCGCCCGGCAGGTCGACCCAGCGCTGTCCGCGCCAGGCGATGACCAGCTCCTCGATCCGCTCGACATGCCCGGCGGTCAGCGCGCCGTCCGGGCAGCCCGCCATGATCGCGGCGTCCCGCAGGACCCGGGTCCTGATCGCTCGTGGCAGGTCGTTGAGATGCCGGGCGTCCAGGCCGGCCGGGTCTGAGCAGTCGCCGCGGAGCTGTCCGCTTTCCGCGAACGCGAGGTCATCGAGGCATTCGGCGTCGGCGCGCAGCTGGCTCGCGGTCCGGGCCAGGGCCTCGGCCACGCCGGGGCCGAGGGCCTCCTCGAGCGCGGGGATCAGCTGGTGCCGGACCCGGGCCCGGGTGAAGCGGAAGTCGTGGTTGTGCGGGTCCTGCCAGGGCTCGAGGCCGAGCGCGGCGCAGGCGGCCGCGGTGCTGGCGCGGCGCAGGGCGAGCAGGGGCCTGCGGTAGAGCCCGCGCCGGGCGGGCATCCCGGCCAGCGACCGGCTTCCCGAGCCGCGGGCCAGCCCGAGCAGGACGGTCTCGGCCTGGTCGTCCAGGGTGTGCCCGAGCAGGATGGCCTTGGCGTGGAGTTCTTGGGCCGTGCGGTCGAGGCCTTCGTAGCGGACGGCGCGGGCGGCGGCCTCGTTGTCCTTGGCGGGCGTGACTTTGATGCTCAGCGCCGGGTCCAGGCCCAGCTTGCACATGAGAGCCGCTAGCGCGGTGGCCCGTTCAGCGGAACCTTGCTGCAGGCCGTGGTCCACGGTCACGCCGCCGGCCCGCAAGCCCGCCCGGGGCGCCACGAAGGCCAGCGCCGCGGCCATCGCCAGCGAGTCCGCCCCGCCGGAGCAGGCGGCCAGGACGAGCTCACCCGGGGCCAGATCGGCCAGGGCGTCCCGTACCGCGTTGCGGACCTCCGCGACGGCGGGGTTAAGAATTGCTGCCGACCCGATCCAGCCACAGCTGCGGGTCGGCGAACTCTTCCTTGGTCGGCAGCGTCTCCGGGGAGGTCCACACCTTGTTGAAGGTGGCCATGCCGGCCTTGCCCACGACCTCGCGGACGAACCGGGAGCCCTCGGCGTACTGCTTCATCTTCAGGTCGATGCCGAGCATGCGGCGCAGGGTCTGCTCGATCCGGCCCGACGAGCCGCGCCGGGAGTTGAACTTCTCCCTGATCTCGGCCACCGTGGGCACCACCTGCGGGCCGACCGCGTCCATCACGTAGTCGCCGTGCCCCTCGACCAGGGTCATGACCGAGGTCAGCCGGTCCATGATCTCCCGCTGCGCCGGGGTGACCACCGCCTCGATGAGGCTGCCGCCGTCGCCGCCGCGGACCGCGCCGGCCATCGCGTCGGCCGCCGCCCGGACCCGCTGCAGCATGGCCGACGGGTCGAGCTCGGAGGCCAGGAGGAACTCGGTCATCTGGCTCTGCACGTAATCCCGCAGCCACGGCACCGCGGTGAACTGGAGCCGGTGGGTCTCCTCGTGCAGGCAGACCCAGCGCCGGAAGTCGTGCGAGTCGACGCCGAGCTCGCGCTCGATCATGACGATGTTCGGCGCGACGAGGGTGAGGCGGCCCGGCTGCTGGCCGTCCACCGGAGAGGTCTCCGGCGGCAGGAACAGCTCGTACTGGCCGAGCACCCGGCCGGACAGGTAGGCCAGGATCAGGCCGGCCTGGATCCCGGTTACCCGCGACCCTACCGAGCTGATCACCGAGGCACCCCGGGACGGGGCGGACGCGCCCTGGGTCCGTTCCCGCAGCTGATCCACCAGCGGCTCGAGGACGACGCGGAAGCCGTCCACGTTGGCTCTGATCCAGCCGGGCCGGTCCACCACCGCGACGCGGCCCAGCGAGCCGTCCCCGGCGGCGGACAGTCCGGTGACCTCGTACACCGGCTGCTGGACGTCGGCGGCCAGGTCCCGTAGCTCTGCGACGGTCCGTCGCGCCTCGGCCAGGCTGACCTGCGGGCCGGGACGGGCCCAGCGGGTACCGGTGGAAATGGCGAGATCCCAGTCGATCATCTGCGTGCTGCTCACAGTCCAACGGTACGTGCTGCCGACAGTGCGCGTAACCAGCAGGCTCGTTTACCGGTAGTCCTGTTGTCCGTGCGGCTGTTTGTCCCGGTTGCCGCTTGCCCTTGTTGCCGCTTGCCCTTGCTTGCCGCTTGCCCTTGCTTGCCGCTTGTCCTTGCTTGCCGCTTGTCCTTGCTTGCCGTTAGCGGCAGCCGCAGCCGGCCAGGGCGGTGGCGGCGGCGTCGATGGCCTCCGCCGCTTTGTCGAGCACCCCGGCCGACGGGACCTGGTCGGCCATGAGGGCAAAGACCAGCACCCGGCCGCTCTTGTCGTAGGCCAGCCCGGCCAGGGACGTGACCGTGCCCAGGTTGCCGGTCTTGGCCCGGACCGAGCCCAGGGCCGCGCCCTTGATCCCGCTGAACACGCTCTCGCCGGCCGACAGCGTCCCGGAGAAGCCGGCCACCGGGAGGCCGGCCAGCAGGGCCCGGTAAGCCGGGTGGTCCGCGGCGACCTCGAGGACCCGGACCAGCGTGACCGGCGCGATCGCATCCTGGGGCGACAGGCCGCTGCCATCCACCAGGTGGAGGCCGGCGGTGACGCCGAGCCGCATCAGCCCGGCGATGACCGCCCCGGCCGCGCCGCTGAACGAGGCCGGCTGACCGGTGGCCAGCGCGACCTGGCGAGCCAGGTTCTCGGCGATGACGTTGTTGCTCTCCTCCAGCATCTGCGCCACCAGGGCGGACAGCGGCGGCGAGGTCACGCTGGCCAGCGCGATTTTGGTGGTTTTGGTGGCGGCGGTCTGGGGTTGCGGTTCTGCTGTGACGTGGATGCCGTCGGCGCTCAGCAGGGCGGCGAAGGCGCGGGCGGCCATCCCGGCCGGGTCTGTCGCGCGGGCGGCCAGGTTGTACGGGTCGTCGGAGTCCTCGGGCCGGCCGGCCGTGGTCAGCCGGCCCTGGTCCACCTCCAGGGAGACGATGGGAGTGACGTCGCCCGCGCTGACGTAGGACCCGGGCCAGCCGGGCGCCAGGACCGGGCCGGTGTACAGCGACGTGTCGTAGCCCAGGGCGACGGACCCGCGGCCGTTCGCTTTCAGCGTCCGGGCGGTGGCCTTGGCCAGGCTGGCCAGCGTGGCCGGCTGGGGGTAGTCCTGGGCCGGGAACGAGTTCACCGCCAGGGTCGGGTCACCGCCGCCGACCAGGATGATGCTGTCCGGCGTGGCCCCGCTGACGACCTTGGTGGTGAACCGGGCGTTCTGGCCGAGCACCGCGAGGGCCGCCAGGCCGGTGACCAGCTTGGTGGTGGACGCAGGGGTCATGGACCGGGAACCGTGCTCGGAGAGCAGCACCCGCCCGGTGACCGGGTCGGCGACCAGCGCCGATACCCGGGGCCCGAGGGCGGGCGCGGAGAGCGGGCCGGCCAGCGCGGCGCGCAGGCCGCTGGCGGTGGGCAGCGGGCCATCCTGGGCGCCGACGCCTGTGCCTCCCGTGCCTTCGGGGCCGAGCGCGGGGGCCGTGCCGGCCAGGGCGCCGGCCGCGACCGTGGGCACCTTCAGGGCGGCCAGGCGCGGCGGGAGCATGCGGGCCACGGCGATGCCGGCCGCCAGCGTGAACACGTTGATCATGGCCAGCGTCAGCAGAGCCGCGATCCGTGTGCGGCGCACCATTCGCTAAACCACCTCGCGCGAGGTCCCGGATAGTACTGCGGGTGCCAGGGGCCCAGGGTTGGCCCCCTGGCGAATACTGCGGAGACAATGGAGTTAATCACCCGGATCGGGATGGAGCGAAACCGTGGACGTCGAGGTCACCATCGAAATCCCCAAGGGACAGCGCAACAAGTACGAGGTGGACCACGAGACCGGGCGGATCAGGCTGGACCGCATGCTGTTCACCTCGACCAGGTACCCGTCCGACTACGGGTTCATCGAAGACACGCTGGCCGATGACGGCGACCCGCTCGATGCGCTGGTGCTCCTCGAGGAGCCCACCTTCCCCGGCTGCCTCATCACCTGCCGGGTGATCGGGATGTTCCGGATGCGGGACGAGAAGGGCCTGGACGACAAGGTGCTCTGCGTGCCCGCCACCGACCCGCGGATGGCGCACCTGCGGGACATCTCCGACGTGCCGGCGTTCGACCGGCTGGAGATCCAGCACTTCTTCGAGGTCTACAAGGAGATCGAGCCCGGCAAGTCGGTCCAGGGCGCCGCGTGGGCGGACCGCGCGGCGGCCGAGGCGCAGGTCGAGGAGAGCCGCAAGCGCTTCGCCGAGGCCGCGGAGCACTGAGTCCGTTCCCTGGTTCGGTTCCCTGGTTCGGTTCCCTGGTTCGGTTCCCCGCCGGGGCCCTCGTTCGCTACCAGGGCAGGGGCTGCCCGTCGCGGAAGAAGCCGCCGGTCGGGCCGGAGTCGGGCAGGGTGGCCGCCCAGACCACGCTGGCCGCGCCCGCGGTCACCGGCCGTCCGCCCGGCCCGCCCATGTCGGTGGCGACCCAGCCGGGGCAGACCGCGTTGACCAGGATCTTGTCCCGGCGCAGTTCGTCGGCGAGCATCCTGGTCAGCGCGTTGAGCGCTGCCTTCGACGCGGTGTAGGCCGGGGTCCCGCCGTGGCGGCCTGGGCATCGCGGGCGGTGAGAATCACGGTGTGACCGAGTTCGGTGAGCTGGCGGCAGACCTCCCGGCCGATGCCGCGGTTGGCCCCGGTGACCAGCGAGATCGTGCTCATCGCCGGGTTGCTCCCCTCGCTGGTGGTGTGATCTTGCCCTCGCCGGCGGCGGCCGTGAATCCCATTAGACCGGGTATGGGCATGCGGTACCGTGGGCCGGGGTCGCCGCTTCGGGGAGCCGGATGGGGGTTCGGAGACTGTGCCACGCTATCGCAGGGTCGTCGTCAAGCTCAGCGGTGAGGCGCTCGCCGGGAACGCCACCACCGGAGTCGATCCGGCCAGCCTGTCCCGGGTAGCGCAGGAGGTTCTGTCCCTCCGCGATCTCGGCGTGCAGGTGGCGGTCGTGGTCGGCGGCGGCAACTACTTCCGCGGCCGGATGGCCGACGGCTGGGGCATCAGCCGGGCCGAGGCGGACAACATCGGGATGCTCGGCACGATCATGAACGCGCTCATGCTCCGCGGCGCGCTCACGGCCCGGACGGACGTCGACATCCGGGTCATGACCGCGGTACCCATCCACAGCGTCGCCGAGCCGTTCATCCGGCTCCGGGCCGTGCACCACCTGGAACGCGGCATGATCGTGCTGCTCGCGGGCGGCATCGGCCAGCCCTACGTCACCACCGACTACCCGGCCGTGCAGCGCTCCCTGGAGCTCGATGCCGATGCCCTGCTGGTGGCCAAGCGCGGCGTCGACGGCGTCTACGACAGCGACCCCAACGTCAACCCGCACGCGGTCCGCTATACGCGGCTGACCTATGACGAGGCGCTGGCGACGGGCGTCCGGATCATGGACACCAGCGCGTTCGTCCTGGCCAACGAGCAGAACCTGACCATGCACGTGTTCGACGTGGCCGCCGCCGGTGTCATGCGGAAGATCTGCGAGGGCGCCGAACTCGGGACGCGGATCAGCGTCAAGCCGAGCTGAGCTCGTTTATCCCGTGTTATCCCGTCACCTCGGGAGGGGGCGCGGGCCTAGCCCTGGTCGGCGCCGGCGGAACCGCGGGGCGACGGGCCGCGTCCGATGATCGTGAGAGGACTGCGCCGCACTCTGTGCCCGGCCATGACGGTGAGCCGCGCGCTCGTCCTGGCCGGGGCGCTGATCGGTGCCGCCGCGTGCGGCAGTCCGGCGGCCAGCTCGCGAGCGGGGGTCCCGGCCGAGTTCCGGGCGGCCTGCGGGCATCCGGGCACCCAGGTGAACGTGCGGAAGGTACCGGTAACCGTGCCGCACGCGGCCTGCGACCTGACCGGTGTCATGATCACGTACCGGGACTACGGCGGGGCGGTCGTGCCGCGAGGCGGCGGCGGGACGGGTATCGGCAACAGTTCCGGGTTCAGGATGACGATCCAGCCGGGCAGCCTGGACGTGAGCGTCAACGCGACCGGCGTACCCGGGAACGCGTGACGCGGGGCCGGGCCGCAGTGACGCTGCCATCCGGTACCGCGGTGGCGGCGGGCCGCGATCGTATGCTGGCCGACATGGCCATTCAGCGGATGGACAACGTCGGCATCGTCGTCGAGGACCTGGACGCCGCCGTCGCATTCTTCACCGAGCTCGGCATGGAACTGGAAGGCAGAGCGCAGATCGAAGGCCGCTGGGCGGACCGGACCGTCGGACTCGACGGCGTCCGGAGCGAGATCGCGATGATGCGCATCCCCGACGGCCACGGGAAGCTGGAACTGAGCACGTACCATACCCCCGCGCTGGCGGACACCGGACCGGAGAACCCGCCGCCCAACACGCTGGGGCTGCATCGTGTCATGTTCGCCGTGGACGACATCCATGACACCGTCGCCCGTCTGCGCGCCCACGGCGCCGAGCTCCTCGGCGAGATCGCGCAGTTCGAGAGCATCTTCCTGCTCTGCTACCTGCGCGGCCCGGCCGGCATCATCGTCGGCCTGGCCGAGCAGATCGGCTGACGCGGGCCCTGGACGCCTTGCACACGGAGCCGCCAGTACGGGCTCCCTCGGTGACCATATGTGGGCTCTCAGCCCACGCTTATGTGACACCCGGCCCCATGGCCTATGAAGCCCGGATGGTACCGTCGCCGGCTGGCGCCATCACTTGGCCGTGGCCTTCCTCGGTGCGTTCGGGCAGCAGCAGTACCGAGCCGATCAGGAAGCAGATCGCGCCGATCAGGGTCTGCGCGTTGGCCTGTTCGGCGTTGTGTACCTGGCCGGTTACCGGGTTGACGTAACCGGCGACGGCGGAAATGCCAAAAGCGATGGAACCGATCAGGTTGGCTAGCGTGATCCACCAGGCCCAGGTTCGGGGGCGCCAGGCGGCCCAGCGGTGGCAGACCTCGTACCAGGCCAGCGCGCTGGAGACCAGGAAGCAGACCGAGCCGATCCCGTCGGGCCGCCACACATGCCGGTGCGCGGCCTGCGCGGACAGGTTAGTCGCCATGGCGATCCCGGTGCTGACGTTGAAGTAAACAGTCCCGACGAGCTGGATCGCCGTGGCCCACCAGTCGATCCGGCCAGGCTGGTAGGTGAAGAAGCGCCGGTGCGCGAGGTTCTGCGCTGCAGGCGCGGCGTCGACCGCCTCCCGGTAGCAAAGGAAAGAAGCCGAGGTAAAGAACAGGGAGCCGCCGAAGTATGTGACGGTGTCCCATTGGGCCCCGGCAGCGTCGGCATATCCCGGCACCGACCCGAGCGCAAACAGCAGCGATCCGATGGCGAACAGGACGGCGATCCACCAATCGCGGGCCTTAGGCGCCCACCAGGTCGACCCGCCGGCTGGCCTGCGGTGCTTGCGGTGGCGGCGCGATTCCCAGCGAACTACGATCCCGTCCGGGCGTACGTGGTCAACGAATGTCGCTGGAACGCCGGTGCTGGCGTAGCGATCGTCGCGGCTCCTTCCAGTCATGAACGCCTCCTCCCTGTCCTCCCTGTCAGGGTGCGGGGTCTCGATGCTGCCGGATCGCCGCTGGCCGTAGCTCATCCGCTGGGGGTGGTACAGCGAACTCGCGTTGCTTTCGCAGTGCCCGTAGAGGCACCGGTGTCAAGCGTGGCTTCGCGTGTACGTTCACCAGGCGCTTTTCACCTTTACTCGTTGCCCGGCGGTCATAGTCACGCTTGATGCTGGAGGGGCGGACACGGACACGCAACGTGCCATCCCGGATCTGAGCCAAGCCACGGCTCTTCCACCCCGGCAAGGTCGGCCGCATAGGTCACCCGTAACGGAGGATGCCTGGCGATAGACCAGGTGCCACGGTGATGTGGGCGCCGCTGCACGGGCCGCCAAATTGGAGGAATGGCGTGACTGCTCAGCAGTTGCTGACCGCATTGTTTGACGCTGGTATCGCGATTTCGATAGGTGCCACGGTCTTGTCGCTTGGCATGACCTACACAGTCGGGCAGCTGGTGGCGCCCTTGCACCGTGTCGTGCTGGTCATTGTCATGGTGGTGCTGAACGCGGGCGTGATCCCGGCTGTCGCATGGGGCATCGCCGAAATAACGCCCATGGGCTCCAAGTACGTGCCAGGCCTGGTCCTGGCCACTCTCGGCGCGGGCAGCGCAGCGTCCCTGAAGGCCGCCCAGTTCGCCAAGCGGGCAGACCTGCCGCTGGCTGTGTCGGTGGTGGTAGTTCTCCAGCTGGTCAACATCGTCGCGGTGCCGTTGTGGGCCGGGCAGGTCGTCACCGGCGCGGCGATCAGCGCCTGGTCCATCATCGAGAGCCTGCTCATGGTGGTGCTGTTGCCGCTGGTGGTCGGCCTGATGATCCGCGCCCGCTACGCGGATCACGCCAAAGACTGGCAGCCGGAGCTGGTGAAGGCGGCCAACCTCGCGCTGGTGGTCGCGCTGGCCACCGGCATCTCGGCGAACTGGAGCACGATCGTGTCGATGTTCGGGTCGTGGGTCATCGTTACCGCGATCATCATCATCGTCACCGCAGGTGTCCTGGGCCTGCTGCCGGGCCTGCTGCTGGGCGGCAGGAGCGCTGAGGTCCGCACGACGACCGGGATGGTCTCGGTCTTCCGCTTCGCCTCTCTGGGGCTGATCATCATTAGCGCCCAGTTGCACGGCAATCCGGTCTACCTCGGCCCCGCGCTCACCTTCGCGCTGGTGGACTTCATCGTCCCCCTGGCCCTGGCCGTGGAGATCGGCCACCGGGCCGGAACGCCGGAACTAGCTTCGGAACCAGCTCCGGCGCGCTCAGGGCGCCCTTGACCGGACGCGAGGAAGACGCCTAGCGCTGCGGTGATGTGATCTCGACCTAACGGGGGTTAAACAGTGCCTATTGACTGCGCAGCGCGTCGATGAGTGCCACGCGGCTGGTGAGTCCCCGGCGCTGGCTCACGGCACGTTGCAGATCCAGCGGGGGTACTCGCAGCTGCCAGCCTTCCCATGTCACGGTCTGGAGCCGGGACGCGGCGACGGGCCCGAAGTCGGACGGCGAAGGGGAGTCGACGCCAGCCTTGGGAGCGCCGATCCATTCGAGCCGGGCACCCAGGAACGCGCGGCCCCAGTAGTCGCCGATAGGGCTGCTGGCGTCGTGGACGACCGGCTCGATGATCGCGTCGGCGAAGATCACGCCGAGGCCGAGGGCGCCGTCGCCGGAACACACCAGATCGATGTCGCCTGGCTCGATTCTCGCGCCGCGCACGGCCAGGGCCGTGCTGCCGGCCAGCCACCAGCGTGACTCTCGTCCGCTGGTGCGGCGGCAGAGCTCGTGCAGGGTCTCGCGCCAGGGGACAGGCTGCAGCCGGGCTGCCTGCCGCAGCATCAGTTCGGCGCAGCTGGCGAAGTTCTGCCAGCAGATGTCCAGTCCCGGGGTGTCCGCGGGATAGCCGCGCCGCCACTCGTCGCCGTTGCGCTGGTAGTCCATCAGCACCTGCTCGGCTGGTGCCGCCAGCTCGGGCCCTATGCCGCTGATGGCAAACCAGGTCGTGCCCTCATCGGTCCACCGCCGAGTCGTCACAGCTGTCATGGCCCTAGCGTGACAGCCACCACCGACAGCGGTAAGCCACACTGGACGAGGCGGCTCATCCGCGGCCGAACTGCGAACTTTCTACTCAACCTGGCGATCAGAACTAGCGGCTTAAGCCGGAACAGCTGACCGTCCGCAGGCGGGCTCCTCATGGCGCTAATGGCCGACGGCGCGCTCGTCCCTCTAAACGACGGAAGGTCCAGAGTTCGGAAATCCTCTCCGACCTGGACCCTTACGTTGGAGCGGGTGACGGGAATCGAGGCCGCGCTATCAGCTGGGAATCTGTACTGCCTGGGCCTGTCATGCGGCTTGACCTGCGGGTGGGATGTCCGCGAGTGACCGTGAGTGACCGCCTCTCACTAAGGCCAATGGCCTGCTAATGGCCCGGCGCCCCGGGCACGTCGTTCGGGTGGGAGCGCCCGCTGGGCGACCTGAAGGATGAACGACTTCGGTGGCTGCCAGACGTTTCGGTCCTCAAATGACCATGCGTACGTCATGGCCCCGTCACGGACGCAATCAAGTAGGCCCGGCGCTGCGAGTTCGTGTGCTGACCACTCGTAGAGCTGCTGCAACCTCGGGGCGATCATCCCGTAATCCACGAAGCGGCCGAATCCGTGTTCGGCACTGAGGTAATGCTGCACGCTGCCGCGAAGCGGGTACTCGTTAGGGAGCACCCGAGACAGTTGCAAGAAGATCCCGGTCATCCCGAGCCTCGGATCACCAAGGAACGGGGCGAGCGGACCAAGCCATCCCAGCGACATCCGCGGAGCGGCGACAAGGGCGTGGGTGTAGAGCACCCGGCAGAGCACGACATTCATGAAGAAGCGCTCAGCATCGTTCTCCGCGTCCGCTAGGTCGCGGTGCTCGAGGTAGGCGGCGACCACGCTCCCGTTGTGCGCCCGGTACCAGGCCCGGGCGATCGGGTAGTCGGCGAAGGACATCCAGTAGTCGACTGTGCGGGACGAGCCCGGACCGGGAAGGCCCCCGCTCAAGCCCACCGCCTCGCAGCCGTCACGAAGGATGCGCTCGTTGACCGCACGCCACCATGGACTACCTGGACGGTCGCTGAACGGTGGTTGCAGCACACCTCGCTGGAGTTGCCAGCGCATGAACGCCATCGCCGCCCGGCGGAACGGCAGATGCCGGGGAGCCTGGCCAAACGGACCGTAATAGCAGCGCTCCATCAGAGTGATCCGGCCGGCCGGGTCGTCGCGGACCGCGGCGACCTGCTGCTCAGCCCAGGCCGCGGCCGGAACCCCAGATCTCACGTCAGCATGATCGCAGGCTTTAGGTCGGTCTACGTCGACGGCGCAGGTGAGCCACGTCCAGCGGTAGCGTCTCCGCCGGCTCGGCCAGGCCCGCGGCGACCAGGTGTGCACCAACCGGCCGGTATGCTCGCAGCCTCGGGCGATCCGCTGAACAGCGTCCGGACCACGCGTCAGTTCAGGCGGCCGCCGCGGCCATATGACGTTCGTGCCGCCCGGCCGGTTTCGGTGGCGCCCCTTCTAGCAACCCGGAATCCGGGCCGACGCGGCCATCCCGGTCCTGGTCGTCGACGCGCATGGCGAGCAGAATAGCGCCATCTATCAGGAGGTCACGCTCAGGAGGAGTGATATCGCCCTGGTCAGCCTGCTCGCGGAAGATCGCGCAGATGTGCCGGAGTGCCTCATCAACGGTAAGCACGGTAATCACAGTTCCACCTCCACCCCAGGCGTACCGCACCAGATACACCGCCGGGGCAGGGGCTTTGGTCCTCGATGCGGGCCGACCTTATTACCGATGGCGCAAGCTCGCGATGCTGGGCGCCGCGGACGTCCGTGGAGACAGTCGTGTGCCTCTGGGCAACCGCGTCCCGCAACACCAGTCAGGTTCGAGGTCGACGCGGAGATCGCCGCCACCGACTCGGCCGAAGAAGCCCCCGAGCAGGGCTCCGGCGGATCACATTCCGCCACGCCCGCCGTTCCGCGCTGTCCTACCTGCTCAACTCGGGTCAGGTGCCGATCGCGGTGGTGGCGGCGTGCGCCGGGCACGCTGATGGCGGCGCGACCGCGCTCAAGCACTACATCCAGGTCCGCCGGGCGACCTCGAAGCCGCCCGGCACGCCATCGCCGCGCTCCCCGGCGCGTGAGCGTTCCAGGCCGGATGTGAAAGGAACGAGGCGATGAGCACCAGGATCCGCACCCTGCGCATCGGTGCCACCGAGTTCCAGTGGACGGCAGGGCTACACGAACCCCTCTTGGTCCGACTACGCACATGGGGCGGCGGGAAAAACGGGTCCATGCTGCGCGCGGACCTCGCCTCTTCTGGCGATGCGGGCATGTTGTGGGGGGATGCCCCGGACATCGCGTACCCCACTCCCCGTGTCGTCCGCACCATCATCGAATACGCCCTCGATCACGGCTGGGATCCCGCGGCCGTCGGCGGACGACACGACATCGAGCGTGGAGCCGAACTGGAGATACCGGGCCTTCACTTCACAGACCAGCTTTGAGGTAGCTAGCAGCAGGTTCCGTCAGCGCGAGCTAGGGGCTGTATACTTACTGTATGGCAGATCCGATTACATTCCGTCCGACAGCTGAGGATACTGAGAATCTCGCCATCCTCACGGCTGACGGCACTAGCCCTACGCACGCCATCCGCCACGCCCTCGAAATCGCCGCGCACAGCAAGCGCCAGGAAGACCTGCGCGCCGACGCCGTACGACTCGCAGCCAATCCCGAGTATCAGGCGGAGATCCGGGCGGTCCGCGAGGAACTGGACGAACTCCGTGCGTGGTGACGTCTACCGCCTCAAGAGACCGCGCTCGGCTCACGGACACGAGCAGCAAGGCGAGCGCTACGCCGTCGTCGTCCAGGCCAACGCCTACGAGCACCTCTCGACCTGGCTGGTGGCCCCGACGACAACCAAGTCGTTCGGATCCATGATCCATCCCACCATCGAACTACCCGGCCAGGTTGTCCGGGTACTGGTCGAGCAGACTACCGCCGTCGACCCGCAGCGCCTCGGCGACTTCGCGGGCCGCCTACTTCCGGGTGAGCTCATGGAGATCAACGTCGCGCTCCGCGCCGTACTTGACCTCGAATAGCAGCCGCTTGCCGTGGCGAAAGACCACGCCAAGGCGGATCGCCCTGCAGCCGACCTGCGCGCGTTCTATGCAGTCTGGTGATCAGAGCTGGCGTCGTAGGCCGGAACAAACTGACAGTCCGCTGCTGGGTTCCCAATGGCACGCTAATGGCCCGTAGCCTGCTTCGGCCGCTAAAGACCGAAGGCCCAACGTTCGGAAAGCCCTCTCCGACCTGGACCTTTACGTTGGAGCGGGTGACGGGAATCGAACCCGCACTATCAGCTTGGGAAGCTGGGCCGTCCGGGCCTGTCACGTGGCCTGACCTGCAAGGCGAACTGTCCGTGAGTGACCGTGAGAGACCCCTCGTCGCCAGGGTTAATGGCCCGCTAATGGCCCGGCGACCTTGAGCATGACCTGGACTCTCGTAGGGTTCTGGTTCTATCACCCGTTTCCCTCTGGCTAGCTGCCGTCCCTCAACCCAAGGTTCCCGCCGACGGCACTCCGTTTGCTGGGCTCAACCCGACCCCCGCTTAGCTTGACGTACCCAACCAGAGCAGAGTAGGTCGCAGCGAGGGAAGCCGCCGACCGGCCACCGGAACCAACCGCCATACGCCTCATACGGCTCACCTTGCCCTTCTTGTCTCGCTGATTGACGGAACGTTTGTCCGAGACCTTGAGAGCTTGCAAGCAGATGACGAATACGAACGCCCAGATCAGCACGGGAGTCGAGTTCAGCCCAGCAACGAACGAACAGAAGCTTCCATCTGTTCCGTAGATCAACGCCGTGCGTCCGGCCAGTGCACCAGAATCCGTATCCGCAGTTCAGGATCCCGCGAGATGTCCAGGCAGTGTGGCTGAATCCGGTGTTGCCCGGTCAGTCCGTGAGAGAGCTGTCAGAGATCCCAGTCTCGGCTCCTACCTGGCGCCGTCCTCTCCTGAGGCCTAGAGCACGGCGGCCGCGCGGCGGGCCTGCCGTCCGTAACGGTCTCGGAACGCTCCCCACCTACGGTGGGCTCGTTGCAGAGTCCGCGGGCGGAAAGTAGTCAGTCGGAGGAGCTGTCCATCGTGAAGATTTGGGTAACCGACGGGTCCGGGGCACCCTTTGCCGACCTCGTGGTACTGCCTGCTCATCATCCCGGGATGCTGGGCGGCGGCATTCCATACAAGGGAGCGCTAGATGAGAACGTGCCGGTAGGAAACGCGGACGTGTTCGCGGATGGTCCTGCGGACTGCCTGGTCCCCGAGGCCGAGTGGTGCATCTGCTTTCCCGGGGAGACGGACCGGTTCGCCGCCGACCCCAGTGCCCTGACTGAATCGACGCCCATCGTCCTGCAGGGCATGATCGAGGGCAAGTGGCTGAACCGCATCGGCGAAGACCTGGCGTGGAAGCCTGCCAGCCTGGGCAACAACCTGCTCGCGCAGGGACCGGGGATCACCGGAACGCTGGCCCGCCTCGAGGACGGCGAGATGCAAGGAGAGATCGGCGTTCAGTACACTTGCCGCGCAGGCCGCCAGACCCTCACCACTGCCCTCGCTGACCTGCGAGGCCATAACCTCCTGGGACTGGTGCGAGCGGTATTCGGGCACTGCCGGGGGCAGCAGCTGACGGTAGAGGCCGTCAATTGCAGCGCCAGAGGCCCGGCCTCGGCCCTTGCCGAAGACCGCCGGTTCCTGCAGCAGGTGATGACCGCAGCCGGAGTGACGCCTCCCGAACTGAGCACCCTTGCCGCCTGGAAGCGGCTGGCGCCTGAGATCGCCAAGATCGCAATTGACGAAGGGCTTACCGTCGAACCCGGCAGGCCCATCGACATCATCGTTACTGCCGGAGCCGACGTGGTAGGCCGCGGTCAGATGACGGTCCATGACCAACAAGACAAAGCGCAGTAGCCGTCGTAAGACGGCCCTACCAGCACGAGGCCTAGGGCGCTGCGCAGGTCATCACGAGCGCGATCGACACGCACGTCCAGTCCGAGCAGATGAGGCGCGGCGACGACGGATCGGCCGGGATCCTGGTTCCGCTAATGGCCCGGACGGTAACTGATGGCCAAGCCCGGCAAGGCCGAGGCTCCGAAAGAGCCGCTTGACCTGCGGCTTTAGACTTGGAGCGGGTGACGGGAATCGAACCCGCACTATCAGCTTGGGAAGCTGACGTTCTACCATTGAACTACACCCGCGCGCTGCTGGACGAGCCTGCGCTGTGTACGCCTCGATATCGTACCGGACCCGGTAGGTTGCCAGGGTGATCCTCTCCGATCGTGACATCAGGACCGAGATCGAGTCCGGGCGGGTCAAGCTCGACCCGTACGAACCCGAGCTGATCCAGCCGTCCAGCATCGACGTCCGGCTGGACCGGTACTTCCGCGTCTTCGAGAACCACCGCTACCCGCACATCGACCCCGCGGTGGAACAGCCGGACCTGACCCGGCAGGTCGAGACCGAGGGCGAGGATCCGTTCGTCCTGCACCCCAACGAGTTCGTGCTGGCCTCGACCTTCGAGGTGATCTCACTGCCCGACGACCTGGCCGGGCGGCTGGAAGGCAAGAGCTCTTTGGGCCGGCTGGGGCTGCTGACGCATTCGACGGCGGGCTGGATCGACCCGGGTTTCTCCGGGCACGTGACGCTCGAGTTGTCGAATGTGGCGACGTTGCCGATCAAGCTGTGGCCGGGGATGAAGATCGGCCAGCTGTGCCTGTTCCGGACCAGTTCGCCCGCGGAGCATCCGTACGGGTCGACGGTCTATGGCTCCCGGTATCAAGATCAGCGCGGGCCTACGCCGTCCCGGTCGTACCTGAACTTCTACCGGACCAAGGTCTGAGCACGCCGGGCCAGGCCGTCAGGCACGTCGACGGCCTGGCCCGGACATCAACAAAGGAACGCGGCAGCTAGAGTTGCTCCGGGTCAAAACGGCCGGCCTTCGCCGCGGCGATGAACCGGCGCCATGAATCGTCGGAATACCCAATTACAGGGCCGTCCTGATCCTTGGAGTCACGGATCAGGATCTGCCTGGCCGTCGCGGCCAGCTCGACGCACGCGCCGTTGTTGGCGCTGCGTCTCGCCGTGCGCCACTCAAGATTGCCCATAGCTATCGGATTCCTCCGGTTGCAAGATATAAGTGCTGGCAGCCTGCGCTGGTGAGTGGCTGCCGACGGGATCGGGGTGAAATCTATAAGGCTGGGTCAGGCGTTAAACCGGCTTTGTAAGTACGGATCAATTTTGCAATCAGGTCGCTGGTATCTTGTGGACTCAGCGCTATGGATTGCAGCTTATTGAAAACGTCGTGATATCTTTTCAGATCGTCGGGCCGGTCCAGATAGGTCGACCCGATCATGCCCTCGACGAACACTACACCCGGGGCCGGTTCAGGCAACTCCAAGATCGTGAAGTTGGCCTCCAGAGCAGGGTGCGCGCCCAGTTCGAATGGGAGGATCTGCACCTTCACATTCGGCAGGGCCGACATGTCCAGGATCTTGGCCAGCTGGGCCGCCATGACCTGACGCCCGCCCACTAGCCGGTGCAGCGCCGCCTCGTCCAGGACCACGGCGAAAGCGGGCGGGCTGGCTTGCGTGAGGATGCGCTGCCGGGCGAGCTTGGCCTCGATCTGCAGATCGATCTGGCCTGGATCGAGCCGCGGCATGGATCCTTCATGCTGGGCGCGGGCGTAGTCCGCGGTGTGCAGGAGGCCATGCACCACAGACGACTGGAAGGCGGAGATGGCCAGGGCTTCCTGTTCCAGGTCGGCGTACCTGGCGTAGGCCAGGTCGTAGCGCTGCCAGCGGGCGGGCCGCTTGCCTTCTGTTGCCAGGGTCATCAGCCGGTCGCGTTCGGCCTCGCTGGTTACCTCGTAGAGGTTGCAGAGGTCGCGGACGTCCCGGGCGGTAGCACCCTGGCCGGTTTCCATCCGGCTCACCTTGCTCGGGGAACACAGGAGGCGCTCGGCCACCTGTTCGACCGTCAGGCCTTTTTCGTTGCGAAGCGCGCGGAGCAGAGCGCCTAGTTCACGGCGCTGAAACGCCGGGCCGCGCACTTCTGGCACCTGCGGTCGCTTCCTTCCTCAGGAATATCTAACGGACGTTGCACAAGGTCCCGATCATCCCAACTGTGCAGATCATACATGCATGATGCATTTGAATCAGGCACTTGCCAGGTGGCATTGCTAGATGCACTATGAAATCAGATCGCAGGATGCATCCTCAAGCGACCCGCCGACAATGGGGTCGACGGTGACCCGATGGTTACCGAAGAAAGATCGCGTGCCAGCTCAGGGCGAGCGCACCGGCCGGGGAACCCGGCTCGCAGGTGCGGCCCCGGGACGCGAGGAGGAGAGGGCACTGCCATATCTCTTAGCCCGCGAAAACCACATTCGCTTCCCCGGTGCGCATGCGCACAGGCCGTGGCACGAAATCCGCGGCCGGCACTAAACCGATCCGGGATCCCGCCGGCTACCCGCTGCGCGATGACCCGGACACGCCGGCGGGCCGGTGCTGCAACACCGACCCGACGGGACACCACCCAGGCTCTGGACCGAGCTAGAAGGGCTAGCGATGTGATCAACATTAGCAACTACCCAGGTAATGACAACCCCCCGCGGCCGCCCACGGTGGCGCTGGTCGGGGACGGCCGTCGGGCGGGCAGCAGGGACCGCACGGGCGGCCGTTGGACGGGCAGCGGGGTCCGTGAGGCTCTCACCCTCGTGGCGGCCGTGGCGCTGGACTGGCTGGCCTGTCTCCTGCGGCGCTGGGGCGACCGGTGGTTCGCGATGAACGACACCGAGGCGTACTGGCGAGGCTGGCAGATCACCAAGACCCACGGCGGCCTCGGCCGGCGGTACCGCGACCTGCGGTTCGACACGCTGACCGCGTGCGCTCAGTGCGCCGGAGCGGGGGAATGGGCCGATACGCCGTGCGGGCCGTGCCTGGGGACGGGGCGGATCACCCTCGGGGAGGTGAGCTAGCCATGGCCTTCGGGCGGCCGCGGCAGCCGAACGACCCGAGCGTCATGGCCAGCGTGGAAGCCGCGCTCAGCAGCGTGGCGCGGCCGGGGATCCTCGGGCTGATCTGGAACTGGCGGTACGAGTTCGGCTTGTCCGCCGGGCTGGCGGCGGTCGGGCTGGCCGGCGGGTATGAGCTCGGGGCGGCCTGGCTCATAACCCTGGCCGCGATCGGGCTGGTGACGCTGGCGGCCGGGCTGGCCTGGCCGCCGTCGCGGCGGCGGCTGATCGCGCGGGCCTGGTGCGTCATCACCCCGCACCGGGTCCGGACCGGGTGCCGGCACGCCTGGGTGCAGACCCGCGACGGCAGGCTGCCCGTCGTCTTGTACACGACGCCGGCGGCGTTCGGGGAACGGGTGACGCTGTGGTGCCGGGCCGGTATCACCCAGGGTGACCTGGCGGGGGCGCGGGACATCCTGCGTGCGGCCTGCTGGGCCAGCGACGTCCGGGTGGTGGCCAGCGCCCGCTACGCGCACCTGGTCGTGCTCGAGGTGATCAGGTTCCTGCCCGCGGCGCCGCCCGGGCCGGGCGCGGCGGGCTGGCCGGGGCTGCCCGGCGACGGCGGCGATGGTCCCGGGGAGCCCGCGCTATTCGGCGGGGCGGGGCACCACTGGCCGTTCGGATAAATCTGACGCGGCCGGCCTGGCCTCGGGCTGAGCGACCGAGCGGGACAGGAGCTGTGCGACGTCGACGACCTCCAGGGTGTCCTTGGCCTCGCCCGAGGCCTTCTTGGCGGCCACCGCGTCACCGAGCATGACCAGGCAGTACGGGCAGGCGGTGGAGATCGTGTCCGGGTTCAGCGCCAGCGCCTCGTCGATCCGCTCGGTGTTGATCCGCTTGCCGATCCGCTCCTCCATCCACATCCGGGCCCCGCCCGCGCCGCAGCAGAAGCCGCGGTTCTTGCACCGGTGCATCTCTTCGGCCTGGATGCCGGGGACGGCCTCGAGGATCTCGCGGGGCGGGGTGAAGATCTTGTTGTGCCGGCCCAGGAAGCACGGGTCGTGGTAGGTGAGCTTCTCGTCGATCCGCTGGGTGGGGGTTAGCTTGCCCTGGTCGACCAGGCGGGCCAGTAGCTGGGTGTGGTGGATGACCTCGTAGTTCCCGCCGAGCTGGGGGTACTCGTTGGCGATGGTGTTGAAGCAGTGCGGGCAGCTGGCCACGATGGTGCGCGGCGCGGCCTCGTTGAGGGTCTCGATGTTCTGCTGGGCCAGCATGGAGAACACGAACTCGTTCCCGATCCGGCGGGCCGGGTCGCCGGTGCAGGTCTCGGCCGGGCCGAGCAC
>Ga0070735_10000712_pt1 | contig 34497 bp, 33 predicted proteins | sample Coa_R1_FD_66443 | JGI IMG/M metagenome (GOLD analysis project Ga0070735, IMG submission 66443) | Surface soil microbial communities from Centralia Pennsylvania, which are recovering from an underground coalmine fire - Coalmine... | ecosystem: Environmental > Terrestrial > Soil > Unclassified ...
GCATCCATGATCTCGGCTGCCAACCGCTCGTGCATCGGGCGGCCGGTGCGCTTGCGCGCGAAAGTGATCAGCCACCGCATCGCCACGGCCTGACGGCGATCCGGACGGACCTCCATGGGAACCTGATACGTGGCGCCGCCGACGCGCCGCGGCCGCACTTCCACCATCGGCATGACGTTCGTCATCGCCTGCTGGAAGACGTCCATCGGATCGCGCCCCATCTTCTCGTGAATGAGATCGAACGCGTCGTACGTGATCTGCTCCGCGAGGCTCTTCTTCCCGCCGATCATGACCTTATTGATGAAGCGGGCGAGCATTTTCGAGTTGTAGCGAGGATCCGGGAGGATCTGCCGCTTGGCGACCGGTCCCTTACGAGGCATGGATTTCCGTTTTCTCCTTCAGGCGCCCGGGCACGCGACCCGGCCTTACTATCCCCTAGTGTTTGAAGGTTCCAGCGCACTCGCGCCGGGTTGCACGGTTCGTTTCTACTTCTTTGGACGCTTAGCGCCGTACTTCGAGCGCCCCTGTTTACGGTTCGCCACGCCGGAGGTGTCGAGCGTTCCGCGCACGATGTGGTAGCGGATGCCCGGGAGATCCTTGACGCGGCCGCCGCGGATGAGGACGACCGAGTGCTCCTGCAGATTGTGGCCGATGCCGGGGATGTAGGCCGTGACCTCGATCCCGTTGGTCAGACGCACGCGGGCGACCTTACGAAGCGCCGAGTTCGGCTTCTTCGGGGTGATCGTCTTGACTTGGGTGCAGACGCCTCGCCGCTGCGGGCTTCCCGGAACCGTGAACGTGCGGTTCGGGAGGTCCGGATGACCCGGCTTCGGTCCCGTCGTGCTGAAGCGAAACGCCGGCGACTTCGTCTTTTTCTTGGTGGTGACGCGCCCTTTACGAACGAGCTGACTGATGGTCGGCATGGAGCCCCTTTACACACAGAAACGCGGCCTCCCCCACGTCGGGTAGGCCGGAACCCCGGTAGTATAGCAGAGGGTCGTTCTCACGGTCAAGGCGAGTCCTCTGGGAGGCTGCCGGCTAGGTCTGCGGGAGCGGCTCCAGCCGCTCGCCCCGGGCAGGGGTTTCCTCTCTTGCCCCCCGAAACCACCGGCCGGGCCGCGTGACGAAGCGAGCGGCGCGATCGGTCAAACGTGACGATCGCCGGGTAGGATGGCCTGCGGTTCCGGAGGTGCCTGTATGAGCGTCTTTGTCGAGCTCTTTCAGGACAACGTAGAGGCCGAAGATATCCGGTTGTTCAGCGCCTTCACGCTGACGGCGACGTTCTGGCTGCTCCTGAGCACGTTCGTCGCGCTGATCCTGAGCTTCAAGTTTCCCTATCCCGATTGGGCGACGAGTCCGTTCCTCTCGTTCGGGCGCCTGCGAGCGATCCACACCAACGACGCCTTCTACGGCTGGGCATCCGTCGCGCTCAGCGGCGCCGCGCTCTACGTCGCGTCGCGCAGCTCCGGCATCCCCGTGGCGGCGAAGCGCTGGGCGTGGAGTGGGCTGATCCTCTTCAATCTGGCCGCCGTCTGCGGCACCGTCACGCTGGACCTCGGCATCAACAACGGCGACCAAGAGTACCGTGAATGGGTCTGGTGGGTCACCATCATCTTCGCGCTCGCGCTCGTGACGACGTTCATCTCGCTGTTGGCCACCGTCGTGCGCAGGGTCGAGCGTGAGATCTACATCTCCAATTGGTACACGCTGGGGGCCTTCATCTTCACGATCCTGCTCGGCATCACGGCGTACATTCCCGCGTATCAACACGGTTTGGGGCAGGTGGCGCTGCAGGGCTTTTACATGCACAACGCCGTCGGCATGTGGTTCACGTTCTTGGCGCTGGGCGTCACGTACTATGCCTTGCCGAAGCTCTTGAACCGGCCCATCTATTCCTATGCGCTCGGCGTGCTGGGTTTCTGGACGAACCTCTTGTTCTACCCCGTCATCGGCGCGCATCATTACGAGTTCTCGCCGCTGCCCTGGTGGTTTCAGACGCTGGCGATCGTCTTCAGCGTCGGCATGCTCGTGCCCGTCTGGGCCGGCTCGGGAAACTTCTTCTTAACGATGCGGGGGCACTGGGAGACAGTGCGACGATCCTATGCCTTGCCGTTCATGGTCGTCGGCGTGGCGTACTACTTTCTCGGATCAACGCAGGGCACGGTGGAGTCCTTTCGTAGCCTCCAGGGGATCTGGCATCTCACCAACTTCACCGTCGGCCACTCCCACGCGACCATGTACGGGTTCATCACGTTCATCTCGTGGGGAGCGATCTACGCGCTTCTGCCGCGGGCAACGGGAAAGCATCCTTCAGCACTGGCGACGGGACTGCACTTCTGGTTCGCGCTCGTCGGCGTGACCGTCTACATCCTGCTACTTTCCATCGCGGGAACGGAGCAAGGCTTGACATGGGCCGCCGGCAATCCGTTCATCGCGTCCGTCGAGGCCGCAGCCCCGTTTTGGCTGGCCCGCGCCGTCGCCGGGACGCTGATGTTCGTCTCGCATCTGATCTTCGCCTACAACGTGTACATGATGACCTTGGGGCCGTCACGAGAGACGATGCGGTACGAGCGCCCGCCCGAATCGGTGCCGGCATGAGCCGCGGCATGAACAACGTGTGGGCGCTCGTCGCGGCGTCCGCCGTGATCTACGGCATCTACTGCATTCTGATGGGCGTGGCTCCGGGGGCCGCCCTTTCGCGGGTGCCGCCGTTGCCGGGCGTGCACCCCTTGGCCGCGAGGGAATCGCACGGGCGCGACATCTACGTGGCCGAGGGGTGCTCGTACTGCCATACGCAACAGGTGCGGCCGTTGGCCCAAGATCAGGTATTCGGCCGGCCGTCGGTCGCCGGCGATTACGTCTACGACACACCGCAACTCTTGGGAACGGAACGCACGGGACCCGACCTCACCAGCATCGGCAGCCGCCAACCCAGCGAGATCTGGCAATACATTCATCTCTGGGATCCTCGCGCCGTCGTGCACGAGTCCATCATGCCGCGCTACACGTGGCTCTTCCAAGTGAAGGACAAAGCCGGCCCGGGCGACGTCATCGTTCCACTCCCGCCCGGCTATGGCCCCGAGAAGGGCGTGGTCGTCGCGACCGCCGACGCAAAAGACTTGGTGGCGTACCTCGAGTCGCTCAAACAGGTGCCCTTAACGGGAGGGCAAGCGAAGTGAATTTTCCTCCGATGCAGCCATCGTCCGGAGATCCCATCGGATCGGCGATCGTGATCATCGGGGCGGCGACCACGCTTTGGACGATCTTCGTGGCAATCTACTGGACCATTCGCCCCGGTGAGACGGAGGTCGATCATCCGAAACGACTGATTCTCAGGGCAGATCGCTGATGGAGCACGAGCAACCGGCGTCGCAGCGCCCCGTCTCGGTCAGCATCTTCATAGACGACGCCACGGAGCCCGTCGCGACGTATCGTCCTCCGGCGCGCTTTCATCTCGACACGAAAACCCTTCCCGACGGCCCACACCGCCTGCGCATCGAAGCCGTCGACGCATTGGGCAACGTCGGCGTACGAGTCATTCCCTTCACCGTCGCCAACGGCCCCGGGATCACGATCACCGGACTGCGCGCGGGGGCGCGCATTCGTGGCGCCGTCGATATCGACGTCAACGCGTTCGGCGCCGACGAGCCCTTCGACCCCGTCCGCGCGGAATCGGGAGGGCCGATTCCCGTGTGGACGTGGGTGCTGATCATCGTCTTCGGCGTCTGGGCCACGTGGTACGGGCTCGAATACTTCCCGACGCCGCAGGCGTTCGCCAACACACCGACGTACGCGCCCAATCCGGCGCTCGTGGCCGCGAACGCGCCTTCGACGCAAACCGGCGCGGGAACTCCCGCGCCCGTCGCAACGAACGCCGCCGTTGGGAGCAAGAACGTCGCCGGCTTCGACTACTCGTCGCTCGGCCCGCAGGTCTACGCACAGAACTGCGCTTCATGTCACGGTGCCACGGGCGCAGGCACCCCGGGCGTCTTCCCGCCGCTCGTCAACGACCCCGTCGTCAACGCCAAGGACGCCGACACGCACGTTAGAATCGTGCTCCACGGCTTGTCCGGGAAAGCGATCAACGGAATGCGCTACGCCGGTCAAATGCCCGCCTTCGCCGCTCAGCTCAACGACGATCAGATCGCGGCCGTCATCGACCACGAGCGCACGTCGTGGGGCAATCGAGGCCCCACGGTGACGCCGGGGCAGGTCAAGCGAGACCGATGATCGGCTCTCGCGCTCATGCCGCCGTCTCCACGCGACGCGCTCCCCCGATATAGTGAAACGGTGGAGCACGTCGTCACGAAGGGCGCCAAAGCGCGCACGCCCGGGCTGTGGGAGGTCGCGCTCGGGTTTGGACGGCTCGGATTGCTTGGCTTCGGCGGCGTGGGACCGCATGCGCGCCACGTGCTCGTCGAGGAGCGCCGGTGGCTCGACGACATGGAGTACGCCGACGTGCTGGGCTTGGGTCAGCCCCTGCCGGGGGCGAACATCGGGAACGTCGCGGCCATCCTCGGTGACCGGTGGGCGGGGCCGCTTGGCGCCGTGGTCGCCGTCGCGGCCCTCAACTTCCCGCCGCTCGTCATCGCCGTCGTCCTCGCCGCGGCGCTCACGCGCCTCCACGGCGCGCCCCTCTTCGTCGCCGTCGAAACGGCCGTCGTCGCGGGCGCGGCAGGCCTCGTCATCGGCCAAGGCCTGCGCATCGCGGCAACGTTCGGGCCCCACGCCTACCGATTCGCGCCGGCCGCTCTGACAGCCGCGCTCATCGCCGTCTGGGGCTTTCCGCTCCCCTTGGTCCTCCTCTCCATGCTTGGGCTCGGCTTCGTCGTCGAACGGCGCGCTCATCGAGGGAGCGACGGGCCGCGGTGATGGAAGCGCTCATCGCTCTCGCGCTGCGCTTCGGCCTCCTCTCGCTCGTCGCCATCGGCGGCGCGAATGCGCTGATTCCTCAGATCCATGCGGAGACCGTCACCCGCCTCCACTGGCTCGACGATCGCACGTTCGCCGAACTCGTCGCGGTGGCGCAGTCCGCTCCGGGACCGAACGTCTTGCTGATCCCGCTCATCGGCTGGCACGTGGCCGGTTGGCCGGGTGCCCTTGTCGCCCTCTCGGCCTTTCTCATGCCTTCGTCTACGCTTGCGATCGTGGTTGCCCGCGTCTTTGCGCGACATCCCGACAGCGCCCGTCTCGGCGCGCTTCGCGGAGCGCTCCGCCCCGTAACGGCGGGACTTCTCATCGCCTCCGGGATCGTGCTCGTTCGAACGGTTGCCGCGGCCTCCGGTCCCCACGCGGCACTCGTGCCGGAGATCGCGATCGCGGCGGGCGTCGCCATCCTCTCCACGCGCACGACCGTCAATCCGCTGTGGTGGCTCTTGGCGGCCGGAGCGGTCGGCGCGCTCATCGCGCGCTGAGTACGGCGGTCGCCGTCGGGCGGTTGCACGTCTCTCAACACGAGCCGGAGGGAGGGTTTCATGGCACGCCTTCCGCTGCCCGATGCGATCGATCGCGCCCGCAGGCGCGACGCTCACGACTCCTACTATGCGCCGATCCGAGGCGCCATCCACCACCACCCGCAGGGCCCGCCGAGGCCTGCGCTCGCGACGCGCATCATGTTCGGATGGCTGCTTGCCCTCGGAGCAACGGCCAGCGTGATGCTGGTCGTGCGCGCCGTCGACATGCTGCAAGCCGTGATGGTGCGGTAGTCGAGGAGCGGCCATAGGGCTTCCGGATGCACGGGGGCGAACCGTTCGTCCCAGTACATGCGGACAGCACTCGCGCGGGCGGTTCCTCTCAAACGAACGGGCGCGTTCTTCGCGACTCTTTGTCTTGGCGTGCTGCTCTGCACGGTTCGCTCGCGGGCCGCCGAGGCCACGACGGGCGCGATCGTCGGGACGGTCGTGACCGAGAACGCTCAGCCGATCGCGAATGCGCGCGTCGACGCCGTATCGCTCTCGGGACGCTACTTCGCCGTCTCCGACGCACATGGACGGTTCGTGATCCTCGGCATCGTCCCGGATACCTACGTCATCTCCGTTCAGGCCGAGGGCTATCGATCCGCCGCTCGCCGCGGCGTCGCGGTGCTCGCGGGAGCGACCCAGCGATTCGAATTCGCGCTCGCGACGGAGCTCAAGACGATCGAGACCATCCACGTGACGCCGGCACCGTTCCCGGTGGGAGCGACGAGCGACACGTTCGCCGTCTCCGCGGAGGCGGCGCGCGCGCTCTCGCCGACGGAGTCCGCGTCCGGACTGGCCGGCTACTCGGCCGGTACCGTGCAAGGGGCCATTGCCCGCGTGCCGGGCGTCGACCAAGATGCCTTCGCGAACGCGATCCTGCGCGGCGGGAAAGTCGACGATGCCGTCTTCGACTACGATTCCGTTCCCGTTCCGCAAGGCCTCATCGCCGAACCCGGCGGCAACGTGGTCGGAGCACAGCTCCCCACGACCGGCATCGCGACGACGACCGTGTCGCTTGCCGGATACCAAGCCCAAGGCGACAACGCCCTCGGCGGCATCATCGATCAGATTCCGGCTGTCGGCAGCTATCCCGGCAGGACGACGATCGAAGCGGCCAACGGCTTGGGAACCCGATTCGAGCAATTCGCGCTCCAGCGGCTCTGGGCCACGCCCGATCTGCGCTGGCGATTCGCGTTTGCCGGCACGCTGGGCAGCGAGGACTTTCCGTACGGCGACGGTCACACGTTCTATCCCGCCGAGGCCGGCACGTATGGCCTGGCGCTGCAACGACGCGCGCAATCGTCGCTGTCGGGCAACGTCCACTTTCAACCTCATCCGAGCGATGATTTCTCGTTCAACGTGCTCGTCGGTCAAGCCAGCTACGATCAGTACGCCACGCCGTTCGCGGGCGAGACGGTGGGCGCATTCGACGGCAGCCGGACCGTCTTTCCGGGCGAGACCAACCCGAACGCCGCGGTGAGCTACCCATCCGGCGTCCGCGGCACATACGACATCGTCAAAGCCCAGTGGGTGCACACGCGCCCGCGCTCGCTTTCCCGTCTCCAAGTCTATCAATCCCAGGTGGGATCTCAGGCGGGCGGACCGTTTTGGGACGACCTTTCGTTTCCGGACGGCGTCATTTCGCTGGCTGCGCATCAAGGTGGACGAGAGGAGGGCATCACCTACGACGTCGACGACGTCGCGAGCGAGCGCCACCACGTCAAGTACGGCGCGGGATATCGGATCAACAATACCTTCGTCGCGCAAGTCGTGCCGACGGCCGACGAGTACATCTCGTCCAATCCCACGCTGTTCTCGTTTCTAGCGTATCTCGGCGACACGTGGAGCATGTCGAGAAAGCTGGACGTGGCCGGCACGGCGCGCTTCAGCGGAACGCACATCGTGCCGAGCAACGGGTTCCCTTACGACGTACGCAGGATCGATCCGCATCTCTCGGCCGTCTATCGCATCGCCGGCGACGTCGCTCTCCGCGTCGACTACGACCATACGACCGTTGCCCCCAAGCCGCTCGAAGCCGACCGTACGAGCTCCGCCAATCCCGCGCCGTTCGTTCCGCTGGCGCCGGAGACGGCCAACGATTTCACGTATGCGCTCGAAGGGGGCGGACGCACGCAGTTCCGTCTCACCTATTATGCCGACTTCGAGCGCAACCGCATCGACGTCTTGCCCTTCAACTTCCGGTCGGCAATCAGCGCCGGTCAAAGTCCCAACGGCGTCGGCGTTCCAACCAACGTCGGAGAGCTCGTCACGCACGGCCTCGAACTCTGGGCAAAGCGCGGCCCGCTGACGATGGAGGCGAACTATATCCGCGGCTTCTCGTCGAGCGCCTCTCAGTTCGCCTTCAACGGTTTGAACGCGGCGGCCGTCGCCGCCGGACACCTCTTCCCGCTCGGCTACGTGCCCGATCTCTCCGCGACGTTCTCCTACGAAATCGACGCCGCCCACCGCCGCATTCGCATCACGCCGTCGCTCTCCTACGAATCGGGGTATCCCTACGGAAACGGCAAAGCGATCTGGGTGATCGACCCGGCCACCGGCAAGCCCGAACAGGTGCCGAACGACAATTACGTCAATCCGGGTTACAACTATTATTTTCTGGCGAATCCGGCGCAGCCGTACAATGCCGCCACCAATCCCTACATCGCCTCGATGGGAACGCCGGAAGGCAACGATCCGAACACGCTGCGGACCCCACCGAAGGCGCTGGTCTCCGTGCACATCGAAGGCGATATCGCGCCGCGGCTAACGGCGATGCTCGACATCGTCAATCTCTTCGGGACGACGACCCCGACGCAATTGCAGTGCAATCCATATCTCATCGGGCCACCCGGCTATTCCGGCGGAAACGCCGCCTACGCCGCATGGTATCAACAGCGGAGCAACGGAACGCAGCCCTACACGCTGGGTAACGGCGTGCCGACAAACGACGGCGTGCATCCGGCGTTGCCGTGGGCGTATGGGACCGGCGGCTACGTGCCGGCGAGCTATCCGCTGGCGCGTACCATCCAGCTTCGTTTGCGCTACCAGCTTTAGGCCTGCCCGCCAATGCTCGTGAGGAAGCGCTCGTAGTCGCGCTCGGTCTGATCGGCGTAGGTCTGGGCGAACGCGACCAGCGCCTCATCGAAGGCGTCGCCTCGGCCGAGATAGCCCGCGATCACGGCCGGATCGCCCGAGCGAGCATGGGCCCGCGCGAGTGCCCAACCGCAAACGGCCGCGTACGTCTCGAGATCGCTCGAGGCGAAGGTGGAGAGGTCCGCCGATAATTTCATGTCGCGCAGCTGACGAATGTAGAAGTCGTTGCCCTCGTCATTGCGCGTCCAGCCCAGAAAGATGTCGCTGGCGGCCTGCATCAAACGCTGCCCCGCGATGACGCGCTCGCCGTGGTTCTCGAAGGAGCTCACGCTCAGATACGGCTCGAGCACGGAGGTCATCGCCTCCTTCACTTGCAAGAGCAGCGGCTGATCGTCGTCCGTCAACAGGAGGAGCACCTCGCAGCGCGTTCCCACGCTTCCGACGCCCACAACTTTCCTTGCCACGTCGGCGAAACGGTAGCGGTCGAAGAGCGCCGCGACATCGACGCGCAGCGTCGCACGGTAGCGCTCGAGGACATCCGTCGCGAACTCCTCGGGGTGCTCCTCCGGGGGGAGATGAGAGAAGAGCGGAGGATCGTCGATGAAGCGCGGCCGGCCGTTCTCGACGGTGGTGATCTTCGGCACGAGCGCCTCCGCCGTGTGGCGCTGGGCCTGCTTCGCCTCGCGCGACAGCGATCGGCGCTCCGGGGCCGTCTTGACGCTGTCGATGAGGATATTTTCATCGATGCGCGCATACCAAACGTCCAACGGCGCGCGCGCCGCGAAATCGCGCATGTGCTCGCGATAGCTCGCGACGGTTGCGCGCACGGCGTCGCCGCATTGCGTCTTCGTCATCCCGTTCCCACGGCCCACGAGGACGGCGCTAGTGACGAGACGCTTGAGGTCCCACTCCCACGGCCCCGGAAGCGTCTCGTCGAAGTCGTTGATATCGAAAACGAGGTTCCGTTCCGGCGTGGCATAGCCGCCGAAGTTGGCGAGGTGAGCATCGCCGGCCGTCTGCACCATGATGCCGGTCGACGGCGTACGCGCAAGGTCAGCCGCCATGATCGCTGCCGCTCCCCGGTAAAACGCGAACGGCGAGACCGCCATGCGTGCGTGACGTACGGGAATGAGACTTGCAACACGATTGCGGTTCGCGGCCTCAAGCAAGCTCAATGGGTCGCGTCCAGGTTCGTCGACTGCCCAGCGTCCATGTGCCGAACGCGGGGTATCCGCCCGTAGGGCTTTCCCCCTAGCGATACGCTCGCTCGTGGTCTCGTTCACGGGACGCATCCTCCACGCGAGAATGATACCACAAGAGACCGGGCAGCAGTGGAGCGTGACACCGGCCATACGAGGGCTCGATGCGAGGCTTGAAACGGTTTGACGTCGTGCGCGTCGATCTCATCGCGGCGCTCTTCTGGTCCGCCGTCATTGACGGCGTTGCCGCGAATCTCCAGGAGGACGGGCGACGGCGGCGCTCATGGGAGCCGCCGCCGTCTCGATGTCGTCTTCTGGAATCGGCGGTGATCGCCTCAGACGAGCGCACCGGGACTCTTCACGTAACGCTTGATCACGGCGTCCGCGGTCCAGTACGCAAGCGCGCCGACCGTGCCCGTCGGGTTGTAGCCCGCGTTCTGGGGGAAGGCCGATGCGCCAAGCACGAAGACGTTGTGCACGTCCCAGCTCTGTAGGAACTTGTTCACGGCGCTCGTCTTCGGATCCGTTCCCATGATCGCTCCGCCCGTGTTGTGCGTACTCTGGTACGGCACGCTGTCGTAGTGGCCCGTTCGCGGCGCCGCGGCCACCTTCCCGGCGCCGAGCGCCTTGCCGATCTGCTTGATCCTCTCAGCCATGAACTTCGACTGATTGAGCTCATGAGGACCCCAATCGAACGTGATGCGCAACAACGGCTGGCCATACGCATCGCGGTACGTCGGGTCGAGGTCGAGGTAGTTTCCGCGATAGGCCTGCACCCCTCCCTGGGCATTGATGAGGATCGTGCGGTTATAGTAGCGGGTCACCGCCTTCTTCCACTCGGCTCCCCATGTCGGCGTCCCCGGCGGGACGGGGTGGTATTGGATGGGGCGTGCGCCGTTAGTGTTCACCGAGATGCTGGCCCCGCCGATGAAGTCCACGCCCGCGTGGTCGAAGTTGTCGCCGTTGAAGTCGTCGATCGACACGCCCATGGCGCCGGCGCCCATGAACGTGTTGAAGATCTTGTCCTCGAAGAAGTAAGCGCCGTTGGTGTTCATCTGATAGGCGTAGTTCCGCCCCACGACGCCTTTACCGGTCTTCGGGTCGTACGGCGCGCCGATGCCGGAGAGCAGCATCAGGCGCACGTTGTTCAGCCCGAATGACGTCAAGAAGATCATTTCGGCGGGCTGCTCGAATTCGCGACCCGTCCGGTCGACGTACGTGACGCTGACGGCGCGCTTGCGGCTGCTGTCGAGATTCACCTTGAGCACGTGGCAGCCGGTACGGAGCTCGTACTTGCCTGTCTTGAGGGCCACCGGCAGCACGGCAAGCTGCGGGCTGGCCTTGGCAAACATCTCGCAACCGAAACGCTCGCAGTATCCGCAGTAGACGCAGGCGCCGAACTGTGCCCCGTCGGGGTTCTTGTAGGGCTGGGTCGAATTGGCCGACGGCATGATGAACGGATGGTATCCCAGCTTCTTCGCCGCTTCGTGGTAGAGGTAGCCGGCATAGCTCATCTTCATCGGCGGGTTGGGATACTCGCGCGAGCGCGGTCCTTCGAACGGATTGCCGCCCGGCTGGATCTTGCCCTTGATGTTGCCTGCCTTGCCGCTGATCGCCGCTTGATACTCGAAGCGATCGAAGTAGGGCTCGAGCTCGTCGTAGGTGATGCCCCAATCCTGGCTGGTCGCGTCACCCAGCTTCGCCGCGCCATATCGTTCGATCGTCTTGCTGCGCATCTCGAAGTCCCAAGGCAGGAAGCGCCAAGTCACGCCGTTCCAATGCACGCCGGCGCCTCCGAGGCCGTCGCCGGGCAGAAAGCCGCTGAAGTAGCGGATCGGCAACGCCGTCTGATCAACGTTGTTGCGGAACGTGTACGTCTCTTTTTGAGCGTCCGCGATGAGCTTTAGTCGCACTCCGTACGAGAGCTCGTCGTGTATTTGCGGAACTTGGAAATCGGGATCCGTGTCGCGGTACTCGCCGCGCTCGAGGCCGACCACGGTCAGGCCGGCTTTGGTAAGCTCCGCAGCGATGATGCCGCCCGTCCAACCGACGCCAACAGTGACGGCGTCGACGGGTTTCAGTTTGATTGCCATCGGTTACGCCTCCCTGCTGCCGCGGTACATCTGCGCCACGCGACGGCGGTGCGCATCCATGTCGTCACGCGCGATGCCTTGTTCGACGTCGGCGATGCCGACCGGCTCGACCCGGTAAGGCGTGTTGTACTTCTCGATGACGCCGACGTAGGCGGCGGCGACGCCGGGAAAGCCGATGGCCTTCCAACCCACTTTGTCCCGGTTGCCGCCGTAGATGGGATCGGCGAAGAAGCCTTCGACCGTGTTGCCGAAAAGGAACTGAAAGAACGTCTTGGACGGCACCTCCTCCAGCTCGATCGTGCCTTTCTCGAGGCCGTGAAGGACTTCGTCTTGGAGGGCCGGCGAGAGCGCGTCGAACGTCTTGCCGTATTTCTTCGTGCAGTACGCGTTCGTGGCGGCGATGCCGACGCGATAAATCTGCTGCGGGATCATGTTGAGCTGGAAGCCCTGCTCGGGCGTGCCTTGTTGCCACGGGCCCTGGCGATACTGGCGCGCGCCGCTGCCCCATGCGCCGGCCAACTGCTGGTCGATGAAATACGCGACGCCCGCGTCTTTCGCGCCCGGACTCGATGCGTCTCTGGGGATGAGACGATCGATGGCCGCTTCGACGAACGCCTGTTCCGGCACCGTGAGAAACGTAAAGGCAAGAGGCTCACTCCGAAGGTTCTTTGCCTTCTTCGAGGCGGCCGTAGTCTTTGGTGGGTGCGTTGGAGGGGGTGCGGCATCCGCGGGTGCCGGCCGCGTCACGCGGCTCAGGGCCGTTGCCGTCCCAGCGATGCCCGTCAACTTGAGGAAATCGTTACGAGACAACTCCGACATAAAGTACCTCAGCGCTTTTTGTGAGAGATGTTGGTCGTGTGCACGGATCGTGCACACTGACCTCTTTCCCGAGCGCGAGGCTCCTCCATCGACCCGCCCGCACAGGTCGGACTGCGGTTGCATCGAAAGCTTTCCGTCATGCGCATCGTCGACATCCGGGAACGCTCCGTACCGATCTCCCGGTACCACGACCCCTCATTGCCGTCCGGCGGCCTCACGACCAGCGCCGTGACGGTCATCACGGACGTGATGCGTGACGGGAAACCGGTCGTGGGCTACGGGTTCTCGTCGATCGGCCGTTTCGCGCAAGGCGGCCTCATTCGCGAGCGATTCGCGCCCCGTCTTCTGGGCGTGACCGAAGCTGAGCTCGCGAACGACGACGGAACGAATCTCGACCCGTTTCGCGCGTGGGACGTGATGATGAAAGGCGAAAAGCCCGGCGGCCACGGCGAGCGCTGCGTCGCCGTCGGCACCCTCGACATGGCCATCTGGGATGCCGCCGCGAAGATCGCGAATCGCCCCTTGCATCGATTTCTGGCGGACCTTCTCGGTCGCGAGCAGCGCGCCGTCCCCCGCGTGCCGGTCTACGCCGGCGGCGGATACTACTACCCTCACGACGACGTCGCGCGGCTTTCGGACGAGATCCGCGTGCTGTTGGACCAAGGCTACACGCACGTCAAGATCAAGATCGGCGCCGCGCCGCTCTCGCAGGACAGGAAACGCATCGAAGCTGCGTTGGCGCTGTTGCCGAACGCGAACCATTTGGCCGTCGACGCGATGAACGCGTACGACGCCGAGGGGAGCTTGGCGGCCGCGTCCGCCCTGGCGCCTTACGGTCTCCGGTGGTTCGAGGATGTGTGCGATCCGCTGGCCTTCGAGACGCAAGCCGCCGTTGCAGCTGCGTACGACGGCCCTATTGCGGCGGGCGAGGCGCTCTTCTCCGAAGCCGAAGCCAAACTCTTACATCGCTACGGCGGACTCCGGCCCGAGCGCGATATTCTGCTGTTCGACCCCGTCCACTGCTATGGGCTGCCGGGGTACCTGCGGATCGTCGAGCACCTCGAAGCGAACGGCTGGCCCCGCTCCGCGTTCTGGCCCCATGGAGGGCACCTGTTCTGCCTGCATGTCGTCAGCGCCCTCGGGCTCGGCGGCGCTGAGGTCAACCCGCTGTGCTTCCAGCCGTTCGGAGGACTCGCCGACGACGCGGCGCTCGCGAACGGGCAAGCGGCGCCCCCCGAGGCCCCGGGCATCGGCTTCGAGCGGAAGACGGATTTGTTCAGCATGTTCAGCACCCTTGCGGCTCACTGAAACCATCCACCATTGACCGGTAGGAGATCGCTTGCGGATCGACAGTCGATGGCCAAGGCAAGGCATGGCTTGTCATAGGGTGTGACGGCCGGGAAGGCTTTTCGAGAGGCCGCTTCGCGCAACCGCGCTCGTGCGTGAATCCGGGCTGCACGAGCATCAGGGTCTCCGAACCGCGTTCCGCGGCCCGGCGGGACCATCGGGATAACGGGGCGAAGCGTGCCGCCCCAATGCGCCCGAAGATTTCCGTACCCTTGGTGGTCTTCTGCCTCGCGGCCGCCGTGACGGCCGCCGCGCTGGTCGATCCCGTCATGGAGCGCCTCTCCAACACGGGCGTTTTCGGGCCCGGCCCGTTCACCGATCACAGCAACCTCGACGTCGTCCCCGCCCTCTGCGTCGGCGCGGCGTTCTCCGTGACGTTCGTGATCGGCCTGGTGCGGCGAACGCTGGCGAAGACGTGCTATGCGCCACGATGGCTCCGCGTCTCCGCACGTGCCATGGACAGTGCGACGATCACCCGTCTTCTGCCGGCTATCTACGCCATGCAGATCGGCGCGCTGTTCGCCATGGAGACGGTCGAACAAACGATCGTCACGGGGCATCCGCTGGGCGGAAGCATCTGGCTCGGTGGCCCGATCGCCGTCAGTCTTCTTCTTCACGCCATGGGGTGCGTCGCGTTCACCGCTGCGTTGTCGCGCGTGCTCAACTGGTTGGCGCAAACGCTGGTCCACGTCGTCACCTTCGTCTGCCAGCTCGTCTTCGGGCACGTCGACGCGCCTGCCGTTCCGTCGGCATACGCACGCCGCACCACGATCCGCCGCCCGCTCGAGGACGTTCTCGAACGGCTGAAGGGTCGCGCTCCTCCCTTCTACCTGTCCACGTAGAAGCGCGCCGCCGCGCGCCATCCCGCCACGCGAGCCGCGACCGGGTCGCGCACGCGTTCGCTCACCGATACGCTCGACAGGTATCACTCCATGCGGAAACTCAGCAAGATAGCGGCAGCAGTCGGGGCCGCAGCGTTTCTCGTGGGCGCCGTCGGCTACACCGCGCTTACGCATCGGTCGCCCTGGGAAGCCGTCGTTCAACATACCGTTCCCGATCCTCAGACGCTCTTCGGCAAGCCCTCCATCCGCGTTCTCGTCGTCGGGTTGGACTACGACTACGACAACAAAGACCAGGAAACGTCGGCGCACTCCCGCAGCGACATCATCATGGCCGTGAATTTCGATTTTGCGACGCACCGAGTCTTCGAACTCTCCGTGCCTCGCGACATGGTCGCGACGTTGCCGAACGGCCAGCAAGCCAAGATCAATCAGGCCCAGTCGGATGGCGGCATCAGCGAGTCGCAGGCCGTCGTGTCGCAGTGGCTCGGCATCCCCGGCTTCGACCGATATGCCGTTCTGCGGATCGACACGACCAAGCACCTCATTGACGCCATCGGCGGCGTAGACGTGGACGTGAAGAACTCCGACGCGCTGCTGCACACCGGGCCGAACGGTCCCCTCGATTACGACGATCACTGGGGACATCTCCACGTGCACCTGCGGCCCGGGCTCCAGCACCTCGACGGCACCCAAGCCGTGGGCTACGCTCGCTTTCGTCACGACTGGTGCAGCGATCCGTGCCGCATCATGCGCCAGCAGCAAGTCGTTCGGGCGATCGTGCAGAAGTTGAAGACCGACCGGCTGAACACGTTTCTCCACATCAACGCGCTGGTCGACGTCCTGAACGAGGACGTCCAGACCAATTTCACGCCGCAAGAGGAGATGAGCATCGCCTATGCGTTCCGTGACGTCACGCCGTCCGACATCGTCACGGCCCAAGTCCCGTACGTTCGCGACATCTATCTTCCCGGCTACGGAGACTCGATCGTCGCCGACGATCGCGCGAAGGCGCGCCTCGTTCACGATATGTTGATGGCGCCTCCGACGCCGCGCCCTTCTCCGAACGGCGCGGCCGCGCGATGACGTAGCGCAAGGAGTGGCGGCGCCACGCCGCCCGCGCATGCGCCCCCTCAGCCGTGGTAACATGTGTTTAGATGACGCAACGCAGGTCGAGTTTTTGGGCCGGCAATCGCTTGGCTGGCAACCAAGAGGCGAAGTACCTTCGGTTTCTCATGCGGGCGGGCGAGATTCTGGGAATGTCGCTCGACTATCGTGAGACCTTACGCAACGTGTGCGCCGCGGCCGTCGACACCGTCGCGGATATCTGCCTGCTCGACCTGGGCGCGCCCTGGGACGTCGATCTGGTCGCCTTTGCGCACCGCAATCCGCAACTGTTGGAAGAGCTTCGCGGAGCAGGAGCGTTCTTGACCCGCTGCGAGGGCAGACCACGGCACCCCTCTTGCGACGTGATCGCCACCGGTAAGTCCGTATTCGTTCCCGACATGGATGACGCGTACGTTCGCTCGCACGCCACGAGTGAGGAACACGCCCAGTTCATGCGCCGGATGGACTATCGCTCCATGATCATCGTTCCCGTGATCTCTCAAGTTCATGCGATCTTGGGGGCGTTGACGTTGGTGCGAAACACATCGAGCGGCGAACGCTACGACGACGAGGCGTTGCTGTTCGCTGAGGACTTAGGCCGTCGCTGCGGCTCGGCGATCGCAAAAGCCCAATTGTATTCGCAGACCATGGAGGCATCCATACGCTTGCAGCGCGCGGCGCTTCCGCGGGCGTTGCCCGTGCGACCAGGTATCTCGCTCGATGCATACTACGAGCCCGCTGCCAGTGAGATCATGGTGGGCGGCGACTGGTACGATGCGTTCAATCTGCGCGACGGTCGCCTGGGCATCTCGATCGGCGACGTGGCCGGACACGGCATTGACGCGGCAGCGATCATGGGACGGTTGCGGGATGCGCTCCGTGCCGTGCTGTATGCCGATTCGGACGTGGTGAAGGCTCTCGCCATCGCCGACTACCTCGTCACGGAGGAGTTTCCGGACGACCGATGCGCCACCGCGCTGCTGGCTATCCTCGATCCGGATCGCCTCACACTGATCTTGGCCGCAGCCGGGCACCCCGGTCCCTTCGTCTGGGATCCGCATGAGCAGGCCGTGATCGATCCGTTTCAAAACCGAGGCCTGCCGCTGGGCGTGCGCGGATTGTTGGAGTCTCCGTGCGAGACGCGCGAGGTGAAGCTGAAAAAGGACTCCTTTGCCGTCTTCTTCACCGACGGGCTCCTCGAGTGGCAGCATGATTATCTAAATAGCGAGCGCTCCCTCGCGGAGACGCTGGCACGCCGCGACATCCGCGAGGCGCCGAACCCCGCCATCGCGATTCGGCACGGCGTCGTGAGTGGAAGGAACCAGGACGATATCGCCGTTTTGACACTACGCGTGCATTAGGCCGGTTTCTCCGCCACCGCCACGCCAAAGCCCGGCAGGGCGTCGTACCATCGCGTGCGCTCAAAGCCGCAGTCACTGAAGAGTCGCGCGAACTCGGCAGGTGTGAGAAAGCCGATCCAGCCCGGGTCCGTAGCTTTCGCGAGGGGCGAGGCCATCGCCTTATACCATGTCGGCCCCGCGTCGACGACGCAGTATACCCCTCCGGGCCGCAAGCTTCGATAGATCTCCAGCGTCGCGCGCCGCCGATCCGGATAATGGTGATGGGCGAGAACGCTGTAGATCACATCGAACGCGTTGGTGAACTCCGGCGGCAACGCGCCGACGTCGGCTTGTATGAACGCCGTGTTGTCGATGCCCGCGGCGCGCGCGGAGCGATACGCCGCGTTGACCATGCCCGCGGCGAGATCGACGCCGACCACCTCTCCCCGCGGAACGAGACGCGCGATGCGCCGGAGCTCGCTTCCCGGGCCGCACCCTGCATCGAGGATGCGTCCGTCGGGAGGGATGAAGCGCTCGATCACCATGAGCGCCTCCTCGAAGATCGGGCGCGAGAATGGCCGGACGAACGCCGCGTATACTTCCGCCGCGCGGTCGAATTCGCGCACGAGGTGATCGTGCTCGGTATCGTTCCGCGCCAGATGCGGAACGCGGTGGATGCGCGAGAAGTGCGGACCCAGACCGCGCCGTCTCACCACGTCCGGCAAGCTCGCGCCGGCCATCGGCCACGCGCGCAGCGCGCGTTTGATCGCTTGCGCCGGAGCCAGGACGTTCGTCGCGTAGCTCCACATGGCGCCGACGAGCAGGCAGTCCTGCTCGTCTCGCCTCGACCGGCCGTCGCCATTCACTCGCGATCGCGCCGGCGGCGCACGATCACGGGAATGGCCGCGCCGTCCAGGTCGGGGATGGTGAACTCGCCACGGTAACTCACGGCGGGCCGCATGCGCTCGTCGACCGCCAGCGCAGCGCGAACGAGCACGCGCTCGCCCGGTCGAAGATCGACCTCTTCCGGCTCGAACGTGAAGCGAAGATCGGCCTGGTGGCCATCGGAATCGACGAACGGCGTCGTGGCCACGCGCGTGGAGACGACCGTCCTCACGTGGTTGGTGATCAGGAACTCGCCGCTTGCCGTCTCGCCTGCCGCCGCTTCGAGCACGAGGACACGCGCCGTGGGATGCGCCTGCCGACCGGCGGGCTCGCCGGTCTCGCCGGCCCCCGTGACCACCGGGCGACGTAGGTCGTTTAACACGGCTGAAAGGTCGCGCAGATAGTCGACGTAGAGCCGGCTGAGCTCGCCGTAATACCGAACGTAGAGATCGATGCCGCGGCGGACGACGTCTTCGATGTTCGAGGCCATACGACGCTCTAGTGCCCCTGGCATGGGTGGTGGCAATAGAAGTGGTCGTACCAGTGATGGACCGTATCGGGACAATCCTCGACCGACGCGGTTGGGCAATGGCCGCCGCCCTCGCCGACCCGAACCGTCCAGCGAAGAAAATGACTCTTGCACCCGCGTACCCAGACGAGATGCTCGAACCGTTGGCCCTCGTCGGCCGTGTCGGCAATCGGGAGTGAGATCGTGCTGGACGCATGTTGCATCGGCTCGAGATGCAGCGTGGCCGGACTGATGGTGACCTCTTTCGGCGAGCCGGCGACTTCAAGCGTGACATCGCGTGACGTCGCCCCGCAGTTCGTGACGCGGATGCGGATGGTGGCCGTCGCGCCCGAACACGCAGAGGACTCGACGTCGCCGGCCTTCACCGGCAGCCAGCACGCCGGCGGGATCTCACACGAGCACGGATGCGTCGAAGGACGCGGCGGCGCCGGCATGATGGAACGCAAGAGGTCCGCGCCAAGTTGGGCGCTCTCGCGGAGCACGCGGGCCCAATCGTTCATCGCATCCGTGATCGAGCGTACGTCTTGCATTGTTCTCACGCTGAAGTCTCCGATCTGACGGCATGTCCTGCTCCGTGCACGAACACGGGCAGCACCAGATTCGCCACCGTCAAATACCCGAAGTACGAGCGGTCGCCGCGCATGCGGTCCGGGAGATGAAGCGTCAGCGCCAGTTCGCGCACGTCGCCCGGATGGAGAACGCCGGCGCCTTCGTCGACGGCGATGCGAACGATGCCGCCGTACCCTTCCGCTGCCGCGTCGAAGAACGCCTCGATACGCGACTTGCCTTCGCCGCCCACGTGTCGGAATGCTTTACCAATGGCGCGATCGAGGCCACTGGTTTCAAACAGCCCGACGGCATAGGTCTTCTCGATCGTGACGGCGACGTTTCCGTCGTTGAGCATCGAGACGGACTCGCGCTCCCGCGCGCCCGGCTCACCCACGAGGTCGAAGCGCGGAGGCATGGCGACGAGCCGCGTCCGGCCGTCGATTCGCGCAACGACCCCGTACTCTCGCTCGCCGAGCGTGAGCGTTCCGCGATACTGGCCGGGCGGCGTCGCGCTGGCCAGCGCAAAGCGAACGTCCGTCACGGGGCCACGCGCAAGCGTTTGAACGGCGATCGGCCCCGTATGACGTGCGCCTTCGACGAGCACGACATGCCGCGGCGAGACGCCCATCTCCCCATACGGCACGCGAACGAACCCGCGCACGGAGCGTGGCGCGCCGCGGAAGTAGACCGGCTCCTCGGAGGTCCTCTTCATCGCACGCAGCCTCCGTTACGCCCGCGGCGCGGCCGTCCGCGATTCGATCTCCGAACACACCTCGCAGGGGTTGGGACGATATGGCTCGGTGATGATCTGCGACTCTCCGCACAAGCGGATGCACAGCAGCTCCGTGCCCATCACCATCAGTCCGACGCTGAAGTTCGCCGGCATGTGGGTGCGCGTGCTCGGAAGCTCTTTGATAGCCAGATTGAGCTCCACAGGCTCGAGCTTCAAGTCGATTTGCGGGAGCTTCTCGATATCGATGTGATACGTATCCGGGATTCCGCCGAGCGTTACGGGTCCGATAGAACCGAAGCTGCCGGTGACGTCTACATCGTACGAGGTAGGAATCGACACACCCACGGCATGCCCTCCTCTGACGTGCGGAAATTATCCCATTTCGCCGGTCGGGGCGTCAAGGGAGAAGGTCCAGCTCCGCAAGGAGACGCCACTCATCTGTCGACGGGCCGAACGCATACCACGCGGTTCGCGCGAACCGTGCATGTTCCGGGCGAGCGTACGCTCGCCGATATTCGTCGGCAAGTCGCTGCAAGGCGGGCGCGCGGGGCGACGCGTCGAGCACGATCTCGATCGCAACGAAGATGCGGGCGACGTCTTCCGTCGTCCCTTGCGCCTCGATGCGACCGTTGATGATCGCCGCGTGAGCTTCGACGGTGCCGTCAAGCAATGCGGCAACGGTCTCCGAGTCGGTTCGGCCGAGCGGCGGTCCATCGGGAGACGTGGGCGTGACGGTCAGCGTCTCGTCGATGAAGGTGACGAAGACGGCTTCTCGATCGAGCGCGATCGTCGCCGAACGTCCGCGCGTGACATGATGCAGCCTCCGCGCGGCCGCCTCATCCGCGGCATCCAGCTCGGCGACGAGCGCTACGATGAATTCGGAAAGCGACCGCCGTTCAGTCGACATGCTCGAAGATACCCAAGCCCTCGCCCTCGAGCGAACGGCCCAGCGCGATGCCGCGATACCAGAACCGGCCGGCGAGCTCGTGGATGAAACCATACCCGCGCTTCGACGGGTCGGCCGTGATGAGCTGAATGGCGGATTCCGCTTCGAAGAGCAGCTCGAGACGATCGAAACCGTCGTCGACGTCGATCGACACGGTGCGCGGCAAGGCGGGATGAGCGCGGTCTTGATGCAGAGCGGCGAGCGCGCCGGGAAGGCGCCGGTCGACCTGCGGCAGCAGCCCGCCGTATTCCATCCGCATCACGCGTGCAGACCACATGCGGCGCCGGCCGTCGAGATCCATCGCAAACGTCGTCGGTCCACGAAGGTCGTGCGCTCGATCTGTCGTCACCGCAAACACGAACGACGGCCCGCGAAGCGTGAGGAACGTTCCCCATTCCCAACCCACGTCGTCGCCCCAACGCCAACGTCCCCAATTGTGGTCGTGATACGCAGCGCTGCGCTCTTCATCGACGCTCTTGCCGAGCACCGTCCAGGCACCGCGCGGGTGCAAGCGCGGCACGGCTCGCCACGCGATCCAACCGCTGCCGAAGGGCACCGGGATCTCGACGTCGAGCGTGCGCGCCTCAGGCTGCGCCCTTGCGCGCAGCTCGACGGCACCGTCGAGCGTGCGGGCTTGCCCCAGGACGTCGCCCGAGGCGTCGAGGGCGAGCGCGACGCTGCGCAGACCGATTCCCGCACGTTCGATCGCCGCGGCGGCGCGCGGCCCCGTCTCGACTCCTCCCACCCATCCGATCTCGGGGACATGCACGACGGCCAGACCGACGGCGAGGGATCGAGGGTCTAGAGGCGCGCCGTGGAGCGACACGTTCACGACGGCGACGTTTCCGCTCTCGAAGTCGAAGAGATTGAGGTGCAGCCACTCTTTGAAGGCGAACGCCTGTGGATCGCCGGGCCACGGCGGACGTAGCGCGTCCGTCAGGATCATCGCAAGATCGAACCGCCGCTCGATCCTTCCTTGGGATTCGGCGCGACGACCTCGTCGTCGTCCATCGTTCGTTCCGTCATCGCTTCGATAGCGTACGCGGCTTCTCTCGCGTACGCCCAGAGGCCGAGCGTGAAATCGACGAAGTCGGCGTCGATCGTCCGCGGGAGGCCGCGCGTTCCCTGCGGCTGCGACGGAATCGGCAGAGCTTCGATCGCTTCTTCTACATCATCGGCCATCAAAAGCGCGATGTCGTTGCGCAGCTGTTGCGTGACCGGCGTCGGCGGGATCGTGGCGGCCCACTCATCAATGCGCAACGCGCGCCAAATCGCCGCGCCGTTGGCACCGAGCCGGGATCGTTCGAGCGCGCGGCGCATGCGCGCGCCGGGCTCCGTCCGCCCGACCTCGCGGCCGTACGCCGCGAACCCCGCCGTCAGCGAGCCGACGGCATCGGCGCCGCTGATCACGTAGAGCGTCGCCAGTCGAGCGGCCAGCGACGCCAAGAGCGTGGCCGTCGTCCGCTCGGCGTCTTCTTCGTCGACCAGACTGACGATGCGCTTACGAGGCATTGCGGCGTCTGCGGCCACGCGGCGGTGCCGCGATCTCCACGGCGGCCGGGAGCGCGCCGCCCTCCAGCCCAGCGAGAACGACCGCGCCTCGATACGTGCCCGGCGGCAGCTCGGCCGGCACGTCGAAGCGCATGCTCAGCGTCATCGTTTCGCCGGGCGGGACGATGAGCGTCGTCGGATCCTCTCGTGCAAACCACGTCGTGCCGTCGTCGGCGACGAGCGGCGTGAGCATTGCCGTGAAGATCGCGTGAACGCGCTGACGATTCTCGATCTCTTCGGTGAACTCGATCGTTCCGCCGAGAACGCCGTGGATGGGCGGCCGACCTTGGTCGCCCCTGACGACGGTCGAGGGCGTCATCGGGAGGCCCGATGCCTGGAGCTTACGGAGGTAGCGCAGCGTCTCTTCGGCCAACCGCGCCTGAAAGTCCATCTGGAGCCGAACGAGCTCGGCGAACGGAGCAGCCGGGTCCTTCGTATCGTCCATCATGCGCACGATTCCCCCGCTCGTCTCACTTGATGCGATCGATGACGTAGTTTAACATCTCGCGCAGGAAACGTCTATCCTCGTTCTGGCCGAACAGCGGTATGCCGCCTGCGTCGACCTCTAGCGCGCGCCGGGTGTATTCGATCGCGACCTTTCGACCGTAGGCAATGGAGCCGTTTCTCTCCATCGATTCGCGAAGCCATGTGACGTCCTCGGAACTCTTGCGCGCGCGCGGCTGTCTGAGGATGGTCAAGGCCCGCTCGCGCTCGGCGGCCGGCGCCGTGCGGATGAAATGGAGGAGCATCACGGTGCGCTTGCCCTCGCGCAGATCACCGCCGATCTCCTTGCCGTAGAGCGTCTCGTCGGCCATGAGATTGAGTAGATCGTCATGGATCTGAAACGCGATTCCCGCATAGAACCCGAGCTTCACGAGCACCAGCAAGTCCTCGTCCAGCGGCGCCAGCGGCCCCGGAGCGCTGCCACAGATCGCCCCGATGCGCAGCGGCGCGATGACGGTGTACCAGCACGTCTTCTTATACGCCATGCGCACGTAGTCACGGTCGGCGAGATCGAACGATTCGTTCGCGATCCACGACAGCTCGATGGCTTGCCCTTCGGCCGATTCACGCGCCATGCGCTCCACTTCGCGGAAGACGAGGAGCGCTTTCCGAACGCCGATTCGCTCCGTGTTTCCAAGCAACGGCTCGATTGCGAGCACGTTGGTCGCGTCGCCCACGTTGATCGCAATCGGGACGCCCTGTTGGCGGGCCATCGTCACTCGGCCGCGACGGAACTCCGAGGCATCTTCGATGTCGTCGTGGACGAGGAAGGCGTTGTGGAAGAGCTCCAAGGCCGTCGCCGAGAGCAGGGCTTGTTCCGTGCGACCGCCCGCCGCGCGGCACGCGGCGAAGCAGATGGCCGGACGCAACCCTTTGCCTTCCCGGAACGGATAGTCCGCCAAGAGATCGTAGAGCGGTCCGTAGCCCGTGCGACGACGCTCGGCAAACAAGCGTTCGAGCTCACCAAGGACGGCCTGGCGTGCTTCGGAGAGCGTCCGTTCGACCAAAGCGACGTCGTGCGGCATCGATCCCCCTCTGCTCCGCGTTTTTCGCGCCCGGCGCGACGGCTTCTTCCCGGCAGCATCTCCGAGGCGCGAAAGGGGCCCCGCATCGGTGCGGGGCCCTTTCTACGGCTGGAAAACCCGCGCGCCGACGATCCTCAGAAACTCTTGCCAAGCCGCGCGGAAGCCATCGTCGGAGACGGACTGGCCCGTAATCATGCGAGTGATCTGCGGAAAGGCGATCGGATACGTCGTCAGGCTATAGATCGCAAGGAGGGCGAGACTCGGATCGAGCCCCGTCCCCTCGAACGCCGCGGGATGGCTACGGCGCAACTCCTCCACTTGTTGAACGAAGGCTTTGCGCCGCTCGCGCTCGCTGCGCACCGCCTTGTTTCCCGCGCTTGCCGCTTCCCAGCTCAGAAATCGAATCCAGTCGACGTCCCCGAGGCGCTGGGCAAAGTGGTACATCAGCAGCTCGCCGGGATCGAAAGGTGCCGTATCGACGCGCAACGCCTTCTGCTCGATCTGCCGATGAAGGATCTCTTCGAAGAGCTCCTCTTTACTCGCGAAGTAATGATAGAGGAGCTGCTTCTTCACACGAGCGCGCCGCGCGATTGCCTCGACGCGTGCCCCGCTGAAGCCCTTTGCGGCGAACTCCTTCTCTGCTGCAGCCACGATGCGCTCACGCGTTCTCGCGGCGTCCCTAATCTTTCCCAGCGCGCGACAATCCTTTCGTATCGTCCGATCGAGAGCGCTTCGTTGCTCCGTGAGACGAGGCCTGTGCTGGGCGCGGCTCCACGAGCGCGCCCAACTCGCTCAGCTTTTGGCGCAACGCCGCGACGGAGACGACAGCCGGCTCCACGTTCGAAGCAACCGCCATCGCGGCTGCCGTACCGGCCGCTTCGCCGGCGGCGAAACAGTTGGCACTCGCGCGGACGGATGCTTGAGCCCCGTGCGTCGCCGACATGCAGCGTCCTGCCACGAGCAACCCGTCGACGCCGGTCGGCAGCAACATCCGATACGGCATCTGATAGTAGCCTCCCTCGCGTAACCACCTCCAGATCGTCGCCCGATCGGGCGTGTGTAGCTCGACCGGCCACGCGCCGCAACCGATCGCGTCGTCGAAACGCGCCTCGTTGAGGACGTCTTCCTCCGTCAAGACGTATCGGCCGCCAATAATCCGGCTCTCGCGAATGCCGAGCTGGGCGCCGCTGTCGATGACGTAGGCGTTCTCGAAACCCGGCACATGCTTGCGAAAGACCTCGCCGTACAGCATGACCTGCCGGCGCCCTTCGATCTCCGCAGCCGTGAGCTGCTCGGCGTCGGTGACGTCGGCCGGCCGTCCGTTGAGCGAAACGCGCGTGATGTTGAGGTGCGCCGCGGAACGATTCGGCACCGTGAAGACGCCACCGGAGACGCGCGGCAAATCGACGCCGCTCTCGCGGACGCTCTCGAGCACGTCACGCAGCTGTTGGCGATCCATCGCGTCGATGCGCTCGGGGTCGATGCCCCCCATGCTGAACATCGCCGACGGCAGCTGCACCTCGGCCGGCACTTCGAACGGCGCCCCGGCAAGGGCGGCGACGTCTCCGTCGCCCGAGCAGTCGATCGTCACGCGAGCACGGACGCCGCGCGGCCCGGCCTTCGTCGCCACAACGACGCCGCGAACGCAACGCCCCTCCATCACGACATCGGTCACGAACGAGTGCAAGAAGGGCTTGACGCGTGCCTCCTCGATCATTCGATCGAAGAGTACCTTCAGCGAGAAGATATCGTAGGGCACCGACGCCGTCTTCAGCCATCGTCGCGGTTCCGTCGCGCCGCCCACCCGGCGTAGCCGCTCGACGACTTCCTCTCCGATGCCGCCGACGAGCATGAGCAGCCCGCCGTCGGCGTCAAGCGTATAATAGCCGACGAGACTGCCGAGGGTCACGCCGGTGAGCGTGCCGCCGAAGAAGCCGTACCGCTCGACGATCGCAACGCGCGCTCCCGCGCGCGATGCCGCCACGGCCGCTGCGATGCCTGCCGAGCCGCCGCCAACCACCAGAACATCGGCATCGTACGCCACGGGCACGCGGCGGCTCGGGAGGACGAGCTCCATCAGACGCCCCGCCCGCCGTCGATCGCAAGCACTTCGCCGGTGACGAACGATGCATCGTCCGAGGCGAGGTAGAGCGCTCCCGCAGCGATGTCCTCGGACGTCGCAAGCCGGCCGAGCGGGATGCTGCTGATATACATCGCTCTCCCTTTCTCCAGATCGTTCTTGAGCCCGATGAAGCCGGGCAGCATCGGCGTATCGGTGGCGCCGGGCGCGATGCAGTTGACGCGAACCTGGTACGGCGCAAGCTCGAGGGCGAGAGCCTTCGTCATCGCAATGACCGCGCTCTTCGCCGCGCAATACGCCGTCAGGCCGGGCCGCGGGCGCAGCGCCGCCACCGAGCTCGTGTTGATGATGCAGCCGCTGCGGCGCTCCTTCATGTGACGGGCGACTGCCTGGCAACCGAGGAAGACGCCTTTCACGTTGACGTCGATCACCCGCTCGTAGAGCTGCTCGTCGACGTCTTCGATCGCCGTGAACTCCATCGGGTAGCCGGCGTTGTTGAACAGTATGTCGACGCAGCCGAATCGCTCGATCGTCCTCTCCACCGCCATGCGCATCTGCACGCCATTGGAGACGTCGGCGTCCAGCGCGAGCGTCGATGCGCCTGACGGGTCGATCTCTCGCGCCGCGTTTCTCGCGCCGTCGCCGCTGATGTCCAGGAGGGCGACGTTCGCTCCTTCCTTCAAAAACAGGCTGCTCGCCGCACGGCCCATGCCCGACGCCGCGCCGGTGATGATCGCCACTTTTCCGGCCAAACGACCCGCATGCTCCAAGCCTCTAGTCACATCCGTCTTCACGACCGTCCTCTCTTCCTTGTGCCGGCCCATCAAAAGCCGGAGGGTTGCTTCAAATTCAAAATGATGAGTCGCTCGTGCGTCATCTCCCGAACGAGATACTTCGGTCCCTCGCGCCCAAGCCCCGAGGACTTGATCCCGCCGTACGGCATGGCGTCGGCGCGGAAGAGCGGACCGTCGTTGACCATGATCGCACCCATGCGCAGCTTCCTCGCCAGCTCAAACGCGAGATCGATATTGCTCGTGAAGATGCCGGCCTGGAGACCGTATGGCCCGGCGTTGACCGCATCCACGACGTCCCGGTAATCATCGAACGGGATGACGGAGACGACTGGACCGAAGATCTCCTCGCACACGACCTTCATTGCGGGCTGGACATCCGTGAGAATCGTCGGCTCGTAGGTCGCTCCGTTCCGCCTACCGCCGCAGACCAGGCGCGCGCCGCCGGCGATCGCATCGTCGACCCACCGCTCGACGCGTTCCGCATCAGCCTCCCGCAGCATTGGGCCGACATTCGTCTCCGGCAGCGAAGGATCGCCGACGACGAGGCTTCGCGTCTTGTTCGCCAACAATTCGATGAAGCGTTCGGCGATGCTGCGATGTACGTAGGTTCGTTGGAGCGAGATGCACACTTGACCTGCGTAGCCGAATGACTGGCGGCAGACGATCGACGATACCTCATCGAGATCGACGTCCGGCGCGACGATGGCCGCCGAGTTGTTTCCGAGCTCGAGGAGCACGCGTTTCAGTCCGGCATTCCTGAGGATCTCGCTCCCCGCTCGCGCACTGCCGGTGAAGCTCACCAAATCCACGCGTGGGTCGGTGACCATCGCGTTGCCGACGTCGGCGCCTCCCTGGAGCAGATGGACGTACCCCGTCGGTAAACCTGTGCGTTCGATCAGCCGAAAGAGCTCGATGGTCGCGCACGGGGTCTCGAGCGCAGGCTTAACGAGCACGGCGTTGCCGCCGGCGATCGCGGGGCCCAGCTTGTGAGCGAGAAGGACAAGCGGAGCGTTAAAGGGCGTGATAGCGGCGACCACGCCCACGGGCGTGCGGAGCGTGAACGCGACGCGATTCTCGAGCCCCTTGGCGGCATTGATCGGCACCGCCTCGCCGCCCAGATTCCGCGCCTCCTCGGCGCTGAGCTCGAGCACGTAGGCGCAGCGTTCCGTCTCGGATTTGGCCTCGGCCAAAGGCTTCCCCGTCTCGATGCTGAGCGTGGAAGCGAGCGCGTCTCGGTGCTCGCGCACGAGTCCGGCAAGATCCTTCAAGAACGCGTAACGCTCACTTGGTGCCAGCGGAGCGTGCTCTACCGCTCGCTTCGCCGACTCCGCCGCGCTCGCGACGTTCTCCGGACCGGCAAGACTCACAGAGGCAAACGGCTTGCGCGTGTACTTGTGGACGACGTCAACACGCGCTCTGCCTTCGCTCCACGAGCCGTCGACGAAAAGCGATCGTTCGTATCCGACGGACAGCATGGTCCTCCCCTTACGAAAATCGTGATAATCGCGAGGCAAACCCCTTGCCTCATTATTGACTATTTGGTAAGTTATTTAGCGATCGGCGGAATCCTTCAGCCTCTTCGACCGCCGACGTTAGGTGCGTGATGGCGGAACGAGCGTGGCGTAGTAATTTCCGGATCGGCTCCGCGGCGTGGGCGGCACGGCAAGCTCACCTGCGCTCGGTCGGCGTCAAACGCGAAGACCTGGATAGGCCGAAGATCGCGGTTATCACGCCTTGGAATGAACTCGGTCCGTGCGGTTTTCACCTGCGCGAGATCGCTGCCCACGTCAAAGCGGGAATCTACGAGGCCGGCGGGCTCGGATTCGAGATCTTCACTTGCGCGATGCTCGACTTGCAGACGCTCTTCGATGCTAGATATATGCTCCCCACACGCGATCTCATCTCGTTCGAGATCGAAGTGGCCGTGGAGAGCTTTCGCTTTGACGGCATGGTCCTGATCGGCGCCTGCGACAAGACGCTGCCGGCGGAGCTCATGGCCGCGGCCCGGTTGAATCTCCCGTCCATCGTCGTCGCAGGCGGCTACGGAACTCCCGGCTGTCACGAGGGACGCCGCGTCGACATGGAGGACGTCTTGGAGGCGCCGGGCGCGATCAGCGCGGGTGAGTTGAGCGCCACGGAGCTCGTTGAGTTGGCGGAGCAAGCGTGTCCCGGTCCCGGCGTCTGCTCGTTCATGGGAACGGCCAACTCGATGCACTGCCTCGCGGAAGCCCTGGGCATGGCCCTGCCAGGCTCGACGCCGGTCGCCGCATCGAGCGACCGAACGCGCGAGACGGCTCACCGAGCTGGGCGCCGCATCGTCGAACTCCTTTACGAAGATGTCCGCCCGCGAGCCGTGTTGACGCCGAGCGCATTCGAAAACGCCGTAAAGGTGGCACTCGCAATAGGCGCCTCGACAAACGTGGTTCACCATCTCGCCGCGATCGCGTGCGAAGGGCAAGTCCCCGTCTCGGTGATGGATCTCTTCCAACGCTGCGGTCCCGCGATTCCGCTCCTCTGCGAAATCCGCCCGAACGGCGCCGACTCCATCCAAGACTTCGACGCCGCGGGCGGGACCGCGGCAATCATGAAGCGCCTGACGCCTCTGCTCGAATTGAGCGCACCATCGATCGCGGGAGGAACGATCGGCGAGCATCTCTCACGCATCGAGGATCCGCCCGTCGGCGTCATTCGCACGCTCGCCAACCCGGCCCGCGCAGATGCCTCGTTGTCCATCCTGCGCGGCAATTTGGCGCCGGACGGCGCGATCGTCAAATCGTCGGCCGTTCCAAGCCGGATGCGCCGGCATCACGGCCCGGCCCGCGTCTTTTCGTCGATCGATGACGCCGTGCAAGCGATCGAAGATGGCGCGATCGCGCCAGGCGACGTCGTCGTGCTGCGAGGGCTGGGGCCGTCCGGTGCCCCCGGGCTCGAATCGGCCGTCACGTTCACCGGCGCGCTCGTCGGCAGCGGGCTCTGGGAGTCCGTCGCACTGGTCACCGACGGCCGCTTCTCGGGCGCCACACGGGGCTGCTGCATCGGACACGTAACGCCTGAGGCGGCATTGGGCGGCCCGCTGGCAATCGTTGAGGATGGCGACACGATCGAGATCGACGTCGATCGCGGCACGTTGCACTTGCGCGTCCCTCACGAAGAGATGTGCCGGCGTCTCGAGTGCTGGCGGAAGCCCACGAACACCTTACGCCCCGGGTGGCTCTCTCTCTACGCCGCGAACGTGCAGTCGTACGCCGACGGCGCCGTTCTCGGCAAGCGTACGTAAGCTCAGAGTTCACCACCATCGGAAGGGAGCAATCATGCTGAACCGATCCATCTCTCGGGAAACGTTCATCAAGGGCGCTGGAGCCGGGGCCGCCGCGCTCTCGGCCGGAATCCCCGCATTCATTCCGCGGCTTGGCGAAGCCGCCGACACCTTGAAGATCGGCTATGTCTCCGGAATCTCGGGCGTCTACGCCGCCGAAGCGCAAAGTAACATGCGCGGCATCGCACTAGCCGTAGAGGCGTGGAACAAACGCGGTGGGGTCCTGGGCCGCAAAGTCGAGGTTATCAACGCCGACGACGCCAGCAATCCGGGAACCAGCGTCCAGAAAGTCCGACAGCTGGTCCACGAACAGCAGTGCGTGGCGCTCTGCGGGACGCTAAGCAGCGCCGCGACGCTCTCCGACAGCGCGGCGACCGCCACCATGGGCACGCTGTTCATCGACATGGGCGGACACGCCGACCAAATCTCCGGCTCCGGTTGTCATTGGAGCACGTTCCAAACCTGCCATACCACGTGGATGCTGACGCATGCAACGGGCTATTCGATCGCCGAGCGGTTCGGCAAGAAATGGTTCTTCTTGACGCCCGACTATGCGTTCGGGCATGCGCTGGCCGCCGGCTATGAGGACGTGCTCAAGAAAGTGGGCGGCACCGTGGTGGCAAACGAGCTGGCGCCGCTGGGGACGACGGACTTCAGCTCGTATCTCGTCAAGGTCGAGGCGGCGAAACCGGATTGTCTCATCTTTCTGGTGGCCGGCCAGGATTTCGTCAACGCCATCAAACAAGCCGATACCTTCGGCCTGCTCAAAAAGTACCCCGTTGCCGGCCCCATTCTCGAGTTCGAGTCGATCCTGGAGTTGCCGCACTCGGCTCGCGTCGGCTTTTGGGGCGTGGAGTGGTACTACAACAGCGACCTCGTCTTCCACAAGAGCAACAGAGCCGCGGTCGACTTCGTGACCGAATATCGCAAGCGTCACAACATGCCGCCGACGGCCCAGGCTTGCTTCGGCTATGTCGCGTTGGATCGCATCTGCTGGGCAATCAGCGAAACCAAGAGCACGGACGGCGTGAAGCTGGCGCGAGCGCTTTCAGGTACGCACTTCAAGAGCATTTGGGACGGCAGCACGCACTACCGCCCCGTCGACCACTCGTTGATGTGGCCCGTCTGGTTCGGGCACATCCGGCCGAACGGCACGCCTGCGGATCCGTACGACCTCTTCGACATCGTCGACCGGCGAGAGCCGGAGCAGATCGCCGCGACACCATCCGACCAAGCGAAGATCTGTCACATGGACTGGCCCGCATGACCGAACTCGTCGAGTTCGACCCTGCGATCGGTACGGCATTGCGCAGTATCGGATCAACCTGCAGAGCGCGATCGAGGCGCCGCCCCTCACCATCGGCAGCCAGTTCCACGCCGACGATCCGACGATCCATCTGGAGGGCCGCGTCGACCCGAGCGCCGTTGAAGCGCTGCGCGAGGCGGCGCCGCGCAGCTGATCGCGCGCGATCCGCGCACGAGAATCTATCGCGCCGCCACGGAACCTCGGCGGCCAGGCAGCACCGCGCTCGCATTTTGAGGTATCATGATCTCACAGGTGCACGATGCTCGGACAGCCGCCGCGGATGCCGAGGCGGACAGCGGTGCTCGTCATCCACGGAATCAGCCCGCAACCTCGCTACGGCATCCAAGACGAGTTCGCGACTCAGCTGGCGGAACACCTCAACCGACCCGCCGGATGGGGCTTCACGCGACCCGTAAACGGCGCGGGTCCATGGGAAGCGGACGTCATCTTCCCAGCTATCGGCGTTCCGAACGCTTCTATTGAAGACATCAGGCCCAGTCTCTTGCGCGTGCACCAGCGGGAGCCTGACCCCGAAGATCCCGCGCTGCCGTTCATCGACGTCTACGAAGCCTACTGGAGTCCCATAGATAAAGGGCAAACGACGCCGCTGAGCGTGCTCACGTGGATGCTCAAGAACGCGTTCGTTCCCGCCAATACCAGTGCCCGGCTCTGTGCCGAGCTTCGGAAGACGCTGTTCGACGTGGGCTACGTGGTAGCCGCGCTGCTCATGGCCCTCGCGCTGACGTACGTGATCTATCGCACCGGCGCATCGGCGTACGGCGCCGTTCGCGCGATCGCCGCGACGGGTTCGCCAACCGCTGTCGCTGGAGCACCCAGTTTCTTCGACATGATCGTGCGACCGTTCGACAGCCTGACCGGCATCACGCCTCGTGCCGCCGTCGCGCTCCTCGCGAGCGCCGTCGGCGCCTATCTGCTCGTGCAGGCCGCCATCGCCGCGCTCAATCTCGTCCGCCAGCGCGCGCGTTTGAAGGGAGAGCGCGGCCAGCTGCGACGGCGCCTCATCGTGACCATGGGACTTCTGATCGTCGGCTGCGGCGTGCTCCTCTACGGCATGCAATTTCACATTAACGCTCATGGAGATGCCCTCGGCCGCAGCGCGTTCTTGCTCGTTGCCGCCACCGGCAGCCTGCGTCTGCTCTTGTCGATCGGGAACGACTTCTTGGTCAACCGCCTCGGCGACGTCCAGATCTACACGACGCACGACGAGAACTCGAGGTTCTACGCGTTCCGCGCTCAGATCGGCGAAATAGCGGCACGGTCCCTCGTGAAGATACTTCGCGCCCGTGACCCGAACGGCGATCCGCTCTACGACCGCGTCTTCGTCGCCGGACACAGCCTGGGCTCGACGATCGCGATGGACATGTTGATTCTCGTCCATGAGATGGTGGAAGAGGACGGCATCACGAAGGACGAGTGGCGCCGCATTCGGGCGTTGCTCACCTTCGGCACCTCGTTGGAGAAGACCAAGTTCTTCTTTGACGTTCGGCAGCCGTCGATCTCGGCGAGCTACCAGCAGTGGCGCAGCGACATCTACGGGCACGTGTTCACGCCGAACTTCGATGCGCTTCGTGGTGACAACGACACGGGCGTCGTCGGCATCCATTGGGCGAACTACTGGTATTTCGAGGATATCGTGGCAAATGAGGTCAGCTCGTATCGCTCGGCAATCGCCCCGCGCGAGCCGCTTTGGCGCGGCCCACGAACACCCGATACCCTCGCGCACTTCTTCACGGCCCTGTCCCAGAGTCCGCTGGTGTGTCAGAACGCGCGCTTAGCCTCGTGCTTCCCGCGACACATCTGGGTTCACAGCGATTACTTCACGGATGACGCCTTTTGGTTCAGCAAGGTCGACGCCGACGGCACGCCGTACCACGGCGCGCTCGAAATCCTGCTAACGTCCTGACGCTCCATTTTCCTGCGCCTGGAAGCGCTAGGACGTTTTAAGAAACTCGATCAACGCGTCTCGTCCGCATCGCTTGGCTGCCGCGTCAGCGCCCGAGCAGGACGACGGAGTATCCTCCGATGACGTCGCTCTCGACGCGTTGCGTTACGCGCACTACCTGCGCCTCACCGGCCGCGAGGTCTTTGGCGCTTGCATGCAGCGACACGCGCAGCGGCTCGCAGCCGCGCTCGAATCGCTCTCGCATCCGAAGCAGAAACGAGCGGCATTCCTGCGGCATCTCCGCGAGTCTCATCGGCATGACGCCGGGCACCGTCGGCGGAAGAACTCCGGCCGTCACGGTTCCCGCAGGCGGCGCATGAAATCCCGGCGTGCGGGAGTTCGCGTAGAGCTGCAGCCACTCCATGGATCCCGGCGCATGCGCCGCGACTTCGACCTGCACCGTCGCCGGCGCCTCGGGATATCCGAGGCTGAGCGGGAGATCGATCGCGGCCGGGGACGACGACACCACGACGGCGATGTTGCGCTGCGCGACGTGACGGTCACGCGCCGCTGAGAACTGCGTGAGCGCGACGGAGTCGAGAATCGGCTCGAAGGCTCGCACGACAAGACATTCATGGCCGGCATTCTCGTAAGTGGGAACCCATGTCGTCGGACAGCGAACGATCGCGTGCGAGCCTCGCGAGAGGTAGACGTTACCAGATTCGGTCTGCTCTCGCCAATCATCGTAGAGCGTAAATCGGTTCTCGAGATTTATCCACGCCGCGCCGATGATGTTTCTGTCCGCAAACGTGATGCCGAGGCTCGGATTGAACCAGTAGAACTCCACGCGGATTCGATACGCCGGTGCCTTTCCGAGATTCCACACGTGCGCGTAGAGCGTCGTCGGCGCGTTCGCCACGGCGACTCCACCCAATGTCGGCGGCGCGAGCGGCGCCGCGGCGGCATCCACGTTTGGAAGAACGTAGATATCGGGCGATTCCCAAAAGACGCCGGGCAAGGGTCGCGCCCCCCGATCGTTCGCCGCCGCTCGCACGACGAGGTACGGCAAGTATTCTTGGG
>Ga0070735_10000714_pt1 | contig 34441 bp, 33 predicted proteins | sample Coa_R1_FD_66443 | JGI IMG/M metagenome (GOLD analysis project Ga0070735, IMG submission 66443) | Surface soil microbial communities from Centralia Pennsylvania, which are recovering from an underground coalmine fire - Coalmine... | ecosystem: Environmental > Terrestrial > Soil > Unclassified ...
GGCTCAGCACCATTCAGCATGCCGACCGCATACTCGTATTCCACAAAGGCAAACTGCGCGAGCAGGGTTCTCACCAGGAACTGCTTGCCATGCATGGCATTTATTACCGGCTTTACCAGTTGCAGTACAAAGATCAGGAACTGCGAACGTCGCTTGAGCCGGCCAGCAGCGGGACAGGCACTTCGCTGCCGGGCGACGATTAGGCGATCGCGAGTCCGCCACGCGCCAAGCGATGCCACCCACACAAATTTTCATCTCCGCCGGTGAAGCCTCCGGTGACATGTATGCCGCGCGGTTGGCCACAGCGCTGCGCGCGCGGGCGGACGTTCATCTCTATGGCATGGGCGGCCCGCGCATGCGTGAAGCCGGAGTCGAACTGGTTGCCGATTGCGCGGAAGTTTCACTGGTCGGAATCGTCGAAATTGCTAAAAAACTTCCCGCGCTCAATCGCGTGTGGAAACGCCTGACTGGCGAAACTGAGCAACGGAAGCCGCGCTTTGCTATCCTTACGGATTTTCCCGGCTTCCACCTGCGCCTGGCACGAGCCCTAAAACGACAGGGCGTCCAAAATATTTATTTCGTTTGCCCGCAATTCTGGGCCTGGCGGCCGTGGCGCGCGAACCTGGTACGACGCCGATTCGTGCGCGGGTTATGCATTTTCCTCTTCGAACAGGATTGGTATCGCGCACGCGGCGTGCCGGCGGATTTTATCGGGCATCCTTTGGTGGGGAATGTCGCCGCGAGAAGATCACGTGAGGGATTCGCGGCCGCGTTCGAACTGGATGCGGCCAAACCAATCGTTGTGCTCTTACCCGGGAGCCGCGTGGGGGAAATCGCGCACCACATGCCACCCCTGGTACAGTCCTGCCATCTAATAGCCAGGGAGCATCCGGTGCAATTTGTCCTGGCACTCGCACCAGGGATGCGCAAGTCGGAAATTTCCCAGTATTTGACGCCCGAATCCGGCATACGTGTGGTGGAAGACGCGACGTACGACGCCTTGGGCGCGGCAGACGTGGCCATTGTCTCGAGCGGAACGGCGACAGTCGAGGCGGCGTTGATGGACACGCCCATGATCGTAGTTTATCGGCTAGCGCCCATTACGGCCGCAATCGCTCGATGTCTCGTGCGCACGCGAACGTTCGCCATGGTTAATTTAATCGCCGGAAAGCGCGTCGTACCAGAACTCGTTCAAAATGATTTCACTCCAGAGCGAGTGGCAGATGAGGTTATCCAGCTGCTCGATTCGCAGGAAGCTCGCTCCGAGATGCGGAAAGGCCTCGCCAGTGTCAGACAAAAGCTGGGTCCACCGGGCGCCATTGAACGGGCGGCGGACATTATTGCGGGCATGCTCACAAATCCTGCGTCCAAACGATGAATCCAGCATGCGCAACTCAAATATCTTGACCCAGTATGAGTACGCCGCACTTCGACTGGCAACTTAACACGCCGTGTTGGTATCCTATTGATTCATAGTGATTGGTCCCAATGCGAGGCAAACCAGACTCATGTTCAAGTTTCGATTCCCTCTCATCGCCCTAATCGCGGCGTCAGTTGTTAGTTCCGGGTTCGCGCAATCTCCCGGGCAAGGGCAAGGACCCGGCCGGGGCGTTGCTCCGGTCAAGACCGGTCCGTCAACTCCATTTCGCGCAACTAACTATGAAATTCGCGCTTCGCTTGACGCCGTAGGCCGCGCGTTGACTGCGCAGGCGAAAGTAGATTTTTCGGCCAACGAGGCCTCACGTGTCGTGGATGTTGAACTGAGCCAGACCCTGCGAGTGAACGCTGTTCGCGACGCAGCCGGAAAGCCGCTCAGTTACGACCGGGACAAAAACACTCCGCTTAAAGTACACGTTACGTTGCCGGAATCGGTGCCCATGGGCGGAAAAGTCACGCTGCAATTCGACTATGCCGGACCGCTTTCCACCAGATCAACCACCGCAGACCAGGGCATGCAATTGGCGCACATTGACAAAGACGGTGGATATTTATTGCTGCCGGCGCGATGGTTTCCGCTCACGGATTTTCCAACGAATCGCTACACCGGTGTTTTCCAACTCGAAGTGCCTGGAACCATGGCGGTCGTCGGAACAGGAACTGCTACGGGCGCGCCCACATCCGTCACGCCCAAGGCGGCTCCGTCCGCTCCACCTATTGGAAACTCGCGGTCCGCAGCCCCGGTGTCACCTGCGGCCGCACCTCCGCCGCCCTCAATGGAAAATGAGCGAATCCTGTATACGTTTCGCGTCGATAAGCCGCAGGCCGCCGGAACATTTGTCATCGCGCCGCTTCAGCTGACCCCGGTGAATGCGGAGGGCGTGACGTATTCCATCTACACGCCCAAGGCCCAAGCCAACACGGCGCAGAGTTATGCGGACACGCTTTCTCATATCATTGACAATTTCAATGGCCAGTTTGGTGCGTTGCCGGAACCTGGCATGAAGGTCGCGCAACTTCCGGACGGAACCGTGGCGTCTTATGCGGCGCCGGGCTTGTTACTCATAGGGGCGCATCAATGGACCGAAAAGCCCAACGCGCGCTTGCTTGCGAATCTGGCGGCCCAACAGTGGTGGGGCAATCAAGTCGCAGCCGCATCGCCGTCTGATGTGTGGATCACCGTAGGATTGGCGCGCTACTCGGAGGGGCTGTACGTCGAGGAAACATCGGGCAAGGAAGGATTGAACAAAGCTCTCGAGGATTTTGCAGTTGGCGCGCTGATGTTCGACGACGCTGCTCCGATCGCACAAGCCGGCAGGCTTGAACCTGAGTCGGAGGAGTATCGCTCCGTAGCCGTGAACAAGGGCGCGATGGTGATGCACATGCTCCGCGCGCAAATTGGTGACGCGAATTTCTTTGCGCTGCTCAAGGATTTCTACTCGCGCTATTCCGGTAAGGCTGCACGCATTGAGGATTTTGAACAACTGGCGGAAGCGCACGCGACGCATCCCGCCCCTGCTCCGGAGTTCAAGCTCGGAAACCCCGCGCCGGCCCCAATCGCCGCCGAAGGCGCGGTGAATTTGAAGTCATTCTTTACGCAGTGGCTGCGTTCGACGGGCGTTCCGGAATTTTCCTTGGAATACGTCACCTACCGGACCAAGAAGGGCTTCAGAATTGTCGGCAAGGCCAAACAGAATGTCGAATTGTTCCACATGGATATCGAGATCGAAGTGCAGACCGAAGGCAATCCCGAGTTCAAGACGATTCCGATCTCCGGCAAGGAATCCTCATTTACCGTGGAAACATTCGGGCGGCCGAAGCCAAATGGAATTATCCTCGATCCTCACAATTTCATCCTGAAATCTAGCCAGCGGCTGCGCGTTCGCGGAATTATCGCGCGCGGCGAATCGCTTGCCGAAACGGGCCGCTACTATGATGCGGTGCAGCAATATCAGCGCGCGTTGGAGCTGGACAAGAACAATGCGCTGGCGCAATTCCGCATGGGCGAGGCGTTCTTCTATCAAAGGAATTACGCGGCGTCTGCGCAATCGTTCCGCGACGCGCTGGAAGGAAGTACGGACTCGAACACCAGGTGGACGGAAGTGTGGTCGCACATTTATCTGGGACGAATTTACGACATTACCAATGACCGCACGCGCGCCGTCAACGAATACAGCAAGGCCAAGCAAACCGGCGACGATACCGGCGGCGCGCAGGCCGAAGCGGAAAAATCCTTGAAGAAAGCCTACACGGAAACCGCGTCGTCCTGACGAAGCAATCAGTATCCGGACAGGCCGGTGAGTCGCGGATTCTCGATGCCCTTGTGCTGAATCAGGACCTGGAATTTTTCTCCCAAGCCTTCCGGATGGATCAGATTTTTCAGCGACAGACGCGCACGCAATTTCTCAATTTCTGATTGCCCTGGCTCGTAAAGGTCTGCAAACTCGTTGGCCCTACCCAACGCGACTAGAAATTGCGACTGTGTTACGAGACCTGCCGTTTCCAGACCTTCGCGACGTCCCCATAACTGCAACGCCGTAAAATTAACGTGCGATGTCAGGTCCTGTTCTCCCGGGGCGTCGAGAATATTTTCTGTAACCTGGTGATTACGGTATGCCAGCAGAGTCCCGCGATTGTGGCCTTCATCGTAAAGAGCGGGCGCTTCGTGGCCATAATCAATAGTGAGGACGAAACCTCGCCTGATGGATCGTCCAGCGTCTTCTATCCAACGGCATGCGTCCAGGCACGCTTCCGCATGGTGTCCTTCCGTGAGCGTAATTCCCTGTTCTTGAAAATACTGTTCGATTGCCTCTGAGGAGGGCTCGTGCAGCACCTCGATGAAGCGATCGCCCGCAAGGCCAACGTATATTTCTCGCAGCCGGCCATCCTTCATCACCACGCGATGCGCAGGCAAGGCATCGAGTAATTCATTTGAGAAAATGCACCCAGCAGAAATTTCCGATGGAATTTGCACGGCACTGGAAACGCGCCCTGTGGCGGCATGCGAGGCGAGCGTAGCGGCATGTTCCGCGCGACGCTCGGCGGAATGCTCCACAGCGATATACTGGGTCGCGGCGTAAAATGCGGGGAGCTCTCGCGCGGCGAAATCCAAAATATTCGCGGCGAGCCTTCCAACGCCCGCCCCTGATTCCACCGCGAAAAACGGCTGTGGCGACCCGACTAGTTCCCACATTTCCGCAAGCTGCCGCGCGATGAGCCGCCCGAAAATCGCGTGAACGTCCACGCTCGTGTAGTAATCCCCACGGCGCTTCGTGGAGAGGCGCGAATAATAGCCGTACTCAGGATGGTAGAGGCATTCCCGCATAAATTCAGCGAAGGGGATGGGACCGCTTGCCTTGATGCGGTTCGCAAGGATTGCGGAGAGCGATTCACCCCGAGCGCCTTTTGCGAGGGGAACTTCAGGCATCAGTCGTCTTGCCGTTGAGGATTGCACGTAAACATCTCAATGATGAAATCATGCAAACAATCGTAGAGCTGCTTCTGAAAAGTCCATGGAAATTGTTTGTTTTCTATTTCGCGCGGCCGTAGCAGGAAAACATATGTATGGACTTGGGGTTCGCCGGGTGCGGGCTCTACCTGGAGCCCGCCGGCAGATGGCGAATACCGGATTTCAACTTCTACGCCTTCTGCAGCAGGGCGCGCGCCAAAGACGAAGAGCGGATGCTCGTAGCGCGCGAGTTCGGCACACACTTTATCGGCGAGAGCTTTCATTTGTGGCCGGCGGCGGAAGCGGAGTCAAATTCGCCCCGCGCATCCATCTCTGCCCAGACTTTCTCAAATGCCGCGAGCGCGCCCGCATCAAACAGAACAAAATGAACTTTTTCCAGCGATGTAGGGCCGTTCAGATGATCGACCACTTCTCGCAGCATGATCTGGGCGCATTCGGAGATTGGAAACCCGGCAATTCCCGTACCGACCGCGGGAAAAGCGATGGAACGAAGTTGCCATTCAGATGCGATTCGCAAACAATGAGCAGTCGAGGAGCGCAATGCGCGCGCCGTCGTTTCTCCTCCCAACTGCATGCTGGCGGCGTGAATCACGTATCGCGCGCGAAGCTTGCCTCCCGAGGTGATCGCCGCGCCCCCGATTGGTATGCTGCCGATCGTGTCGCATTCGCGCTGGATCGCTTCGCCGCCCTTGCGCCGGCAACTCCGCCGCCAAGTTGCAGGATGTTATTCGCGGCGTTGACGATGGCGTCGACGTCCATCTCCGTCAGATCGCCCTGCATGAGAATTATCTTTTCACTAACACTCATGAAGATTTTCCTGCTGCTTGCCGGTCGTTACTTGGCAATTCTGGCGAGCGCTTCTTCATCATAACCCAGGACCATTTCAAATCCACGAACCACCACGGGACGGCGGATCAAGTTCGGCTCAGCGGCCATGAGTTTCAGCGCCTCATCGCGCGAAGGCGGATTTTTCGCCATTTTTCGCGTGCGATAAAGTTCATTGCGCGTGTTCAAAAACTTGCGGTGGTCCGCGCTGCCAATAAGCTCGTCGAGTTCGGCGATGGACAACTTATCCTTACCCAGATCGCGCACGTCAAGCTCGGCTTTTTTCTTTTCCAAGAATGCTTTAGCCTTGCGGCATGTCGTGCAATTCGGCTTGTGCAGGAACTTAATTTTCGTCTTCGCCATGTTTCAACTCACTCCTTAGAAACCAAAATCCACCGGAACAGAAAAAGCATGCTTCTGAACTCGCAAACTTTCCAAGCGGGCTTCGCCCAACCGCTTTAAATAAGCCTCTCGGGATGCAATATCCGTGACCCAGTGCTTGATCCAGCGCTCAAATCCATCGAGTTCGCGCGACTGCTCATGATATTCGTGGAAGAAGCCGTGGTCACGTCCATAATAACCTTGAACAGGCGCGGGATGGGCGCCGCCGGGCTCATGCACCACCGCCGTAACCATAAAACCGGGAATGAGCGTGCGATTTGGATCGGAAGAAATCACTTCGGGCGAGACAATTTCCTCCGCAACCACGATCACTTTTCGCGATGCGCGTGCGCCATCAATTGCGACACCCAGGCTCCCCCACACGTGAGAGTTCCCCGCGGCATCTGCGCGTTGCACATTCACAATTGCCACGTCCGGCCGCAGCGCGCGCACGGCGACCAGCCGCTCTTCGTTCACCGGCGAAGAAAATTCCCGCAAATTGCCGTTGCGCTTGAGCAGATCGCTGCCGAGCGCCGAGTAGGTAGGCATAAACGGCACGCCCATGGCGCCAGCGTGCAGCGCGAGCGCAATCGTGAGATTCGTGTGGTCGACTGTTTCGATCGCACGCGGAATTCTTTTCTCGACGGCACGCCGGAAACAGTAACCCATTCCAGCCGAGGCATTCCCGACCCAAGCCGCCATCACGCGCGAGACGCAGCCCGCGCCAATCATCTCGTCGAACAGGATGTCAGAGATGGGCCCGACGAGCGTAAGGTCGCGCCGCCCCTGGCGAATCATTTCATGGCCCGCGGCGAAAGGAATCATCTGCTCAAGCTGCGCCCCGAGCACCACCATCGACCCTGACGGCACGTGTTCGGCAATCGCCTGCTGCATCGAAACGATTTTGGGAGCCGCCATTGCCCTCATGCTTTTGTCCAGAAATGCTCGGGGTCAATTTCACGGATCGCCGCAAGTTCCGCCGGATCCGGTTCAGGAGTTGTGGTGAGATCGCCGGCCACGCGGAGACTCCAACCCGTATTGCTCAGCACGTCTTCCACGGTCACGCCTGGATGCACGGAAGCTAAAAATGCCTCGCCGTCTTCGCCAAAGCGGAGCACGCCCATCGTCGTGATAATAGCCGACGGACCGGAGCGCAGCGGCAGCCCTTGCTCGCGCCGCCAGCCATTTCCAGTTCCATTTCCAGGCGAAGTGATGTGTCCCACACGTGAAACGAGACGCTGGCGATTGTGTTCCAGTAACACAACCGTCCGTTGCGAGAGACTTGCGATATCGCAGGCGCCACCTGAGCCAGGCAAGCGTACTTGTTGCCCGTTGCGATTGCCCCAGGTGGTATTAAGGTTTCCAAATCGATCGACCTCAGCAGCTCCCAGGAAACCGACGTTTACGCGTCCCTGCTGCAAGAGCGACATCACCGCAAGCATGTCACCGCAAAAAGTCGCGTTCAGAAGATTTGATGGATCGCCCATGGTATAGAGCAGCTCCGGCGCGGGAGTGTCCCGGATCACGCCACTCTCAAACAAGCCTGTAGCACCCGGCGCATGTGTTCGCTTGGCAACACCGAAAGCGATCATGGGCAGGCGCATTCCGACGAAAACCAGTTCGCCATCGTGAATCTCGCGTGCGGCCGCGGCCACCATCAACTCGCCTCGTGAGAACCGGCCGGCAGCGGTGCCTGAATGACCCTTGGTTGTCATGATTTATATGGGAAAGTTTACCCGGGCAGGAGCGATCATTTCAAACGGTTTGCTCGACAGCCACACCGTTCGTCCGCTCTTTCTGCAATTTCGTGAGCAGCCTGGCGAGTTGGCGGAAGTAACGCAGTTTGCCTTTTGGCCCAAGAGCGTTTTTTCCGCTTGTCGAAGGGAGAACGAAGACCAATGCGCCATACAGGCGCTGCTTTTGCAATCCCAGTTCACACGGCCGTTGCGAAAAATTCTCATAGGCCGTCTTGCCGTTGAAGGCAATCACTTGCGGAGCGTATTGCTCCAGCTTCTGCGCCAGCAGGATGCGGCCCTCGGCGAACTCTTCGCGACCCAATTCCTCGACTCCCCGGGTCGGGCGCTTCACCAGATCGGTCAGCCCGATTCCGAATTCGATCATTCTCTTGTCATCCCGATGATCGAGAAGTTCCGGCAAGATGCCGGATTCGTGTAGCAGTGGCCAGAATTCATTTCCCCGTCCGGCATAATAATGCCCAACACGAGCCGAGCGGTCCCCGGGATTACATCCCACGATCACCATTCTCATACCGCTGCGAAGATGGTCCGGCAAAGTTCGCATTTTTGTGCCCGGTTCATCCGGGTGCCTCCGACTTTCGATCAGTTGCCAAGCGCGCGCATTGAATCCTTGGGACACGCATCTTGCGACTCTCGATGATCGAGTTCCCTCTAGGCTGTTCGCCTCAAGGTTGCCCTGCAGATCCTATTAGAGAAGACTTTGCCCCCAAATCATAGAGTCCATGTCCCAAGAACCACGCGTCTAAAGCTTGTAATACAAATTGTACCATTTGTAATTCAGTTCAATGCGACGGATCAAACTCGATAGCGCCATGTGGTCAACCCGTGTTCTACCTGGAAGCTTATTAGCCGTTATGTAACTCGGACACGCCAGAATTCCATGTCCGCAATAGGGCGCACCTGAATGAAAAATCCCTGAATCCTCGAGGCACCCACCGGCATCCGAAATAAGAGAACGGACGGCGACTGGACAAGGCTGAGGAAGAATATGGTACCCTGCCAGATGGGCACAACTTGTGGTCCGCAGTTGATGCTCGGGGTACAAAGACTAGTGAGCGCCACCGAACCAAAACCGCTGGCTTCCACCGTCGTCCGTGATGACGAAGCGCAACTGGTGTCTGCGGCCAAGGCCGGCGATGTTTCCGCGTTTGAAGAACTGGTGAACCGTTACGAACGAAAGATATTTCGTCTGGGAATGAACATCACGCAAAACCGCGAAGATGCCGAAGACGTGATGCAGGACGCGTTCCTGAAGTCCTACCAGAATCTGGACCGTTTCCAGGGCGACTCGCGCTTTTATACATGGCTGGTGCGCATCGCCGTTAACGAAGCGCTGATGAAACTGCGCAAGCGACGCGCCAACCAGGTATCGCTCGATGAGCCTGTGAATGATGGCGAAGATCCCATCTTCCGCGAAATTGAGGACTGGGGCCCTTCGCCGGAAAAACGGTTTGCACAGACCGAATTAAATGAAATTCTCACGCAAACGATCGGTGAGCTCGAGCCAATTTTCCGCGTTGTCTTTCTTCTGCGAGACGTCGAAGGAATTTCGACCGAAGAAACCGCGCAAATTCTGGGTATTTCGGTACCGGCGGTGAAGTCGCGGCTGTTACGGGCGCGGCTAAAACTCCGCCAGAAATTGAATAAGCATTTTCGACGGAGTGAACCGCAGTGAACTGCAAGAAAGTTATACTCCAATTAACGAGCTATCTCGATGGTGTTCTCGAGTCCAGCGTCCGAGTCGAGCTCGAAGAACATCTGGGACGATGCACCGATTGCCGCCTGGTCGTCGACACCACCCGCAAAACCATCCAAATTTTCTGCAACTCAGAACCTGTCCCTCTGCCGGATGATGTCCGGAATCGCCTCCATACCGCCCTGCTCGAACGCTTCCGCCGGAATTCGAAGACAACTTGAATTGCGCCACGTCTAATCTTGGGTGTGCTGGACCGGTGTGAAGTGGTCGAATCCATTTTTTGACACGCGAAATATAACCTTAACGGTGACAGCCCGCTCAGTCGGATGCAATTGATAGTGTAGAATATCGGTTTGCGTTTCAGGCCCCGTAAGCCTGCCGCACTGTTGAGGACACATGGCTCCAACGATTCGAACAATCGGCATTTCCAATGGAGGCGGAGATTGCCCAGGACTCAATGCCGTCATTCGTGGCGCGGTTCGTGCCTCTATCCTGGGACACGGCTGGCGAGTCGTAGGCATAAACGACGGCTTCGACGGGCTGATCTGGACGGATCGAACCGTTCCGTTGACTGTCGAGTCGATTGCGGGAATTCTTCCGCGCGGCGGCACAATTCTTGGCACGACAAATCGGGGCAATCCATTTCGTTACGAAATCGAGGAGAACGGCAAGAAAGTAATTCACGACTACTCGCTGATCTGCTTAGAAAATATGCGCAAGCTGGAGCTTGACGCGATGATCGCCATCGGTGGAGACGGTACTCTCACCATCGCGCGCGATCTCGGCAAGCTCGGCATCCCCATCGTGGGCGTGCCCAAAACCATTGATAACGATCTCTCCGCCACGGAAGTTACTTTCGGGTTCGATACCGCCCTCCACGTCGCCACCGATGCAATCGACCGGCTGCACACGACGGCTGAATCGCACGGCCGCGTGATGGTGATCGAAGTGATGGGCCGCGACGCCGGATGGATTGCGCTGCATTCGGGAATTGCCGGTGGCGCCGACGTCATTCTTCTTCCGGAGATTCCCTTCACCATCGAAACCGTATGTGAATACCTCCGCAAGCGTGCCGCGACCGGAAAAAAATTCTCCATGGTTGTTGTCGCCGAAGGAGTGAAGCTGCCGCCGCTCGATCCCTTCGGAAAACCGTTTCCGGCGCCGCGCCCCGGCCAGGTGGGATTTCTGATCGGCGATGCAATTCACACGCTCCTGAAAAAAGATGTACGCGTGACCGTGCTCGGCCACATTCAGCGCGGCGGTTCGCCCAGCCCGTTCGATCGTATCCTGGCCACGCGCTTTGGCGTTGAAGCAGTGGAACTGATCGCGCGAGGCGAGTTCGGTCGCATGGTCTGCTTGCGTGCCGGAGAAATTGAATCCGTTTCGCTCGACGAAGCCGTTGGGGAAACGCGGCTGGTGGATCCTCAAGGCAGCCTGGTTCGCACTGCGCGAGCGATTGGCATGAATTTCGGAGATTACGCATAAATGTTGCGGCGCATCCTTCGCATGCGGGGGATCATACCTGTCATTCTCATCTTGGCTGCCGTCGGCTACTGGCGGCTGCATTCGGGGCCCCCGAAAGCTCTGGCAGTCGGATATGTGGCCGACCGTGACGTTCCCATGTGGAATACTCTTGCGCAAGTCCGCGAGCGCGTCGGCGATCTGCACTACGGCGAACGCGTGGAAATCCTGCGTCAGGAAGGAACCGCAGCGCAAGTACGCACGAGTTCTGGCGCACTCGGATGGCTTTTGGATTCGCGCGACTTGATGGATTCGTCGCTCTGGGAAGAGAGCACCGCGCTGCTTACACGCGCGCGCACGATGCCGGTACAGGCTCGCGGGCAGACTAAAACCGTCAGCAATGTGCGCATCGAACCCGGCCGCAACGGCAAGCGCATTTTTCAGTTTCCGCGCGGAACCCCGGTCGTGGTGCTCGACCGGACTGTCGCCGATGCGGCGCAGTCAACTGAAGAGACCTCTGCAGCCGAAAAAGCCGCTGGCGCAGAGGAACCAAAGACCAAACAAGAAGATTGGCTGTTTGTCTTGCGTGCCGGTGGATCGTCGACAACAGCCGGCGCGGCTACGTCCGACGCGAACTCCAGCACTGCGGGAAGCCGCGCTTCGGCGGGCCCTGTCAGTAGTGGCCCTAGCGTCTCGCAATCCGATGTTCCCGGGGCAATTTTGCCGGCGCCGCCAATTGCTGGCTGGGTGTTGTCGCGGTTCATCGAGCCGGACCTTCCGGGCCCTGTGCGCGACTACGCCAGTTCCTCTGACTTGCATGTCGTTGCCTGGTTCGAGTTGAATCGCGTGCCGGACGGCTCCGGAGGGCAAGCGCCGCAGTATCTCGTCGCTGGTTCGCACGGTGGCGAGGGCCAAGCCTGCGATTTCACGATGCTACGTGTATACAGCTGGAGCACAGCCCGCAAGCGATACGAAACCGCTTACGTCGAAAGCAACCTCTGCGGGCATCTGCCGATCCGGGTGACCAGCGACCCTGTCGGTCCCGAGTTTCGCTTCGCCGAAGCCGGAGGAAATGCCGGCGAAAGGGTTTACGTGATGCACCAGACCGTCGTTCGCCGGGTCTCCAACAAATCTGCCGGCACTTCGCCTAGCCGCCGGTGATCCCTCCCGCAAAAAAATTGGCTCTCCCGAATAATCCTCTGTGGAATGAACGATGACGAACGCCACGATCGGTTCACATTCTAAGATTCGCGCGTTCTTTTCATCTCCATGGGCGATGGTTATCGTCGCGCTAGTGGTTCGTCTTGTCGTAATGGCTTTTGCTTACACGGCTCAACTCGATCCGTCTCAAGACCACTGGGTCTTTGGCTGGGAAACCGGCAGAGTCGCGCGATCGATCGCCACGGGACATGGATTCAGCTCTCCTTACTCGGAGCCAACCGGGCCAACAGCACTCATACCTCCCGTTTACACCTACCTGCTTGCCGGCGTTTTTAAAATCTTTGGTGTGTACACGACCGCTTCGGCGCTAGTGATTTTGACCTTGAACAATTTGTTCTCTTCCCTAACGTGCGTGCCCGTGTATTTAATCGCGCGCAGAGTGTTTGGAGTTCGCGTGGCGGTTTGGGCGGGATGGATCTGGGCGTTTTTTCCGTATTCGATAGCGCTTTCAAACGCTGTGGTTTGGGAAACCAGTCTCACGACCCTGTTACTGACCTTGCTGGTTCTATTCACTCTGAAACTCGAAGACTCGAGGAGCCTCGGCGCGTGGATCGGGTATGGATTGTTGTGGGGAGTATCCGCTCTCGCCAGCCCGGCGATTCTTGCGACTTTACCTTTTCTGGGAGCATGGGCGTGGCTTCGCCAGTGGAAGCGCGGAAGTAATTGCACGGGGCTGGCGGCCGCCGCGTCGGTGGCATTTTTGCTGGTTGTGACTCCGTGGATCTGGCGGTGTAGCCTTGTATACGGACGTTTCGTTGCCTTCCGAGGTAATTTTGGCCTGGAAGTTCTGGTAGGCAACAGCCGCGACACCAGCAGCCCCGCGAATGGGAACGTTCTTCCTGGCTTCAACAAATCTGAATTGCAGGAATTGCAGCGCGTTGGCGAGTCCGCATACATGGCGGAAAAACAGAGCCAGGCCAATGAATTCCTCTCGCACAACAGGCTTCGCTACGTGGGATTGACTCTGCGCAGGATCCTGCACACATGGACCGGCATATGGGAATTTCCGCCGCGCTGGGAATTGGACGAGTCAGGAATTCCGAATATTCTCATGTACACGTTCATTTCGGTGATGGCTTTTGCGGGCCTGGTCATGGCGATTCGGCACGGCAGTGAGCAGGCGATTCCGCTGGCATTTCTCCCCCTTTTTTTGCCGGCTCTTTATTATTTGACGCATTCGGACATGGGCTTTCGCCACCCGATCGATCCCGTCATGGCCATTTTTGCAGCTTACGCAGCACATTCCTTTTTCGCTCGCAAGCAGCGGCGAAGATCGGAACTGCATCCTAATTGCGGCTAGTACTGTGCCAATCGCGAATTGCTCGACAAACTGCCAAGATAGATCGCGCTCGCCCCAGAAGAAATAAGGCATTAAAATGGAGTGGTGCTATGATGCTCACTACTCATAAGAATGGTCTCTTGCCCCGCCCCGGTGAAGCCAGAGTGAGGAATTCTCACGGGATCAGAGGACGATGAAATTATCAGTGATATCGCCCACGTTGAACGAAGCCGAAAATATTCCTCATCTTGTCGAGCAAATTGGGCGCGCCTTAGTTGACGTCGATTACGAAATTCTGATTGTAGATGACGACTCCTCCGATCAAACCTGGTCAGTCGCGCATGAAATTTCCTTGACCAATCCCAGAGTGCGTGTCCTTCGCAGAACAGAAAATCACGGTTTGGGAATGGCGGTGATCGATGGTTTCTCCCAAGCCAACGGAGATGCACTCGCTTGCATTGACGCGGATTTGCAGCACAATCCTGCGATCCTTTCCACGATGCTGCAAGAATTACTCCGCGGCTCAGATGTCGTGGTTGGCAGCCGCTATGTTGAAGGTGGAAGCGCGGGAAAATGGGACCGCTTGCGGCGGCTGGTATCCCGGTTCGCGACAAAATCGGCGCAGTTTCTTCTGGGAATCAATTTAAAAGATCCCATGTCGGGCTATTTTTTGCTTTGGCGTAAGGATTTCGCCGAAGTAAGAGACCAATTAGACGGAAGAGGATTCAAAATCCTTCTGGAAATCCTCACGCGTATCCGCGCGTCGAGCGTCAAGGAAGTTCCTTATACATTTCGCGCTCGAGCGAATGGCAAATCGAAACTTACGGGCAAGATAGTGTATCTGTACGGCCTGCAATTGTGGCGATTGTGCAGTTCGAGCCGGCATCTTCCAGTCCGGTTCTTTAAATATGCGGTAGTCGGCGGCACAGGTATTTTTGTCAACCTCGCCGTGATGGCGTTGTTGCTTACGCAAACTCACCTGCATGGCTGGCGGGTCTCGGCTCTCGCGAGCTTAGCGGCAAATTTTCAAAACTATCTTCTATTCACTTCCTGGACGCGCACAGACCGCTCTCGTAAAGGATTTCGCAAACTGGAAGGCTATCTTTCCTACTTGCTTGTGTCCGCCGCGGGGCTATCGATCGCCACGGGGCTTTACGCGGGATTTCTCCGAGCGCTGGCCCACACAACTCTCTTACAGGCTGGGAATACTGCTCAAAGCCTTTTTGCCCGGCTGGGCTGCCAATTTATTGCCGTCCTCGCCGGCATTTGGACCAATTTCGCACTCAATAAAGTTTTGCCCTGGCCGGAATTTGTCCGCTTGAATCTAGCCGCCACGAAACAGAGTTCCTATTCCACTTTTCCTTAACTCAACGACGTGCGCTTTTCGCTTCTCCTGATTCCCTCGCCAAAAAGTGTTTCGGATGCTCGTGGTATTATTCGGCGGGAGGAATTGGACAATTCCAGAATTTAAATCTCTGCGCGGCCGCCTGCTGATTGTCCTGCTGATCGCGACGTGCGCCGTTTCCTGCGCGAAGCGGACAGATCCCGCGCCGAAACCTCCACCGCCGCCACCATTTGAATTCGTCAGCACATGGGGAGACAAAGGAAAAGATCCCGGAAAGCTCGATATGCCCGTCGCTTTCGCAGCGGATACCATGGGACGAGTGCTTTTCGCGGATCCTGGCTCCGGGTTCGTGCACAAGTTTGAATCGAGCGGGACGCCACTGCTTTCTTTCGAGGATTCCCGCATCTTTCACGCTTCAGGAATTGCCGTGGATAGTGGCGGCGCCATCTACGTGGCCGATGCGGAGCGCGGAAACGTTTTGATTTTCTTTCCTGATGGGACATTCCTTCGATCCATACGCATTGCGCCGCAACGCCATCTTTCGGCGCCGCTTGGCATCAGCGTCGATGAGCAGGGTAATCTCTATGTTCCGGATGTAGCAGGCTCACGGATCATGAAGTTCGACGCGCATGGAAGACAAGTCAAATCCTGGAAAGTTCCGCAGAACGCGACAGTGACCGATGAACGGCCGTTCGCCGTCGCGACGACGCAGGATGGAACCGCCTTTGTGGCGTATCCGAAAACGGGCCGCATTGAGAAATATTCATCCGACGGATCCTGGATCACGGCGTGGATTGCGACGGGAAACGATACGGCAACCAGCAGCGCGCTCACCGGATTCGCCGTTGGAGGACAGTACGTTTTCACATTCAGCCCCGCGCCGCCACGAATTCGTGTCTGGACTCTTGATGGACAACACAAACTCGACGACAATCTGGGCGGGCGCGTGGATAGCGTGGCGGCGCCGCAGATTGTTGTGACGTCGGGCGCGGAACTTCTAGTGCTGGACACTGCTTCCCCGCGTGTCTACCGGTTTCGAATTCATCTGTAAACGAAGGAGCAAAAATGACGTTGTTGCTTACCGAATCCGATGTTCGCGCTCTGCTCACAATGCCGCTGGCGCTTGAAGCGGTAGAAGAATCCTTGCGTCAACAAGGAAATGGTCAGTTGGCGCTTCATCCGCGGCGGCGGCTGAAATTGCCTGACAACGCTCTGCTGCACTACATGGCGGCGGGCGATCCCGTCCATGGGTACATTGGGATGAAGATCTACACCAGCGTGCGCGGCGCGGTGCGCTTCGTCGTGCCGCTATTTCGATCGTCAACCGGCGAAATGGCGGCGCTCATTGAAGCCGACGCACTTGGCCAAATTCGTACCGGTGCGGCAACGGGCGTAGCCACAAAAGTTCTCGCCAACTCAAATGCGCGCACGGCTGGAATTATCGGCACAGGATATCAAGCGCGGACGCAACTGGAGGCCGTGGCTGCTGTCCGGCCTCTCGAAAAAGTGCGCGCCTTCGGGCGGGACCCGGAGCGGCGGGCAAAATTCTGCCGGGAGATGACCGCGAAAATCGGAGTTGAAGTGGAGCCGGTCGCGTCGGGAGAGATTGCCGTTCGCGGCGCCGATATCGTGATTACGGCAACGTCCGCGACGAAAATTGTTCTCGAAGGGCCCTGGCTGTCCCCGGGAGTTCACGTCAACGCGATTGGCGCGAATTGGGCGCAGAAACGTGAACTCGACGAAGCCGCGGTCAATCGCGCTGATGTCATCGTCGTGGATTCAATCGAGCAGGCGAAGATGGAAGCCGGCGATTTGATTCTGTCGTTTGGAAATGATGCTACTCGTTGGGATGCAGTGCGCGAGCTCGGCGGAATCGTCGCGGGAAAAATTCCAGGAAGAATATCTGCAAATCAAATCACGCTATTCAAGTCCAATGGCATCGCCACCTGGGATCTTGCGGTTGCGGTCCGCGTCTACGAATTAGCGGTCGCACGAGGTATGGGCCAATCCATTCCTCTGTGGGAATCTTCAAAAAGTTCTTAGATATTGCGTTACAGGATCGAAAGGCAAGTCAGGATTCGGCGTTCTGGTAGAATTGCGCGCGACCAAGGAGCAAAAAGAAAATGCAATTTCTCGAAAAGTTGAAGCCGTTGGGGCTGCTCGCGTTGCGACTGGCGCTGGCAGCGACGTTCATCTACAACGGGTACCCCAAGTTGGCCGAGCCTGCGCGATGGCTGAAAGAATTTCCAAATATGGGATTCCCCAGTTATTTTGCATATGTATCCGGAATTCTTGACGTATTCGGTGGAGTTCTCCTGGGAATCGGATTGTTTACGCGCGGCGCGGCATTATTGCTGGCGATCGAAATGGGATTGGTGGTGGTCCGAACAAAACTACCAACGGCAGGACTTTATGGCTTCGCCCAATATGAATTTCAGCTGGTCTTGTGCGCGGCATGTCTGGCACTGATGACGACGGGAGCCGGCATGATTTCACTCGACGCCTTTACATTTGAATCTCGCCGAAAGTCATCCAAGAAATCGAGGGCAAAGGATTAAGTTGACCTGCGTGGGGCGCTCTAGTGAGCCGGTGATACGGGCCCGACACCGGCCGCCGTGGGGCTAACCGCCGTAGAATACGGCGAAGGCGCCACAGGCAAGATTGCCCAGCAGACAACATAAAACAAAATTCCTGGGACGAATCCGCTGGCAATGGTGATCAAAGTCATCGCGATGCGCATAATCCCGGAATCGACTTCAAAATATTCCGCCAGCCCGCCGCATACACCTGCGATTTTTGAGTCGGTGGACGATCGCATCAGCCGCTTGATGCAAACCCGATTTCCTGCGGACACTTCCATCTGGCGCGCTCCGCAAAACGAGCAGAAATTTGAGTATTCAGCGATTTCTTTCCGGCAATTTGCACAAGTCATTGCAGTCCTCCTTACAAAAACGCAGTGTTTCAGGGACGATCCCTCGTTTAAATCTACTCTCAACTACGTACGAAGGTAAAGGGAAGTTTCGTTTCCGTAGTAGCGCAGGCTTCAGCCTGTGTGCTTTTGAATTTGAATTGGCATGTCCGCGGTGTCATCGCTGCAGGATAAGGTCAAAACCACACAGGCTGAAGCCTGTGCTACACAACCCACTTATCGCCGCCTCAGCACGACACAGCTGGCAATTATGTCGTGCACCGCCTGCTTTTTCTCGGTGAATGCAGCCGCGATGTACCCCACCCAGAAGGTCATTTCGCATACCATCCTGCCGATGTTATGAAACGTGGCTCGCGAGAACGTAATCGTGCGCCCGGAAACATCCGTCACATAGAGCCTCAGCAGTTTTTTGCCGGGCGTTGCTTGCCATGCCGATGATTCAAAGCCGGCGTAGTAAATCCACATCAGCAGTAGTAATACGAGAAATCCTTCTGGTGTTGGATGAGGGATGGACATCAGGAATTCCTGCATCGTCGCAGGAGGAACGTTTTGAGTATTCGGATCCGGAAAAATCAAAAACAGCGCAGGCCGAAATGACGCAATTACTCCGAAGATGGAAGATAAGATTAATCGATCGATCGCGGAGGACACAGCACGGAGCCAAAATCCCGCATAGGTGGGACGCACTTGTGGCAATGCAAAATGTTGTGGGACGGGCGTCTCTTCAACAGGAGCAAGAGCCTCCGGCACGCGCACAGGCCCGATTTGAGCAACGCTAAGGGCAGTTCCGCAGTGGGCACAGAAGCTGACGCCGTCCGGCAATTCCTTCGCGCAACTCTCACACGTCAGGATCTTCGGCCTCCTGGATGACTCCATGAAAAGCTATCAGCCGACTCATGGCTTGGCAAGAACATCCGGGGATCATACTGCGGAAAAACTTTTGCGAGCGTCAATAGGCCAGCAATTCCTGGACGGCGGCGACCAGATCGGAAGTCTGCGGAAGAATTTCATCTTCAAGGTCGGGATGATAAGCGCAGAAGGTGTCCATCGCCGCCACGCGCCGCACGGGAGCATCCAGCTGATCGAAAAGCTGCTCACCGATGCGCGCGGCGATTTCCGCGCCGTATCCCCAGGAGAGGGTGTCCTCATACGCGACGATTACGCGGTTGGTTTTGCGCACGGTGGCGGCAATCGCTTCCCAATCGAACGGCGAAAGCGAGCGCAGATCAATAATTTCCACCGAAACTCCCTTGCGATCGAGTTCGGCCGCCGCAACTTCGGCGCGGTGAACCACGGCGCCATAAGTGATGATGCTGACGTCGGTACCTTCGCGGGCTACGCGCGCGCGTCCAAACGGGATCGTAAAATCCGGGCCCGGATAGGGCGAACGATTATACGGCTGCCGATACAGATGCTTGTGTTCGAGAAACAATACAGGATCGTCGCAGCGAATCGCGGTCCGCAGAAGTCCGACAAGATCGAGCGCCGTTGACGGCATGACCACGCGGAGTCCCGGCACGTGCGTAAAAACCACTTCGCCGGACTGGCTGTGGTAAAGCCCTCCTCCAGTCAGGTAGCCACCGATCGGAACTCGAATCACGGCAGGCGATTTGAACGCGCCATTGGAACGCCACCGCACCACGGACAGTTCATTGCGAAGCTGCATGGTCGCCGGCCAGATGTAATCGAAGAACTGAATCTCGGCGACAGGTTTTAGTCCGCGCGCGGCCATTCCTATCGAGCTTCCGACGATACAGGCCTCAGCGATGGGTGTGTTAAAAACTCGCGCGGAACCGAATCGCCTCTGAAGATCCACGGTGGCCTTGAAAACACCACCCTTCCCTTTCACGCAACTGAGATTGTCTTCGTAGCTGCAATCAGCAACGTCCTGGCCGAATACTACGATTCGTTCGTCGCGCACCATTTCGTCAGCTAGCGTGGCGGATACGCTTTCCACCATGGTTTTGGGTTCGCCCGAAAATTGCGGCTGCGCTTCAAATTGCTTCGACGTTGGATCGACGTCCGGTGAGTAAACGTTGTCGAGCAGACACGCTGTCGACGGTGGCGCAGCCCGAAGCGCCTTGTCAGTCGCTTCGCGGACTTCGAGGTCCACGGCAACTTCCAGTTCTTCAAGCTCTTTCTCGTCGACGATGCCTTCACGAACTAAGAATAAGCCAAATTTCGGAATAGGATCACGGTGCGCATCGTCTTCCATCTGCTGCGCCGTCTTGTAAAGTTTTTCGTCATCCGAAAGTGAGTGCGAGTAAGGTCGCGTAACATGCGCATGCACGAGCGACGGACCTTTTCGCTCCCGGCAATAATCGGCGGCGGTTTTGAAGGCCGCATAACTCGCCAGTGGATCCGTCCCGTCACACTCTTCAACATGCAACCCAGGATAATTTGCCACCAATTTTGAAATGCTGCCGCCCGCCGTCTCAAATTCAACTGGAACGGAAATGGCATAGCCATTATCTTCAATCAGGATCAGCAGAGGCAGGGCCTTCAGGCAGGCTGTATTCAGGGCTTCAAAAAACTCTCCCTCGCTCGTGGAACCCTCTCCGCCGGAAACGTACACGATTTCATCGTTGGGATGGACTTCGTTTTGTCCGTTTGTCGCGAGCCTTGCTTTTTCCGCTGCGTTTGGAAATTTCTGAAAATAGAGCGTAGCCTGGGCCATCCCGACCGCTTGCGGGTATTGCATTCCGGTCGCCGAGGAGCGCGCAAAAATATTCAGGCGCGGGCTTCCCCAATGCGAAGGCATCTGCCGCCCGCCGGAATTCGGGTCGTCCTTCGCTCCCACCGCATGCAGCAACATTTCAAGCGGTGTGACGCCCAGCTCCAGGCAGAGCGCGCGATCCCGGTAGTAAGGATAAATCCAGTCGTAGCCCGGCCTTAGAATCAGGCCTGCCGCAGCCAAAATACCTTCGTGGCCGGCGCCGCTGATCTGAAAAAATGTTTTATTTTGCCGCTTGAGTTGGATTTCGCGGTCGTCGAGTCTCCGCGAAAGGTACATGGTGCGATAAATACGGAGAAGATCCTCCCGACCGAGGCCTTGATAACGGCCGGCGTCAAATTTCGCACCTTTTGAGCGTGCTTGAACCGGCATCCGATTCTCACCTCGTCCGGCGAGCTCACTTCCCCGCCGTCGCGACCCTCATACTATTATATCGGAAGCGCAACGGGGAACAAAGATTCGGCAGAAGTTTTGCAAAACAATTTAAAAATTGGCGGCGAGCGTTTCGTCCCAGGGTGTGGTGGCTGGAACGAAAACGCTCGGCCGCGCTGATGACGGCGCAACCGGGGGGAGAGCGCCGACATATTGCTGGCGCACGAACTTCGCGGCAGCGAAGGTGCGCCTGCAATGGCTACGAACGCGTATCTGATCCGCAATTCTCTCAACTGCGCGTAAATCTGGCCGTCCCGCGCCGCTATCTCTTCGGCACGAGCGGAGTCTCCGAGGCGTTCGCAGAAGCGGACGACGCGGAACTCATTTCCAGAACAAAAACCCCTTCCGTCGCCGATGCGGCCACGAGTTCGTTTCCATCTTCACGAGAACGCAGCGCGGAAAGCGAGCTGTCGCCACTGGGGCCTTCCAAATGGTTCCAGGTCTTACCGGAGTCACGCGAAAGAAACAGAACGCCTTTGGCGCTCGATACGACGATGGCACTATTCACAGCTGTCATCTCGTCCATGGAAAGTTCGGATAGGTTGGCTTGATTCCAGGATTCGCCGGCATCGCGCGACGTGAAGACTCCGTGATCGCTCGCCAGGACCACGGTGCTCTCATCCGCCGTGTGGAAATGGAGAGCGCCGTGAGACTCAACCGGCAGCGCGCGGGTAATCCACGTTTTTCCGGCATCACCGGAAATTTCAAGCTGTCGTTGAGTCATAGCCCAAACATACGAATTGCCGTTATTGATGCGAACAGCGCGGACCGGCGACACACTGGCTACCGCATTGGCTGCGGCAGGCTGCGCCGGAGTGAATGGAACAGCGCTCCAGGTCATTCCGCGATCGCGCGACACGAATAATCCTTCTTCGGCTGCCGCATACAAGGCATCGCGGCCAAAGGCCATGTCATTTACCCGGGCACGAAACGGAATACTAAGTTTCAACGTAGTGAATGTCGCGGAATTTGCGGGAATTTTCGTAGTTCGCGCGGGCGCCTTCCGACCGGGAACCAAAGTGCGCGACGGTGGCGTCACATTTTTTTCGATGATTTGATTTACGGCCACCCAGGATGCCGGGTGCGGGCTCTGCTTTGAGCCCACCGGATTCCTGTCGTAGCGCATGAGTCCTCCAGGACCTGGAGCGGCAAACCATCCGTCGGGTGAAGCGAAAACGTGGCGCGGCGGCCCCGAAGTGAGCCCAGTGGCAAGCGGTGTCCAGGTACGTCCAGAATCACCGGTCTCGAGCATTGGTTCAAAGTTGCTGGTGAGCACAACAAGCGTTCGCTCCGGATGCTGCGGATCGGTGGCCGCGTCAACAATGCGCCGGTGCGAAAAACCCTGATTGGAGGCGCGATACGTTTGGCCGCCATTATCGCTGATTTGAACGCCCAGACGCTCCGTGCCCAGAATCAGTCGATCCGAATTCTCAGGATCGATGACCATCGACAGAATGCTCCACGTAGCAGGCGTCACCAAGCGCCACAGCGCGCCATCATCTGAAGTTTTCCAGAGCCCTTCGGTCGTGGCAGCGTAAACGGTATGCGGGCGCTTCGGATCCTGCAAAATGTGCACCGTACGGCGCGAATCTTTCGGGATTCCTTTGAATTTCGTCCAATTCGCTCCGCCATCAGCGCTATGGTAAATGCCGGAACATGCGCTGGCGAAAATGTGCGACGCACTGTTCTGATCCACGGTAATGCTCATGACGTCTGAATCGTCGACCATTCCTTGATGAATAGGCGCCCAGTTCTTCCCGCCGTCCACGGTTTTCCAGGGGAGATGGTAGGTCCCGGCGTAAATTGTGTCCGGGTCATGCGGATCAATTGCAATAGAATCGAAATTCCGCAAGTCCGAATGATTTTCCGGGGAGATTCGCGCCCAATTCTTTCCGGCATCGACCGAACGGTAGACACCGTCAATGGCTCCCGCCACAAGAATGTTGGGATCCGAAGCTGCCGCGGCAACCGCGCGCACCATGTGCCCTTCCAAGCCGATGAGCTGCCAACTGTGACCCGCGTCCGTGCTGCGATAGACCCCACCACCGCGCGAACTGAGCGTCCAGCTCGTGGCGTACAGCGTGTCCGCCGAGCGCGCATCCACAACAATGGACATGATCACATCGTCATGATTCGCGCCGATCCGCCCAAGTTGTTGCCAGTGCTCGCCGCCATCCTTAGAGCCGAAGATATGGCCGTCGGAAGTACCGAGAAATAAGGTTCGCGTGTTGCCAGGAATGGATGCAAGCGACTGAACATCTCCACCGGGAGGGCCGACTTGCCGCCACGTTTGTGCTGCAGTGGAAAACGAAGCGGACAGAGTCAACACAGAGATCCAGAAAAAGCCGTACGATCGCGTTTGCATGAAACGAATCCTCCGACCCAATCTATCGGCGCATTTGTCTATGGACCTGAACCCATGCGGTGGCCGACCCAAAGCGGCCCCGGCTCAAACCCAACCTAACAAGAAGGGGTCAAAGAAAATGCTGGTCAGAGGGACAGAATCGGTCCCATGCATTCGACTGTCCGGTTGGGCAGCCGGGAAATACGTCTAAAACACGCAAAAAGTTGTTAAAGTACTGATAGTACTGATACACTTCCCGCCGGTAAGGATCTCCAGAAACGTATAAAATTGGGAGGAGGCAGAAGAGTACGCGGAGACTTTTAACCTAAAGAGTAAAAATCATAAGTAATGCAGTCTCTTTGACTTAAGCTGAGTTCTGGAAAATTATGTGTTTGGCTTTGGTCTTGCGTACGGGTTCTTGGAACATTCAGCGTCACCAGGAGAGTGAGTGATGATCCTTCTAGCGGTCACGATACTTTGCGCATGGTCGATTACTTCGCTGGCTGCCGGATTTGGCTTGGGAGCGGTTATTGGGATGGCAGATCGAGTCCAGAAACAGGAGTTCCTGGAGGCACTGCTCTCTACTTTGTCAGAACGGCAAATGCGACGCTAGGCATTGCCACCTGCGCCCGGCCTCAAATTTTACCGGCCTAGCACAGCCTTCTCTTCAGTTTCAATTCTCCCTTCAGTTTGACCCGCTTCGATTTCAGTCCAATGTTTCAAACAACTCCTCAGTGGCCGAAAAGTCCGGACCGCCGGGACGAACGACTTTCGGTTTCGCGGTCTTGAAGGGTTCTTCGGTAGGAATTCTTTCGAGCCAGCGCTGGTGCGAAAGTTTTTCGTGGTCTGAGAAATCCAGGCGCACAATCATGCGGATCTCCGACGCCGCAGGCGAATTGGACCCGGCCTCGGGTTCAGCCTTCCCGCCGGATTTCGCCTTTGTTTTCGTTGGAGATTTTCCCTTTGAACTTGCCTTGGAGGTCTTAGACGAACTTTCGCTCTCGGCGTCTTTCTTTACTTCCAAACCTTTGCGTTCTATTTTGAGCTGCAATTTCTTGTCGAGACGGAATCCTTGCTTCCAGCCTTCAATGCGATGCCGGGCCTGTTGGGCGGTTTCTTCATCACTGCCGAAATCGAAGATCAGAAAAGAATATGCCATGCCATGAATATTGGAGGGCACAGCCTTCCCTGTCAAGACGCCTGCGGCACATTGTTGCGCAATACCCGAACGAATAAACCGGCTGTACGTGAGCTTTCCCGGGTAGTACACTCGCGATAGAAGCGCATGAGACTCAGAGACATTTCGCGAAAGTTTTTGGCGATCACAGCGTTCTTCGCGCTGTTAGCAGCGAATACTCCAGCACTAGCCGAATCGCTTTCCACCGCCAATTTACCCGCGTGTTGCAATACTTCGTACTGTCCGGTTCACCATCGCCAAGGCCGCGCTATGCAGAAGGACAAGAGCATTTGCGATACGCACACCGAGACTGGTGCGGCGGATTCCTCCATGCGAGCTTGCGACGACACCCCTCATCAGGCGATGGGAGATGCGCCCTTCACACTGGCCGCGCCTGTGAGAATTTTTTATGAAGCGACAACGCAGCCAGCGCCGTTGTCACTGACCGGATACTTTCCTTTCGTAGTCAGTCTTCCTTCCACGCCGCCCCCTCGCACGCTCCCGAGCTAACCAATACAGCCAGTGTCAGAACGTAGCTATTCGCAGTGTCGATGCGGCGAGGCTCGGGTTTCTAATCCAGCGAGGGAGCACATGAATCACAATACGCGTGTAATCACTACAGTACTGGTTTTTGCATTTGCCGTGTGTGCAATGACGATCGGTTCTGCACCGGCGCAAGCGGAGATTTTCGGGACCGTCCGTGGCATCGTTCACGATCCCCAGCACAGGCCAGTTCAAGATGCGATGGTGGACCTCAAGGCGAAACGCTCTGATTGGGTGCAACACCAAAAGACCAATGACAACGGAGAATTTGAATTCAACGCCGTACCACTGGGCGAATACACGGTTACAGTCACGCTGCCCAGTTTTCAACCGGCGCAGCAGGACGTGATCGTAGGGTCCGGCACGAACCCTGTATTGCATTTTCCGCTCGCCCTAGCCACAGTCAACTCAAGCACGGTTGTTTCCGGGGAACCTGTGACCGCGACTATGGATTCAGTCACTCCCGTCACGCTTCTGAATCGACAAGACGTAGAGCAAACTCCTGGTGCCAGCCGCACGAATAGTTTGGCGATCATCACGGACTACGTTCCAGGCGCCTACATCACCCACGACCAACTCCACATTCGCGGAGGACACCAGACGAGTTGGCTAGTCGATGGTGTGCCTGTGCCGAACACTAACATTGCATCGAACCTCGGCCCGCAGCTTGACCCCAAAGACTTCGACTACATGGAAGTGAATCGTGGAAGTTACGGCGCGGAGTTTGGCGACCGGACCTATGGCGTGTTCAATCTCGTCCCTCGCACCGGTTTTGAACGCAACAACGAAGCGGAATTGGTTCTAAGCGCAGGAAACTTTTACCAGACGAACGCGCAGCTCAGCTTTGGGAGTCACACAGAGCGCTTCGCGTACTACGCCAGTGTAAACGGGAATCGAAGCAATCTGGGCTTGCAACCGCCTGTCCCTCAGGTGGTTCACGATGCTGAAAATGGGTATGGAGGCTTCGGCTCGCTGATATTCAACGTCGATCCCTCCAACCAACTTCGCCTGGTGACTTCACTGCGCAGGGACTACTACCAGATTCCCTATGATCCCAACCCAAATGACATCGAGAACGCGCCTATTGCTGCCAATGGCGGAGTTGCTCAATATCCAAGCATCGGCCTCCGTGACGGCCAGCATGAAGGTGACGCCTTTGTGAACTTTTCGTGGGTTCACACCTTCAATCCAAAAGCTCTGCTGACCATTTCGCCCTTCTATCACTACAACAGCGCCAATTTCGACAGTTCGCCCAACGATTTTCCCATTGCGTCGACCGACCATCGCGCTTCGACCTATGCCGGAGGTCAAGTAGCCCTGAATGCCAGCTTTGCAAAAAACGATATTCAAACGGGCTTGTACAGCTTCTACCAACATGACAACGAACTATTTGGAGCGATCTTCAACGACGGAAGCGGTAATCCGCCGTTCGCCGACCCTGAACATCCTTCCGGGAGTGTGGCAGCCTTCTTTCTGGACGACAAATTCAAGCCTTTCTCCTGGCTGACACTCTCTGCTGGAATTCGTCCAACTCATTTTTCTGGTGGATTTGGCGAGAGCGCGATTAGTCCGCGCTTCGGCACGGCTGTATTGATTCCGCGCCTGAACTGGACTTTCCGGGCCTTCTATGGCCACTATTACCAGGCACCGCCCCTTGTTACCATTTCCGGCCCGTTACTTGATTTCTGCAATGCCAACAACTGCGGATTCGTCTCCCTTCACGGCGAGCGCGACGAAGAGCATCAGTTTGGAGTAGCCATTCCTTACCGCGGTTGGATGATTGACATCGATAACTTCAAAACCAATGCTCGCAATTTCTTCGATCATAGCTGCATTGGATCAGGGGCTTGCATCCCTATCACGATCTCCCGAACTGTCATTCGCGGCTGGGAACTTACCCTACGCTCACCTCGAATCGCTGGTCGCGGACAAATTCATCTTGCCTACTCAAATCAAGTAGCGGAAGGCGCCTTACCCATTACCGGCGGTTTGACGAACTTTGCGCCGCCAACCCCGTTATTTGCACTTGATCACGACCAACGCAACACCCTCAACTTCGGCGGTGAAGTCAATCTTCCGTGGCAGTCCTTTCTATCCACGAACGTTTACTACGGCTCCGGCTTCAGCAACGCCTTTCCTGACGCGCCGTATCCTGGAACCCATCTGCCGCAGCACACAAGCTTCGATCTCTCCCTCGGCAAGGATTTCAGCGACCGATTCTCCGCGTCGTTGCATACACTGAATGTCGCCAATCGTCGGGTAGAACTTGACAACAGCCAGACGTTCGGCGGCTTCCACTGGAATAACCCCAGGGAAATTTACGTCGAGCTACGCTACCGGTTCCACTACTAAAGACAGAATTTATCCACGGATGCACACGGATTAACACGGATATAAAATCGAGAACCTAACGCACACCTTTTCTGGGTGCACAATCTGCTTCTTGCTTTTATCCGTGTAAATCCGTGCGCATCCGTGGTTACACCTTTCCTCATTTTTTCCAAGAAAGCCGGTTGCGCAGCTGTGGCGGGCGTGTTAGCGTAAGCGAACAAAAGGCGAATTTGCCTGGAGGGATACGGCATGTCTCAATTTCTGGCCACGCGGCCTACGCGGGACGAAGTCACACTGGCCCGCGTTCGCGAAATCGTCGAACAGCTTGCCGCACGCGATCGTTCCGGCGAGATACTGACTGCCGTGCACCACATCCCGGCGCGGGAAGCGAAGTTTGCGCCGATGCCGGAGTGGGTTCGCGCGGAGCTCGCAGCCGTGTATGCTGAGAAAGGCGTTAGCCAGCTCTATAGCCATCAGGCTGCCGTTGCTGCCGCCGTTCATGCGGGGCGCAATGCGGTCGTTGTAACACCTACTGCTTCGGGTAAGACCCTTTGCTACAACTTGCCGGTCCTGAATGCGGTCCTGGAAAATCCGGATACTCGCGCGCTGTATCTCTTCCCTACCAAGGCGCTCGCGCAGGATCAACTCTCCGAGTTGCACGATCTTTCCGCGCGCCTAGATAACCGCTTCGGCGTATTCACGTACGACGGCGACACGCCAGCCGATGCCCGCAAGGCGATTCGCGAGCGTGGACACATCGTGCTCTCCAATCCTGACATGCTGCATACGGGCATTCTCCCCCACCATACGCGCTGGCAACGACTATTTGAAAATCTAAGGTACGTGGTTCTCGACGAGTTGCACACCTATCGCGGCGTCTTCGGCAGCCACCTGGCCAACGTGCTGCGGCGGCTGCGGCGCATTGCCCGCTTCTATGGCTCGGATCCGCAATTTATTTGTTCTTCCGCGACGATTGCGAATCCCGGCGAACTGGCATTACGCCTAGCCGAAACTCAATTTGATGTGATCGAAGAAAACGGCGCGCCCGCGGGCGAGAAATATTTTATCTTTTACAATCCGCCGGTCGTGAATCGTTTTCTCGGCATCCGCCGAAGCTACATCAATGAAACTTCTCGGGTGGCGCAGGAATTCTTGAAGCACAATTTGCAGACGCTTATCTTTGCCAACTCACGTTTGCAGACGGAGGTACTCCTCACCTATCTCCAGCAGGCGAATCCCGTGCCGCCCGGACGCCCCCCGGCGATTCGCGGCTATCGCGGCGGCTACTTGCCGGGCGAACGGCGTGAGATCGAGCGCGGCTTGCGCGAGGGCCGCATTCGCGGCGTCGTATCAACCAACGCGCTGGAACTGGGAATTGACGTCGGATCGCTGGATGCCACGGTCATGGCGGGCTATCCGGGGACGATTGCATCCACCTGGCAGCGCGCAGGCCGCGCTGGACGCCGTAGCGGCAGTTCCTGTGCCGTTCTGGTGGCTTCCTCGGCGCCGCTGGACCAATTTATCGTGCAACACCCGAAATATTTTTTCGAACGCTCGCCTGAGCATGCGTTCGTCCAGCCGGATAATCTGGAAATTCTCGTGAATCACCTAAAATGTGCCGCGTTCGAACTGCCTATCGCGTCTACGGAAGCTTACGGAGGTGTAGACGTCCCTGAACTCTGCGACCGCCTGGCCGAAGCGGGATTTCTGCATCGCACGGGCGAGCATTGGCACTGGACGCAGGAGGCTTATCCGGCCGATACCGTGAGTCTTCGCTCCGTTACCTCGGACAATTTCGTGATTGTGGATATCACCCGCGAAACTGAAGTGATCGGCGAAGTCGATTTTTCCAGCGCTCTCACGTTCGTTCATCCCAAGGCAATTTATCTCCACCAGGGACAGCAGTATCACGTCGAGGCGCTGGATTTTGCGGAACGCAAGGCCTACGTGAAGCGCGTCGACGTGGACTACTACACCGACGCTATCCGCTACACGCAAGTGCGCGTACTCGAACTCGCGGCCAGCGACCGAATTCTGGCAGGCGGCACGGATGCGAGTGCCGTGCGGTCCTACGGCGACGTGCTGGTGCGCTCGCAAGTGATCGGCTTCAAGAAAATTAAATTTTTCACCAATGAAAATGTGGGCGATGGAAAACTCGAGCTCCCGGAAAACGAAATGCACACGACCGCGTTTTGGTTGACGCTGGAACGTCCGCTGGTCGAATCGTTGCCGTTCTCCCTGAGCGATCGCCAGAGCGGCATGTTTGGCTTGCTCCACGCTCTCGAATCGATCGCCACTTTATTGTTGATGTGCGACACGCGTGACCTGGGCACGGCCATCGGAGAGCGGCCGCCGTCGCCTGGTTCGGAAATCGAATGGGAAGAAGCGCCCGACCTAAAATCGGCCACAGCATTAGCCGATAAAGAATTCTTTGAGCCGAACCTGTATCTCTATGACGCCTATCCGGGCGGAATCGGATTTTCCGAGCCGCTCTACCGCGCGCACAATTTGCTGCTCGCGAAGACCCGCGAGCTGATTGCCGCATGCCCCTGCGAAAACGGCTGCCCATCCTGCGTCGGCCCGGTGGGAGATCGAGGCGTGCGCGCCAAAGAGGCAGCCCTGGCGATCCTGTCGCGCCTGGGCGCATAAGGATCAGCCACAGAGTCACGGAGGCGCAGAGAAAAGGTTGGAACCACGGATTCACACGGATGAACACTGATAAGAGACGGAGATAGATGAAGAATCACCTTCCATTCTCGCGTAACAGTTCTTGCCGCTCTCTTTCTCTGACTTTTTCCTTCATCCTTGTTTATCGGTGTGCATCCGTGGTTGCAAAGTCTTTCTCCGCGCCTCTGTGCCTCGGTGGCAATATGGAGTTTTTCGTTTGAACCTCTCGGACAAATTTGCGCATGTGGCTGCGTTGCGGCCTGCTCGGAAGCGCGACGTCGAAAGCGTGCGCGCCGCCGAACTTGCCGCGGAGTGCGACCGCCTTGGGCAATTGCTTGGCGCGCAAGCGAACCGGAATCGCTACGGCGAGCATTTGTCATACCGGCAATGGTACGCAACGCCGGAAATGTGTTTGCCTGACGTGCGCTCGCTAGCGTTGTTGCTGCCGCAGGGAGTTCTTGACGCAAGCGGCGTGGCGGAGTTTGCCGCTGATCCTGAGCAGTGGCTTTTTCTCGATACGGAAACAACGGGAATTTTGGGAGGGACGGGCACCTACGCATTCATGGTGGGCATTGCCTGGTGGGATGCCGGCGGATTGCAGGTCGAGCAGTTCTTCATGCGCGATCTCGACGAAGAACATTCGCTGTTGCTCGAACTTTCCGAGCGAATGTCGCAGAAGCCGGTGCTCGTGACCTTCAACGGAAAAAGCTTCGATTGGCCGCTGCTCGAAACGCGCTACCGAATGACGCGAGCCATCCCGCCTTGCACGCCGAAGCTGCACCTTGATTTATTGCATCCTGCGCGCCAGCTTTGGCGGCCGCGGCTTGGCTCGGTGCGTCTCAAGGATCTCGAACGGCACGTCCTCGGCGGCGAAGGCCGCGCACTCGAATGGTCGCGGCATGATGACATTGACTCTTCGCTGATCCCGCAAATGTATTTTGACTATCTTCGCGGCGGCCCCGCCGAACCGCTCGCCGGAGTTTTTCGCCACAACCAAATGGATTTGCGCGGACTCGCCGCGCTTGCGGGAAAGATTCTCACTTTATTCGATAGCGGCCATGGGTTTCCCGACGCGGCGCATCACAGCACGCATGACCCAATTGATCTCTTCGGTTTGTCGCGCCTGATGCATCGGCGCGGAGAATCTATTCGCGCACGCGAATTGTATGAGACTGCCCTGCGCTCGGGCCTCCCCCGCGACGTCGAACGCCTTGCTCGGCGCGAACTCGCCCAGCTTGCTAAGCGTGAACAGGATTACACTCGCGCGACTTCGCTCTGGGAAGAATTGCGGCAAGCGTCTTCGATGGGCAAGCGCAAAAGGTCCGCCATTTCTCAAGAAGACTCGCAGAAGGCGCTTGAATCGGCTATCGAGGCCGCCGAACAGCTCGCGACCTATTACGAGCACCGGACCAAGCAGCCGCAGCGCGCCGCGGAATTGACCTCCCTGGCCCTCGCCGAATTGCGCTGTGCGCAACGTGACGGGAGAATCGCGGCAACTCGCGCTACCAAGATCGAAGCCCGGCTCGCTCACCGTCTTTTGAGGTTGGAGAACCGCCGCGCGACTGGGACAATACCTGAACTGATTCGGGCCGGAAACCCCTTGGCGTAAGCCACCGACATCAGGACTCTCTGGACTTGAGTCAGGGCGTAAGATCTTTGTTTGATTGTCCGGCCGTTTGTCGGCGTCCTCGAAAGGAAATCAAGTCACATGGCGAAGGCGAAAGAGTTTACCGTAACGATTGAAGACAAACCGGGCGCCTTGGGCAAGTGCTTTCTCGCTCTGGCGGCGCGTCGAGTGAACATCCTTGCTTTTCAATCGTATGTAGAGGAACGCGAGAGTCTGGTTCGATTCGTGCCGGATGATCCGGCCAGTGCCAATTTGGTGCTGGGCGGCTTGCGCATGATTTTCGAGGAGACGGAAGTCGCCATCGTCAGGCTGCCACATCGTCCGGGTCAATTGGGCCGCGCAGCGGCACGCCTGGGAGAAGGCCATATCAACATCGACTACTCGTACTGCGGAGTTGAACCCGCCTCGGCCCTGGTGATGCTGGTCTTCGGAGTTGACAACGTAGCCAAAGCGGCGACTCTGCTGGACCAGCTAGCCGCCGAAGATGTATGACCGAGAATCAGGATCCAGTGCAGGACAGAATTGAGTCTATGCTGAATTTCTTAGAACCCGCGCACTTGGACTGCGCATGCCAGGTTGCGTTCGAGGTGCTGGTCTATTAACACAGCGGCGTAACGCGAGCAGTTCGTAGTTTCGGCTTCCGCCCATTTCGCTACCGCGGGAATCAGACGGCCGAACTTTTCGACGACCGAATAATAAGCTCGAATCGCTCGGAAGCTGTTGCCGGAACCACGCAAGTCGGGAACCATGTCGTAGACGCTCAAAATCGCTCGAAAATCTTGCGAACCCGCCGCTGGCGCCACCATGCCGGCAGCAACCCGAATGCGATCAGAGACCGGAAGCGCCGAGACACTCATGAACATCGTGCGCCAATAAAAGAAACCGAATTGGCCAAGGCTTACAATTGAAAGGCACAATAGGATTGTGGCGATCATTGGATGTCGGCCTCCACTTGCAGCTGTTTCCCGTTATGGTCTGTGTTAAACATCACCATATCTACTGCACGCGGTATGCCTTTAGTCCCTCCAATTGCATCCAATGGAATCAGCAAGATACAGATACCGCCCTGTGAGGGAGAAGCAGCTGTGTCCACCAGAAAGACCAAAGTGTACGCGCGGACTACACAGTTTGTGGAAAAAGTCTCTTTGTCGTCATTCCGAACGAAGTGAGGAATCCCTCCAGGGTGTGAATACACGGCAAAGGAGGAATTCCTCGGCCGACAGCGTGCCTCGGAATGACGCCCTAACGAGTTTTTCCGCAAACTGTACACTCAACGGGAAGTGATCCTGTAAGGGTAACCCGGCCAATTCGATGATCCTGGCCAGACTGTTTTTGCTGGACTTTGCGATTTAAATAGAGCAGAACACTTCCATACCGGAGGAACGGACCCTGATGGCTACGAAAACAGATTCTGCGAACCAGATTGCCAACGCTCGAGTTGAAAGAGTTGATACAGGCTCGGAAACACTTTTCGTCAACGAATTCACGGACGGATTGCTCGACCCGGCGCTGCCCATGCTCGGACCCGTCAGGGACGGCGGCCATATCGTGGCAAATACCGCACCCGGCTGCTGGGGACCGATGATTACTCCCGCAATTCGAGGGGGGCATGAAGTTACCCGGCCTGTGGCCGTTGTCGGCGCCGAAGTAGGCGACGCCATTGCGATTCGCATCAAAAACATTGTGGTTACGTCTCTAGCGACTTCGTCTGGCAACGACCAGATGATGACCGGGCGATTTTTGGGCGACCCCTATGTAGCGGGCCGTTGTCCAGGTTGCGGAACAATGAATCCGGAAACGCGCATCGAAGGAATTGGTCAAACTGCCATTCGCTGCGCGAATTGCGGCGCGGACTGCTCGCCGTTCACGTTTACGAATGGCTATACGATTGCCTTTGATAAAGACCGCTCAATCGGTCTGACCTTGCATCAGAATGCAGCAGAACAGATCGCTCGCAACGCGAAGTCCTATGCTGCTCTCCCTGAAAGATCCATACAGAATCCGATTCTAACTTTTGCACCGCATGACCTGGTCGGACTCGTAGCTCGCTTGCGGCCATTCATGGGGCAGTTCGGGACCACGCCGGCGATTCGCATGCCCGACTCTCACAATGCGGGCGATTTCGGCTCGTTTCTAATCGGTGCGCCACACGAATTTGCAATCACCGCCGAACAGCTGGAGGACCGCACCGACGGGCACATGGACATTGACATTGTGCGAGCCGGAGCGATTGCGATTTGTCCTGTGAAGGTAGAGGGTGGTGGCATCTACATGGGCGACATGCACGCGCTTCAGGGTGACGGCGAAATCGCTGGTCATACCGCTGACGTAGCGGGAATCGTCACCCTGCAGGTCCAGGTGCTCAAAGGCTTGACGATTGACGGGCCGATTCTATTGCCGCTGGCCGAGGATTTGCCCTACCTGGCACAACCATTATCGGCCGAGGAACGAGAGCGAGCGGAAGCCCTAGCCAAAAGATGGGACGTAAAACATCTCGAAAAGTCCGCGCCAATCTCCTTTGTCGGCACCGGGCCAGACTTGAATTCCGCAACGGACAATGGCTTGGCACGGGCCGCTCGCCTTTTGGAAATGACTATCGCTGAAGTGAAGAATCGCGCAACGATTACCGGCGGGATTGAAATTGGCAGGCACCCCGGCGTCGTACAGATCACATTCCGCGCACCCCTTGACCGGCTTGAGCGTCTGGGCCTGAGACCTTTCTTACAAGAACAGTACGGTCTCGCAGATTAAGAGATCGGCCGCGCTCAAATCTTTTCAAGACTGGT
>Ga0070735_10000716_pt1 | contig 34407 bp, 24 predicted proteins | sample Coa_R1_FD_66443 | JGI IMG/M metagenome (GOLD analysis project Ga0070735, IMG submission 66443) | Surface soil microbial communities from Centralia Pennsylvania, which are recovering from an underground coalmine fire - Coalmine... | ecosystem: Environmental > Terrestrial > Soil > Unclassified ...
AGGTTGACTCGCGCCATCCGCAGCTCAGCGAGCCCGAGCGCCTCGGCATCGCCACGCAGATCGCCATCGGCGCGCTGCGTTACTTCATGCTGAAGTACACCAAGCAGTCGGTCATCGCCTTCGATTTCAAAGACGCGCTCAGCTTCGAGGGGGAAACCGGTCCATACGCGCAATACGCCGTCGTCCGCGCAACCAGCATCTTCCGCAAAGCCGATGTGGATGCAGACATGTTCTGCAAAGATTTCGCGAACAAATTGTCGACGGCAGATCTGGCCGGATATTTAGCTGGCACTCAGAATGACGAGATTTGGGAACTCTGGCTCGCCGCATCGAAAACTTCTTACGTTATCGACCAATGCATCGCCACGACCGAGCCAGCATACCTCGCGAAACATGTCTTTCAGCTGGCGCAGCTGTTCAACACGTTCTACCATCGCCATCCGATCCTCACCGAACCGGATGAGGAACGAAAACGATTTCTACTCGCGACAGTCGCGGTTGTCCGTCGGGAATTGATCCGCACGCTCGCAGTTATGGGCATCACCGTGCCGCCGGTCATGTAGAATGCCTGCAAACGCGCGGCCGAATTCCAACTGCCTGCGAATCTGCTCATGCACAACGAAGTCTCCCCACCTTCGGCGTCTCATCCGCTGCTCCGCAGGATTCTGACTCTTCTCTTCCTCCTCGTTCTCTTCCTCGCCGGAGCCGGATTCATGTACCAGAACATCTCCGAGGCCCGCGATCGCCGCTTCAATCCGATGGCTGGCAAGCTTGTCGAAGTGGATGGCCGCAAGATGCACATCGACTGCATCGGCGACGGGACTCCAACAGTGATTCTTGATTCCGGTCTCGGCGACACGTATCTTTCCTGGCGCAAGGTCCAGCCGGAAATCTCCAAGATCACCCGCGTGTGCTCCTACGACCGCGCCGGACTCGGCTATAGCGACTCCGTCGACGGACCGCGCACCAGCCGCGCCATTGCTGAACAACTGCACGCGTTGTTGCAAGCGGCTGGAATCGCTCCACCTTACGTGCTCGTCGGCCACTCCATGGGAGGGTACGACGTTCGCCTCTTCGCCAGCCTGTATCGCAACGAAGTGGCTGGCATGGTGCTGGTCGATGCCTCGCATCCCGACCAGGACAAGCGCTTTCCGGCGGAGTTGAAGAATATGGAAGGAAGCTGGGTGCGCGAAGCGGAATTTCTCGAATACACCATGCCCTTCGGTATTCCGCGTCTGATGGGCTTTTGCGACAATGACCCGAAACTCCGCGCAGCCGGATGCAACTGGAGCACCGCCCACGAAGGTCTCGCCGAAATGAGATCTTTTCCGGAGAGCGCCGCCGAAACCGCGGCCACCGGATCACTTGGTGACATGCCGCTCGCCGTCCTCTCGCACGATCCCGATAAACCTTCCAGCGAACTCCCCGCCGACCTTGCCAAGCCAATGAACCAGGAATGGGAGAAGATGCAGGAAGAACTCTCGCATCTCTCAACACGAGGAACGCAAGCCATCGCCAAAAACAGCGCCCACTACATTCAACTCCATCGCCCCGACATGGTCATCGAGGCCGTTCATCGCGTCGTCGACGAAGCTCGGCAGCCTTCGCTCAATGCCCAGGGGAACCACTGATCCACGCCTCTCTCGTCGCTTAAACCTGCTACTCTTTTTCCTCGCCTTGAAATCCTCTCCTCCCATGAATCGTTTTGCTTCCGCATTTCAGGAGCACATGATGGAACTGAAGCATCGTCCTGCAATTCTTCTCGTATTCGTCCTTCTCCTTTCGCACCTCTGCCCTGCACAAACCTCTACCGCCGCTCCGCAAGACAAACCCAATCCTCGCCCACGAATCGGCCTGGCTCTGAGCGGAGGCGGCGCCCTCGGGCTGACGGAAATCGGCATTCTCCAGTGGATGCAAGAGAATCACATCCCGGTCGATCGCATTGCCGGAACCAGCATGGGCAGCATCATCGGTGCCATGTACGCCACAGGCATGTCGCCTGATGACATCAAAGCTTTCACAGAAAAAGTCAATTGGGATCAGGTGCTCGCCCCCGGTCCCGTATACTCTCAGCTATCCTATCGCCGCAAACAGGACGCGCGTGATTTCCTCGTAGAAGCCCCTCTCGGCCTCAAGCACGGACTCAGCGGGCCGAACGGCTACAACTCCGGCCAAGGCGTCGGACTTCTCTTCGATCAGATCGCCTTTCCCGAATCCGGCCTCCCCAGCTTCGACGACCTGCCAATTCCCTTCCGCTGCGTCGCCACCGACATGCAATCCGGCGATGCCGTCATTCTTCATGATGGCTCGCTCTCTCAGGCAATCCGGGCATCCATGGCCATCCCCGGCCTTTACACTCCTGTCGAGATCAACGGACACGTGCTTGCCGACGGCGGCATGGTGCAGAACATTCCGGTCGAAACCGTCCGCGCCATGAACAGCGATGTCGTTATCGCCGTCGAACTTCGCCTTCCTCCCGTCGATGCAGGAGAACTCAACTCCCTCGCCGGTGTGCTCTCCCGCGCCATCGACGTGATGATCACGCAGAACGAAAAGCGTTCCCTCGCCCAGGCCGACGCCAAAATCAGTGTCGATATGAAGGGCTTCTTTATCACTGACTACTCTCGCGTCGATGAACTGATTCAACTCGGATACAAGACTGCATCCGCCCAGGGCGGAGCGTTGCTGAAATACTCGATTCAGGATCCCGCCGAGTGGCAGCGTTACCTCGACGAGCGAGCCGCCCGCAAGAAACAGCCAATCAAAAAAGTCGATGCCATCGAAGTCACCGGCGCCAGTCCCGATATCAACAAGCGGATCTCCAAGCAACTCAGCAAGGATACGCACGGCCCGCTGAATCTCCGCACCCTCGACACGCAACTCACCCGTATCGCAGGCCAGGGCGAATTCGACAATCTCGGCTACGAAGGCTTCGTTCAGAACGGTGTCCCGACACTCCGCGTAACGGCCCGTGAAAAAACCTATGGCCCACCATTCGTAGACCTGGCGGTGAACGTCGACGGTTCCGGCGTCGCCGCTTTCGATTTTTCCGCCGGCGCGCGCGTCACCTTTATGGACGTCGCTCACCACGGCGGCGAATGGCGCAACGATCTCTTGTTCGGATCCAGCAATCTCGCGGCAACCGAGTTCTACCAGCCAATCGCTCAAAGCAGATTCTTCGTCGCGCCTTATCTATTTGCCTCGAAGTACGCACGCAACTCCTTCACCGGCCTTACACGGGTCGCTGTCTTCGGCGACGAGCGCGCGGGAGGCGGCCTCGACTTTGGCTACGATTCCGGACGCCGCAGCGAATTCCGCCTCGGGTATGAAATCTTCGAGGGCAAGCTCAGCCCGCTCATCGGAGCCACCGGTCTGCCCATCGTCCACGGCAGCACCGGCCTCGTCCGGGCACGCTATGTCTGGGATGGCCAGGATAGTCCCTCGGTTCCCAGCCGCGGAACGCGTATCGTGGCTTCGCTCGCCCGCGTGCTGCAAAGTCCCGGCCTCCTTCATCCCATCGATCAACTCGACGTGCAGACCTCCACCTTCATCCCAATCGGAGGCAAAACTTCCCTCTTCACCGACCTAGCCGGAGGCACATCTTTCCGCGGCCAAGCCGGTCCTCTCCAGGTCTTCACGCTCGGCGGCCCCTTTCGTCTCGGCGCCTACCTTCCCGACGAATTTTTTGGAAACCACTACGCCTATGCCTCCCTCGGATTCCGTCGCGAACTCTACCGCCTTCCCCAACTCGTCGGAAAGCGAATCTACTGGGGTGGATGGTACGAAGCCGGCTCCGCCTTCGGCACCACTGCTGGAGAACCCGGCCCATTCGTCGTGCGCGGAACATTCAATCTCGGCCTCATCGCCGACACTATCGTCGGACCAATCGCCATCGCCGGCAGCGTAAGTCCCACGGGCCAAAGCCGGGTGAACTTTTCCATCGGCCGCTTGTTCTGAGCAAACAATCATTCATGCTGAGCGGAGACGAGATCGCGGAGGAGATCTCGTTCGGAGTCGAAACATCCTCTACCAGAGAGTTGATATACTTCGCCGACTCGATCTTCTCCCGGAGGAACACGGTTGCGCCTCTCCAGATTGCATTTCATTCTTCCCTTTGTGCTCGTCGTATTCGCCGCCTCACAGAATCAGCAGCCAGCTTCCAAGCCGATCTTCAAGCTGCAGGAAGTCATGATCCCCGTCCGCGACGGCGTCCACCTGCAGACCGTCATTCTCACTCCTGTCGATCAAACGGGCCCACTGCCGATTCTGTTTCGTCGCACGCCGTATGGCGTTCCCGAAAAGCCGCCCGAGCAGATGCCTTCGTCGCTCAAAGAACTCGCGGCCGACGGATACATCTTCGTTTTCCAGAATCTTCGCGGACGATTCAAGTCCGAAGGCGTCTTCAACCTCTCGTCGCAAGTGGATCTCAACGATCCGAAATCAACAAACGAGACCACCGACGCCTATGATTCCATCGACTGGCTGGTCAAGAACGTCCCAAACAACAACGGCAAGGTCGGGATGTTTGGCGTCTCCTACGACGGACTAACCACGGCCCTCACGCTTCTCCGTCCGCATCCCGCGCTCAAGGCGATCAGCGAGCAGGCTTCACCGGTCGATCAATGGATGAACGATGACGACCACCGCTACGGCGCGCTCCGCGAAAGCTACGACTTCGAATATGCCGTGATGGAGCAGTCCGACAAGAACACGAACAAGCATTTCGCTTTCGAGACCTACGACACCTACGAGTGGTATCTCGATCTCGGCCCGCTCTCTAACATCAACGACAAATATCTTCACGGATCGATTCCCTACTGGAATTCGACCATCGACCATCCGGACTACGATGATTTCTGGAAGAAGGAAGCGTGGGTGCGCCAGCTTCACGCTTCCACCGTGCCTAATCTGAACGTCGCCGGGTTCTGGGATCAGGAAGATCCCTGGGGCCCGTGGCAGATTTTCCGCCACGCTGAGGAAAACGATCCGCAGCACGACAATTTCATCGTCGCCGGACCGTGGTTCCACGGAGAGTGGCAGACGCCGAAAGGCGAGAGCATCGGAATCATTCCCTTTGGCGGACATGAGACCGCGCGCGAATTTCGCGAGAACATCGAAGCGCCATTCTTCCGCCACTATCTGCACGGTGAAGGCGACAAGCCCGCGTGGCAGGCCAGCACCTTCCAGAGTGGATCGAACACCTGGCACACCTATGCGACATGGCCTCCCAAAGAAGCCAAAAGTACCAATCTTTATCTATATGCGGACGGCACACTTTCTTTCACAGCTCCCGCAAAATCAGCGAAAGAATATCGCGAATACGTTTCCGATCCCGCCAATCCGGTGCCGTACCGCCAGCGCCCGATCTCGCCGACTTATCCTGCAGGCGATTGGCGGACATGGGAAGTCGCCGATCAGCGATTCGTCGATCATCGTCCCGATGTGCTGTCGTTCATCAGCGCACCGCTCGATCATGATTTAACCATCACGGGTCCGCTCGCCGCCGAACTCTTTGCTTCAACCTCCGGCACAGACAGCGATTTCATCGTGAAGCTGATTGACGTCTATCCGCAGGACGCGCAGAAGAACGCATGGAAGGCCGACGAAGGCCCGAAGCCAGGCCAATACGCGCAATCGCTGAATGGATACGAGTTGCCGATCGCGATGGAAGTTCGCCGCGGACGCTATCTCACAAGCTACGAGACGCCTCATCCGCTCACAGCGAACAATCCGACACAATGGAACGTCCCGCTGCGCGATCATGACCACGTCTTCCTCAAGGGTCATCGCATCATGGTGCAAATTCAGTCAACGTGGTTCCCGGTGATCGATCGCAATCCGCAGAAATTCGTGCCCAGCATCTATAAGGCGACAGCAGCAGATTTCGTCCCCGCAACCCCGCGAGTCTACTGCTCGCCAGCGATGCCGTCGCACCTGGTCCTGCCAGTGATGCCGTAGAGTTCGTAACGCCGTCATCCCGACCAAGCCGATGAATTGCCGAAGGCATTCCATCGGCGTGTGGAGCGACCTTTTGTTTCGGCATCCCATCAAGAAAAAGGCCCGGGAGAAATCTCCCGGGCCATGCACAACCGTAAGACTTATTTCCCGCTAGCCACCTCATGCTGTCCCAGCCACGAAGCCAACTGCGATCCCTGCTGCGATTTCAAATCGACGCAAGCATTGATCCGTTCAATCGATTGCTTGTACGTGCGCTCCGCAGCAGCGACCTTGTGCGCCGAGAAGAAGTCCGTCACCTGATTGCGCAATCCCGCATCGCAGAAGACACTGGTTGCTCCTACAACCTGCGCGCTGGCAAACGGTCCGCCGGCTTTTTCCAACTCTGGCCAGTGCTTCTGGATGAAGTCCCACGCCAGGTCCTGCCCCGCAGGATTCGCCAGCACCGACGTGACCAGTTGCAACGCATCCTGCGAACGCACATCCGGAGAAATCGAAAAATCCAGAGTGCGCTGCAGCAGCTTCGGGTCAGTGAACTGCGGCAGCGTGAAGAAGTACATGTAGTACTCTTCCGGCGATTTCGCCGTCTTCAATCCCGCCATGACCTTGTCGTAGAAGTCGGCATCGCCATTCAGCGCCGCGAGTGGAAAAGCTCCGCCCGCCAGCTCTCGATCAACGGAAGCAGGATTCGCAAGTTCCTGGTCGGCGATCTTGCGAGCCTCACTCAAAGCTTGCGGATCACGCGCATCATATCCGAGCGCGCCGAACAGCCGCGCCCGCAGCGCCTTCGTTTCATCCGTATCGCCGGCCTTCGGCTCCCAGCCGACTTCGTTCATCGCTGGAGTCAAAAGCTGGCGCAGCCACGCGCGGAAGTTGGCACGATCGGTATCGCTGACCAGATACTGCCCGATGTAATTTAGCCGCCCGAGCACATCTTCCATCACAGCGCGATTCCGATCGGACTGCAGTCCCTGCGCGAACGCAAGATAATCGCCGACCGGTTCACGCCCGACGCGCACCGAGGCCCAAATATCGTTCTGCAGGCTGATTCGTTCCCCCGGACTCAACTTCGTTTCCGCATCCGCTGCGAGCGCCCGAACCGCTTCTGGTTGATAGCCAACGCGATAGTATCCGGCCGCTCCGGCATTGCCCAGAACCCACTTCGAACATCCCGGCAAAGTAAACGTGTCTTCTTTCTTGGTAAGAAGTTCGCACTTCGCATCGCTCTTCCCACCAGCCGATCCCTTCATGCAGAGAGGAATCTGCCACAACTCACCGCCGGGGGCTTCAAACTTCGAGCGATCGTAGTAGTAGCGCTGTTGCGTGAGCGTCACCTTCGTCGAGTCGCCAGCGCACTCGGCCTTCACGTTCACGATCGGCGCTCCGGGTTGCTGCACCCACGTCGGCATGACCTTGTCGACCGGCTTGTGCGAAGTCTTGGCCTGCGCGTCCCAGAAATCAGCCGCAGTTGCATTGCCATATTTATGTTGGCCGATATACGAATTGACACCGGCGCGGAACGTCTCTTCTCCGAGATAGGCCTCAAGCATCCGCAGAACCGCCGCGGCTTTGCCATACGCGATTCCATCGAACAATTCTTGGATCTGCGCCGGGGTTTCCGCCGCCTGATGGATCGGCCGTGTATTCGCCAGCGAATCCACATTTAGCGTACCGCCTGCATTGCTCACATCGTCGAGATTAAAATTCCATTCCGGCTTGAACGCCTCGACCGGCTTGCTCGACATCCATGTGGCGAAACCTTCGTTGAGCCAGATGTCGTCCCACCACTTCATCGTCACCAGATCACCGAACCATTGGTGCGCCATTTCGTGCGCGATCACGCTGGCAATCGTCTTTTTCAGATCGACCGACCCCTCCTTCTCGTTGATGAGCAGCAGGACGTCGCGGAAGGTGATGCAACCCGTGTTCTCCATCGCGCCCGCCGAGAAATCCGGCAACCCGACCAGGTCCAACTTCGCGTACGGATACTTGATCGCAAAATAATGGTCGTAGTAGCGGAGCACGTCGCTCGCAATCTGCAGCGCGAATCTTCCCATTTCTTTCTTGCCGGCGGTCGCGTAGACGCGAATCGGAATTCCATCGGCCTCGCCTTCGACGTACTCAAACGGGCCAACCACCAGCGCCGCCAGATACGACGACATCTTCGGAGTCGTGTTGAAGCGCACCGTGTGCTTGTCGCCGGGACCGGGCGTGTCGGAGGCGATCTTCTCGTTCGAAATGGCAGTCATTCCTTTGGGGGCGATCACCGTGATGTCGAACGTCGCCTTGTAATCGGGCTCGTCGAACGACGGATACGCTCGACGTGCGTCGGTGGCTTCAAACTGCGTGGCGGCGTATTTTCGGCCCTGCTCGTCTTTGCCGAGATAGAATCCGCGCATTTCGTTGTTGAGAATGCCCGAATACTTGATATGAATTGTCGCCTGGCCGGCTGAAAGCGGCTTCGCAACACTCAACACCACCATCTCGTTCTGTTTTTGCGGCGTGACTTTCGCCGTCTGCATCATTCCGCCGCTCTTGATCGTGACATCGTGATAGTCGATGTCTGCGGAATTCAGCGTGATCTCCGACGTCGGCTTCAGCACATTGATCGTGAGCACTTCATCGCCCTCAAACTTCGCACTGTCAAGATCGGGCGTGAAGGTCAGCTTGTAATTTTCTGGCCGCGCGATTTCCGGCAGCCGCTGGGCAGAGGCAAGGGTAATCGTGAGCACAATAAAAGTCAGTACCGCGAATGTTCGCTTCATTATTTTTCCTCAGAAGACTTGAATCGGATCAGTATCTATGGGCTTGTCAGGAGGTACCCGAGCACACTCCGTCAGTTGTCATTACGACCTTTGTTCGTCAAAAGTTCACTGTGAACCCGAAATCTCGCCATTCAGCACACTCAATGCGGAATGATTGGCCCCAAACCAGTAAGGAATCTCCCGGTAATCTTTCACCGCAAAGACCGCGAGATCCGCATCTTTCCCGGGCTCGATGCTTCCCTTCCGGTCGGCCACTCGCAGCGCCCACGCCCCATTGATCGTGGAAGCCGCAATCGTTTCGGCCGGAGTCATCTTCATCTGCGTACACGCCAGAGACATTGCCATCGGCATGCTGATCGTTGGCGACGTCCCTGGGTTATAGTCGGTTGCCAAGGCTACTGCGACTCCAGCGTCGATGAACCGCCGCGCGTTCGGATATTCCTTCAGCCCCAGGAAATAATTTGCTCCCGGTACAAGCGTTGCCACTGTGTCCGCCTCGGCTAATCGCGAAATATCACTCGCGCTGACGTGATCCATGTGATCGAGCGACGCGGGCCTGAACCGCAAGAACGGGTCCAGCGCCGTCTCTGAAAGTTGTCCCATATGGGCGCGAACGCCCAGTCCGTGCGCCTTGGCCGCTTCGAATACCTGCTCCGATTCGGCAGCCGTGAAAGCTCCGTTGTCGCAGAAAACGTCCACAAATTGGGCGAGCTTCCGTTTCGCCACCCGCGGAATCATCTCTGTACAGACGATCTCAACATATTTTTGTGAGCAACCCTGAAACTCTTTTGGAACGACGTGTGCGCCAAGCAGCGTGGAAATCACAGTTCCGGGCCACCGAGCCGCGGCGTCACGTATCGATTCCAGCGATTTCAATTCCGACTCGAGAGTTAGTCCATAGCCGGATTTCGCTTCGACGGTGGTCGTGCCGTAGGCAGCCATGTCTGTGAGAGTGGCGAGGACCCGCTCGGCCAATGCGGCTTTCGCGGCTTTCCGCACTCCCTCCAGACTCGACCGGATTCCTCCGCCTGCAGCGGCGATCTCTTCGTACGACGCGCCTTCAATTCGCTTTTCGAAATCCACCAGCCGCGGCGCTGCGAATACCGGATGCGTGTGCGAATCGACAAAACCGGGCAGAACAACTTTCCCGCCGCAATCGATTTCTGTAACTTTCTTTCGATTCTTCTTCAACCATGGATCGCGCAGCGCATCTTTGGTCTTTCCGACCGAAACGATCTTCCCGCCAACACAAAGCACAGCCGCGTCATGGACGATGCTGAGTTCTCGAAGATCGGAACCGCGCCGCGGGCCAACCTTGCTAGGAGTACGCAGAGTAAGAAGCTGGCCAATGTTGGCCAGCAGAAGAGGCTTGTGTGTTCCTTCTTTCATTCGGACTGGTTCGAGGCTAGTCTAGCAGCACGCGTAGAACAAGAACTCTGATCGCGATAGCAGGACGGACTCCGAAGCTTCCAGGCATAGTCCTTCGCGCCCAAAAAGCGCTCAGGATGACGGAGCGCTCCAAGCTACTGTGAGGACTCAGCCCCGCCGTTTATTTTTTCTCGCGCCTCGCGGCCACCCAACCTTCTTTCACGACCTGGCGCGCCCGGCCGATCGCCAGTGATTCCTGCGGAACATCTTCGGTGATGCATGACGCCGCGCCAATATATGCTCCCTTGCCCACCCGTACCGGAGCCACCAGCGTACTGTCACTGCCGATAAATGCGCCGTCTTCGATGACCGTCTTGTATTTGGCGACTCCATCGTAGTTGCACGTGATCGTTCCGGCACCGATGTTTACCTTCGAACCGATTTCGGAATCTCCGAGATAGGTCAAGTGGTTCGCCTTCGACCCCTTGCCCAGCTTGACCTTTTTCGTTTCGACGAAATTTCCCACGTGTGCCTCTTCGCCGATTTCGCTTCCCGGGCGCAGATGAGAATACGGACCTACATTCGCCCCGGTAGAAACTTTGGATTCTTCAATCGCGCAGCCCGGCAGAATCGACACTCGATTGCCGATCTCCGAATCGCGGATCACGCTGTATGACCGGATGCGGCAGCCAGTGCCGACTTTCGTCCTGCCCAGCAACTGCACGTACGCTTCAATCACGGTGTCAGGAGCGATCTCTACGTCCGAATCGATCACGCACGTTGCGGGATAAAAAATTGTTACTCCGTCGGCCATCAGTTGCTGGCTCTTCGCCAGGCGCATCTTTTGATCGATGTCCGCCAGTTCCGCTCGCGTGTTGCCGCCCAGTATTTCGTTCGGAGTCTCGGTCTTCCAGGCCACCACCCGCCGCGGCGCCTTCCGCAAGACTCCCGCCATATCGGTCAGGTAATACTCGCGATGGGCGTTATCAGTCGACAGCTCTTCGATGTGCCCGTAAAGATCCTTCACCTTGAAGACGTAAAATCCTGAATTGATTTCACGCAGCTTCTTTTGCGCGGCGTTGGCCGCCTTCTCTTCCACGATCTCGCGGACTTCGGCGCTGCGAGTACTCTTTCGCAACACGCGGCCGTATCCGGTCGGATTCTCCAGTTCGGCGCTCAGCAATGTCATCGCCGCTTTTTCTTTTCGATGGAAATCACGCAGCTTCTCGATAGTCGCCGGGGTGATCATCGGCGCATCGCCCGAGAGCACAATCACATCGTCATATCCAGCGAGCGCTTCGCGCGCAACCATTAACGCATGGCCGGTTCCCCGCTGCGCTGCCTGCACGACGAAATTCACGCCCGTGTGTTGCACGGCCGAGCGCACGCGATCTGCATCGTGTCCGATGATCGCGTACACATCTTTAGCCGGGACGAGGCTTACCGCCGCGCGAATCACATGCTCCAGCAGCGGCTTGCCGCCTGCTTCGTGGAGAACTTTGGGAAGCTGAGATTTCAGCCGCGTTCCTTTGCCGGCGGCCATAATCGCAATTGCCAGTCGGCCGGAAGAACCAGAGTTCGAAGCGCCACGATTACCCTTGGAAGAGAACTGCCTGATAGATGAACGCTCGTTCGATTTCTTCATTCGACCTCAATATACCTTGCCCATTGGAGCGATAGCCATTTCCGCCACAAGCTGTGAACTACAGCCCCAGCCCGCCGTCCACGGTCAGGATTTGCCCAGTAATAAACTGTGGTGCAGTCGCGAAAAACAGGACCGCCGCCCCGATTTCGTCTGCGCGCCCGTTACGCCCCATCGGAGTCTGCTTTGCCATGCGTCGCATAAACGCCGCCGCGGATTTCTCCCCCAAATCGATCATTCCGGGAGCCACCGCGTTCACGGCGATCTCGGGCGCCAGCGCCTTTGCCATCACCTTGGTCAGCATGTGAAGCGCCGCTTTGGACGAGCAGTAATGCGCGTGCGTTGCCCAGGGCCGGAGTCCTCCGAGCGAACCCATGTTGATGATTTTCGCCTCGACCGGACCCGATCCCTTGCCTCGCTTTCGCCGCATCCACTTCAGGGCCTCGCGCGTCACAAGAAATGGCCCGCGCGTGTTCGAGGCAAAAATCGCATCCCACTGCTGCGTGGTCAGTTTCTCGAAGTCCGCCGTTTCGTAATTCGCGGCATTGTTGACCAGAATGTCGATCCGCCCCAGTTCCCGCCCGGCTTCTTTCAACATGTCACGGATGCTGGTCTCGTCCGTCACATCGCAATGCAACGCAAATGCGCGCACACCAAATCCGGAAAGATCGACAACTGTCTCACGCGCCTCGCCCGACGAATGGCGATAGGTGATCGCCACGTCGGCCCCTGCGCTGGCCAATGCCAAAGCAGACGCCCGGCCCAGCCGCCTCGCCGCTCCCGTAATGAGCGCAGTCTTCCCTGTCAGCGGCTTTTGGAGATCGTCAGTCATGGACGCAATTCTATCCTCCAGTGGCGAGAATGCGGCAACTTTGCCGACTCGATGAACGCCGGATGGAAAGTTCCGGTTTACCCGCGCTAAAATCTTCCCAGCATGCCAGAGCTGCGCAACGTAGTGGTCTACTCGCGCAAGGGATGTCACCTTTGCGAGGTGGTCAAAGAGAGCCTGTCCAAACTTTCCCGCCGCGGCGGCTTTACCTGGCGCGAAATTGACGTGGATGCCGACGCGGAACTCCGCCGCCAGTTCAACGACGAAGTTCCCGTTGTTTTCATCGACGGCCGCAAGGCGTTCAAGTACCGCATGGACGAGCAGGAATTCCTGCGCAAGCTGGCGAACTGAGGCGCGAGCAAGTCCGTGGTTCCAAATTTAGTTCCCTGCTCGGGCGCGGCAACCGCGTCTTCTGCTTGCTGTTCAGCCCCCGTCGGGTGGACAATACTGCGTGCTTGGGGAGGAATTCCGTGGCGAAATACCGTCAACCGGGATATCAGGATCGCGACGACGAACGAAAAGGCGCCGGGCAGCCTCGCTCCGGAGGAGGTCCTGCAAAACGAGATAATACCTTCGGACCGCGTCCGGTCAATATGCCGGGGACACGCGCGGTTTCCCGTTGTTCTCAATGCGGAACCGTTCTGCAAAACACTTCGGGAGAGGGCACGTGCCCGAAATGCGGATTTGAACTGCATTCCTGCAAGCAGTGCAGCTATTTCGATCCGGGCAGCCGATTCGAATGCATGCAGCCGGTGAAAGAGCGAATCTCTAAGAAAGACGCGCGCAACGAGTGCTCGCTCTACGAAATTCGCGTGACGCGCGAAAAAGAGACGTCGACTCCTGCGAGCCTTCGCCCCAATGACGCCCGCGCTGCCTTCGAAAATCTTTTCAAGAAATGAAAGTCCGGACATCGGATCTCAAGCTTCAGGCCTTGGCCCTCAGATTTCGAAACTCCGATGTCTGAAGTCCGAAGCGTGAAACCTGAAGGCTGGGGTCCGACGCCGGGAACCGTAAGCCCGAGGTCTGAAGTCTAGGTCTGGAGTCCGAATTCAGGGTTTCTGTGTCGGCCTCAGCAGCACCTCGCTCATAAACGACTGCGGTGCCTGCGTCACCAGCATGGCGACGGCATGCGCGACATCTTCCGGTTGAAGCATCTTTTTCGGATCTTTCCCCGCATGTGGACTCAGTTCCGTATCGACCGACCCGGGACACACCACCGAGACCCGAATATTGTGTCCGCGAAGCTCCTCCGCCACCGAGTACGTCAGCCCGTTCAGTCCCCACTTCGAGGCGGCATAGGCCGCTCCGTTCGGCAGAGCATTCTTCCCCGCGAGCGATGAGATGTTGATGATGTGCCCGGAATACGCCCGAATCATCATCGGCGCGAAGCAACGAATCGCGTAATAAACCCCGCGAAGATTCGTATTCAGAATCCGGTCCCAATCTTCCGGCAGCATATTGTGCAGTGGCTCGCTGAATCCGCCGAGGCCGGCGTTGTTAACCAGAATATCGAGACGCTTGAAGGTACCGTCGACCCGGGCAGCGGCGTATTCCATCTGATGCAGCACGGTAACGTCGCAGGGGATGACTTCCGTTTTGCCTCCTGCCTCCACAATGTCGCGGGCAGTCTCGTCCAGAGTCGACTGCGTGCGACCGCAAAGAACCGCGGTAGCTCCCAAACTGGCAAGCTTGCGGGCAATCGCGGCCCCGATACCGCGTCCGGCGCCTGTTACAACTGCCACTTGACCGGAAAGAGGGTGAGCGGTGTCCATATATTGAGCATCTCCTTGCAGCGGAGGCGGCAAACATCCGCGATCTCCGCTATGCGCATCTTAGCAATAAAGAGCGGCATGAATGGGAACGCGCTTGCCTTCGGCAACAGAGGTACTTATAATCCGGCCAACCGGGATGAAACGTTTACGGTGCATCATTTCATTGATGATGCCTCCTCTCCCGGGGCCCCTGCCAGGAATCCCAGCATTCCAAAGCAGGATCCGAACGAATGCGGTCCGCGGAATGCAGTTGCTGCTGAATTTGCAGAGTAGAGATTCCTAAGAAAGTATTTCCCGAAAGTCCAAGGAGCCATACTGATGAAAAAGATTCTGCTTACGGTTGTGCTTGGGGTAACGGTGGTCGCGGTCGGAGCCAGTACTGCGCAGCCTGCTCAGGGACAATCGGCGACGCCAGCGGCCCAGGGCCAGGCAGCGCCCGCCTCGCAGTCTTCGGGGCCGGTGATCAAAGATCCTGCGGAGTATAACGCCTACGTCGCGGCCATACAGCAGAAAGATGCGAACGCCAAAATCAGCGGCCTTGAGGCGTTCGTCACGCAGTATCCAAATAGCATCATGAAGACGCAGGCGCTCGAGATCCTGATGCAGACTTACCAGCAAGCCGGCAACATCAACAAGGCAATGGAGACCGCCACGAAGCTGGTTGAAGCCAACCCCTGCCAGGTTCCTGCATTGACGCTGCTGACCTACGTCGATCGCGCCAAGGCGCAGAGCGGCGATCCCAATGGCAAGCAGGAATCGGCCGACGCGGAAAAATATGGACAGCAAGGCCTCGACTGTCTGCCGAAGTTTGCCAAGCCCGAGGGGACCAGCGATGCCGACTTCGCCAAGATGAAGGCCCAGATGAGCGAGAACTTCCAGGCAGGCATCGGTTGGGGAGCATTGCAGGATAAAGACTACAAGAAGGCTGCAGACAATTTGAAAGCCGCCGTGGATGCGAATCCTCCAGACTCGCAGAAAGATCTGAGCTTGCTTTATCCCCTGGCGCTGGCGTATTTGCAGCAGAATCCGCCCGATTATCAGAATGGCATCTGGTACGCAGCGCGTGCTGCGGCGGTCGCCCCTGCCGCCAGCCAGCCTGGAATCGAGAAATACGCGAAATCGCAATACGTGAAGTTCCACGCCGGTGATGACGGATGGGACGATGTCTACAACGCCGCCAAGGCCGGCGGGCCTCAGGTTCCGATCAAGCCGGCTCCGACTCCCGCCGAGCAGGCTCACAACATGATTACGCAAACTCCTCCGGACAAAATGGACTTCGCCACGTGGGAATTCGTTCTGAGCAATGGCACGCAAGCCGATCAGGACACCGTCTGGAACGCGATCAAGGGCAAAGCGGTCCAGATGAATGGCACAGTGATCAGCACCGCTCCTGAGGAGTTCCAGATCGCCGGCAGCTCTGATGACATCGACGCGAAGAAAGCCGACATCACCCTGAAGTTCGACGAGAAAGTTCCTGCCAGGCTCATTCCCAAAGATGGTGCCAGCTTTGACTTCCAGGGCGAGCCCGCTTCCTACACCTCGAACCCGTTCATGATGGTGATGGAGAAAGGCGAGTTGCTGCGAGCGAAGCCCGCCGCGCCTGCTCATAGGGCACCGGCGCACCACAAGCCAGCCGCGCAGTAAAGACCAACGAGCCCAAAACTAAAGGCAGCCTGCGAAGGCTGCCTTTTCTTTTGCGGGTTGATGGCGGTGTCACAGCCGCTCGGCTGTCTAAGCGAAAGCTCAGCAACTGGATTCAGATGGCTGTCGTTACCCAGTTCTAGCGAACGATTTTCTTCTCCATCGTCATAGGCCGTGCGCTGCGAGGCGGACGCTTCACGCCGTCGCGCAGCTGGCGGACATCAATCTTCAATTCCGTGATCGTGCGGCTGAGCGTATTGCGGTGCATGCCGAGTTCACGCGCAGCGCGGCACTGGTTGCCTTTGTTTTCCTCTAGAACCGTCAGGATGAACCGTTTCTTGAATTCGCGCACGCCCTCGGAATAAAGAATATTGCTGCGGTACATTTGCAGGACGAGTGCTTCCAGTTGATCTTTCACAGTGCGTCTCTCTCTTCGGCTGGATTTTTCAGTGCACCGTTTCTATTTGGGCGGCGACGATGGAGTCTGGCTGAAATTCTGAGGCGCCTGATGGATCAAATCGAGACCCTGATAAAAGCGCGTCCGCAACTCCGAAGGAGCCAGCCAGATTGCCGCCCGCCCCACCACCAGGAAATAGGGCGCCAGCTCTGAATGCTGCAACAGCCTCGAAGTCGGCGCGAACGCCGCCATTCCCATCAGGATCACCGCCACCATCAGGCCGCCCTTCAGCAGCCCCAAGATTGCGCCAAGGAAACGGTCAAAGCCGCTGAGTCCGGCTTCCTTCATGATCCATCGTGCAATCTTCGCGGCGATGCCGAACAGAAGCACGATGGCAAAAAAGATTATCAGGAAGCCGAGAACCTCAGCTAACCACGGGTTCTTCAAAAACGTCTCAAACCAATCGGCCAGGATGCGATACTTCCACGCAGCCAACACATAGCCCGCGATGAGGCCGCCCAACGTCAGAGCTTCGGAAAAGAAGCCCTGCATCGCCGCGGCCACAACGTTGATCAATACAACAGCAACAATGAACCAATCCGCGACCATCATATGGTGAACTCGCGGGAATTCGTTCCACGTAGCTGATCAGACATCCAGCTTGCGGCCCGTCAACTGGGAATAAGCCTCGAGGTACTTTTCGCTGGTCCGCCGCGCCACGTCCGGCGGCAGCGCCGGAGCAGGTGGCTGTTTGTTCCAGTGAATCTGCTCGAGGTAATCGCGAACGTACTGCTTGTCGTACGAATCCTGCGCCCGGCCCGGAGCATACTTATCCGCCGGCCAGAAGCGGGAAGAATCGGGCGTCAGAACTTCATCCGCTAGCGTGATTCCCTTCGGGGTGCGTCCAAATTCGAACTTGGTATCGGCAATAATAATGCCGCGCTGCCGCGCATAATTCGCGGCCTTCTTGTAAACGCGCAGCGCCAGGTCGCGCAAGTGGCTGGCATTCTCCACGCCGATCGTCTCGCACATCTGGTCAAACGAGATATTTTCGTCGTGCCCGGTCGTCGCTTTGGTTGAAGGCGTGAAGATCGGCTCTGGAAATGCATCTGATTCTTTCAGGCCCGCTGGCAACGCAATGCCCGACACTTTTCCAGTCGCCTTGTACTCTTTCCAGGCCGAGCCGGAAATGTAGCCGCGCACAATGCACTCCACGGGAAAAATTTCCGCGCGGCGCACCAGCATCGATCGTCCGCGCAACTGGTCGGCATACTTCTTCACCTGCGGAGGATACTTCTCCACATCGGCGGTAATCAGGTGATTCGGAACCACGTCGGCAAGAAAATCAAACCAGAAAAGTGAAATCTGGTTGAGCACTTGCCCTTTGTGCGGAATCCCCGTCGCGAGGACGTAATCGAAGGCGGAAATCCGGTCGCTGGCGACGAACAGCAACTGCTGGTCGTCGATGTTATACACGTCGCGTACTTTCCCGCTGGCGTGGAGCTTCAGGTCAGGAAAATTGGTCTTTAACAGAACGGAATCGATAAGATCAGTGCTCATGATCAGATTTTACAGGTTAGAGGCGAGGCGTATTCTAGCTGACCGGGAAAAATTGTCAACGATTCTCGTCACGTGCCGTCATCTGTACGGCAATCGCTGTAGTCAGAATCACATTGAGAACAAAGCGGATGACGCATCACCTCATCCGCCGCAAAAATTCATCGTGGCCGCTTTGTGGAAAAGCTGAGGATAGGCGTGGATAACTCAGCCTTTCGTTCGCAACGGCGCGAACGGAGCCTATGGACGCTGATTCAAGGAGAATCCTGATGGACGCAATCCACGCACGCTTCGTGGGGGTTGAGCTCTATTTTGACGATTTAGAGCGGGCAAAAGCTTTCTACTCCTCAACTCTCGGCCTCGAAGTATCCGAGGAGGAACCAGGCCACCACGCAAAGTTTAACAGTGACAAAGGATTCCTCTGCCTCGAGCGCAAGGGAGTCGAATCGTATACCTCAAGAGACAAAGCGGTGTTGTTCTTTGAAGTTCCGAATCTGGAAGCGGCCGTTCGGGCAATTGGGAAGGAAAAGCTGGTTCACTCTGAACACAGTTGGGCCGTATTGCACGACCCCGAAGGACACAATGTGTTGCTGCTGGAGAGAACGAAATAATTCCGCTATTGCGCCCCGAACCGCACCGAAACCAGCTTCGACACGCCCGGTTCCTGCATGGTCACGCCGTAGAGTACCGGAGCGATGCTCATTGTCTTCTTGCTGTGGGTGATCAGAACGAACTGGGTCTGTACGCTCATCTCTTTCACCATCTCGGTGAATCGTCCGATGTTCGCCTCATCCAACGGCGCGTCAACTTCGTCGAGAATGCAGAAAGGACTCGGCGCGAACTGAAAGATGCCCACCAGCAAAGCCAGCGCGGTCAACGCCTTCTCTCCGCCGGATAGCAGCAGCACGCTCTGCAGCCGCTTTCCCGGAGGCGACGCCACCACATCGATGCCGCTCTCGGCGCTGTTTTCTTGGTCGGTTAGCTTCATGAAAGCGTGGCCGCCGCCGAACAGCTTCTCGAACGTCGTCTGGAAATTCTCGTTGATCCTGGCAAACGCCTCTTCGAACTTCTGCCGCGAAATCTGATCGATCTCTTTGATCGTTGCCGTCGTGTTCTCGATCGATGAAATCAGATCTTCTCTCTGCGTCTCAAGGAATTCATGCCGCTCGGCCGTTTCTTTATATTCCTCGAGCGCCATCATGTTGACCGGACCCATGCCTTCGAGCTTTGCCCGCATCTCGCGATACATCTGGTCTTCAGCGGCCAGTTGTTCGCCGATAACCGTCGTCAGAGTCGTGTCGGCCATTAGCGCACCGCTTTCCATTCCCAGTTCATTCAGGCAGGTCTCGGACATGTACTGGGCATCGGATTCGAGTTTCGCCACAGCCGCCGACAACTCCCCGCGCCGGTCGCGCGCCTGATCCAGCAGCATGCGGCTGTTGCGTAGCAGTTCTTCGATTTCCGCCTGCCGCGCCCGCAGTTGTTCGGTTTCAAACTGCAGCAGTCCTTCGCGCGTCTGTGCCGCATTGCGCTCGGCGTCAAGATCAGCCGAACTCTGCTCCAACTGCTCGTTCTCCGCTTCGCGCTGCAGCTTCTCGGCGGCCGCCGCCTCAATCTGTGAAGCAAGAGCATGGACTCGTTCGCCCATCTCGGAGAACAGCGATTCAATTCTCTGCAGCACGCCCGCCGCCGATCGATGCCGCTCTTCGAGCGTCGCGACTCGCGCCGCATGTTGCGACGTCGTCTGCGCCGATTCTTCCCTGCGCTGCCGTAGCCCCGTCAACATCTCCTGAGCCGAAGCAATCTTCTGTTCTAATTCGATGCGCTTGAGTTCCAGCACTTCAATTTCCGATTGCCGAGCGCAGAGAATTCCCTCCTGCTCCGCGCGCTCCAAGGTCAGCCGCTTCAACTCCATCTGCGCCACATTCAGCCGCTCGCTGACCCGCGCCATCTCCGAATCGAGCTGCTGCAGCATGTGGCCGGAGGTCATCACTTCGCGCTCGGCATCGCGCTTTTCGCCTTCCAGCCGTTCCAGCAGCGCGCTGAGATCCTTGATCTCATGACCCAGATTCAGCACGCGCGTCTCTTCCTCACGGAGCGCCCGCTCCAACTCTTCCAGCCGACGCAGCACTTCGCGCAGCTCGCGTTTCATCGAGAGCGGCCCTTCCGCTCGCTGCTTCCCGCCCGTAACCGTCACGTTGTGGAAGCACTCGCCCGCCTGAGACAGGAAAAACGCATCCGGATTCGAGAGCGCCAGTCCGCGCGCCACATCCGACTGCGTAACAATGTATCCATCGCGCAGCTTGGGCAGAATCACTTCCAGCGACTTTCCAAATCCATCCAGCACGCGGATCGTATTCTTCAGCGGGACAATCTGCGCTGCGGGAGGTGCCGAGTGCGCCGCCTCATCCAGCACGAACGAGAATTTCGCCTGCGAATCTTCCGGATGCACCAGGAACGTCGCCCGGCCATCCACATCGGTGCGCAGCATGCGCAAGCCTTCGTCCGCGGCATCCCAGGACTTCACAACGATATAGTTGAGTTCGTCGCGCAGGAAATCTTCGACGACGCGCTCGTATCGCGGCTCGACTTCGAGGAAATCCGCTAGCACGCCAACCGGCGCCAGCCCGCCTTGCATCACACCGGACTGAAACAGCCGCCGCACCGACTCAGTTGAATATCCATGTTCGGCGATCACCGCCTCGAGCGATCCCTTCTTACCCTGCGCGGTCGCGAACTCTGCCCGCAGCACATCCAGATTAGTCTTTGCCCGTGTCTCTTCGAGCTTCTTCGACTCGATCAGCCGCCGCAGCTGGCTGATCTCTTCCGCGATCCCGCTGACGCGTTGCGTGACGCTTTCGAACTCAAGGGCGAGCTGCCCGCGCTGCCCGCCGAAGGCCTCTACCTGCACGTTCGCATTCGCGATTTCGGTTTCGAGCCGCCGCGCCTCGCGATCCGAAGCCGCGAGCCGCTCTTCGGCCTGTGCCAACTGATTGCGCAACCGCGACGCCTGCGACACCGTGTCGAACACTGTGACCCGCGACTCTTCCTGCTGCCGTTCGATTTCCGCCAGGCTGGCTGTGGCAGCTGCGGCTTCCTGCTGACAAAGAATCAGATTGTTCTGCGCCGCCGCCAGATCAGCCGCCGCCGATTCCAGAATCTGCCGGTTCGACTCGCGCTCGGCCTCTAACCCGGTCAGCCGATGCCGCGCCTGTGCCAGCTCCGCCTCCGCCGAAGCCGACCGCACCAGCAGCTCCGCGCAGCGTTCTTCGTTGTGACGCCGCCGAGCCTGTGCCCGATCGATCTCCATCGCAATCTGGCTGATGCGCTCGCGGTTCTCGCGCAGCTCCATTTCGATCGCATATCCGCGCTGCGTGCGCTCCGCATGTTCGGACTCGAATTGCTGCACCTCCCCGGTCCGATGCTGCATCTCCTCGGCCAGCGCGTTCAGCTGAGAATCGAGCTCAGCGCTCTCCTGCTCGATCACGGCAAACTTGCTCGCCAGCACAACTCGCAGCTTCGCCCGCATCTCGTCACGCAGACGGGCATAGCGTTCCGCCTTCGATGCCTGCCGCTTCAGCGAATTCATCTGCCGCGTGACTTCTTCGAAAATGTCATTCACGCGAGACAGATTCAGCTTCGCGTCTTCCAACCGTGCTTCTGCCAACCGCTTCTTCGTTTTGAACTTTGTGATTCCCGCCGCCTCTTCGAGAATCGCGCGCCGATCCGTCGGACGGCTGCTCAGAATCTGCCCGATGCGTCCCTGCTCGATCAACGCGTACGACTCCGGCCCGAGGCCAGTGCCCATAAACAGTTCCTGAATATCGCGCAACCGGCACAGCTTTCCGTTCAGCAGATATTCGCTGTCTCCCGAGCGGAACAGCCGCCGCGTGACAACAATTTCACCTGCGCGGAACTGCACTTGATTGAACTTCCGCCGCCGGATCTTCAATACCACATGCGGCGCCGGAGTCCCCACCGTAGCTCCCGCCGCAGGCGCCGTCACGTTGTGGGCCGGCAGAGCAAAGATCGGCTCGTCCTCGGGAAACGCAATCGCAATCGTATTGATCTTCGACCGAGGCACTTCCACTTCTTCCATCCGGCCAGGTTGCGACTCTTCGACCGCCCGCTCGGTCTCATTCGCCGCGCGCGCCCGAATCGCCGCCTCATCCCACTCTTCCGTGATCTGCGCATCCGGATCGAGTGCCCCGTCCGCCGAAACGGACGAGGCGCTCTGATCTCCACTCGGCATCTCATCTTGAATATCAACTTCGGTCGTGGCGTTCGCGTCGGCGCCTTTGTAGACATCAGGATCGATCAACGTCAAACTGACTTCGGCCATTCCCGTCGGCTTGCGGTCGCGCGTCCCGGCAAAGATCACGTCTTCCATGCGCGATCCGCGCAGCGTCTTCGCCGACTGCTCGCCTAGCACCCATGAGATCGAATCCGAAATGTTCGACTTCCCGCATCCGTTCGGGCCAATGATGGCCGCCACACCGTCTCCGTGGAACTTGAGCTCGGTACGGTCGCAGAACGACTTGAACCCGAGAATCTGCAGTCTCTTCAGTTTGAGCAACGTGAACTCCTTCGAACCAGTGGCCTGTGGGTGATCCTGTTCCGGCCTTTCCCGGAGATCGGATTCGCCTGTTTACTACAAAGATTCCTTTTCGGAGTTGGATGCCTTTCGCACTCCATTCCGGTCCCGTTCTGCGCAAACGGTCTCACCCCAGGCTGGCGAGGGTGGTGCACAAAGTTAAGCTACTGTACCGACGATATTCTGCCCGCGTCAAGCAATATAACACTATATGTAGTGGGCCTTTAGCGGATACCGCCCTGTATTGCACAGACATTGCACCAACCGCGCACAAATTCTGTGGAGATGGAAAAAGAGGTGGGAGAACCGCGAGAGCAAAAATTAGGCTAGCGCAGTGACTGAATGAAAGCAACGAGATTCCGATTGGCGCAATCCAGTCACCTTCTAGGAACGGTTCCGGTCCAGACGGGCTCGTGGCAGAGCGGATTTTCAAGTTGTGTTCGCGGAGTGATAAGTCGCACTGTGATGTCTATCGCGCCCCCAGCTGGGCTGCTCCTCGCCAAATCAATCGCATCGGCTATCGTTTGAAAGGGAACTTGATTATCGGCTTGCAAGTACAGGACACGGTCACTGCGAGTTGCGTAAATCTCTAGAATTCTCTTGGCAAGCTGGTTCCAATCTTCCGGTTCAACGTTGAGAAACAATTTGCCGTTGTTGGTTACGCGCAAAACAATTGGCGGCTCTACAAGACCGGGCCTGCAGTGGTCTGGCGGTAAAGTAACGGACAAGCCGGTGGGAGTCTCGTATGGTTCGAATGTCATGAACAGGCCGACAACGCACGCCAGTGCGGGCGCGGCGATAAGTGCAAATGGCGGCATGCAGGAGAATCTCTTTTTTAGCGGGAGCATCTGAGCAAAACGAAGCGATCCCGACACCGACGTGCCCGGCGTCGCCTTCGAGAACGAGCGCGCCGGAAGAATGTCCTCGGTGCGCGTGCGTAACAAGTTGTAAGAGATTATGGCCGGGATCGCTATGATGATTCCCGCGACCGTTGTGGTGAGGGCGGCCCCAACTCTCGCAAAGATCAGTTCAACTAATTGAGCTCGAGAGCCGCTATAGTCAAAGTACAGTGCTGATAGGATGCCGTACGACGTCCCCGCAAGTCCAAGAAAGGGTGCCACCGAAGCAATTACTTTCAGAGTTCCCAGCCCCCGGCTGAGATCCGCGACGGATTTTTTTTCATTCTGTTGGGACGTCGAGCTTGAATCTGCAGTTAATACAAGGTTCTCCCGCCGATACCTGAGATAACGCCGAATAAACCAGCCTACAACAAGGACGTTATAGGCGAGCATCAGCGCAAAGCAGACAAAAATCGCGCGCTCAATGTAGTCGGAAGAGTGCCAGATGCAGCTGGCGGTCCAATCAGGCGTACCAGTTTGCCACGAGTTGAGGCAGTATCCGGGCATCAGCGGTGTGGCCGTCGACTGCTAGTTGCCACATAACAAAGACACCTCGGGAACTCCTTTGGTTCCATGCTCAAGTGCCTAGGTCGCTCGGTTACCGCATTTCGACGGTCGACGTTCCCCGCACCACGCCGCTCTCGTTCACCGCATCCACGGTCACGAAATATGGCACGCCCACATTCAAACTCCCTATGTCGACGCTGGTTGCCCCGTCATATACCTGATAGTTTTGCGTCAATTCCTTCGGATTCGTTCCCAGCCGGACAATATAAAACTCCGCCCTATCGGCGGCTTTCCAACGAATCATCCCCCGCCGACCATCCGAAGCATTCCGCTCCGCCTGAACACCCGCGACTGCTCCGGGCAACGCCGCAGTTCCCTTCCCAAACACCCGCAGATCGCTCAGCGAGAACTTCGCCCCATTCGGAGAATGCACATTCCGTATCCGCACATACCGCGCCTTCACCGCTTCCAGCAGCACCTCGTAATCATCCGGCGAATCCTTCCCTGCCTGCGCGTGATCGACCACGCTCGTCCACGACTTCCCATCGTGCGAAACTTCCAGAACATATCGATACACATCGTCGGTCCGCCCCATCGCCGTGCTACCTTCGTCGGCAAAATTAATCTGGACCGCCTCAACCCTCTTCTCACCTCCGAGATCGATCTCAAACCACTCTCCCGGATCGCCCGTCTTCGCCGACCACCAAGTCCGCACGTCTTCGTCCACAGCCTTTTCCGCCTCATGCCCTTCGAGAACCGACGACGCCGAGACACGCTTCTTTCTCGACAGCAGCATCCATCCCACCAGCCCGCGGTCTCCATCGACGGAATGCGGATAGTCGCCCAGATACGTATCCGTAACCAACTCTCCGTCTTTTGTGAAGTACGTGGGAAACAGTCCCAGCCGCCGCTCAAACATATGCCGTACTGAAATCGTCATCGTCGAGATGTGCCAGAATCGCCCGTCCAGCGCGGCAAATGTGCTGCTGTGCCCTGCCCCCGCGATGAACCCCGTCGGCTTGAACGAAAACGGACTGTAGGGCGCATACATAAACGGCCCTATCGGATTCTTCGCCGTCAGCACTCCATCCCCGTACGTCTTGAACTGCGTTCCCGGCGCGGAATACTGCAGGTAATACACGCCGTCGTGCTTGTTCATCCACGACCCTTCGATCCAACTGTCGGCCTTCGGATCGTCATTGCGATCCCCCGGCAACTCCCATCCGCGGGTTTCCTTCGCGCGGCTCTCAGGAATGCGCGCCTCGCGAATCTTCTGAAACGTCTTCGGATCAAGCTCCGTCACCCGCAGCACATCCTTCCCGCTCACGCCGTCATACATATAAAGATGGCCATCGTCATCGAGAAACAGATCCGGATCGCCGTACCCGGTCCCCATATCGCCCGCGACGGTCCAGTTCCCCGACTCCGGATCGTCCGTCACATACACCTTCGTCGTTCCATCTCCGCTGGTCAGATAGACCTTGCCATTCATCACCAGCGCCGTCGGAGCGTAATGCTCCAGCGGATATCCATGCGCCTCGACAAAACTCCAGTGCAGCAGATCGGGAGAATGAAAATACCCGCCCGACTTTGATGGAAACAGCCAATACTCGCCACGAAACACAATCATGGTCGGATCGGCCGCCTCCCTCCGGCTCACGCCATCGAGTTGGAATCGATAAGGAAGGTCGACGGGATTGCAGTAAGTGGAAGAGCGGCGCTGGTTGGCGCCACGTTGATGGGCGGAGCCACCGAGAAGCGAACTTGCGGAACAAAGAAGAAAATACGCGGTGAGCACTATCAACAAGAACGAACGTTTCATGCGGATACTCTACCGCAGTCACGTTCGTTCGCAGACTTCCACTGTGTTCCCCTCGCCGTCAAGAAGTTCAAAGAACTTCGTGCCTTGTCGATCCTCCTGAAGCGGGCCTGCGTTGACGCCATCGGCGATGGGTCGCCTCCGAGCTTTCAAAATATTCCGCGCGAAGAACACCGAAACAGGTCGTGAGGTGGTCGGATCCGGTGGCACAAGAATTACGGGGTATTTGCCTGGTTCAAACTGCAGCGCGACAGCATCCGGGCCAATCTCGTCGGTGGGTGAAAGTTTCCGAAGTCCAAACTTTTCCGCGTACCACCGGGAGGTTGTAGCAACGTCGCGCACAGCCACATACATCGGCTCCGGCACCACCAGAACAGACGCCAATGATCGGCTTGGCTTCACATTGCTGTCAAAAAGATACCTTCTCTTTACCCAGCTATACACGAGGCCAGTTCCGCCATACACGGAAAAGACTGCAAAACGCCAATGGCGGTTAGCAATAACTCCGACGACCGCTGTCCCGTACAGCACCCAGCAGAGCACGACCAACCAGGGGATCAACGGTTTCATCGATACATTCCCATATTCCGAAAGGATGAACAGCAGCCCCCACAATACAAATGGCGTCAGCATGATCGCGATCATTGGAAACGAGGCAACATGCATGATCAGACAACCCCTCTCCGGTGATCGGCAGGTTGCAAGGCGCGGGTTCTCACTTTGCCTTCCATTCGGAAAGATACGTATCTGCTGCCAAGTATGTGACGACTTCTCCGCTGTTGCGCGAAAGTACGGTCCGTCCATGGGGCAACCGGTTTTGCAGAAAATAATATGTCTTGCCCGCCTCAAGTTCTGTTTCAAATCCGCTGTCGTTGTCATCAGATTGTGAAATCAGCCGATACTTTCCTGGATCAAGATAGGCAAAGCTATACGATCCCAACTCGTTTATGGCCACAACGCGATCATTCGCGTGCAGCTTGAGTTGATCTTGTCCCGGGTCCAGACCCGCCTTCGGACAGACTACGACAACAGTTGCCTTATCTGGCTTGTTCGTCGGAAAGGGATGGTCTTTTTTGTCGAGTTTTACGGCGAATTTCGACTTGAACTCGGCGGACTGAAGCTGTCCCTCGGGGATATCCTGACTATGTTCAGGAAAGTCGCTGGTGACGACACGAGCACTGAAACGGCTCACCGCCTCCTGTTCGACATTCGACGAAGCACCATTGGGGAGCATCAGGAGAACTCGCTCGGTATGATCACCCCGCTTGTACTCGAGATATAGCCAATTATCCTGAACATTTTTCGCGCCGATGGCTGAAGCAACAATTATTCCTGTAGTGCTGATAAAGTTCAGAGCGGTCCACTTCCCTTCTCCCCGGATGTGCGTTGTAGAGTCAAAAACAACTTTGATGACGCTGTCATACGCAGCTTCGAACTTAATATCCTCGTCGAACCTGTCGTGCATAGCGTTGTGGAAAGTGATTTGTCTATTTACGTCGTCAAACGTAAGAACACCCTCTCGATCTGCCAAGCTGTGTCCCTTAGGGCTGCGGTGACGATGAATTTTCACGTGGCTGAAGGTCACGGTCTGTGCCGTGAGCGAGTTTCCCGCAAAAAGAAGCAGTAGCAGAGCTATCTTTGTTTTCATGACTCTCTTCCGACACGCAGAAGGTACATAACTCTCGTTTTACAAGACATTCGGCAGCCCTATTTTCCGCAGCAGCTTCTGAAATCGTGTATCGCTTCGCAGGAAGTCGAAATACGGATGAACATTCAGGAAAATCATCCACGCCGCCCGCTCGTCGTAAGCTTTCTCCAGCCAGTCGAGCGTAAGGTCTTTGTCGCCCGATCCTGCGTAGACGGATGCCACAGCAAAAGACGACACATACTTCCTCACCGATGTATCCCGCAATTCCGCAATCACCTTTTGTGCTTCTTGCTGCTCTCCCGCGGCAGCACAGGCATGTCCGTAAGAACCTACAAACAGCGGCCAGCGGCCTGAAAGATCGGCACTCGCCCTGAACTCAACAATGGCTTTCTCAAGGTGTCCCTTCTGCTCGAGAGCCAGACCAGAAACAAAGTGCGAAGCAAAAAAATTAGGATCCATCTCGACGGTGGCCAGACCCTGCTCGAGCCCTTGGTCATATTGCCGCACGAAATATAAGAGCAAGCTAGACGTGGAGTTAATCGACAACGAGAGAGGATCGATCTCCAGCCCGCGCTCATTTTCTCGCACAGCTTCCTCATGCCGTCCCAAAGCTGCCAACTCCATCGCGTACCACTGTCGGGCGATCGAGTAGTTGGGATCCACTTCAAACGTACGATGAAATTCGCGTTCCGCTCCCGCCCAGTCCCAGTCGTAAAACAGTTTCACGAATGCTTCGGAGGAACGAGCCTCTGCCAAACTTTCATCCAGTTCCAATGCCCTCGTTGCGGCCGCTCGCGCCTTGGGCAGTCCATCGCGCGGGGAGATCATGTTATTGAAAACCATCATCGAATAAGAATCGGCGATTCCCGCGTACGCCAACCCATACACTGGGTCCAATTCGATGACTTGGTGGAAATAATCGAGCCCTCTCTTGACAGCGTCTCCGGTGCGCTTGTTCCAGTAGTAACGCCCTTTCAGATACAGCCGATATGCCTCAGGATTCTGCTTGCTGCGTTTCGGCAGCAGCGTATGCGAGCCCCCAGTCAGTTTGACTTCGAGTTTCTCGGCTACGCTCTGAGAGATCTCATCTTCGACGGTGACCAGATCGTCGATACTCCGGTTATAGCGCCCCGCCCACAGGACGCTGTTGTCGCGGACGTCAATCAATTCCAGACTAATGGAAAGCGCATTGCCCCGCGTCACCATGCGGCCGGTCAGCACCGCGTCTACTTCGAGTTCGCGTCCAACTGCGCCGGGATCGATCGCTTGTCCCTTGTAGCGCAACACGGAAGTGCGAGAGATGACCCGCAAACTTGCCAACTGCGACAGCCGCGTGATCAGGCTGTCGCTGACGCCATCGCTCAAGAACTCCGTCTCGGGACTGCCACCGCTATTCTCCAATCGCAATACAGCGACGCGCAGCAAAGATGAATCTCTTGGCGTGAGTGTAGTGGCCGCGGAAGCGTCTGACGGAAGAGCGCGCTGGCCCGACTGCTTCGCCACCCATGCATCAATCTCTGACTTGTAGGCGAAAACTCTTGGCTGGATATCGTCCCGATCGCCACTGAGCCGCCTTACTGGCAGAGATTTCTCCCGCTCCCAGCGCTGGACCGTACGCACCTCACGCCCCAAATAATTCGCGATCTCCTGCCAGTAGTCGAGGCGATCGGCCGGACTCAGAGCCTCCGCCTTGGATTTCGGCTTGTGATCCTGCGCCGTCATTTCTTCTATATGCAGGTGGGGGCGGTGCAGGTGGGGGTGCCTTGCAGGTGTCCGCGATCTCAGTTAGTTGTCGCCCGGCACGTCGGGAGAGTGTAAACGGTTTCTCTGACTCTTTCAATCGAGTGACAAATTGGGTAATGTATCAGTTTGAATTTTGACCCCGTAGAATCATGGCGCGGCCCCGGGGAAACGCGGACCTTACAAGAAAAGCGCGTGAACGTACTAAAATGACGGACGGGAGCACCCAGAGATGCCGCGCTGGTTAGGTGCGCTTATCTTAATCGTCTTTTGTATTGTGGGCGTGTATCAAGGAGTCACAGACCCCTGCATTCAACTACGAGGACAAATAAATGGCAGGGACGGCTTTTCTTCAGCCTCTACAGTCTTCTATGCTTAGGGGGCGGCGTGGCAATCTGGTTGACTCGATAATTTCAAACTGATACACCACCACAAATTGCTGTGCGTTGTCTCCCGGCCCGCACGAGAACGCAGAATTCGCCGCCTGCCCGACCATCGCGACAAAGTGCGACATTGTGCGACATGCGTATCCAGTCGCTTGATGTGTCGCCGCCCTACGGCTGACAGTTCACGTCGAGACGTCGCCACGTGAAGTGGTAAACTCTCCGCATTCGGTTCGACCTCCCCTTAATCTGTAAGCGCTCACTACGCCAATCTGTCCGGGTTCCGGCCCTTTGTTCAACTCACCGTTGTGCTTCCTTGGTGGGGCAGCTCATGAGGATATTTCGATGAAGAAGTCAAACTGCCTACACACTATTGTAGTCGCATGCGCGGTGTTCCTCTCCAGCCTGGCGGTGGCCGCCCACGCACAAAGCGTCACCTTTGTCGCGAACTTCGATGGCGGGAACGGGTCGCAGCCCTTCGGATCGGTGATCCAGGCGACAGATGGGAACTTCTACGGCTCAACGGCCTTTGGTGGACTCTACAAGCAGGGAAACGTATTCCGAATGACGCCCGACGGCAAGATCGCCTCGATCTACAGCTTCTGCTCACAGGCGAACTGTGCCGACGGACAATGGCCTGAATCAGGCACAATCCTTGGGAGCGACGGGAATCTCTACGGTTTGACGTTCGTCGGGGGCGTAGGAATCAATGGCGAGGGGAACGGCACGGTCTACAAGATGACGCTCAAGGGCAAGATCACGACTCTCCATATCTTTTCGTCCTGCTACAGCGGATGCGCTGACGGCGCGAATCCGACCGGGATCACCCTAGGCAACGACGGAAATCTCTACGGCACGACCGGCGGCGGAGGAACCGGCGGTGGGGGCACGATCTTCGAGGTCAGCGCAAGCGGCGTATTCAAGACTCTGTACTCCCTCTGTTCGCAGGCGAACTGTGCCGACGGCGATGGCCTGTATTACCCGCTGGTTGAAGGCAACGACGGGAACTTTTACGGCACGACTGTCGGAGGCGGCAGCACGGGAGGCGGCGTTTTTTTCCAGATCACTCCCGCCGGCGTGTACACGGTGCTGCACAATTTTTGCAACTATACCGATCTGAACTGCGGCGATGGCGCCTACCCATACGGCATCGTCAAGGGTGCTGATGGAAATTTCTATGGCACAGCGACTGACGTCGTCTTCAAGATTACGCCGGCAGGCGAATTCACCAAGCTATACGGCTTCAACTATGGAGGGCAAATTGGGCTTTACTATCCGCAATTGACTCTCGGCAGCGACGGAGATCTGTACGGGGTTTTCGGGGGAACCTGGCCTGGAACGTGGGCCGGTCAGCAACTCGGCGGACTTTACAAGGTCACGCCTGAGGGCCTCTTCAAGCCGCTCTACGCTTTCTGCCAGTGCGGCGCAACCAACGGCTACGCTCCGCTGGATTCGCTGTTTCAGGCCACCGACGGCAATTTCTACGGAACCACGGCATATAACGGCTACACCGGCATGAATAAGTTCAGCGGCTATGGCACAGTCTTCAAACTCTCGACTGGCCTTAGCCCGATCGCAGAGACGGTACCCACAGGTGCAAAAGTCGGAAAGCGGGTCCTCATCCTCGGGAAAAATCTCACCGGGACGACGGGAGTCCTGTTTAACGGCGTGCAGGCGAGCTTCACGGTCGTGTCGGATACATACATCAGGGCGACAGTTCCAGCGGGAGCGACTACGGGAAAGGTTTCTGTCGTCACTCCGTCTGGAACCCTCAACAGCAGTCCGCAGTTTGTCGTGACCCAGTAGTCGTCGCGAACGGGCCCTTGGCAGAGACCCCTCGGCTTCCGGGCCCGTGTTTTACTCGTTTTCCGTGCTGATTCGCAGAGACATTTTTTTAACGAGGATATCTCGATGAAACGTTCCAAGACTTCTCCCACACTAGCCGTAATATTCGCATGCGTGGCCTTCACCCTCAGCCTAGCGGTGAGCGCCCAGGCACAAACCGTGACCTTCTCCGACCTGAGCGGCATCGGCATCGGCGGTACCGGATGGGAGCCCTACGGCACCGTCACGCAAGCCACCGACGGAAACTTCTACGGCACAGCTACGAACGGAATTTTCGGCGGGGGCGGAAACATCTTCCGCATGACGCCGGATGGACAGATCACCAACTTCTACACCTTTGTTTGCAGCCGGACCAAATGCCCTTACGGCGCGGCGCCTCAAACTGCACCGATTCTTGGCACAGACGGCAACTTGTACGGAGTGACCTCTGCCGGAGGCAATGCACCTTGCGCAGGCGGGGTCTTTTACAGGCTGACGCTGCAGGGCAAGCTCAGCGTGCTTTACAACTTCGGCAAGACCTGCTCAGACGGCCAGTGGCCCCAGGGAATCACACTGGGCAGCGATGGCAATTTCTATGGTGCAACCGTCTACGGCGGCAATTCCAGCGACAGCCCGGGCATCATCTTCAAGGTGACGCCTTCCGGCGAATACACAGAGCTTTACTCGTTTTGCTCGCAAGCAAACTGCGCGGATGGCGAAAAGCCGTTTTCCCCGCCCGTCGAAGGAGACGACGGAAACTTCTACGGTGCAGCTAACAACGGCGGGACCATGGGAGGCGGAGTCATTTACAAGGTTACTGCCTCCGGCGCATATTCGGTCATCTACAACTTTTGCAATCTTGAGAATGGTGCCTGCCCCGACGGCGCTTATCCCTACGCGATTGCCAAAGACGCGGACGGCAATTTTGTAGGTACGGCCGATGGTGGAACCAGCGGTTACGGCGTCGTCTTCAAGATTACGCCCAATGGCAAGTACTCAGCTCTGTACAGCTTCTCTAACATCGGCATGTTCGGGTGGCCGGGTTCGCAATTGACCCTGGCTAACGACCGAAATCTGTATGGAACGTTCGTCGGAGGGGGCTCCGGGTCTTGGGACGGGAAGTTGCTCGGCGCCATCTATCGAATCTCGTCGAACGGTGATTTCACTCCCCTCCATGCCTTCTGCCAATGCGGGGCTGGGAAAGGTTTCAATCCGATTGCTGGGGTCTTTCAGGGCACGGATGGTAATCTCTACGGCACTACAGCATTCGGCGGGATCGGCCCAGACACCGACGAGGACTGGGGATACGGCACCGTCTTCCAATACGCGAGCGGCCTCGGTCCGATCGTCGAAACTGTGCCCACGGCCGCCAAGGCAGGCAAGCAAGTCCTCATCCTCGGCAACCACCTGTCCGGAACGACCAGCGTCACATTTAACGGAATGCCGGCTGACTTCACCGTCGAGTCCGACACCTACATCAAAGCAACGGTTCCAACAGGCGCGACGAGCGGCGCAGTTTCCGTCACCACGCCGACTGGAACTCTCAACAGCAGTCCACAGTTTGTCGTGACCAGGTAGTCGCGAACGGGCCCCGGGCGAACCCCTCTGCCATCCGGGCCCGTGTTTTAGCCACTTTCGACTTCCCCGCCTCTGCGGAAATCCCCACCTGGACCGCTGGCTACACGCATCACTTTAATCTGCGCCTTCGCTCCGCCAATGGCTCCTGGCTTGCATCCCACCGCGATCGCCCTCAGGGTTTTCCCCTCTGAGTCTGGCGAGGCCTCGACGGTGCTCATGCATCTCCAGGGCGTCCCATTTTGGGAACCGCGTTTCCGGCGAGCGGCCGCTAAGTTCTTTGAACCAATGTTTTGCCCGGTAACCTTTGAATTCTGGATATTTTATTTTCGATTTCGCGCTAACTCGATGATTCCAGAGATCTAGGGGGGATCCCCCGATCCCCCCCCTCAATTCGCAAATCTCTGTTTTTCGGCGGATGTTGCATGACCGCTACATCCAAATTTTTCTGCGCGAGATTCCCGCAATCAATTTCGGGATCGGTTCTGCCGATAGCTCTTCTCAGGAGTGCTGTCAATGCTCGAATGGTACTGGATCGCATTGCTCGTTCTCGTGAGTCTGGCAATCTACCAGCAGGTTCGCATCTACCAGATTCACCGCGAATCCAAAAAGCGCGAGGAGATCTTTCAGATCGTCACCGAAAACGCCGCCGACATGATCGCCTTGGTCGACGTCAAGGGACGCCGCCTGTACAACAGTCCTTCGTACAAGCGGATTCTCGGATATTCCCCCGCAGAGTTGAGCGAAACTTCCGCCTTCGAGCAGATTCATCCCGACGATCGCTTCCGCGTGATCGAAGCCGCCCGCGAGGCGCGCGAAAGCGGAGTCGGCAAGCAACTCGATTACCGCATCAAGCACAAGGACGGAAGCTACCGCGTCTTCGAGTCTCTGGCCAGCACAATCTGCGATGCCAGCGGTGAAGTCGCGAAGATGGTGATTGTCAATCGCGACATCACCGAGCGCAAGCGCGCCGAGCAGCAGCTTGAGCACAACCTGTTTCACGACCCGCTCACCGGTTTGCCCAATCGCCGCTCATTTCTCGATCGCGTGCAATCGTCATTCGCGCGAACCCGCGGAGATTCCAGCCGGACATATACGCTGCTCCTCGCCAATGTCGATCACTTCAAAATCTTCAACGAGTCGATGGGCAATGACACTGGCGATCACATCCTCGGTGAAATCGCGCGGCGCATGGCGAATTGTCTTCGGCAGGACGCGACGATCGCCCGCAATGCCAGCGCGGAAGCCCCGCTGTTTCGGCTCGGATCCAATGAATTCACGGTCTTGCTCGAAACCGTTGCCGATCCCAGCGATGCCATGCGCATCGCGCGACAACTTCAAACCGCGGTTGCCGAACCATTCACTGTCGCTGCGCGTGAAGTCCGCCCATCGCTGAGCGTTGGCATCGCCCTCAGCACATCCACGCAGGAACGTCCGGAAGACATTCTGAAAGATGCCGATGTCGCGATGCGCCGCGCCAAAACGCTTGGTG
>Ga0070735_10000718_pt1 | contig 34363 bp, 30 predicted proteins | sample Coa_R1_FD_66443 | JGI IMG/M metagenome (GOLD analysis project Ga0070735, IMG submission 66443) | Surface soil microbial communities from Centralia Pennsylvania, which are recovering from an underground coalmine fire - Coalmine... | ecosystem: Environmental > Terrestrial > Soil > Unclassified ...
ATATGGGCGAGGCATACGTTGAAATGCAGCCTTTCGATTCCGCTCGACACCTTATCGAGCGCTCCGTGGCTCGCCTTGCGCAATGCCAAAGCGCTGACGCCGAACGCGGCGGGGCGCGTCGCGGGCGCGCCGGCACCGATTTCGGAAGCTTCATGGATCAACCGCCATAACCGCTGAACGAAGCGGGCAGCGCCTTGGACGCGTTCATCGCTCCAGATGACGTCGCGGTCAGGTGGCGAGTCCGACAGCATGAACCAGCGCGCGACGTCGGCGCCATAAGTCGCGATAATGTCGTCAGGGTCGACCGTGTTCTTCTTCGACTTCGACATTTTCTCGATCGCGCCGATCGTGACCGCTTCGCCGGTGGTTTCCAGCATTGCATGCCGGCCGTTGGCGCCAGTCTCGACCTTCACCTCGGCGGGGGTGACATAGGTGCCGTCGGCCTTTTGATAGGTCTCGTGCACCACCATGCCTTGCGTGAACATGCCGGCGAAAGGTTCACTCAAACCGATGTGGCCGGTCGCCTTCATGGCGCGGGTGAAGAAGCGGCTGTACAAGAGGTGCAGGATCGCATGCTCGACCCCACCGATATATTGATCGACAGGCATCATGCGATCGGCGACCGCGCGCGTGGTCGGCGCCTTGTCGTTCCAAGGATCGGTGAAGCGCGCAAAGTACCAGGACGAATCGACGAAAGTGTCCATGGTGTCGGTTTCGCGTAGCGCCTTGGCGCCGCATTGCGGACAGTTGACGTGTTTCCAGGTCGGATGATGGTCGAGCGCGTTGCCGGGCCTGTCGAAAGTTACATCGTCAGGGAGCACAACCGGCAAATCTTTGTCGGGTACCGGCACGACATCGCATGTCGGACAATGGATCACTGGAATAGGGCATCCCCAGTAGCGCTGGCGTGAGATCCCCCAATCGCGCAGCCGGAAATTCACCTGCCGCTCGCCGACGCTCCCGCCGTCGCGCAGCTCGGCCTCCAGCCGGTTGGCGACTTCTTTCTTGGCCTGCTCGATGGTCAGCCCATCGAGGAAGCGCGAATTGATCATGCGGCCGTCACCATCATAGGCGGTATCGGTGACGACAAAAGTCTTCGGATCCTGGCCTTCCGGGCACACCACCGGAGTGTTGCCAAGTGCATATTTGTTGACAAAGTCGAGGTCGCGCTGGTCATGCGCGGGGCAGCCGAAAATGGCGCCGGTGCCATATTCCATCAGCACGAAATTGGCGACATAGACCGGCAGTTTCCAATTTGGATCGAATGGGTGGATCGCGCGAATGCCGGTGTCAAAACCCTGCTTTTCGGCCGTATCGATGATTTCCTGCGCCGTGCCGATGCGCTTGATCTCGGCGATGAACTCGGCGAGCTTCGGATTGGTTGCCGCAGCGGCCTGCGCCAGCGGATGATCGGCCGAAATCGCCATGAACTTCGCGCCGAACAGGGTGTCGGGTCGCGTCGTAAAAATTTTCAGCTCGTTCTCGCCGGGTGTTGTCGCCGTATCAAGCGCGAAGCGAATTAACAGCCCCTCAGAGCGCCCGATCCAGTTGCGCTGCATCAGCCGCACTTTGTCTGGCCAGCGATCGAGCGTATCGAGCGCATCCAGAAGCTCCTGCGAATATTTCGTGATCTTGAATATCCATTGGTTCATCTCGCGCTGTTCGACGACGGCACCCGAACGCCAGCCGCGCCCGTCGATCACCTGCTCGTTGGCGAGCACCGTCATGTCCACCGGGTCCCAATTGATCTTGCGCTTTTCGCGCTCGGCCAATCCCGCACGCAGGAAGTCATTGAACATTTTCTGCTGGTGTTTGTAGTAAGCGGGATCGCAGGTGGCGAATTCCCGGCTCCAATCGAGCGACAGGCCGATCGAGCGCAACTGCTTCTTCATCGCGGCGATATTGTCGTAGGTCCATGCCTTCGGTGCCACCTTGCGCTCGATGGCGGCGTTTTCTGCCGGCAGACCGAAAGCATCCCAGCCCATCGGATGAAGCACGTTGAATCCCTTGGCACGCATGAAGCGCGCCAAAACGTCACCCAGCGTGTAATTCCTGACATGCCCGATATGGATTCGTCCCGACGGATAGGGGAACATCTCGAGCACGTAATATTTCGGCCTGATGTCGCCGTTTTTGGCGGTAAAAATCGCCTTTTCATCCCATTGGCGTTGCCAATAGGGCTCGGATTCGCGGGCGTTGTAGCGTTCGGAGGTCATGCAACGTCAGGGTTTTGAGGAGCTGAAGCCAGCCAAAATGAGGCCGATCGCGGTGATCTGAGGTTCGGGACGAAAATGGCGAATTCTTCCCCGGGACGCCAGATCGAGATGCGGTTAGGCCACAAAAGCGGCTTTCCGGTCAACGGGGCGTGTAAGCGGTCCAGCCCCTTCCATTCCGCTTTTTGTATCCGTTGGCGAGATCAGCTTGCCACCGCGATCGGATCTCCGCTCTCGGGGACCGGCGTAAGGCCATGCTGGGCCACTATATTGCGGCCCCGGCGCTTTGCCCCATAAAGGCTTGCGTCGGCGGCTTCAATAAGGTCGCCCGGCCGGAGCCCACCGCTCGGCCGGGTACTGGCCACGCCCACGCTAACCGTCACGGTTTGATAGTTGGAGGCGGTGTGGGGGATGGCGAGATTCTGCACGGCCAGGCGCACCATTTCGCCGATCTCGAACGCCTTCGAAGCACCCGTATTCGGCATCAACAGGCAGAATTCCTCGCCGCCATAACGGGCGGCAAAATTTCCGGTCGCGGCAGCCAGGCCGGCCAATGTTTCGCCGAGCTGGGAAAGACAGGCATCGCCTTCGGGATGGCCATAAGTATCGTTGAACAGCTTGAAATGATCGACGTCGATCATCATGATCGACAATTCGCTGCTGCACTGCTCGGCTTTCATCCACTCAAAATCCAGCCTGCTCTGGAATCCGCGGCGATTGGCAAGGCCCGAGAGCATGTCGATCGAGGCCATCACGATCAGGCGATCATTGCTGGCGATCAATTCGCGTTCCCGCTCGGAAAGTTGGGCCGCCATACTATCGAAGGCCCTGGCCAAAGGCGCAAATTCCGCCGGCAATCGGCTATCGGAAGCCTGTGCCGACCATTCGCCCTGGCCGAACCGTCTCGCAATTGCGACCAACGTATTGATCGGTCCGATGATCAGCTTCTCCGAGGCGGCGAACGCGCCGAGCAGTACAAACAGGCTGACAAACGCCAGTTGCAGATAGGCGTTACGAATATCGCGGTTGATGTCGGCCGCCACCTTGGCTTCATCGACAATTAAAATCACGCGCGATTGGGTGCCGGGGATGCGCGAAAAACTTGCCGTGCCTTTGGAGTTGTCTTGCGTCGCGAACGAAAACCTTCCCGCCGTCTGATCCTGATTGAGTACCTTTGTGGCGACTGTCGACAAGCCCGGCAGGCCGCTCATCGGGCGGCCGATGATGTCGGCCTGATTCGTCGGAGCCGCCAGCACGGTTCCAGTGCTGTCGACCAGAACGGCCATGATGCCCGGACGATCGCCAAGATCGCTCATGATTTTCGACATCCAAGCGAGGTTGAGGCTGGCGACGATGATCGAGTCGGATGTCGGATCGATGGCGGACACCGGATAGGCCCCGATCATGATCGGCGCTTCGTCAATCCTGGACAGCATGAAATCGCTGAATACGAGATCGTGGGCTTGTCGCGCCCGCTTCAAATAGGCGCGGTCGCTGACGTCCAGACCGACCAACGTATCAAGCGTGGCGCATTCGACCCGGCCATCCCTGCCGATAATCGTCAGATTGCGAATCCACGGCAGATTCACCGGAAGGCTTGCTTGCAGTGTGGTGCACGGAGTCTCAGAGGCCGGTTTCGAAGCCAGAATATGGGCGGTCGATTTTAACAAGGTTTCGACCGAGGAAATGGCTTCGCGCTGACTGTCGGCGCTGCGTTCTGCCAGATGTGAGAATTCCGAATAGGCCCGCCCGATCTGTTTGTTGCGGGTATCTTCCAGCGAACGGGCGCGGTCGAGCATCAACGGCGCCACCAGGATCACCGCGAGCAAGGCGAGCCGCGCGCGAATTCCCAAAAGCTTGTCTATTTTCGCTCTTTTGTGCTTGAAGCCAAAGCCTGACATGCTAGTTCCCCACCCTGGGATTGACGATACAGGGAAGGGTTCAAAAAGCTTTATTTGGACTCCATAAAAATGGAACTATCTCGAATTGCCGGGTGTGGCGGTTCAGAAGTCCACATCATTGCGGTTCACTAACCAACCGATCAAGCACCCATGACCTCTAAAGGCCCTTCATCGCTAACAGAGCCTTCACCAAGCGGCTTGGCTGTCGTGGAGGCGGCGGTCCTCCGGGCATGCAAGGAGGCGTGCCGGGACCGTGCGTCCGTGACCTTGATGGCGGTTTCTAAAACCTTCGATGCTGATGCGATCAAGCCGGTGATCACGGCGGGGCAACGTATCTTTGGTGAAAATCGCGTGCAGGAAGCCAAGGCCAAATGGCCAGGGTTAATGTCGGCTTACCCCGGCATCGCCTTGCATTTGATCGGGCCGCTGCAATCCAACAAAACAAAGGAAGCGGTGGCGCTGTTCGATGCAATTCATTCCGTCGATCGACCGAGCGTTTGCGAAGCCTTAGCCAAGGAATTCAATTCTCAGCAACGACGGCCGCAACTATTCGTTCAGCTTAACACCGGCGAGGAGCCGCAAAAGGCTGGTGTCGCACCCTCCGAAGCCGACAGCTTCATCGCAAGCTGCCGCGAAAAATACGGCCTGCCGATCGCGGGCTTGATGTGTATTCCGCCGGTGGAGGACGCGCCCGCGCCGCATTTTGCGCTCACGGCCAAGATCGCGGCGCGCAACGGCCTGAAAAACCTCTCCATGGGAATGAGCGCGGATTTCGCGGTTGCGATCCAGATGGGCGCGACCCACATTCGCGTAGGCTCGGCGATTTTTGGACATCGCGGCTGAGTTTGTCACCGCTCTGTCGGGCCATCCGGCCGCGGTTTTTTGGGCGCTGGCTAATTAAAGCCGACCGAGACCTCGCCCAGCACGCCGAAATCGGCGGTAAGAAAATCTCCGGCTTGGATCGGCAGTGGCGGATGACAGGTTCCGGTGGTGACCACTTCGCCTTGCCGCAAAGTAATTCCGAGCGCGCGCAGCTCGTTGACACACCAGGTGAGCGCGACGCGAGGATCGCCGAGCACGTTTTGGCCGTGACCGATATACCGGCTGCCGCGCAGTGTGACGACGGGCCGCTCTTCGACGAGATCGCGGGCACGCCAATCGACGCCGGCCGCCGCGCCGAGCATAAACAGATGCGCGCAGGCATTATCGGCGATGAGCTGGGCTTCGCCGGCGCTGACGAAATCGGCAAAACGCGAATCGGGAATCTCGATCGCTGGATGCAGTGTGGCGACGGCATCGAGCACTTCCCGCACCGAATAGGGATTGGCGCGCGGCGGTAGATCGGTTGCGAAGCGAAAGGCAAATTCAGGTTCGCCGACGCGCATCGCGTTACCCTTCATGGAGGCTGTCCCGCCGTCGGCAATGACGGTTTCGGCAAAGATACGGCCTGCGAGCGGCGCCTTGACGTTAATATGCCTCTGTCCGGCCTCGCTGGTCGCCGCGATTTTCCAGCCGAACAATTTTTCGGCCGAGTGATTCGCCAGGGCGGCTTGGATGGCATAGCCCTCGGCACGGTCTTGGGGCCGGAGCGAGGGATCAAGACGTTCAAGCTTGGTGCCCTCGCGCCAACATTCATGGAGTGATTTCGCGGCGGCCGCGATTTGATCCGTGTCGAGCATGGTGCTTCCTCGAAATCAGCCGATGATGATTTTGGTGCGCGGGCCGATTTGCCGCAGCAATTGCAGCATGGCTGATTTTTTCATCGAAACGCAGCCGGCGGTCGGCGAAAAGTTTGGCCGCGCCAGATGCAGGAACACGGCGCTGCCGCGACCGGCGATCCGTGGCGAAGTGTTGTGATCGATCTCGACAATGAAATCATAAAGGTGGTCGTCGCGCCGAAGGCGGTCGCCATCGCGATCGCGGGTGAGTTTGATCGGCCGGTTATAGTGTCGGCTGGTGGGATTCTCGCACCAGGCATCTTCGGGCCCGATGGCGCGAATCGGCAAGAAAGTCGCGGGTCGCGGATGCCGATCCGCCCGCCACCATAATTGCCGCGGCCGAAAAATGCCCCTGGGAGTTCCGCCATCGCCCTCGCGTTTATTGGCAATAATTCCGCCGCGTCCAAGGGCGACCGGGATGGCCTGGCCGCCGGCCATAAGCCAGCCCCGCCGGGGCTCGCCGGCGGCTGCGCGCACCCGAATCACCGTCTGTGGCCGGTCGCCGTTTGTTTTTTTATAAGCTATTGAAGAAAAGCGGGAATTATCCATGCCCCTGGCGAGTCTCCTCATGGTCATCATGGCAAATGCGATTCCCGGCATTACAGGACATTCATCTAAATTAAATGCGTGTGACTTCTAAGGTAGATTGTGTTCCGGCTTGTGAATTCGTAACAGGCGCCTACCTCATGACGAACAACATCTAGTGGAGTGGTTCAGAAGTCCGCATCGTTGCAAGCCGCGCATCCGTCATGCGGAGTTCTCAACCGCTACACCGGTGGATTTGCTAGTGTCTCAAGTCCGAAGTTCGTAAAAATGAAGCCGCGATACGATATGAATTTCGGAATCGGGACACTAGATCACTTTGTTGGACCAAGCACGACCCGGCCCAAAATTTGTTGACCTATGCCGTTGCCCTTAAAGGATTTTACTCATGGCCAATGCCCGCAAGATCCTGATCGTGGACGACGATACCGATCTGCGCGACACGTTGGTGGAGCAATTATCGCTGCACGACGAATTTGAAGCTTCCGCGGTTGATACGGGTGCCAAAGGGGCGAACGCAGCCAAAACCGATGCCCCCGATTTGGTGCTGATGGATGTGGGGCTCCCCGATACCGACGGCCGCGAGGTGGTGCGGTCGTTGCGCAAGGGCGGCTTCAAAGCGCCCATCATCATGTTGACCGGGCATGACACCGATTCGGATACGATCCTCGGGCTCGAATCCGGCGCCAATGATTATGTCGCCAAACCCTTCCGCTTTGCGGTGCTGCTGGCGCGAATCCGGGCGCAGTTGCGTCAACATGAAGCCAGCGAAGACGCGGTGTTTTCAGTCGGCCCTTACAGTTTCCGGCCCGGCTCCAAAATGCTGACGGGCGCCAACGCGAAGAAAGTCCGGTTGACGGAAAAGGAAACCGCGATTCTTCGCTTTTTGTATCGCGCTGGCCAACAGCCGGTCTCGCGCGAGACGCTGTTGCAGGAAGTTTGGGGTTACAATTCCGGCGTTACGACCCACACGCTGGAAACCCATATTTATCGTTTGCGTCAGAAGATCGAAAAAGACGCCGCCAGTCCGGGAATCTTGGTGACGGAAGCCGGTGGCTACAAATTGGTGCCGTGATACGATTCATCGCCGCGCAACTGGCTTTTCATGTCGATCGAGGATGACCTTGCCTTACTGGAACGTGTCCCGACACTTCGCTTGTTGGGAGCGGCGGCGTTGCGCATGCTGGCCATCGGCTCGGAGCAGCGTGTTTTTTCCCGCGACGCCGTACTGTTCTATGCGGGCGAGGAGGCCGATTCCGGATTCGTCGTCCAGCATGGCACGCTTCGCATTGAAGATGGCCGGGGGGCCGCGCTGGTCGCGGGGCCAGGGGCGCTGATTGGCGAGCTTGCGCTCATCACCGCGATGCGGCGGCCGTCAACGGCGACCGCGATCGAGGATACGTCCGTGATTCGAATCGCCCGCAGCCTGTTTCAGCGGGTGCTGGAAAGCGATCCCGCGGCAGCCCGCCGGTTGCGGGATGAACTCGCCAACCGAACCAGCCAAATCGCCAGCGACATTTTGATGGCGGGCGCCAAATTGAGCACATAAAGGCGCCGTTCTTCGCGGCGTTCACATATCGAGCGTCACCGTGACGGGAACGTGGTCGGATGGCCGTTCCCAGCCGCGGGCATCGCGCGCAATGCGAAAGTCGCTCACTTGTTCCTGGAGCGCGCGTGACACCCAGATGTGATCGAGCCGCCGGCCGCGGTCGCCCAGCGTCCAGTCCGCCGCGCGGTAACTCCACCAAGTATATACTTTCTCCGATAGGGGAATGCGCTGCCGCGCAACGTCCACCCACTCGCCTTCATTCTGCGCCGCCAGCAGCTTTTCGCATTCGATCGGGGTGTGGGAGACGACCTTCAACAATTGCTTATGGGACCATACGTCGTTTTCGTGCGGGGCCACGTTGAGATCGCCGACCAGGATATGGTGATCGTCGCCGCGTGGATGCAGCGGCCCGCAGGATTTCATCTCATCGAGAAAGCGAAGCTTGTGTTCGAACTTCGGATTGAGCGCGGGATCCGGAACATCGCCGCCGGCCGGCACGTAGAAATTGTGCAACACCAGGGGTTTGGAAAGCCGGGCGCTTTCGCCGAAGCCGACCGAGATATGGCGCGAATCCATTTTGTCGCAGAAGGTTCGGATCTCGGTACTTTCAAACGGCAGTCGCGAGACCACCGCGACGCCGTGGTAACCCTTCTGGCCGTTCAGCGCGATATGTTCGTAGCCAAGGCGCTTGAAACGTTTCAACGGAAAGGCGTCATCGATGCATTTGGTTTCCTGAAGGCATAAAATATCCGGCCGTGTCGCCTTGAGGAATTTCGCGACGAGATCGATGCGCAAGCGCACCGAATTGATATTCCAGGTGGTCAGGGAAAGACGCATGGTCACCGGCAAGAGAAAAAGGCGTGCAAGGTGACGCACGTCTTCAGGCGGCAATCAAGAATGAGTTTTTTGGGAGGGTCTGGAAGTAGTGGATGACGATCCGATGCAATCGTGCCGGAGGCTCAGCCGGGCGGAAATGTACGTTCCGTGAAGTCGATCTTGAACATGCCAGGGTCGAATTTCTTGGACGTGTCCAGATTGTAGACGGCCACCGTGGTGTCGTAGCCCTGCGGGTCGGTGACGGTCCATTGCTTGAGCTGACCGTCCTTGGCGCCGATCATCAGCATCAAGCGGCTGGTGCCGGTCAGCAATTGCCTTTCCTCGATCGTGACGCTGATGAAGAGATCGTCGGCCGTCACGCTGACGACGTTAGTGTCCTTCATGAGATCGATTCGATCCGACAGCAAATATCGCAGCGGGGTTTGCGACAAGGGATAGATGTCCTGGGTTGAAAGCTTGCGGTCGCGCACCGCCACCATCGATCCGTCGGCGATGATGGCGATCGGATTCGGCTCCTCATATTCAAAACGCACCTTGCCCGGTTTCTGAATAAAGAACTCACCTTTCGTCCTGGAGCCGTCAGGCCCGACCTGGACGAAACTGCCCGCCACCGTCTGAAGCGACGACAGGTAGTTGCTGACCTTGGTGGCTTGCGCCTTTTGCTTGTCGTCAAATGTCGCAAAAAGGCTCATCGGCACATTGCGGCGCGGATCGGGAATGACGGGGTTGGGCGGCATCGGCGTGGCGCCCGTGGTCATCGCTCCCTTTTGACCGTCCGCCGCGCCGCGGCTCTTCGGGGCGGCCTTGGGAATGGGAATGTCTTGCGGCGGAATCGGGGCTTGCGCCATAGCCGATGTCGCGACGCCGCCAAAGGATAGTGTGAACGCAAACGCCGCGGCGCGCGCAAAGGCCGCGCGCTTAGAGGAAAGCGAGAATCGTGTGGCCATTCGATTTTTCTGGATTTCCGTCAAACGCGCCGCCCTGCCTTGCTTGCCTTTTTATCGTGCTTCGGATCATGGCGGAATCGTTTTTCTGTGAAAAGAAGCAGCCATTTGTAGGGTTGAGGTTCACAGCGGCCTATCAAAAGCCGCTTTCTTCTTCCTCGACGAGAATTTCGCGCTTTCCGGCATGGTTGGCCTGTCCGACAATGCCTTCAAGTTCCATCCGCTCCATGAGCGAGGCCGCGCGGTTATAACCGATTTGCAGCCGGCGCTGAATATAACTGGTCGAAGCCTTGCGGTCGCGTTTGACGATCGCCACGGCTTGCGCGAACAAATCGCCGCCGCCATCGCCGCCCATGCCGGTGGAATCGAATACCGCGCCATCCTCGGCGGCGGGCTCTTCGGCCGTGACCGCCTCGAGATATTCGGGAGTGCCTTGCGTCTTCAAGTGGCGCACCACCTTCTCGACTTCCTCGTCGGAAACAAACGGGCCATGCACACGGCTGATCCGCCCGCCGCCGGCCATATAAAGCATGTCGCCCTGTCCGAGCAGTTGCTCGGCGCCCATTTCGCCAAGGATGGTGCGGCTGTCGATTTTCGAGGTGACCTGGAAGGAAATGCGGGTCGGGAAATTCGCCTTGATCGTGCCCGTGATGACATCGACGGACGGACGTTGGGTTGCGAGGATCACATGCAAACCGGCGGCGCGCGCCATCTGCGCCAGCCGCTGCACCGCGCCTTCGATATCCTTGCCCGCGACCATCATCAGGTCGGCCATCTCGTCGACGATGATGACGATATAGGGCAAAGGCTCGAGATCGAGCTTTTCCTCTTCATAGATCGCCTTGCCGGTTTCTTTATCGAAGCCGGTATGAACCGTGCGCGTCAGCTCCTCGTCCTTGGATTTCGCTTCGGCCACACGCTGGTTGTATCCGTCGATATTGCGCACACCGAGTTTGGACATCTTCTTGTAGCGCTCTTCCATCTCGCGCACCGCCCATTTGAGCGCGACGACGGCCTTTTTGGGGTCGGTCACGACTGGCGTCAAGAGATGCGGAATGCCGTCATAGACCGAGAGTTCGAGCATTTTCGGATCGACCATGATCAGCCGGCACTGGTCGGGCCGCAGCCGATAAACAAGGCTGAGGATCATGGTGTTGATGGCGACCGATTTACCGGAGCCGGTGGTGCCCGCGATCAACAGATGCGGCATGCGCGCCAGATCGACGATGATCGATTCGCCGCCGATATTTTTACCCAGGCAAAGCGGCAATTTGGTCATCGCCTCGCTGCCCTCTCTGACGGAGAGCAGCTCGCGCAGATAGACCTTTTCGCGATGGGCATTGGGCAATTCGATGCCGATGGCGTTGCGGCCAGGAACCACGGCGACGCGCGCGGAGAGCGCGCTCATCGAGCGGGCGATGTCGTCGGCAAGTCCAATGACCCGCGACGATTTGATTCCCGGTGCCGGCTCGAGTTCATACAGCGTGACCACCGGGCCGGGATTGGCTTTCACGATTTCTCCGCGCACGCCGAAATCGCCAAGCACCCCTTCGAGCGTCCGCGAATTGGCATCAAGTTCGGATTTGCTCAGGGGTTGGCGATCGGAAGCTCTCGGTGCGGTCAGGAAGGCGACCGAAGGCAGATCGAAGCGCTCGGATCTGCGTGACGAGGCGCGCGCCGCTTTTCGACGTGAAGCGCGCGTTGCGGCTGTGTCTTCTTCCTCTTCGTCGTCGATCTGGGGCGCCAAAGCAGGCGTGGAGCGGCGGTCGAGGCTTGGTTCCTGGCGCTCGAAGGCGAGGGTTCGCTCTCTCGGGGCGCTTGCAACCAGCGATCGGTAGGCTGTGCTCAAGAGCCACGACAGCCTGGCCTTGGTGCTCATGAAAGCGTGCACCATCCAGCCCAACGGGATCGATCCGCCATCCTCGGCGAGGGGTTCGTCATCCTCCTCCTCGATCGAGGCCGCTTCTTCCCGTTGGTAGGAACCGAGGCCGCTCGCCACGAGGAATGTGCCGAGCGTGGCGGCGCCCAAAATTGTCCCAAGCGTCAGATAATAGAGCAAACTAGGCGGCCCGAACACCACGGCCGGCGTCCGCACCAGCGCATCGCCGACAACCCCGCCAAGTCCGGTCGGCAACGGCCACGCCCCGCCATGCGGCCAGCAACTGGCAAATCCGGCCGCCAAAATTGTGCACAAGATCCAGCAGCCAAATCGCAGCGCCTCGCGATCGAAATGGCGATGGGTCAGCATACGCCACCCCCATATCGCGATCGGCAGGATCAGCAAGATCGCGCCGAGACCGAGAATCTGCATCAGAAGATCGGCACCGATAGCGCCGGCATAACCGGCAATGTTGCGGATCGGGCGCGAGGTTGCGTGGCTGAGGCTTGGGTCTTGCACCGACCATGTCATCAGGGCCGCGGATGCGACACCGGCGAGCGCCAGCAAACCGAGCCCGGCGAGTTCGCGCAAACACCGCAGCAGCATTTCGCGGATCGCCGCCGGCAAATGGCTCACCAGAGGAATGACGCGTTCGATCGCCTGCATGTTCATCGGCCCCTTACGGTTAGGCGATGGTGCGATGGCATCGCGTTATCGCCTCGTCCTGAGCATGATTTCCCCGAAATGACCGGATGATGTTTTCGGGTCATGCTCAGCCCAGAATCTCGACCAGCCGATGCAGTGCCTCGGCGGTTGTTTTGCCGTCCGCGACCAGCGCCAGGCGAATATAGCCGGCGCCGGGATTGCTGCCGTCCGGCTGCTGTCGTGCGAGGTAACTGCCGGGAATCACCCGGACGCCGCCGTCTCTGTAGAGTTTGACGGTCGCGGCCTCGTCGCCGCCTTTGTCGGAGACGTCGAGCCAGACGCAAAAGCCTCCGGCGGGGCGCCGATAGCCATAGCGATTTCCCAGGATCTGATCGGCAAGGTCGAACTTGATCCGATAAAGCTTGCGGTTCTCCTCGACATGGGCTTCGTCATCGTAAGCGGCGACCGCGACATGTTGCAGCGGCACCGGGACTTGCGGTGCCGCGACATTGCGCAGCTCATGCAAGACACTGAGAAATTTCCGGTCGCCCGCGACGAAGCCGACGCGCATGCCGGGCAGGTTCGAACGTTTCGAGAGCGACTGAAACGCCACCACATTGGCATAATCGTCGCCGGCCTGTTCCAGCATGCTGCCGGGAGCTTGCTGGGTGTAAATTTCCGAATAGCATTCATCGGCAAAAATCATGAAGCCGTATCGGTCGGCGAGCTTCTTCAGACGGATAAAATAGTCCTTTGAAGCCACCGCCCCTTGCGGATTCGCAGGCGAAGCGATGTACATCGCGACCGTTCTTTCAAGCGTCGCTTCATCGAGCGTCGCAAGGTCGGGCAGAAATCCGTTGGCCGATGTGGTTGGCAAATAAACTGGCTCGCAACCCGCTGCGCGGGCGCCGGCCGCATAGGCGGGATAGAACGGATTGGGCATCAGGATAGCCGGCCGGCCGTGGCGCTCGCCGACAACGCGAACGGCGGCGAGCGCTGCGAAAAAAAGTCCTTCCCGGCTGCCGCTGAGCACCAAAAGTTCGGATTCGGGATCGACCGGGCGCGGCAGGTCGAACCGCCTTGAAAGCCAGGCCGCCGCGGCCTGTCGAAAGGGCTCGATGCCTTTGGCGATCGGGTAGCGTCCGAAATGCGAGACATGCTGTGCCAAAACCGGGCCGACGAAACCCGGGACGGGGTGCTGCGGTTCCCCTAAAGACAGCGTGATTAATGGCTTAGATGGCTGGTAGGGGGCCAGCAATTCGGTCACCCGCAAGAACGGCGAGCGCTCGCTTTCCTTACCTTCGCCGTCCTGCGGCGCGCGGGATGAAGCGGTCATGGCCATAATCTGTCGCGCCAACATTCGTTCAGGCCGCCGATCGCATGGGGGATCGGCGAGAATGGATCAAACCACCATAGATACGGCGAGGTTAAGACGCGATTAACCATCGGCCGGCATCGATATCCAGTTTCAAGACTCCGATAAAAAAGGGGCTCCAGCTTGCGCTGAAGCCCCTTAACGGTTGGAGCATCGCCGGGTATGTGCCCAAACCGTAGTTCCGGGCACCCTCTCCGAGAAGAGAATGCCCTCGGGAGAACTCACATATTGTAAGCGCGTTCGCCGTGATCGGTGATGTCGAGACCTTCGCGTTCCTGTTCGATCGAAGGACGCAGGCCGACGATGAGATCGACGATCTTGTAGAGGACGGCCGATCCGATGCCCGACCACAGCAGCGTCGCGCCGACAGCCTTGCCCTGCGCGATCATCTGGGTGACCAGATCATAGGTCCCGGCATTATTGCCCGTGATATTGGCATAGTCGGTGATGCCGACGCCGCCGAGCGCGGGGTTGACCAGAATGCCAGTGCCCAACGCGCCGACGATGCCGCCGATGCAGTGCACGCCGAACACGTCGAGCGCGTCGTCATAGCCGAGAGCGTTCTTCACGGTGCTGACGAAGAACAGGCAGACCGGCGAAACCACGAGTCCCAGCACCAGTGCGCCGACCGGACCGGCGAATCCGGAAGCCGGTGTGACCGCGACGAGACCGGCGACCGCGCCGGAGCAAATGCCGAGCAGCGACGGCTTGCCCTTGACGATCCACTCGCAGAGCAACCAGGAAAGTGCCGCGCCCGCGGTCGCAACCATGGTGTTGACGAAGGCCAAAGCGGTGGTGCCGTTGGCCTCCAAATTCGATCCGGCGTTGAAGCCGAACCAACCCACCCACAGCAGGGCGGCGCCGATCATGGTCATGGTCAGCGAATGCGGAGCCATCAGATCCTTGCCGTAGCCGGTGCGCTTACCAATGATCAAAGCCCCGACAAGGCCTGCGATGCCGGCATTGATGTGTACGACCGTGCCGCCCGCGAAATCGAGGGCGCCGGCGCCGGCGAGCCAGCCGACATTGCCGGTGACTTCATCGAGCTTGGCTTGGGCGGCGGTTTTCGCCGCGGCATTGGTGGCGGCGGCGAGTGCCTTGGCGGCGGCGGCGACGTCGTCGGGCGCGGCCACGTACCAGACCCAATGCGCGATCGGGTAATAGATAAAGGTCGACCACAGCAGGATGAACAACATCACGGCCGAGAATTTGATTCGCTCGGCGAAGGCGCCGACGATCAGGGCCGGGGTGATCATCGCAAACGTCATTTGGAACACGAAGTAAGCCAGTTCCGGAATCACCACGCCGTTGGAGAAAGTGGCCGCGGTCGAGTTGGCATCGACACCATGCAGGAATGCCTTGGTGAAGCCGCCGATCCACGGCGTCATGCCGCCGCCGTCACCGAAGGCGAGCGAGTAGCCATAGATGGTCCAGGTCACGCCAATCATGGAGACGATCGCAAACACTTGGGTCAGCACAGAGGCCATGTTCTTGGTGCGAACCAGACCGCCGTAAAACAGCGCGAGGCCGGGAATCGACATCATCAGAACGAGCGCGCTGGATGTCAGCATCCAGGCCACGTCGCCCTTGTTGGGAACGGGTGCAGCGGCGGCAGCGGCATCTTCGGCGAACGCCGCATCGGCAAAGCCAGCGACACAGAAGGCTGCGATCGCGAGGGCTGCCCATCCCGCGCGGGTGGGGCGCATAAACGTCATTTTCGATTACTCCTGAGTGATAAGGGTGAGCGCGGGTCAGAGCGCGGCGGCGTCTGATTCGCCGGTTCGAATACGAACCGCATGGTCGAGATTGATGACGAAGATCTTGCCGTCGCCGATCTGGCCGGTCTTCGCCGCCGAGGTGATCGCTTCGATGGTCTTGTCGACCTGATCGGTGGCGATTGCGACTTCGATCTTGATCTTGGGCAGGAAACTCACCGCATATTCGGCGCCACGGTAGATTTCCGTATGACCTTTCTGTCGGCCGTATCCCTTGACCTCAGTGACCGTTAGGCCGTGAACGCCGATGGCGGTCAGGGCGTCACGCACTTCTTCGAGCTTGAATGGCTTGATGATCGCCATAACGATTTTCATGGGTCCTAATCCCCGCTTGGACTCGGTTTTGGAAGACCGAGCGATCTCGACTGAAATTCACCACGCAGAGAGGGTTCACGACGCGGGCACAGCCGCCGTCCTGGAATCAAATGCCGTGCCAGATCGGCCGCATTCCCTAACAGATTATGAATGTAGGCGTTTTTGAGCTTCAGCAGGGGTGGTGGATCCCCCATGAGAAAGGCCCGCCTAAACACTAGGCAGGATTGCTTATAAGTTAGGCCAAACCAAATCCGAACAAAAACCGTGCCCACGATAAGAGCACGAAAATATCCCTATAATATATAATTTGGTATTATAGTACGGTTAAGGGTGGCCGCCACGTTTCGCCATGCAGCGAAAAATCCGGTCTTGGCAATTCCCGCGGCATCGAAATCAGGATGGGATCAACGAGGCGGCAAGCTTAAAGCGCGTCGCTGTCGGCCTCGCCGGTTCTTATCCGCAACGCGTGATCGATCGGCGTCACGAAAATTTTGCCGTCGCCGATCTGACCGGTACGGGCACTTGCGGTAATGGCATCAACAGCCCTGTCGGCGACGTCGGACGATACCGCGATCTCGATTCGAAGTTTCGGCAGGAAATTCACCACATATTCCGCGCCACGGTAGATTTCGGTGTGGCCCTTCTGCCGGCCGTAACCCTTGACCTCGGTGACGGTCATTCCGTGGACGCCGATGGTGGTTAGCGCCTGGCGGACTTCGTCCAGCTTGAAGGGTTTGATAATGGCGACAACGAGTTTCATGTTCAGGCCCTACATTTCCAATTCCAGCAGTCAGCGAACCGGTATCCACCCCCGGATCAGGTCCGGGGCAGGCTTTCGCTCGAAAACGCTTCATCCTATGGCATAAGTCACAATAAGCGGGCACTTAATCGAAAAACAACCGCGAAATTGTCACTCTCAACGCCGCAAAGGGAGGCTGCCCGACCGAAGGCTGGTTATTTCCGTTCGCGCAAGGAGCCTTCCTGGGCGACGGATGCCACCAGCATTCCGTCCTGGGTGAAGATCTGGCCTCGGGTCAGGCCTCGCCCGCCCTGGGCGCTCGGTGAATCCTGGGCGTAAAGCAGCCATTCATCGGCGCGAAATGGCCGGTGAAACCACATCGCATGATCAAGACTTGCCGGCATCATTCGCTTGTCGAACAGGGTGCGGCCATAGCGCGCCATCGCCGCGTCGAGCAGCGAGAAATCCGAGGCGTAAGCAAGCGCGCACATGTGAAGCGCCGGATCGTTGGGCAATTTCGCGGCGGTACGAATCCAGACATGGATACGCCCATCCTCGATCTTCTCGCCGAAATAGCGGCCAAGTTCGACCGGACGCAATTCGATCGGCCGGTCGGACTCGTAATAGCGGCGTATGAATTCCGGCATGTCGCGGAACATCGGTTGCTTGGCCATTTCTTCGGCGGTGAGCTTTTCCGGAGGCGGCACATCCGGCATCTTGTCCCGATGGTCGAAGGCGCTCGACTCCCCCACATGGAACGACACCATGATCGAGAAAATCGCGTGACCGTGTTGGATCGCGGTGACCCGCCGGGTCGAGTAGCTCCTGCCGTCGCGCAACCGCTCGACCTCATAGATGATCGGGATCTGCGGATCGCCCGGTAAAATAAAGTAGCAATGGAGAGAATGCGGCAGCCGGCCTTCGACCGTGCGGCAGGCCGCGACCATGGCTTGTCCGATCACCTGGCCGCCAAATACCCGCTGCCAGCTGGTCTTTGGGCTGTTGCCGCGAAACATATTCACTTCGATCGGTTCGAGATCGAGAATGGCGATCAGATCGATCAGACTTTTGGACATCAGGTGCTTGCTTTCACCATTTGAGGGTGAGGTACCGGGTCATACCCGGCAAAACAAATCAGGGAGCCAAATCTCGAATTCGGCGTTGCATTGACGCGCCAGAGAACGGCGGCTTGCCCCTTGTGCGGGGAACCTGTTTCGCCCAGCTATAATAAGGTAGCAAGGGGTGTTTCGAGGCTGGAGTAAGGTCCCAACATGACGGCACAACGAGGCATTGTCATCGGCGGCGGCGCGTTCGCAGGCCTGGCGCTGGCGCTGGCGCTGCGCCAAGCCGCTGGTGCCGATCTTCCCATTATCGTGGCCGATCCGGCGCTTGGCACAAGGCCCAGCCGGGATTCCCGCGCCACCGCGATCGTCGCCGCTTGCCGAAAGCTTTTTGAAGCGATTGGCGTTTGGGGCGAGATCGCAAACGGGGCGCAGCCGATCCTCGATATGGTCGTGACCGACTCCAAACTGGAGGACGCCACCCGCCCGGTATTCCTGACTTTTTCCGGCCACGTTGCGCCGGGTGAACCATTCGCCCATATGGTCGAAAACCGGCATTTGATCGATGCGCTGGTGGCGCATGCGAGCGCCGAAGGCATCGATCTGCGCAGCCAGGCCGTGGCCGATTTCGTGTCGCGGCCTGGTGGCATCGAGGTGACCCTTTCCGACGGCAGCCATATCGAGGCATGTCTGTTGGTCGCCGCCGATGGCGCGCGGTCGAAATTGCGTGAGCGCGCCGGAATCGTCACCCATGGCTGGGAATATGATCAATCCGGCATCGTGGTCACGGTCGGTCACGAGCGCGACCATCATGGCCGCGCCGAAGAACACTTTCTCCCCTCCGGCCCCTTTGCGATTTTGCCGCTGACCGGAAAACGTTCCTCGCTGGTTTGGACCGAGAGGCGCCTTGAGGCCGCGCGCCTCGTCGATCTCGGCGAAGCCGAATTTCATCGCGAGCTTGAGCGGCGCTTTGGTCTGCATCTCGGCGAGATCGAGGTGCTCGACAGGCCGCGCGCCTTCCCGCTCGGTTATTTTGTCGCCCGCTCCTTCATCGGCGAGCGCCTGGCGCTGGTCGGTGATGCCGCTCACGTGATTCACCCGATCGCGGGGCAGGGGCTCAATATGGGCCTGAAGGATGTCGCAGCGCTTGCCGAAGTGATCGTCGATGCCGCGCGGCTTGGCATCGACCCCGGTCAGGCGGATGTGCTCGAACGGTATCAACGCTGGCGGCGGTTCGACACCATGGCGATGGGCCTTGCCACCAACTCGCTCAACCTTCTGTTTTCAAATCAATCGACCTTGCTTCGCGCCGTGCGCGATATCGGATTGGGGCTGGTCGATCGCGCTCCGCCGCTGAAAGGCCTGTTCATTCGCCAGGCCGCTGGGCTGGCCGGCGAGGTGCCGCGGCTTCTGAAGGGTGAGGCGCTTTGATTGTTTGATTGAGCATGACCCCTCGGGACAAACGCGGGGCGTTTGCCCGGAGGTCAGCGCGTGTCGGTGGCGAGGATGAAGCTCGCGACCGCATCGATCAGGGTTGCGTCGAGCGCGCGCTCCGGTTGGTCGTAGGCGGCCAAGTTGTCGGCGTCATCGCCGACATCCACCAGAACGTGATTCATTTCCGGAAGCCAAAGGGTCTTTGCCACCGGTGCCGCGGTGGAAAGGGCGACGAAATCAAGCCGCGCCACCTGCAAGTCGCGGCCGCCTCCGACGATCAGCATCGGGCGGTCGATCGATTTCAAGGGATTGATGGGGTCCTCGACAAAGGCCGAAGCGAGACTCGGTTGCATGGAGGGCTCAACCGCGAAACCCCGCGGCGGCGGATCGACGGTCTGTCCCGCCATGATCGCGTCGATGGCCGTGAGGATCGGATGAAGCAAGTCGGGGGGAATTTGTTTTCGTTCGAGCTGAGCCTTCACCAGATCGCCTTGCCGCCTTGCTGCCGTCACCAGCAGCACCAGCCGATCGAGCGGGACTTTCTGCGCGGCGAGGATCGCGACCAGGCCGCCTTCGCTGTGTCCGACCACAATGATTTTGGCAAATTTTCCGCTGCCGCGTAAGTAATTCACCAGCGAAGCGGCGTCATCGACATAATCCTTGAAACGAAAATCCTCCGGCCGCCCGAATTCGGGCTTCCACCCGCCGGCGCCGCGCTTGTCGTAACGAAGGCTGGCGATTTTCCGCTCGGCCAATTGCCCGGCAAGTTTCTTCAAGGTCGCAGGTTTGGCTTGCGGACCATTGCCGTCGCGATCGGTCGATCCCGAGCCCGCGATCAAAAGCGCAACCGGCGGCCGATCGACACCGGCCGGCGTCGTCAAAACGGCGTCGAGATTGCCGATGCGAATTTGGGTTTCGTTCCCGGCCGCATTTGCGACCATGCCGCAAAGGCTGAGAATGGCGAGCGCCAGCCCCCTTCCCAAACTTCGCGGCAGTGGTGCCGCAATGGAGCACGAACTTCGATAAGGGGGCATCAGCCGATCTTTCGGGCTTCTTCCGGCAGCATGATCGGAATGCCGTCGCGGATCGGATAAGCGAGTTTCGCGGCGCGTGAAATCAGTTCTTGCCGTGCCGCATCATATTCGAGCGGCCCCTTGGTCATCGGGCAAACCAGGATTTCCAGCAACTTGGGATCGACGGTGCCTTCGGGACGTTCGGACAAAGCTGTCATGCTCCGGTCTCCGCCAATGATAGAATTGACATTCGCTCCCCCGCTAACCGCAGCCCTTAACGAATAGCAAATATCAGAAGCAACACACTAGCAAACCTATTGATTTGAGTACCGCTTTATCGATCTGAAGTCCCTGATCAAATTCGCCGCCCGCGGTGCAGGGACTTCAGATCGGCGGTACTAAAGCACGATGAGATTTAGTCGAATCGTCATCGCGCTTTAATTCTTTGTTTGAGCATGATCTTTTCGGAAAACCGCTTCACACTTTTCCGGATCATGCTCTAGCGTTAAAATTAGGGAGCGGAAAAGCCTTGTTTCGCGCCCCGGCTCCCGAAATGGCCCCTTTTCAGCGGGCGTTCACCGGCATTTTGCGGCGTTTTGCGGCCTCTTCAGGGTGCGCTTGCGGATGACGGTAAAGGAGATCCGAAAAGAACCAGTCGATTGTGAGGAAAACCACTAAGTAGATTCCAACACTTTTTCGCTAAAACCGTCGCGTTGCCGAATGGCAAGCAATCCGAACAGGCGAAGGACTGACATGTTTGCAAATCGACGCCAAAGCGAGCGACGTCTGTGCCGAAGCTTTGCCAAAATCCAATTCGGGACAGGCAGCTTACCGCGCGATTGCACCATCACCGATATTTCGGAAGGCGGCGTGAAGGTCATCGCCGAGCATGTCGATGTCCCTTCCGAGTTCACCATCATCCTGTCCGAAGGACGGCCCCGGCAATGCCGGCTGGCGTGGCGCATCGGTTACGAGTTCGGCGCGCAATTCACGGACTAAATTGTTCCGTCAACTAACGCGCGATTGAGATTTGGATTGAAGCGTCATCGCGCCTTAATTCGCGGGGGCAGGTTTTTTCCGAATCTTGCGCCAGCGGCGGGCGCAGCGATGACTGCTTAACGGGAATTTAGGGTTAATCGGTGAGCATGGCGCCCGTCGCCGCCCACAGGTTCCCCGATGCCCCCGCCATTGTGCAAATCCGTTGGTTCCAAAAGATTTGGCGTGTCGGCGGTTTTAGCGGCGTTTCTCGGTATCGGGCTTTGTAGCTGCCAGACCGACGGGTTGCCGGACATCACGGGCGCGCTCGGGGACAGAGCGGAGAAAGCGGCTCCCGGCCGAGGCCTCGAATTTTACCGCGATCGTTTTCGCGCCAATCCCGACGATGTTGAAGCGGCTTTGCAATACGGCAAGGCGCTTCGCGCCACCGGACAACGCTCGCAGGCGGTCGCCGTGTTAGAACAGGTCACGCTCGCTCATCCGAGCGACAAGGCATTGTTGGCCGGTTACGGCCGTGCGCTCGCGGATAACGGCAATTTTCAGCAGGCCTTCGATGTCCTGGGCCGCGCCCACTCGCCCGACGATCCCGATTGGCGCATTCTATCGACGCAGGGGGCGGCCCTTGATCAGCTCGGCCGAGGTGAAGAGGCAAGGCAATATTATGCGAGCGCGCTGCGCATCGTCCCCGACGAGCCGTCGGTTCTCTCTAACCTCGGGCTATCTTACCTTCTGTCAAAGGATCTCGCCATGGCGGAGGAAACCCTGCGCCACGCCAATGGCCGCCCCGATGCCGATCCGCGTGTGCGGCAAAACCTTGCTTTGGTAATCGGCTTGCAAGGACATATGGCGGAAGCCGAAGGTCTCGTGAAAGAGGGCTATCCCCCCGAGGAGGCCGCCGCCAATGTCGCTTATCTGAAGAAGATGTTGGCCAAGCAGGCCAATGCCAAACCGGATTCCGACACGACCGCCTCAATTGGCGCCGCGCGCGCCCGATAATCGGTTCTTAACCAGTGGCGCGCAGTTTCTTGATGAGGGGTGCCAGCAATGAATCTTTCGGCTTTTTGGTATCGCCGCGGCCGGTCATTTGCTGCGCAATCTGCACGAACGTCTTGCTGACGCGGTGATTGGCGGAGATTTCGGCGATCATCTGCCCATTATTGGCGGCCGTGCCGAACATTTTCGAGTCAAACGGGATGGAAGCGATCGACGGACCTTCGATCGCCTTGGCGAATTCACGCGGTGAAATTTCCGGCCGCCTCGGCATGCCGACTTGGTTGAGGCAATAAAGCGGAGGCCGGTCGTTGGGCCGCGCCGCCTTCAAGATGCTCAACATGTTCTTGGTATTTCGCAGATTCGCAAGATCCGGCTCCGCGACGATCAGAATATCGTCCGCGCCGACCAGCGCGCGCCGCGTCCATCCCGACCATTGGTGGGGGATGTCGAGGATGATGCATGGCGTCGTCAATCGCAAGGTGTCGAAAATCGCATCGAAAGCATCGGCGCCGAAATCGTAGACGCGATCGAGCGCGGCTGGCGCGGCCAGCAGGCTCAGACGGTCGTTGCATTTCGCCAAAAGACGTTCGATGAAGGAGCTGTCGGGCCGCTCGGCCGCGAACACCGCGTTTGCTATTCCCTGCAACGGGTCCTTGTTGTAGTCGAGACTGGCGGTGCCGAACGCCAAGTCGAGGTCGATGACGACCGAATCCATTGCGAGATCCTGTGCGATCGCCCAGGCCGCATTGTGAGCCACGGTGGAAGCGCCGACGCCGCCCTTGGCGCCGACGACGGCGATGATCCGCCCGACGGCAACGGCTTCCGACGCCGAAAACAAGCCGCAGATCGCGCGAACGACGTCAAGCGTTTCCACCGGCCCGACCACATAATCGCTGACGCCACGGCGCACCAATTCGCGGTAAGGAGCCACATCGTCTTCGCTTCCAATCACGACCACGCGCGTCCCGGCGTCGCACACGGTGGCGAGCTGATCGAGGCCAGCTAGAATATCGTAGCCCGGTTTTGTCTCCAGCACGATGACATTTGGGGTAGGCACGCTGTGATAGGTCTCGACAGCGGCTTCCATGCCGCCCATTTTGAGCGTGAGATGGGCTTTGGCGAGCCGGCGGTCGAGGCCGGCCGACTGCACAGCCTGCGCCGTCGGTTCGGTTTCGCAGAAAGCCTGCACCGATACCCGCGGTGCCGGCGCTATATATTCGTCGGCCGGCGGCAGCGCGCCCAGCTCTTCGGAATCGTCACGCGAGTAAATCATTTGCCTGTATCGCTGAGTTTGGCTTTCTCGCCTTCGGGATAGTCGGTCGCAGTCGTGGTGCCTTTGCGATATTTCTCGAAGCCTTCCGTGCGTCGCGCCGTATAGGCGGGCGTTTCGGGCCGTGGCTGCACGAGGTCCGATGGATTCTCCACCATCGCCGCCATGTTGCGCTGATAGGCGCAGCCGAAATTGTAATAAGATTTATTTTCGGAATAGCTGGGATTTTTGCTCGAAGGTCCAATATCCTCCGGCCACAGCCCGCACGGCCCGGCGACCGCCGCCATCCTCGGATAAGTCAGCCGAACGGTGGCAAGTGTTTGAGGATCGTCGGGGGTGTAATGGTGGATCTTGATTCCATTTTGAGGCACGCCGCCGGCCTCCAATACCGCCTTTGCTTCGTGGAACGCGCTTTCGGCCGCGCGCGCATTGGGCGTGTTGACCGGCACATCAACGATGATGGCGCCGGTGCCTTCGGTGACCCATGTCTGCGCCAGTCCCGCGACATCGGTGCGTTGCGTTGCCGATAGCCCGCCGCGCGCATGGCCGACAAACAGAACGATCGAGCGGTTGGCTTCCTGGATCGCGATCGGATGCCGCAAACGATAGTCTTCGGGAACGTGCGCCTGGGTTGCGATCCCGCCGGTGGTTTCGGTACAGGCCCCGAGAACGACCGAAAGGCCAAGCATCACACCCGCCAAACGGAGCATTCGATGGCGATCGACCGATGGTTTGTTTGTCATCGTGCTATCCTTGTCGCGATGGTTCAGTCGATGATGAAGCCGAAATTGGCCTGGTGATTTCCGGCCGGTTCGACCCGGGCCGAAACGCCGTAGATGCGATTGATTTGCGCAAACAAAGCCGATTGTGAGTCAGAGGCGGGCGCAAAACCGTCATCCGGCCGCGACAGTTCCTTCTGCGCGACCGCCCGAACGATATAGGGCGTCACGATGACCATCAGCTCGGTTTGGTTGTTGAGGAAGTCCTGGCTTCGGAAAAGCTGTCCAAAAAGAGGAATCTGATCAGCGCCCGGCAATCCATTGACGGCCTGCTTGGTCTGTTCCTGGATGAGGCCCGCCATCGCGATCGAACCGCCTGAGGGAATTTCGAGCGTCGTTTCGGCGCGGCGCGTCTTCACGGAAGGAATCGTCGTTCCGCCCGCCCCGCCCTGCAAGGCGTTTTCCTGCGAGACTTCCGACACCTCGGTCATCACGCGCAGGCTGATGCGGCCCTCGGTCAGCACGACCGGCGTGAAATTCAACGAGATACCGAATTTCTTGAAGCTGACCGTCTGCACGCATTGTCCGATGGCGCCCCCCGTCGTTGTTTGACAGGTGACGCCGGTCGGGATTGGAAACTCGCCGCCCGAGATAAACGTCGCCGATTCGCCGGAGATCGCGGTCAGATTGGGTTCGGCCAAGGTATGCACGACGCCCGCGCTTTCCATCGCACGCAGCGTGGCGGTGACCGACGGCAAACCCTTGGTAAGGCCGCTCGCGCTCAACGCGTTGCCGGGCACGAGCGGGGCGTTATTGGCGGTAAAGGGGTTGGCGTTGTTGAAATTCACCACCGCGGTGCCGTAGTTCATGCTGGCGCTGAGATCGATACCCAATTGCTTGACGAGACTGCGCTGCACTTCGGCGACGCTGACTTTCAGCATCACCTGGTCGCGGCCGCGTACCGAGATGGAATTGACGATCTTGTCGGGGCCGCCGGCCAGCCGCGCGGCCACATCGCCCGCCTGCTGTGCCTCGATCGGAGTGGATACCGACCCGGTCAGCATCACACTATCGCCGATGCCTTCAGCCTGAATACCAGCCGCGGGCAGCATTTGTTTCAACGCGGCACGAATGCCGTTGAGATCGCGTTTGATCGCAATGTCGTAGGCCGCGATCTGTTGGCCGGCGGCATCAAAGAACACGACGTTGGTTTGGCCGACGGCCGAACCGATAACATAGGCCCGCTGCGGCGAGCGGATGACGGCGTTCGCGATCTTCGGATCGGCCACCAGTACGTCCTTCACGTCGCGCGGCAAATCGATGATCATCGATTTGCCGATACCCAGCGATATAAAGCGAACCTTCGGCGCGACGTTTGATATGATCGCCGGTGCGATGTCGTCCTCGGCCGCCATCGCCGGAGCGACGGCGTAGTCGAACGCGAGCACACTTATCAACGGCAAAGCGCGGATCAGCGTGGTTCGCGTTGACGTCCATTTTCCCCTGCATCCCATTTTTTTCGTCCCCTCGTCACTTATGTCCTTTTGTTCATTTCACGGCGATGGATTGGCTTGTGGCGCCGTAGCGGACAATGTTGATCTTGTAGCGCCGAGACCATTCATCGGAGCTGATCTCAGCTTGATTGACGCCGGCCAGTTCCGCCACACGATGTCGTTGGACGCGAGCGTCTGGCCAAGACCGATGCCGGATTTGGCGACAAGAACGTCAATGGTCTGAAGCTGCGCGACAGGTTGGACGGCAGCAGGCGGCCTGATGCTCGTTCCGCTGGCGAAAGACGCCGCGACATCGCCGGCCCTGAGGGCGATGGTCAAAACGACAATACGGGCGACATTCATACGCATGATCTACTTTTACGCCAGGGTACTGAAAGGTCTCTGCGGGGAGCCTCCCCTCTAAGGATGACTAAGCGGTAAAGGTATAGGCGAGTTTGAAAGCCGAGGAGTTCGCGAAAGACGAGTGATCGATTTTTCCTCATGGTGAATGCGAGGTTATTGCTTCGAACATGTGGTTCGTTTGCGGTGTGCGATGGTTCGTATCTATGCTCGATCGCTGAATTTGACGGTCAAAAGCGATCGAGGAGCGCCTCATCTCGTTGGAGCAAGGCGCCGGCGACAAAGCCGATCGGGTGTGGTGGAAGGATTCACCATGCCCTGTAAAACTGCCGCCGCCGATCACATTTATCGGCGTCGAAATGCGATCGAGGGCGTATCACTTGGATCCTCAACCGCGCATGGACTTTGTTGCGGAAGGGAAAGGCCTGGCGCCCGCAAAGGCGGCGACCGATTTAAAATCTCTCTAAGTTAACGAGATTTGAGGCCGCCGCGCTTGACCTCAGTGCTAGTACCGCCGATCTGACGTCCTTAATCCCCGCAAGGGGTGAGTTTCTCATACGGTTGAAAAATACACGTCATGGCCGTCACTCATAAGAACGACAATAAAAACGACCCGGCGCCGCAAATGCGCTTGGGGTCGGCCAGACGCGGCTATTGCGGGGTGATCCATCACCTTGCGACGGATGAGGCCAATTCGGCGCTGTCGGCGCTCGAACTTGAAAGCCGGCTGATCGAACTCGGGTTTGTCGAGGGTGCCAAGGTCGAGGTGCTTCACGAAGGCCTTGTCGGACGCGACCCGATTGCGGTGCGGATCGAGAACGTGACGGTTGCGGTGCGCCGGCGCGAGGCGATGGCCGTCATTGTCGTCTGACGAAACGGTACAGCGCCATGGAAGCCCCGTTAATGCATCTGGCCCTGGTGGGGACGCCCAATAGCGGCAAGACCTCGCTGTTCAATGCGCTGACCGGCAGCCGCCAAAAGGTTGCGAACTATCCCGGCGTCACCGTCGAACGCAAAGAAGGTTTTTTCGTCACCCCTCTCGGACGGCAGGCTTCGGTGGTCGATTTGCCGGGCACCTATTCTCTGCGCGGCCGCAGTCCCGACGAAGAAATCACCCGCGATTTCGTGCTGGGGCGCGCCACCGGCGAGGCGCTTCCCGACCTCGTGCTCTGTGTGGCGGATTCTACCAATCTGCGATTGACGATACGGCTGCTGCTGGAGCTCAAACGGACCGGCCGCCCGTTGATGCTGGTGCTCAACATGTTCGACATCGCAAACCGGCGCGGCGTGAGCGTCGATGCCTTGCGCATGTCCGAAATGCTGGGCGTTCCCGTCGTCACGTCGATCGCTGTACGCAAAGGCGGAATCGCCGATTTGTTGCGTAAGACCGACGAGATCGCGTTGCAAGCGCCGGCTCCTGCGCAACAAAATCTTTGGCAGCCATTGTCGGTCGCCGAGCTTCGCGCCACCCAGCGCGAGGCCGATCGTATTATCGCGGCTACCGTCAGCCTTCCGGCCAGACCCGACACCTGGACGGCGCGGATCGACGCCGTGGTGTTGCATCCATTGGCAGGCCTTGCGATTCTCGCTCTCGTCCTGTTCGTCATGTTCCAGGCGGTGTTTGCGTGGGCGCAGCCGTTGATGGAGTTGCTGTCGGCCGCCTTTTCGGCGCTCGGTCAATTGGTGAACGACACCTTGCCCGCGGGACTCTTGCAGAGCTTCCTTCAAAACGGCGTCATTTCCGGCGTCGGCAGTGTCATCGTCTTCCTGCCCCAGATCATCATCATCTTCCTGTTCATTCTTCTCTTGGAAGATTTCGGCTACATGGCGCGCGCCGCGTTCCTGATGGACCGGATTATGGGCGGCGCGGGCCTGCACGGCCGGGCCTTCATTCCCCTGCTCTCAAGTTTTGCCTGCGCCATTCCCGGCATCATGGCGACGCGTGTGATCGACAACCGTCGCGATCGGTTGACGACGATCCTGATCGCGCCGCTGATGACCTGCTCGGCGCGAATCCCGGTCTATACTTTGATCATTTCGGCCTTCATTCCCGCCGAGCAGGTGTGGGGATGGATCAATCTGCGCGGCCTCGTGATGTTCGGTCTTTACGCGGCCGGCATCACCAGCGCCCTCGGCGTCTCTTTCCTGATCAAATTCTTTATGTTGCGCGACTACGCGCCGGCGCCCTTTATGTTGGAACTGCCGGATTACAAAATGCCGCGTGTCCGCAGCATCGTCATCGGCGTCTATACGCGGGCAAAGATGTTTTTGCAGCGGGCCGGCACCACGATCTTCTCGATGATGGTGCTGATCTGGTTCTTGGCATCGTTTCCGACCCCGCCAATGGGCGCGGAAGGCCCCGCCATCAATTATAGTCTGGCCGCGATCATCGGTCAGACCTTGGCGCCGCTATTTGCGCCGCTTGGCTTCAACTGGCAAATCGTGGTGGCCCTGATTCCGGGCATGGCGGCGCGCGAAGTCGCGGTTGCCGCGCTCGGCACCGTCTATGCGATCGAGGGCGGCAAGGAAGCCGCCGATCAGATCGGCCAAGTATTGGCCACGAAATGGAGCTTGGCGACGGCGCTGGCGCTGCTCGCTTGGTATATCTTCGCGCCGCAATGCGCTTCCACGCTCGCCGTCATCCGGCGTGAAACCGGAAGCACGAAATGGATGGCGCTGACCTTCGCCTACATGTTTGTTCTGGCTTATGCCGCGAGTTTCGCGACCTATAATATTGCCGTCATATTTGGTGTGGGATAGCCGCCGCCCCTTCTTTGCGGCCCGGCTCGATTGGCGCGGCCCACTTTAGTTTTGTTCTAATTCTAATGTGGAGAAATTCCAGTTCCGCCGTGCCGATTCCGAATCCCCTAACTCGGCGGCAGTGACTATGAGATGCTCCGGAGAACGCGGAATGTTTGACCGCCGCGGATCGGGGGCCTCATGTCATTTTCTCTCTCTCTTCGCGAGACCGGCATCAAGCGGACGTTGCTCATGGCGAGCGTCCTGTCCGCGGTCGCGTGCGGCAATGCCTGGTCCGCGGACGGTGACGTCAACGAAGCCCTGCTGAAGAAAATGGAGGCCATGGAGCAGCGCATCCAATCGCTCGAAGCTGAACTCAAGCAGAAGCAGATGGGCGGCGCCAAAATGTCAGCCGCTTCAGCCGAAAAGCCATCGCCAGCCGAAAAAAAGCAGATAGCTGCATCCGATGGAATGCGAAAAAAAATCCCGGCACCGGATTCCGGCGGGGATGCCAAAGTCGCGGCAAGCACAGAGCCGGCGCAGGAGCCTCGAAATAAACCGGCGCCCAAATCAAAAAACCTCGACCTCGCAACGCCGCCGTCCAACCTTCCGCTTCTTGGCTTGGCGCCCTCGCCCGTGGCCGGACTGAGCCTCGGGGCCTATGGCGAGGTCAAATTTGGCTCGATGCAAAATCCTGCCGCCAATGGCCAGTGGCAAAGCGGGTTCGACACCGCGCGCATGGTGCTGTTGCCGACCTATGCGATCACCGACAATATCATTTTTAACGCCGAGATCGAATTCGAGCATGCCGGCTCAGGTTTCGACAATGACGATAAATTGCATGGCACCGCCGAGATCGAGCAGCTCTGGATCGATTTCAAGATCGTGGATCCGTTCAACTGGCGCGCGCCCGGCGTCGATCTGGTGCCGATCGGATACATCAATCAGCATCACGAGCCGACGCAGTTTTACAGCGTCAACCGGCCCGAGCTCTACAACAGCATCATTCCCTCGACCTGGAAAGTGCCGGGCACCAGCGTCTACGGCACGATCACCGAGGAATTGAAGTATCAGGTGATGCTCAGCGCCACCAATGAGGATTTTGGCGATTCCTTCAGCAATCGGACCGCGGCCAAGACCGTCCCGCTGCCTGGCACGCCCTATTTCCCCGGCATTGACGGGCTCAACGCGCTGGCCTTCTCAAATCCGCCACTGGGTGACTTCCAGCAGCTTTCCAATACCCTGGCGGTATCCGGCCGGCTCGACTTCACGCCGACATTCCTCCCCGGTTTTGGTGGCAGTGTCAGCGCCTATTACTCGCCCAATACGACGCCGCGTGGCGCCCATGGCGATCTCGGCAACGTCCTCGGCAGTTCGAGCCTTTCGATGTTCGACGCCGAATTTCGCTACCGCGTGCCCGATACCGGCCTCGAACTGCGCGGCGAATATGTCTATGTCGGCTTCGGTAATCCGGCGAATTTGCGCGCCAATAATGACAGCGATCCCGCCGACAATGTCGGCAAATCGATGTATGGCTATTCGGGTGAGGTCGCCTACCACTTCCCGCTCGGCAGCATCTTGAAAAGCGATTGGGAGGCGGTCCCGTTCTATAATTACACTTATGAAAATCTGCAGACCGGCGGATTTGCCGGCACCGATCTCAATCTGCCGACCGGGTCGGGCCAGCGCCAATTCCACACCGCGGGTGTTGCGATCTTCCCATCGCCCAAAGTGGTGCTCAAGGCGACTTATCAAAGGGTGATCGACAAGAGCCTTACTGGTGCCTTGTCAGATTCGTTTTTGGGTGGTGTGGGATTCTTTTTTTAAAGCAGACGCGGCATTTTCGACAGACAGGATGGAAGATCGATCGATGACGAAATGGATTCGATATACGTTACCGGCGGCCACGATCGCCGCGATGGCATCGCCCACCTATGCGATGCAGTATCTGTCGATCGAAGAAGCGCAGAAACAGGCTTTCCCGTCCGCCACGCGCTTCGACGAGGTTCAGGCTGGGCGGGTCTGGAGGGCTGAGGCAGGCGGGCATGTCATCGGATTTTTCATCTTCGACCGGGTCGTGGGCAAGCACCTCTTTATCGACTATGCCGTGGCGTTGACGCCGGCGGGCGCGGTGCATAGCGTCGAAATCCTGCAATATCGGGAGTCCTATGGTGGCGAAGTCAGAGGCCCAAGCTGGCTTGCGCAATTTGTTGGAAAGACCAGCGCCAGTCCGCTCAAGATCAACAGCGATATCAGAAATATCGCGGGCGCGACGTTGTCGTCGCTCCATGTCACCGAAGGCGTGAAAAGAGTATTGGCGACCTATGGCAACCGCCTCAAATAAAACGAGACGCGCTCGACCTCTGCTTGGGACCTTCGTGGAGATCGAAGCCAAAGGCGGGGTCGCATCCGAAGTCCATCGCGCGATCGATGCCGCATTCGAGGCGGTTGCAATCGTTCACCGGCTGATGAGCTTTCACGATTTCGACAGCGACGTGAGCCGCCTCAATCGCGAGGCCTTCGATCGGCCCATCAAGGTTCACGACTGGACTTTCCGCGTCCTGGAGACGGCCATCGCGCTTCATCGCCGCTCGAACGGCATTTTTAATGTCGCGGTCGCGCCGCTCCTTCAAAGCCGGGGATTATTGCCTTCGTCCAACGGCGAGGTCCCGGCCGACAGCGTCGCGCGGGATGCCGTCGAGCTTCTCGATGGACAGATGGTCCGTTTTCAGCATCGCCATGTGAGGATCGATCTCGGTGGCATCGCCAAAGGCTTCGCGGTCGATCAGGCGCTCGGCGCGCTTCGCAAGTCAGGCGAAGTGAATGGCGGTCTGGTCAATGCTGGCGGCGATCTCGCCGCCTTTGGCACAGAGCCGCAGTCGGTCCATATCCGGCATCCGCGCGATCCCGGCCGCGCGGCCTGCCGCATCGAGATTACCGACGAGGCGCTAGCATCGACGGCGCGTCGATTCGATCCCTACCACTCATCCGACACGACCAGTTCCGCGATTGTCGGCCCCGCCGGCGGGCCGCCGGTCGATGGAATCGATGGCGTGACGGTGCGCGCGCCCACTTGCATGATCGCCGATGCGCTGACCAAAGCCGTGATGATTTCCGGCACGAATGCCGCCGGTTTGCTTGAGCTCTATCATGCAAATGCGCTACTGCTCTCGGCGAACGGCGACGTTCAAATCTCTCCCGAATGGCAACACGCAGTGCACCTTGCGGCTTAGCTCCTCATTTCGATATGCGATCTATGCGGCTTTCGCGGTGCTGCTGGCGACCGGCGCCGGCTGGCTCGTCGCGGATTGGCAAAAGGATCTCTCAAGCGATGAGATCTGGCAGCAAAGCATGGTCTATCTCCTGATGGCGCATGGCGGCACCGCGATGGCGGCGCTGCTGTTGCTCGGCGCGTTGATTCCGGTGCATCTGAAACGGGCTTGGCGGCGGCGAAAAAATCGCATTTCCGGGTCGTTCATGGTTTCGTTCAACGCGGTGCTGATCCTGACCGCTTTCGGGCTCTATTATCTTGGGTCGGAAACGCTGCGGCCCTGGATGAGCTGGATCCATATTGCGGTCGGATTTTTGCTGGCCTTATTGTTTCCCTTGCATATTTATTGGGGCCGGCGCCGCCCGATTTAGTCGCGATGGCGGTTCGAGCGCGCATGGGACGCGGCTATTGCAACCCGGTGTCGTTGCTGGTGCGTTTTTTGGCGAGGTCCATTTCGGTCACGGCGATCAGAATCTCGGCGCGGGTTTTCAGATCGGGCGCTTCCAGCAGCGCCTGTTTTTCCGGCGGCCCGTAAGGCGACATCATCGCAAGCGCATTGACGAGGGCTTCATTGGGCGCGCTTTCGATTCCCTCCCAATCGACCTTGAGGTTGTTGGCTTTGAGGAACTCCGTCAGTGCCGCGAGCAGGGCCTCGCGATTGACGGCCTCCTCGCCCTTTCGCGCGGTGAAATCGTCAAGATAGGGGAAATAGTCCACCTTGCACTGCCGATAGGGCGTCAGCACGGTTTCTTCCGCAACCACCTTAAAGCGGGCGATGCCGGTGAGTTCGAGGATATAACGGCCGTCGCCGGATTCGGCGAACTGGGTGATGCGGCCGGCGCAACCGACGCGAAACAGCTTCGGATGGGTTTCGTCCTGCGAATGGGAAACGTCGGGTTGGATCATCCCGATCAGGCGATGGCCGTCACGGAAGGCATCATCGACCATGGCCAGGTAGCGTGGTTCGAAAATGTTGAGCGGCATTTGCCCGCGTGGCAGCAACAGCGCGCCGGACAAGGGGAACACCGGAATGATCTCGGGCAGGTCCGAAGGTCCGTGATATACGCCATTGATCGGCATTTGCGGGTCCCCACCACTTCGCGCATATCGCGCTATGGTTCAGCCCACCGCCCGCATCACCCCATCGCGCGGTAAGGCTCGTTCAACGTTCGCGCAAAAGCAAAGCTACGCGAACAAAATTGTCGACAGCCGTTTCCTTCCCTCAACGGTGGCTTCATCCGCCGGGCCCCAGGCATCGAAGAATTGTACCAGTTGTTTTCGCGCGCCATCCTCGTTCCACTTGCGGTCGCGTTTGACGATCTCAAGCAATTGATGGGTCGCCTCGCTTCGCTTGCCGGCGGCGTTAAGCGCGGTCGCCAGATCGAATCTGGCCTGATGGTCGAGCGGGTTTGCGGCGACTTTCTGTTCGAGTTCGGCCACCGGGCCGAGAGAGCTCGCCTGCTCGGCGAGATCGATCGCGGCCTGCACGGCCTTGACGGCGGCGTCGCCGCGCTTGGATTCCACCACCATCGCCAAGGTCTGCTTGGCCTGATCGATCGCGCCGGTCGTGACGTAGCATTTCGCCAACCCCGCCAACGCGGCGATATTGGCGGCGTCGGCGGCGAGGACTTCGGCATAGATCGAAGCGGCGGTGGCGGGGTCGCCTTCGGCGAGAAAGGTTTCGGCCTCTTTGAGGACTTCCGCGATGTTGGGCGCGCCAGGCATGCCCGCGGTCAGCTTGTCGACAAAGGCCGTAACCTGGCTTTCCGGCAACGCGCCCATGAATCCATCGGCCGGCTGGCCGTTCGCAAAGGCGATCACGGCCGGAATCGATTGAATGCCCATCTGGCCGGGGATGGCCGGATGATCGTCGATATTCATCTTGACCAGTTTGACCTTGCCCTTGGCGGCGCGGACGACCTTTTCAAGGATCGGCGTAAGCTGGCGGCAGGGGCCGCACCAAGGCGCCCAAAAATCGATCAGCACCGGCTGCCGCTTCGACTCCTCGATAACGTCCTTTACGAAACTTTGGGTGGTGGTCTCCTTGATCAGATCGGGCGCGGCTTGCGGTGCCGCCGCGCCACCCTGCTCTACTATCGTCACGGGAATCCTCGCCTGATGTCTTGACCTGATGCCTTGCGGACTCGGCTTTCTTTAGCACGGCCCGACGCCGCGTTTCAGAAGTTCTCCCACCCAAATGGCGGCTTGTCAGGAAATTTCAATCGGTTTTCGGCTAATTCGGCCCGATTGGTGGATGGGACGGACAATTGGCGGGTCTATTCGGTGAGATTTCATGCCAATTTCGCCAAATGGGGCAAATATCCAGCTTTCGGGCCGTTCGATAGAAGTGTGCTGGCTGTTGCATTCGACAGCCGCATTTGGCATAGCTCTGCCGGTCGCCGGTGACGATCCGGCGACAATCTCAAAGGATGCGGGTGTAGCTCAGGGGTAGAGCACGACCTTGCCAAGGTCGGGGTCGAGGGTTCGAATCCCTTCGCCCGCTCCAAGATTTCGATTGTCCGACCCGGACACATGGAACAGCCGCAATCTGACGCATCTCCGATGCTTTGGGTGCCTGCTG
>Ga0070735_10000719_pt1 | contig 34265 bp, 31 predicted proteins | sample Coa_R1_FD_66443 | JGI IMG/M metagenome (GOLD analysis project Ga0070735, IMG submission 66443) | Surface soil microbial communities from Centralia Pennsylvania, which are recovering from an underground coalmine fire - Coalmine... | ecosystem: Environmental > Terrestrial > Soil > Unclassified ...
GCACCGAATCCTGACCTTGCGTTTCTCCGCAAACCTGTCCAAAATCTGAATCGCATGGCACCAGGGGCCATCGAATCAGGGAGTCGCTCAGGCGGCTCAGGGGCGGGGCATGAAAATCGGGATTACCTGTTACCCCACATACGGCGGTAGCGGAGTGGTCGCAACGGAACTCGGTCTGGAACTGGCGCACCGGGGCCATGAAATTCATTTCATCTCCTATGCCCAGCCGATTCGCTTGACCGAGTTGAACCCCAACATCCACTATCACGAAGTCGATGTCTCCCGCTATCCATTGTTCGACTATCCTCCTTATGATCTGGCGCTCGCGACTCGGATGGCGGAAGTATCGGAGCTTTACGCGCTGGACCTGTTGCATGTTCACTATGCCATTCCCCACTCGGTGAGCGCGCTTCTGGCACGGCAAATGCTGGCTGCCAAACCGAAAGGGCAGAGATTGCCTTTTGTTACCACTCTGCACGGAACGGACATCACTCTTGTCGGATTGGACCGCTCCTATTTGCCTATCACGCGGTTCTCGATCGAACAAAGTGACGGGGTAACGGCTATTTCAAAGTATCTGCGTGAACGCACGTTGCGAGAATTCGACGTACGCAATCATATTGAGGTCATTTACAACTTTGTGAATTGCGACGTTTATAAGCGATGCGCGGATTCGAGCAAGATCCGGTCTGAATATGCAAAAGACGAGGAGCGAATTCTGGTTCATTTATCGAACTTCCGTCCGGTGAAGCGCGTGACCGATACGATCGAGATCTTTGATCGTGTCAGGAAGAAGATGCCGGCAAAGCTGCTAATGATCGGCGACGGCCCGGACCGTTCGCGTGCTGAGTGGCTGGCGGTACAAAGGGGAATCCACAACGACGTCTTGTTTCTCGGAAAACAAGACCAGATCTGCGAGAAACTCGCCGTTGCCGATATTATGCTCATGCCCAGTGAACTGGAGTCTTTTGGACTGGCTGCCTTGGAAGCCATGGCTTGCGAAGTGGTGCCAATTGCGACGCGGGTTGGCGGTGTTCCGGAAGTGATTGAGCACGGAACAAGCGGTTACCTGGCTGATGTCGGCGATGTGGATACGATGGCGCGTTACGCAATTGATTTGTTAAGCGACGAATCCGAGCTACGTCGCATGGGAAAAGCTAGCCGAGCGGGCGCACAGTCGCGTTTTTGCACTTCGAAGATAATTCCGCAGTATGAGGCGTTCTATCGTCGCATACTGGAGCGCTCAGCGTAGAGCGCGACGGGTATCGATCCTTCGGTTTCAAGAACCGGCAGACTTAGGCGAATTAGAGTTCCCTTCCCTTCTCGACTATCTATCGTCATCCGCGCGGTCTCTCCATAAAGTACCTTTAGTCGTTCAGCGACGTTTGCCAGGCCGATGCCGGTGCCGCCAAGACCTGTTGGCCGTTCCAAGAGGTGCGCAGCGCCCATTCCTACACCATCGTCTTCGACCTCGATGGTCAACTTGGAATTGTTGAGCTTGCTGCGGAGAAAAATACTGCCTACCTCAATCTTGCTGGCCAGGCCATGCTTAATCGAGTTCTCTACCAATGGCTGCAACAGCATACTCGGCACCATGACCTCGAGGGATGCCGCGTCCAATTCTTTTACAACCCGAAGTCGATCATGTCCAAAGCGCACGACTTCGATGTCGAGATAGTTGTCGATGAACTCCAGTTCCTCCCGGAGGGGCACAAACGAGTCCCCGCTGTTCAGCAGACGCCGGAGAATCGTCGCCAGCTTGATGATCAATTCACGGGCAGTGTCAGGATCAAACCGGACGAGAGAGGAAACCGAATTCAGAGTGTTGAACAGGAAATGCGGGTTGATCTGGTTCTGCAAGGCTTCCATTCGGGCCTGCAACAACAAGCGTTCTTGTTCCTCAAATTTGATTTGGATACGGACGCTGTTCCAGATTTTCAATTCTGTTCCGATTACCATGATCGATGTGGCATAGATCAGCGCTTCGACCCAAATTTTGGGGCTTTCCAGAGTGAAGGTCGCTCGGGGCATCACACGGTAGAGTTCGGTATGCACAAATCGCAGCCCGATGATAGTAACGAAGAACATGACTTGCCAATCGAAGCGACGGGGAGCAGGCAGGTTACGACGAATCCAGCGATAGATACTGAGATCGATGAAGGGCGAGAAGGACCAGATTTCTTCGTAGTCACCGGCCAGAATTCGAAGCTGCCCTGCGATGAATCCGCATAGGACATTGAAGGGTAGTGTAGCCCACTCGCCGTGCAGAAGCGCCGGCAATGCGATGAACGCGCCACCCACAATTCCGGTAAAGCGACCGCCAATGAGCCCCAGAAGAATCGTTGTCTCGAATGAGAGGTCGCCCGCGAGGAAACTGGTGACGGTGTAGCGAATCCAGACGCCAAGAAAAATCGGGAATCCAATCCACAGTATCAGGTAGATTCGCTGCGCGAGCGACCGCTCTTCTCGGAAGAGAAGAGATTTGAATTCAACCGAGCGCACCAGAGAACTGGCAACAGCAGCAGCCACTCCGAGCTTGATCAACAGGTCGACGAGGATGACACGCTGTTCCATCAGGGCCGCTGAGGAGAATGTAGCACGAACGCAGCCCCACGTCTTTCAAGCGGTTACAGTTTGCGCGAGCAAGATTCTAGGCTTTCTTCTCCAGCCACTCGTCGTTTTTCAAATGACTCTGCGTGTAACTCTCGACTTGATCTTCGTACACCAGTTCGATATGCGCTTCGCAACTGGGATCGCCGTCGACCATTTGGGTTGCGGGACGGCCACAAATGACACACACCGATTTGCTCGGGCTTTCCACTTCTGTAGGCGTCACTGCCATTCTCCTCTTTGCCTTCATAACCTACCCTTTTACCTCGGATGCGATCGTTCGGCGGCCGGCCGAGTGCACGATTCGCAGCAGCTATCGACACCAGGAGTTTAGGCCATTACGTGAACTGCTTCGGGTTCCAGAGCCGCCGTCAGCTTGATGGGAACATTGAGAGCATGGGAGATCGGACATTTCGTCTTTGCGCTTTTGCAGGCCTTCTGAAATTTCTCCGCATCCCGCTCAGGCAAGGTCGCGGTTGCGTGTAATTCGATGCTGATAATCTGCCAGCGTCCCTTGTGCTCTTCGAGAGTCAATTCTGATTCGGTCTTGACCACCTCATTGCGGATGCCGAGCTTGGCCATTTCCTGTGCGACGATGAGCGCCATACAGGATGCCACCGATGCCGCCAGCATCTCCGAAGGACTCGTACATGGTTCGTTGCCAGTACTCGAGCCAAATGAATATAGAGCTTTCGACATAATGCCGCTCGTGGTCGAAACTGACCCCTCGCCGGCTGCAGGACTGCCCTTCCAGATCGCCACCGCGCTGCGAATCATAGCCACCTCCTGGTGTCTCGCTTTACTTATAGCCTCCGGGGTGACCTCCAAGCAGTGATTCAGCGCACATGTCGAAGGTGATCCCGACCGTTCGGTCGGTGGCCTAGATCACTGGGAAAGGCTAGCGGCTAGAGCGCGAAGCGTGGATTCTAAGTCTTGGCTTTGAGTTGGGCCGCCTTGGGCCATGTGTTTGGAGCCACCACCGCGCCCACCCAGCTTAGACAAAGACTCTTTCATCAGTGCGCTCATGTCGAAGGGTTGGCCTTGAGATTGAGCGAACACCAGGGCCGGAGAGTCTGAGGTCGCTGCGAGCAGGGCAAGGGCGTTGGAGCTAAGGCGGGTAATTTTTTGAGCAAGCAGTTTGATGAAGGTCAGATCCCGGTCGGGGAATTTAGCAACTATGACTTTACGACCGTTTGTTTCAGGAGTTTCAGCAAGCAACCGCTGGGCGTGTAAGTCAGCTAATTCAGCCAGAACATGCTCGCCTGATTTTCGCGAGGCGCGGGCTTCATCTTGAGATTTGCGTACTTGCTGTGGAACATCCCAGAGATGACTGGAAAACAGCGCCGCCGATTCAGCCAAGGTCATATAGTCGCGTCGAGCCGTCGCAACCGCTCGTTTGCCGCAGACAAACTCCGCCCGAAATCCTTGTCGCACCTTCTCGGCTTTGCGCAGCAGGATGGAGCCGATCTGCCCAGTCGACGAGACGTGAGTACCGCCGCAAGCGGTCAAATCGAAATCTTGAATGTCGATCAGGCGCAACTTGTCACGTTCGACGGGAGGGATCTTGCGGAGACCTAGTCCCTGAGCCTCCTGCTGGGTCACGAACCGAACGACGACTGGACGATTTTGTGCGATGACGTCGTTAGCGAGTGATTCGGCCTTTTCGATCTGGTCGCCGGTGAGAGCCTTTGTGTCCAGATCAATTGAACAGGATTCGTCGCCCATGTGGAATGAGACTGTCGGCATACTGAAAAGGTGGATGAAAGCAGCTGATAAAACGTGCTGGCCGGAATGTTGTTGCATGTGGTCGCGGCGGCGATTGGAGTCGACAAGTCCATGAATTTTGCTTCCGGATTCGAGTTTCGGGGGGAGTTCGACGAAATGAAGAATTGTGCCGTCGTCTTTCTCGGTGACTTCCGTGATGGGAATCTTGTTTTCCCCGAAGATGATCCAGCCAGTATCGAAGACCTGTCCCCCGCTCGTTGGGTAAAACGCGGTGCGATCAAGGACGATGGCCGGACGGGAGCCTAGCATCTCGATGGTCCGCACCTCCGCGTCAAACTCGTACAGGAAAGAGTCGTGGTAATAGAGATGATCGGTCACCGCTTAATTTTAGCGTGCGAGAAGATAGGTCTGTGGGAAGAAAAAGCGGATTCCTCAACGCTGAAGCGCACTCGGAATGACAAACATAACAAGGCTAATACGGTCCGATGATTCCAGCGATCTGCCGAGAAGCGGGTCTCGCTGGCTCAGGCGTCTTTTTGTATCCGTCGATGACATCGAGATACTTGAGTCCCGATCCGGTGTTGAACAGCACGACCGTATCATCGGCGTCGAAGAATCCCGTCTCGCGAAGTTTACGGTAGGCAGCCAGGGATGCTGCGCCCTCAGGTGCGGCGAAAACTGCCTCGACTCGAGCCCAGTGCTTCAAAGCATCAATGATTTCATCATCGGTCACGGACAAGGCCACTCCACCGCTCTTCTTCAGGATATCGAGGATGAGGTAGTCGCCGTAGGCTTTCGGCACGCGAAGGCCTGCTGCTACAGTCGAAGCGTCTGGCCAGAACTGCGCGTGGTTGCGGCCTTCGTCCCAGGCTTTCGCAATGGGAGCGCAGCCAGACGCTTGTACAACGACCATTTGTGGGCGCTCTGGTCCGATCCAGCCGAGTTCTTGCATTTCGTCGAAGGCCTTCCACATGCCGATCAAACCGACTCCACCCCCGGTGGGATAGATGATGCCTTGCGGCATGCGCCAACCCAACTGTTCGGCCACCTCGTAGCCCATGGTCTTCTTGCCTTCGACACGAAAAGGCTCTTTCAGAGTGGAAACATCGAACCATCCTTCTTTGTCTTTATTGTCGACGACCAGCCGCGCGCAATCGCTGATGAGGCCGTCAACCAGGGTGACATGCGCACCATAACTCTCGCATTCCACGCGATTGGCAAGAGGCACGTCCTTGGGCATGAAGATGTGAGCATCGACTCCGGCAGCTGCCGAGTAAGCAGCCAACGCACTTGCGGCGTTTCCAGCCGATGGGGCGGCGAGTTTCTTGAGGCCATAAGACTTGGCCATCGTGACCGCGGCCGACATACCTCGCGCCTTGAAAGATCCCGTCGGATTGAGGCCTTCATCCTTTATATAGACGCTGGGATTTTCGCGGCCCGGCAGCATGGGAGTGAAGCCCTCGCCGAGAGTCACCGGTTCGGCGTCCGGCAGGACCTCGGCATAGCGCCACATGTTGGGAGTGCGCCCGAACACCGACGCAGACGTGAAAGTCTTCTTTAGAGTCGCTAGATCGTAGCGAACGTACAGCACGCCCCCGTCCTTGGGGCAGACGGTCTGCGGTTGATCAGCGTCGATGTGCTGACCGCATTTTGTGCATTCAAGGAAAGCGATTCGAGCCACGGGAGGAGTTTAACACTGCGGCCGGATCCGGCATCAATGTGCGCGCCCGGCCTCTTTGCTACTGTGTTTATGTAGAAGGCTAATCCTGACTCCTGGAGTAGGAGTGACATTCGGGTAAAGGTTCACAACGTCGGTGAGATCGATGAGCTGACTTCTTGAGCTAGTACCGAAGGAATAAAAACAAGAGATGACGCACCACAGAGAATCGCACGAATGTAATAGATGAATTTCATGCCCGTCTAACCGGGATTTTGGCAACCTTCCTAGTCAACCTTAGCTTCTTTTTTCGTCGGAAATCTCCGATCGAGTTCGAGATTCAGCTCAAGTACATTCACTCGTGGTTCGCCTAAAAAACCGATTTGCCTGCCTTCGGTATGCTTGGCGACCAATTGCTGCAGCTCGTCAGGAGGGACTCCGCGCTCCTGTGCGACACGACCGAGTTGAAATTCTGCAGCGGCCGGAGTGATATGGGGGTCGAGACCGGAGGCGGAAGTCGTAACGAGATCGATCGGGACCAGACCAGAGTGACCGGCCTGGTTGGACGCAACATCGGCTTTGACTCGGTCGATCAAAGCATGATTTGTTGGTCCGAGTTGCGAGCCGTTGGAATTTGCGGCGTCGTACCCTGCTCCGGCGCTGGATGGGCGCGAATGGAAGTATGCGGATCCGGTGAAGGCTTGACCAATGATGCGAGAGCCAATGACCTGGCCGTTCTGCACAATCAGCTGACCATTGGCCTTGTCTTTGAAGAGAACTTGCGCCAAGCCAGTCACGACCAATGGATAGATAAGTCCCAGAAGGATCGTAGTTGCGATCGTCATGAGAATGGATGTGATCAGATTCTTTTTCATACGCTCCTCGCTATGCCATTCCTACGCGTGTGATTACCATGTCAATTAATTTGATACCCAAGAAAGGCACGACAATGCCGCCGAAACCGTAGAGCCACAAGTTGCGACGCAATAAAGCTGCCGCTCCCATCGGACGATATTTCACACCACGTAACGCAAGGGGAATCAAGGCCACGATGATCAGCGCATTGAAAATCACAGCCGAGAGCACCGCCGATTGTGGCGTTTTCAACTGCATGATGTTCAACGCGTTCAACACAGGGAACGTGCCGGCAAACATCGCGGGGATGATCGCGAAGTATTTCGCCACGTCGTTGGCGATCGAAAATGTGGTCAAGGCGCCCCGGGTCATCAGCAATTGCTTGCCGATTTCGACGATTTCAATGAGCTTGGTGGGGTTCGAATCAAGGTCCACCATGTTTCCGGCCTCTTTGGCGGCCTGCGTGCCGGTGTTCATGGCCACGCCAACGTCGGCCTGGGCGAGTGCGGGAGCATCGTTGGTACCATCGCCGGTCATCGCAACCAGCTTGCCTTCTTTTTGCTCGCCGCGAATCAGGTCCATCTTTTCTTTTGGCGTTGCCTCGGCAAGAAAATCGTCGACGCCGGCTTCGCGCGCAATTGCTGCCGCGGTGAGCGGATTGTCGCCGGTAATCATTACGGTCTTAATGCCCATGGCGCGCAACTGGTCGAAACGCTCGCGCATTCCGCCTTTCACGATGTCTTTCAGGTAAATGACGCCGAGAGCACGGCGATTTTCGGCGACAACCAACGGAGTGCCACCGCTGCGGGCGATGGTTTCAACCGCCGACTGAATCTCTTTCGGTAAAACCGTGCCATGCTGCTCGAGATATTTCGAGATGGCATCGACTGCGCCTTTGCGAATCTCGCGACCATCGAGATTCACACCGGACATGCGAGTCTGTGCAGAGAATGGAATGAACTGTGCTTCCTGCGATGCGAGTTCCCTTCCCCGCAGACCGTAGCGCTCTTTCGCGAGCACAACAATCGAGCGGCCTTCGGGAGTTTCGTCGGCAAGGGAAGAAAGCTGGGCGGCATCGGCCATCTGCGCGGCCGTAATGCCGGGAGCCGGAACAAAATCCGCTGCCTGGCGATTGCCGAGTGTAATGGTTCCAGTTTTATCAAGCAGCAGAGTGTTTACGTCACCTGCAGCTTCGACTGCACGGCCCGACATAGCCAAGACATTGTGCTGCACGAGGCGATCCATGCCTGCGATTCCGATGGCCGACAAAAGTCCGCCGATCGTCGTCGGGATCAGACAGACCAGTAGGGAAACGAGCACAAACACTGTCTGAGGAGACCCCGAGTAGATCGCGAACGGTTGCAGGGTGACGACGGCAAACAAGAAGATGATGGTCAATCCTGCCAACAGAATATTTAGAGCGATTTCGTTGGGCGTCTTTTGACGCTCAGCGCCTTCCACGAGCGCAATCATGCGATCAAGGAACGTCTCGCCGGGATTGGAGGTGATCTTGACCTTTAGCCAGTCAGACAACACGCGCGTCCCGCCGGTAACGGCGGAACGATCGCCACCGGCCTCTCGGATCACGGGTGCAGATTCGCCGGTTATGGCAGATTCGTCGACGGAGGCGACGCCTTCGATAATCTCGCCATCGCTCGGAATAAGCTCTCCGGCCGAAACCATAACCATGTCGCAGCTTCGCAACTTCGAACTTGGGACCTGCTCGGTTCTTCCGTTTGGAAGCAGGCGATTGGCGATGGTTTCCGCGCGGGCCTTGCGGAGGGTGTCGGCCTGCGCCTTTCCGCGGCCCTCAGCCATGGCCTCGGCAAAGTTCGCAAACATCACCGTGAACCACAGCCACAAGGTAATCTGCAGATTGAATTTGAACGCCGCCGCACCACCTTTGAGCAAGAGCAGAGTGGTGATCACGCTGCCGATCTCGACCACGAACATGACAGGATTGCCCATCATTTTCCTGGGGTTCAGCTTGAGAAATGCGTCCCAGATCGCACGCTGGACGATCTTCCATTCCCAGACGGCCTTTTTTCGAGGCTTCGCCGGAGAGTGTCCCATGCGAACTGTGGGTATCTGCGGGATTGGCGGAGTTTGTGTCGTCGTCATACGTCCTCTAGAAGGTTTTGCCTGCAACCAGCAGCAAGTGCTCAAGAATCGGTCCCAGGCTTAGTGCGGGGAAGAATGTAAGCGCGCCCACGATCAGGATCACGCCGATCAGCAAAACGGTAAACAGTGGTGTGGTCACCGGAAATGTGCCCAGAGACGCCGGCACATATTTCTTCTTCGCCAGATTGCCAGCAATCGCCAGCATGGGGATGATCATAAAAAACCGCCCGACCAGCATGTCGAATCCGATGGCGGTGTCGTACCATGGCGTATTCACGGTGAGGCCTCCGAAAGCGGAGCCATTGTTGGCTGCACCGGAAACGAAGGCATACAAGATCTGGCTAAACCCGTGCGGACCGGGGTTGGAGATGCTCGCCGTCCCAAAGCCCTTCACCGATGAAATTGCAGTGAGTGTCAGTATGACGAACGGAAATACGAGAGCGACCAGCATCGCCATCTTGACGTCGTAGGCTTCGATCTTCTTGCCCAGATATTCGGGAGTGCGTCCGACCATCAGGCCAGCGATGAAGACCGCCAGAACGATGTAGATCAATATTCCGTACATGCCCGCGCCCACGCCGCCGAAGATGACTTCACTCAGCATCATGTTGACCAGGGGCACCATGCTCCCGAGCGGCATGTAGGAATCGTGCCAACCGTTGATCGCACCACAGCTGGCGTCGGTGGTTACAGTGGCGAACAAAGCGGAATCGGCGATACCGAAGCGCACCTCCTTGCCTTCCATGTTGCCGCCAGGCTGGGTTGCGGTGACCTGCTGGTTCACGCCAGCCAGCAGCGGATTGCCGCGAGCTTCGGCCCAATAGGCGACAGTCACGCCTGCAAGGAAAAGGACAGCCATCGCCGCCCAAACAGCCCAGCCATGGCGCTGGGATCCGGTCATGCGTCCAAGGGTATAGGTCAGTCCGGCAGAAACAGCGAAAATGGAGAACAGCTCAATCAGATTGGAGAACGGTGTCGGGTTTTCAAACGGATGCGAGCTGTTGGCGTTGAAGAAACCGCCGCCATTGGTACCCCATTCCTTAATAATCTCCTGCGACGCAACCGGGCCTTGCGCAATCGTTTGCGTGCTCACGGTATCCATGACCGGCTTGCCGTTCGCATCAACGGCGGGCTTGCCGTCGGAACCAAGATGCGGAACCTGCTGAGGCTCGACAAGCTTTACCGTGTCGTACGGCTTCAGATTTTGTACGACGCCCTGCGAAACCAGCAGTAGCGCTCCCACGATCGAGAACGGTAGCAGCACCCAAAGGATGCTTCGGACCATATCGACCCAGAAGTTGCCGATGGTTTCCATTTGGCGCCGGGCGATGCCGCGAATGAATGCGATCGCCAGCGCAATTCCGACGGCGGCGGAAACGAAGTTGTGGTAAGCGAGCCCGGCCATCTGGGTGAAATAGCTCATGGTGGTTTCACCGGCATAGGCCTGCCAGTTGGTGTTGGTGGTGAAAGACGCGGCCGTGTTGAATGCCAGGTGTGTCGGAGTTACCCCGGCGAACTTCTGCGGATTGAACGGCAGATAACCCTGGAGTCGCTGAATCAAGTACAGAAAAACCATCGAGACCATGCTGAACAGCAGCATTGAAACTGCATATTCAGTCCAGCGCATTTCGTGACTCTCGTCGACGCAGGTCGCGCGGTAGAGGAGGCGCTCGATGGGCCGCAGCACCGGATCGAGAAAGGTCTTCTCCCGGCTGAAGACCCGGAACATGAAAACGCCGAGCGGTTTCGTGACCAAGAAGATCAACAGGAGAAATACGAAGATTTGAATCCATCCATTGATCGTCATGTCAGAACTTCTCCGGCCGCAGTAAGGCGTAAACCAGGTAAATGGCGGTTAGGACGCTGACTGCGAGCATGATGATTGATTCCAGGTTCATATCGTTCCCCTCACTTGACGCGATCGCAGAAACGCACGTAGGCGATCGAGACCAGGAAGAAAGCAACTGTGACGGTTATCCAAAAAAGGTCCTGCATAATCCAGCTCCTCAGAACTTCACGAGCAATGCGATGTTGAAACGGTTCTCATCCTTCACCAGGTCCGGTGTCCATCCCGGGACCTTCACCGCAGGATCCCCGGTATTGCCACCCGGAGGAGTCACGCCGCCGGATCCCGAGAAATACGGCACATTAGCGGCACGATGGTTGTATTCCCAACGAAAGGTCACGTATTGGCTGGGCATGTAATCAAAAGTTCCGGAGATGTCCCACGCCTTGTAAGGATCGCCCGGATTTTCGGTAAAGTACGGCGTCCCCGAGGCTGCCGTGGCCCCGTTGATCGGCGGCAGCAGAACCAGGTATCTCCCAGGGTTATTGATCTCTCCACCCCCAACGGTGAAGCCGAACATGTCCTTGTGCAGCCACAAACGGTTGTAGGCCATAAATCCGACGAAGCTTTGTTTCGGGCCTTTCGAGGAGTCTCCTGCGCAGCTCACGCCACCGCCGTGCTCACATCCCAAGTCCCCGGTCAGAGAGAAAGCGGCTTTGCTGATGAACGTGCCTGGGTTGTCGTAATACTTGACCTGAATGCTGTCGTCCGTGTGGTAGCGGATACGGCCAGGAACACCTAAAGCATCTGCTCCCAAGGCGTATTGATTGCCTACGAACGAAAACCACCCATTTGGCCGCCATAAGATCTGTCCGCCGACCCCGAGACGGTTGTTGAACCGTCCGTAGGACTGCCATCCATTGATCAGCCAGGGCTCAATCTTCAGATGCTCATTGGGAAATATCTGTACCCGCAACCCTTCGAAGAACCACGGTGTGTTGGAGGACACATAGGACGGCTGATAGGCCCAGTTGTCAAAGTTGTAATAGCTGAACAGCCCGACATAAGACATGAAGATGCCGGCCTGCACATTGACGCCATCCAGCGCATTGAAGTGATAGCCGCCGTACGCTTCCGAAATGTAGCGATAGGCGTTGTCCAGATTCCATTGCCCGCGTGCAGGACTGGCGTCGTTGCGGGGCGTAGTTTGCGAATACATGCCAAACTGCGTCATTAAACGCGCTTGCACGTTGTCATAGTGGAAGTCACCGCCAACCCCGAGTTGCGTGAGCTGAATTTCCTTCGAGCGGAAAACCTCGCTGGAGCCGCTGATGGTGTCGTCCTTGGGATTGTTGAGGTCGTAGATGTAGTCAACATCCGCACGAATTTCAGGCGTGAAGAACTTGCTGTCGAAGGCCGGGGTCTTGGTGCGTGCGTTGCCATTCAGCCAGGTAAAGTCGGCGAAGGAAAACGGATCGGCCTTCTCCTTTTTCGCTGGAGCCGTGGAGGTCGGACTCGCACCGGAGAAGGCTGCATCCGCCACCTGGGGAACTTGCGGGTTTGACGCCGATGTTGCGGCATCCTTCTCAGGCAATGCAAGCTTGTCCGTGTTTTTCTGCTGCTCGGACTCCAGTTTGTCTACCTTTGCCTGTAGCTGCTTAACCAGGTCCCGTAACTCCTTGACTTCCTGCGCGCTGGCAGTCGGAGGTTGAGATGCCGCCTGCTGACCGCGAGCGGCCGGCATCAGCAGCATCAACGCCGCAATCGTGAACGCGGCACGTTTGGCTTGATCTGGAAACTTTCGATTGCGAGTTTTGCTATTCATCACAATAAGGTCTCCGTGTTTCTTGTGTGGAATGTATTTACTAAGATGAAAAGCCACCTGCCGAGGAGACGGCGTTCTCATTTCGCCCAAAAGGGCGGCGAGTACGCGTATCATAAAGGCAACTGCGCTGGCACACAGCACGGCGAAGATCAGCTTCATCAACATTACAAAATATGGTCAGGAATTACGCCCGTCGATATTGAAAAGCATCCGGCGTAAAAGTGGAGTTAATAGTTCATAAAGAATTTATAAAGACGCTGATTCTTCAGCGCTTGCTACCTGCCGGGATCGAAGCGACAAATGACCCACGGCTCAGTGCGGATATACTCTCCTCCGCCGTGCAGACCCTCCAGCTTTTTCTGCAGTCTGGCCAGTATCCTCAGGAAGTCTGAGTGGTGGGTTTTTTCACGCGTCCAACGAGTGCTCAATCTCGTATGGGGCGTAATGATGTTGGTCCGATGCTCCATCAAGAACAACAGTATTTCGAACTCGTCCTGATCGAGACGGATTTCTTCGCCGCGGACTGACACCTTTCGGGCTTGAAGATCGATGCAAAAATCGCCACGCTGGATCACATGCTCGCCCTCACCGGAACGAAAGCTTGCTCGCTGCTCGAAAGCAGCGATGCTGTGGCCGAGTTGGTTAAGATTCCATGCCGTAGCCATGTCAGGTCCCCTTTTCAGCAGCCCCAATCGGCTTCGCCCGGCTTTGCAAAATACTTACGCTCAGCGGTGTGCTGGTCCGACGCCGTGCTCAGTTCCAGCAGGGTCAAACGCGCAGCCGCGACCATCAGGTTGCGCTCGTTCTGCGGTGTGTCATCCCATGTGGGATTGGCAGACTTCTCAGTGGCCGGACAATGGAAATCCTGCGCCAACGCTTCGTGATAGTGATGGAAAAGTTTTGCTAACTGTTCTGCGGAAACTTCTTGAATGGACATACGCTCCTTAGCCTTTTGGCGAAAAGCGCGGTCTGGAGAATTCCCGCAACAGAACGGGATGGACTTCCTGCTTACGCTTGTTTTTGCCCCATTTCATGAGGAAGCCCAAAAGTACGAGAAACATATCCAGGTTGCGGGTGCGCTACCTCGCCCGACTCAATTGATTGGATAGCGAAACCCATAAAGATTGAATAAAGAGTTCGTAGAATGTTCGTAAGGCGGGACCAAGAAGGTAAGAACAAACAAATTGAACAAGCCACGGGGCGGGGGGTCTTAAGGCGTTATTGTTCTCCGGGTTCAAACCGATAACCAACCCAGGGCTCGGTAACGGTGTCCTGAGGCGACAATGCCGGCCTGTTACTGCGAAATAACCCCAACGAAGACCCGACGAGACTTGACATGGTCTGTAGCCTGGCCATCCCGACCCCAACGCAAAGCACAGTTAGGTGTGCTGCCCGACCCCGCGGAGTGCCTAATGGTCACGACCTTAAGTGATTGTGATCACCGCAGATAAACGCCAAACAAGTCGAAAATCTCATCAGTTGCAGCGAACCACTGGAAAGTTTCTTTACAGGGTTCGACGAGGACCGTGAATGGAAGATTTCGCAACAGTTACGAAGGTGCGTAGAAATTCTGCACAGTCCTCGAGTCATAAAAATCACATTGAGAGGAAAGCAATCATGAAGATGACCAAGCTGGCGATGTTGGTGCTGACGATCGCAGTCGCACTGTTCATTTTGATTCCAAACCTGTCCTGGGCCGAAGACGGAGCCGCACTGTACAAGACGAAGTGCGCGGCATGCCATTCCGCTGATGGGGCCGGCAAACCAGCCGCGAAGATCCCCAGCCTGACTTCCGACGAGTCCAAGAAGATGTCGGATGCCGATCTGACGGATTTCATCGCTAATGGTGGACCGAGCAAGAAAGCCACTCACGCGTTTGCGAGTAAGGGCCTGACTCCGGAGCAGGTGAAAGCGATCGTTACTGAAGTACGTAACTTGCAGAAGTAGTCCGCTGTTCCTGGGCGCGCAGCCGCCGCAGGCGTGAAGAAACGGTCCGCCACGGCAGCTGATGAACGCGAGGGTGCGTCATGAAAATGACCGGCTTAATGCGGCGGATGGAACGGAAAACCGGCCGACCCCGAGCCAGCCGGGAGTCCCCTCGCACTGTTTACCAGGCAGGAACAGCCCAACCGGGTCCGGCCCTCACTACCGGACCCGGTGTTTTGTGTGCGGTGAGAACTTTGAAATCGTTGTGTGCCGTATCCAGCGCCGTTCCATCGTTTCGACGGACTGATTTTTTATTTCATATACCGGAACGGAAGTTCGGCTGGGCACGAGCCAGGAGAGAAACCTATGAGCAAGGCTTTGCTATATGACGCGACCATGTGCATTGGTTGCAAACAGTGCGAAAAGGCCTGTGCCGAGCAGAACAAGCTGCCCTACGACGATAAGGTAGCAGACGAATCGGTACAGTCTGAGCATAAATACACTGTCGTTCTCACCAAGCAGGACAAATATATGCGCCGGCTGTGCATGCATTGCAAACAGCCCGCGTGTGCATCGGCCTGCCCGGTAGGCGCATTCCACAAGACTGCGGCTGGGCCGGTGGTCTACGACGTCTGGAAGTGCATCGGGTGCCGTTACTGCATGGTTGCGTGCCCCTTCAACCAACCGAAGTACGAGTGGCAATCGCTCAATCCCCGAGTGCGTAAGTGCATTATGTGCCCCGAGCGCGTTCAGGCCGGTCAGCAAACCGCTTGTGCAGAAGCGTGCCCCACGGGCGCCACGAAATTCGGCGAACGCGAGGATCTCCTGAAGGAAGCGTGGGACCGGATCGGTCAGAATCCCAGTAACTACGTTCCCTACGTCTATGGACAGAATGAGGTCGGCGGGACCTCAGTGCTGCTGCTGTCGGGCGTGCCCGTTGAACAGTTCGGTTACCCCAAGCCGGAAAAAATTGGCGACGTCCCCATGCCGGAGTACACGGGAAGAGTCATGGAAAGAATCCCTGACTTCATTCCTGTTTGGACGCTGGTGTTGGGCGGCATCTATTGGGTTTCTCATCGTCGCGATGAGGTTGCAGCTGCTGAAGCAGAGATCAAGAGGAACGGGGGCGCGCAATGAAAATCAAATTTACCTTTTGGAGAGCCGTATTCGCTGTGATCATGGCTCTCGGCCTGTATTCCACCTACGTTCGTTATTTTCGCGGACTGGGCGCTGTCTCCAATATGACGGACCAGTTTCCATGGGGATTCTGGATCGGCTTCGACTGCCTTTGTGGCGTCATGCTGGCCGCAGGCGGGTTTTGCATCGTCGGCGCAGTCTACCTTTTCAATGTAGAAAGCCTGCATGAGGTTGTTCGCCCGGCAGTGCTCACATCGTTCCTGGGCTATGTCCTTTTCATCGTGGGGCTGCTGTTCGATCTTGGTCGGCCGTGGTTCATATGGCATCAGCTCATCTACATGAATCCACACTCGGTCATGTTCGAAGTGGGCATGTGCGTAATGACCTACACGACGGTCCTGTTTTTTGAATTTCTCCCGAACGTGTTCGAGCGTTTCAACCTGAAGACGCCGATCACGCTGATCAAAAAAATCTACCCGGTGCTGATCGTGGCGGGTATTCTGCTGTCGACTTTGCACCAGAGTTCGCTCGGAAGCCTGTACCTGATTATGCCTAGCAAGTTGCATCCTTTCTGGTACACACCGGCATTACCTTTCTTCTTCTTCGCATCGGCGGTGGCGGTCGGTCTGGCGATCACCATCTTCGAATCCACGCAGAGTTCCAAAGCCTTCGGGCGTGCGCTCGAGCTTCCAGTCCTGGTGCGACTGGGTGGAGCGTTGGTCGTCGCTCTTTGGGTCAACGCATTGCTCCGCTTCGAAGACTTCTTTCATCGTGGCATACTCAAGCAAATCGTCACACCCAGTTACGAAGCCTATTTCCTGTGGGTAGAGCTGGCGCTGACATTTGTGATTCCGCTCACATTGCTGAGCTTCAAGCGAGTCAGACTCTCTCCCGAAGGGTTGTATTGGGCCTCCGTCAGCACTCTCCTCGGCTTTGTCACCAATCGTCTCAACATCAGTATGATCGGTTTTGAGACTTATGTCGGACGTCATTACGTGCCGAAGTGGACGGAGTATTCCATTACCCTGATGCTCGTTGCCATGGAGATATTCCTCTTCGCTGTGGCGGTGAAGTATCTACCGATCTTCGGCGAAGAACACACCGTGGCACAAGCGCTCGAGTCCAACGACAGACCCTTAGTGGCTGCTCGGGTGCTCGAACATGCGGGTGATTAATCCAACTCGGGCTCGCTGGACGCGCCTTACGCACAGCCTTAGCGCGAAGTTGATCACGTTATTGTTGGCTAGTCTGGTGATCACCTTCGCGCTGCTAGGTTACTTAAATGTTCAACTGCAGCGGAAACATCTGGAAGCAGCGACTCTGCTGAGTGCAGGGAGGGTGAGCGACGTCATCAAGCGCACCACCGCCCAGTACATGCTGCGTAATGACCGGCAAGGTCTCTACAAGACCATCCAAACTATGGCGGAACAGCCGGGCATGGTCAAAGTCCGCGTCTTTGACCAGAATGGCCGGGTTGGGTATTCCACCGATCCACAAGAAGTGAGCCAGATGATCGGCAAGACCGCCGATGCCTGCGACGACTGCAAATCTTTGCCCCTGAGTCAACTCGACGCCCCCGACCGGTTTCGAATTTACCGTGATTCGTCCGGGGACAGGATTCTTCGCGTCATCACTCCGATTGAAAATCAGCTTTCATGCGAGAATGCCGCCTGTCACGCCCACCCAGGCAGCCAGGAAATTCTTGGTGTTCTGGACACGAGCCTGTCTCTTGCCAAAGCGGACGCTCAACTCGCCGAGAGCCGCAATCAGACCATGGCTTACACCCTGGCTGCCATGCTGTTGATTGCATTGCTCACATGGATCTTCATTTTGCGGGTAGTCGATGTACCGATCAAGGCGCTGACAAACGGAACAGAACAGATCTCGAACGGAGAGCTTGGGGTTCAAATCGAGGTGCAATCTCAGGATGAGGTCGGCGACCTTGCGAGATCTTTCAACGGAATGAGTTTGCAGTTACGCGCGGCGAACGACGAAATCGTTACCTGGGCACGAACCCTGGAGGGGCGGGTCAGCGAAAAAACGCGCGAACTGAAGAACGCACACGAACACGTCTTACACGTAGAAAAAATGGCCTCCATCGGCAAAATGGCTGCCATCGTGGCCCATGAAATCAACAATCCCCTGGCTGGAATCCTGACCTACTCCAAACTCTTGCGTAAGTGGATGGATCGCGGGGTTATTGACGGCGAGAAGCATCAGGAAGCTCTTCAGGCACTGGATCTGATAGCGGGCGAAAGTCGACGATGCGGCGAGATCGTCAAGAATCTGTTGAGCTTCTCGCGGGAAGCACCGATGAACCTGCAACCAACCGACTTAAACTCGGTTGTTGATCGGTCTGTCCGCCTGATTCAACACCAGTTGGAAATGAATGGAATCGAGCTCCAACTGGATCTTGCCGATGACCTGCCCTCCGTACACTGCGATCCGGCACAGATCGAACAGGTGTTGCTCGCTTTGGTAATGAATGCGATCGATGCTATGCCTCACGGCGGAACGCTCTCAATCGCGACAGAAGTGAATCCAGCCCGAGACAAGATGCAGCTGCGGGTTTGCGATGACGGCACCGGAATTAAGCCCGAGATCCTGCCGCACATATTCGAACCTTTTGAGACGACCAAGGAAGTGGGTCATGGCGTTGGCCTCGGCCTGGCGGTGAGTCACAACATCATCGAACGCCATGGGGGGCAGATCGACGTGCAATCCGAAGTGGGAAAAGGAACAACCTTCACCGTGACGCTAGCGCTCGACAATTCCTGTGAGGTAGCGACGGTAGGTCCAGAAGGTACAACGATCGTCAGGAGAGAATTATGAGCGCACAAGGAAAATTGCTGATCGTGGATGATGAGTTGAGCGTGCGCGACTCGTTGGCAAAATGGTTTCGGGAGGAAGGATACGATGTCGCTACAGCGGAGAGCGCCAACGAAGCGCTTACTCGTCTCGCCGAGCAGCACTGGGACGTAGCCCTGGTTGACATCAAGATGCACGGAACCGATGGAATCGAGCTGCAACGTCGCATCCATGAACTGGATCCGGACTTAATGGTCATCATGATGACAGGCTATGCGTCAGTCGAAACCGCTGTCACGGCGCTCAAGAACGGTGCCTACGACTACGTTACCAAGCCACTCGATCCCGACGAGATCGCACACCTGGTCAAGAAAGCCCTCTCGCACAAGCAGACGCAAAAAGAAAACGTTCTCTTGCGGGAAACCGTGGCAGAAATTTCACGTCCTGACGACATGGTGGGCCAGAGCACCGCCATGCACAAGATCTTTGATGCGGTTGAGACCGTTGGACCAACCGATGCGACCGTCCTCATTACCGGGGAGAGTGGAACTGGTAAAGAACTGGTGGCACGCGCTATCCATCATGCAAGCCCGCGTCGTTACCATCCGCTGGTAGCGATCCACTGTGGTGCACTTACGGAGACACTGCTTGAAAGCGAACTTTTCGGCCACGAAAAGGGCGCCTTCACCGGGGCACAATATCGGAAAAAAGGGAAGTTTGAAATAGCAGAAGGTGGAACTGTTTTTCTCGACGAGATCGGCGACATCAGTCTTAAGACCCAGACTGATCTGTTACGTGTCCTGCAGGAGCGCGAGATCGTGCGTGTAGGCGGGAATCAATCGATCAAAGTCGATTTCCGCTGCGTCGCGGCTACAAATAAGGACCTGGAGAAGTTGATCGAAGAGGGCAAATTTCGTCCAGACCTTTTCTACCGATTAAATGTTTTCCATATTCAGTTGCCAGCCCTGCGTGATCGCCGCGACGACATTCCCTTGCTGGTGAACCATTTCGTAGATAAGTTCTCCCAGCAAATGAATAAGCGAATCAATCGGGTGGCGCCTGGCGCCATGAACCTGTTGCAACAACAACCCTGGATGGGAAATGTGCGGGAACTGGAGAATGCCGTTGAGCGCGCCATGGTGGTGGCGCAGGAGCCAGAAATTCGCGAGCAGGACTTTGTCTTTAAGACCACTACGACGAACGGCGCACCACAGAGTCTGGAAGAGATGGAGAGGGCACACATCCTGCACGTTCTGGATTCGTGCAACGGAAATCAGAGCCGTGCGGCGGAGATTCTGGATATCGACCGGGTTACGCTGCACCACAAACTGAAGAGGTACGGTTGGAGCCGACAACACGCTGAAGTGCGATGAACCTGCAACTGCTGCCTATCGGGGCTATCGATGGCGGGTTGCTGAGGCACCTGGCTCCCGCCTTAGCTAATACCTTCGGTGTCTCTTGCGAGATCCTGTCCACGGTGCTTGATCCCGAGTTTGCCTTCCATGGTGAGCGACAGCAATACCACTCGTCTGAAATCCTGATGCATATGCAAAACCTAATGAAGCCAAATTCCTGGAGAATTCTCGGCATCACCGCTGCGGACCTATATATCCCGATTCTCACGTTTGTTTTTGGCGAGGCACAGATGGGAGGGCAATGCGCTGTTGTTTCGCTGCATCGCTTGCGCGAGGAATTTTACGGCCTTCCCCCCAGCCAGGCTTTGCTCAGACATCGACTGGTTAAAGAAGCTGTCCACGAACTCGGCCATACCATTAATTTGACGCATTGTGATGACTATCAATGCGTGATGGCGCCCTCTCACGCCGTCGAGTGGATCGACTTGAAGGACAGCGCGCTTTGCCCGTCCTGCCATTCCCAGATTTTTGTTCGATAGGCCTTGCGTAGTAACATACTTCAACTAGAAAGCCATTTCCAGGAGAGTCATTCCCATGAAGGCCTATCGCCCGCGTGTGTTTGCCCTGCTTGCTTCCGTCATTCTTGCGTCGCTCATTTGCCAGTCCGCCCTTGCCGCCAATCAGTACGACGACAGCTTGTTCAAGGGCATGAAATGGCGCTCAATTGGACCGTATCGAGGCGGTCGCATTTTGGCAGTGACTGGAGTTCCCGGGGATCCCTACACCTTCTACTTCGGTGGAGTTGGCGGGGGCGTCTGGCGCACAACCGATGGTGGATTGAAATGGACGTCGTTGTTTGACAAGGAAGCGGTGTCTTCGATCGGGGCGATTGCCGTAGCCGATTCCAATCACAACGTGATTTATGTTGGTACTGGCGAGGCCTGCTTGCGTGGAAACATCTCGTATGGCAATGGCGTATACAAATCAACCGACGGCGGCAAATCCTGGACGAACGTTGGTTTGAAAGATACGCAGCACATCGGCGCCATCATCATCCACCCGCGTAATCCTGACATCGTGCTGGTCGCTGCTTTGGGACACGCATATGGCCCCAATGCTGAGCGCGGAGTTTTCCGTACGACGGATGGCGGAAAGACATGGGAAAAGGTTCTTTACAAGGACGACAAGACCGGTGCCATCGACGTCGTCTTTGATCCAAACAATCCCAACGTTGCCTTTGCTGCGATGTACGAAATCCAGCGCACGCCCTGGAGCTTGAGTAGCGGTGGTCCCGGAAGCGGCCTCTATCGCTCGGCCGACGGTGGCGCTACCTGGAAACATCTTGAGGGGCACGGCTTACCTGGCGGGATTCTGGGCCGCATCGGTGTTTCAGTATCCGGGGCGGATTCCAATCGCGTCTACGCCCTCATTGAAGCCAAGGATGGCAGTGGACTGTATCGTTCCGATGATGGCGGCGACAGCTGGACCAAGATTAATGATGATCAGCGCCTGACACAGCGAGCTTGGTACTTCACCCACATTTTCGCCGATCCCAAGAGTGTCGACACCGTTTACATGCTGAACACTGGAGTTTTCCGCTCCAATGACGGCGGGTCTAGTTTGTCGCTGTTGCCCGCACCACACGGTGACCATCATGCTCTATGGATCGACCCTACCTACCCTCAGCGCATGATTAACGGAAATGATGGTGGCGCAACCATCACGGTAGATGGCGGAAAAAGTTGGACTACCCAATACAACCAGCCAACTGCGCAGTTCTACCACGTCGCCACTGACAATCAATTTCTCTATCACGTGTATGGCGCCCAGCAAGATAACTCCACTATTTCGATTGCCAGTCGGGCCGATGACGGCTACATCGGTCGCCAACACTGGTACGACGTCGGTGGAGGCGAAAGCGGCTACGTCGTCCCGGATCAGCGGGATTCTAACATCGTTTACGCGGGCTCAGGCGGCGGAGAGATGTCTCGTTGGGACAAACGCACAAGGCAGGCCCTCGACATCACCGTATGGCCACTGGATTATTCAGGGCACGGCGCAAAGGACATGAAGTACCGGATGGGCTGGACCGAGCCGATCGTGATCTCTCCTCATGACCCCGACGTCATCTACACGGCTGCCGAGGTTGTCTTTAAGAGCACGGATCACGGTAACAGCTGGACCGCAATTAGCCAGGATCTTACGCGCAACGACAAGAGCAGGCAGGAGTCCTCAGGCGGCCCGATCACCAAGGACAACACCAGCGTCGAATATTACGACACGGTTTTCACAATTGCAGAGTCTCCGGTTCAGAAGGATCTGATTTGGGCCGGAAGTGATGACGGCTTGGTCCACGTCACGCGTGATGGCGGAAAGAGTTGGACGAATGTCACTCCCAAAGGAATGCCCGAATGGAGTCTTGTGAGCTTGATCGAAGCTTCCCCGCATGATCCGGGCACCGCTTACGTGGCTCTCGATTGCCACAAGCTTGATGACATCCATCCCTATATTTATAAGACTACGGACTTCGGAAAGAGCTGGACAAAGATCGTGACTGGCATTCCCGACGGTGCCTACGTTCACGCGGTCCGCGAGGACACGCAGCGTAAGGAATTGCTGTACGCGGGCACTGAAACCGGTATTTATGTTTCCTTCGACAGCGGCGCTAACTGGCAGTCAATGCAGTTGAATCTACCGCAGTCTCCGATTCACGACCTCGTCGTAAAGAACTCTGATTTGGTCGTCGCCACGCACGGGCGATCTTTCTGGATCCTAGACGACATTACGCCGCTCCGCGCCATGAGTTCTCAGGTGGCGAGCTCAAACATGTATCTCTACACGCCGCCTACGCTCTACCGAACTTACTTCGCGGAATTCTTTGATCGACGCCAGCCGGTTGGCGAGAATCCTCAACATGGTGCAGTGATTTCCTACTATTTCAAGACCGCTCCGAAAGGCGAGGTGAAACTCCAGATCCTCGATGACAAGGGCGAAGTCGTGCGCGACCTCTCCAGCGTCGAAAAGAAGGAGTCAGAGACTCCTCCAGAATGGCCGGAGCTCGAGCCTCCGCAGGAGAAAATTCCTGCCGAGGCTGGGATCAACCGATTCGGCTGGGACATGCGCTATGAAGGACCGCATCGTTTGCCTGGCGAGGTTATGGCGGAGTTCCGCTCGCGCGGCCCAATCGCGCCTCCGGGAAATTACCAGGCGCGATTGATTTCCGAAGGCAAGACGCTGACTGTTCCTTTCGAGCTCAAGATGGATCCTCGAGTCAACGTCTCGCTAGCCGACATCAAGAAAGAGTTTGATCTCGAACTTCAGATTCGTGCGACTCTGAGCGACCTCCACGACACGGTTCGAGAAATCCGTGAAACCAGAGTGCAGCTCAAGAGCCTCCAAGGCCGGCTTCAGGACGCGCGCTTCAAGGCGATTGCCGACACTGCTAACGGGCTCGAAAAGAAGATGACTCCAATTGAGGAGCAGCTCCTACAGGTGAAAGTGAAGAGTTCGGAGGCCAACCTCAACTACCCGGTCCTGATTGACGAACAGATGCACGGTCTCGCCGGCGCCGTAGAGGGAGATTCCGCGCCGACGCAGCAACAGTACGCTGCGTTCGAATCACTCAAACAGCAGACCATGCCGCTCGTCGCCCAGTGGAATCAGGTGAAGTCGGGAGATCTGGTGGCGCTTAATGACATGATGAAGAAAGAGAGTGTCCCGGTTCTCTACCTGGCTTCCCCGGGGGCGGCTTCGCACGCCACCAAGGCTTCGGGTGAGAGTGAGAGGAAATGAAAGATCGGAGAGCGGCCTGACTCAGGCCGCTTTTCTTCGTGTCACAGTTTGAAGGACGGGCAGGGGAAGCTTCACAATTCGGACTTGCTGCTCGTTTTTTCCGACGGCCCGAATCGCAATACCGTTGCCGTCAGGGAACGGGTTAGATCGCACCTCGAATTCCTGGCCGTAAATCCGGATCCGCTGGGATTGAGCATAGCCCATGTCCTTCAGCCGATCGCACATAGATAAGAGTTCGTCGGAGCGGGGGCTGGCTGTAAAAGTTTTGGTCTCCACAGTACTTCAATTCTATCGAATGCCAGCCACTAAGGGAGATACCATGAATCACTGAGCTGTGTGATCGCCAAGCAAGCGATTGATTGGAACGGCTTTAGGTATGATCTGCTTCTGTCTTAGGAGCGCCGCAAAGAGTTATTTAAGCTGATTTCAACAGTTCTTTCCCCGCAAAGCCGGTTTCGCGTTTTTTCTTGAGTTCTGCGATGCGATGTCGCAAATAACCTTCCTCTGTGATGTGCCCGGATGCGACGTCTCCCATCTTTGTGTAGACCAGACGATCCATTGGGCTTCGCGTAATGAACTCCGGATCCGTATAGCAGCAAAACTGACATTCACGACCGATGCGAGTGTCTTCCCCTTGAGATTTTCGATGGAATAAGTCCACTGGGTGTTTCCTTTCCATAAGACGGCGAACAGGTATACCGAAGGATTCGCGGTTCGGCAAGTACAAATTAGATTCAAAAACATGACCGGCGGACAGCTTAAAATGCTGAACCCGATCCCAGCAGGCTGTAAAGAAGAATGACCAGGACGATCACAGTAAATATTGTGTACATCCGGTCGTGTTCTGCTGCGAAGCCCCAGATTGCGAAAGCGACTCGCGCTACCGGAGTAGCAATCAACAGCACCAGGCCCAGTTGGATAAAGCCTCGGCCATGCCATTTAAATGCGCTGTGCAAGATAGCCGAAAGACTGCGATAGTCGGAGGGTTCACCGCGAAAAATGCGGTAGTCCGCGGGCATGTTCCAGTGGCGCCCGAGATAAATGAAAGCACCAATCAATACCACAGCCGCAGAAATGGTTACGCCAGTCCGCAGAAGGTTGCCCACAACCTCTTCTATCTCGAGATCGGTGATCTTTCTAGCCATTTCAGATCGTTCCTGCCACCCCTTTGTAGATCATCTGAATTCCCAGTACGACGATCACAATGCTGAATACTAATCTCAGCACTTTGGTTTCGGCTTTCCTCAAGATTCGCACACCTAACATAGAACCGGCGAGTACCCCGAGCATCACCGGCATCGATAGTCCGGGATCGATGTATCCACGGTTCAGATAGATCCCAGCACTGGCTGCAGCCGTTACACCGATCATAAAGTTGCTAGTCGTGGTGGAAACTTTGAATGGGATCTTCATCGCCTGGTCCATAGCCAGAACTTTGACTGCTCCAGAGCCTATGCCTAGCAGGCCTGAAAGCGCTCCCGCTCCAAACATCAAACTGAAACCAGTCGGGACACCCTGCACGTTGTAGTAGCGAATTCCCTCTTCCGATGGGAAACTGCCATTCATCTTCAGTTTTGTAGCCAGCGGATTGGGTGGCAAATTGCGTTCTTCGAAAGAACGAGGTCTGCGTGAAAGATAGGCGGAGTAGACCAAAACCAGACCGAACACAATGGCGAGAAATTTCGTGGAGACGAACGCGGCCAAAAAAGCGCCGCTGAGAGCGCCCAGCGTGGTGGCGATCTCAAGAAACATCCCAATCCGAATGTTCGAAAATCCCTCTTTCACATACGCGGCTGCTGCGCCTGAAGAAGTCGCAATCACTGAAACCAGGGACGCCCCGATTGCGTATCGGATATCAACTTTGAAAAATATGGTGAGCAGAGGCACGAGAACTACGCCTCCGCCCAAGCCGGTCAGCGAACCGAGCAACCCCGCTATAAAAGATCCGGCCGCCACCAATAGGGTGAATTCGAGAACGTTCATTTTCAGGCAGCAGAAATTCTAACAAGTTCCCAGAAAGGTGGAAGTACTTAAGCCGGGATCATTCGGGTTTGATGATCATGACCTCGGTAGACTTGATCAATGCAGCGACGATATCGCCTCGCCTGAGACGCAACTCCCGAACAGCATCGGCGGTGATAATGGAATTGATGTGCTGGTCTCCGATTGAAATGGTGACCTGGGCCATGATGCGGTCCGTCTTCACGTCGAGAACCCGCCCAATAAGTTGATTGCGTCCGCTGATCTTTCGAAAATACGCCCTGCGGGTAGCGACCGGTCCTTTCTGTGTGGTGCGGGGGAGGAGTCGATCAATCTCGGACTCCGGGATACGATGATGGCCACCGGGAGTCCTCACCGTCTTGAGTTTCCCTTTGTAGACCCACTGCTTCAGCGCCGGATAACTGACGCCGAGAACCTGGCAGGCCTGGCGCGGTGTGAGCAGTTTCTCTCGACGGGTTGCCATAGGTTTGACGCGACGCCCAAAGATTAGCACTCCGCGTTAGGTTATGGCGAACCGAACGATCAGAAACCCGCTAGAATGGCAACCGCACGGTAAAGATCGCATTGTGGTTAGTCGTATGAAAGTGGGTGGTTGCGATCTGATATCCGCCGCCGAAGGTAAGTCCTATTCTCTTGTAAAGGTGCAGCCGCCCAATAAGAAGGCCTGGCGTCGCAAAATTCTGTTTCTTCCCGTCATTCGGGCCGTTTTGAAAGAAAGTTGAATTCATTTCGACTTCCGGCCAGAGTCTGCGAAACAAATGGTACTGGAATGCGTTATTCCAGGCGTAGGTCCTCCCCAGCTTGTTGGTGTCAGCGACGGGCATTCCGATGCCAAATGTGCCTTGCAGATCGAAGTGCCGCAGGCCCTTACCGTAAGCGATCGTCGGTGTGATTACAGCGTGCAATGCGCCATTTTTGTATTCACCGGTAGGCACGCTCCATCCCAAAAATGCCGTGAGAATGTAATTGCCGTGCTGCTCGTTACTGGATAGCAATCGATATTTCACAAGGAACGCAATATCGCCAAATCCGTCGCGGGTGGTTGGGCTGTTGTGCTCGAGATACGGAGGCATGTTGAAAATGACCTCAACCTTTTCGAAAGGAATTAATTCCAGACCTTTGCCGCCGTCAAAATTGCCCGTAGTCACGCCCTTCGCGTTCACCTGCCACAGTTGGTCATAACGTAATTCTTCCTCCAGTCTCGGAGTTGTCGTGGCGAGTGGCGTTACCCAGTGAGGTTGCTCGGCCTGCGTTTTGTCGACACGGGCAAACCAATCGCTAAAGAACTCGTCCTGCGCTTTAGTCACACGTGAAAACAGGCAAAAAAAGACAACGCTCGATAGGAGAGTGAATCGACGCATTCTGTTTGAGTCCTTGGGAAAGGAAAGTTGGAAAGACGCGATTGTACCATTTAATGCGAAACGATATGAAATGTAGCGCCGAATTTATACGAATACATGGAAATGCTTCGGTATAATGATGACCATGTACCCATCACAACTGCAGCGGTGGAGTTTGCTGATTGTTATTTTTTGGGGCCTATCGGCTCAGTGCCAGCAATTGACCATCGCCGCCGCTGCTGACTTGCAACCTGTCATGCAGGATGTTAGTTCGGCATTCGAGAAAGACTCAGGAACCGCGGTTAAGGTGTCGTACGGTTCCTCAGGGAACTTCACCCAGCAGATCAAGAACGGAGCTCCATTCGACATCTTCTTCTCCGCCAATTTGGATTACGCGAAAGAACTGGAGTTATCCGGTTTCTCCGAACCGGGAACCTTATATAAGTATGCCGTTGGCAAGATCGTGATATGGGCACCCGCGGAATCAAAGCTCGAACTCAACTCAGGAATGAGAGTGTTGCTGAATCCAGCCATCACCAAGATTGCGATCGCGAATCCGCAACATGCACCGTACGGCAAAGCAGCCGTGGCAGCCCTACAAAATGAGAATCTGTACGACCAAGTCAAAGCCAAATTAGTGCTGGGGGAGAATATTTCGCAAACCATGACTTTTGTGATGTCGGGATCGGCCGATGTGGGGATTGTGGCTCTGTCCTTGGCGCTGTCGCCGAACATCAAAGACAAAGGTCGGTATGCGCAAATACCTGACTCCGACTATTCCCCGATTGAGCAGGCTTGCATTGTTTTGCGTTCCTCGAAGAACAAAGACCTGGCAAAGAGATTCGTAGCATTTCTGAATACCCCAAAAATTCGTGAATCGTTCCGCAGGTACGGATTCGAGCTGCCTCAGGCTCAGGCAACTGGCAGCGTAAAGTAGAAAACGGAGCCGTGTCCGCTTTGGCTGGTGACTCCGATTTCGCCCCCGTGCGCATCCACAATTGCCTTGGCGATCGCCAATCCCATGCCTGTTCCTTGAACTTGCAGACGCTGGTTTCTACCTCGATAGAATTTGTCGAAGATGAGTGTCTGCTCAAAATCGTCGATGCCTGGCCCGCGATCGGCGATACTGATCATAACCATCCGATCTTGCAATTCACCCGCAATATAAATGGTGGACTCCGGCGACGAGTACTTGGCGGCATTTTCCAGCAACTGCGTTACAACCTCTGAAATCCGCCCGGGATCAATCTTCACCATGGGTAGATTCTCGGGTAGCGACAGGCTGATTGGGTGCCGGCCCAAAATTGCCTTGGATTTATCAAGAGCGTCCTGCACGGCGTCCTGAACCTGGTGTGGCCCTAACTGCAGCTCAACTTTGTTCGCATCAAGCTGTGCCATTTCAGCCGCCTCTCCGACGAGGCGATTCAGGCGGTCGCTCTCCTCATTAATCACTGTGAGGAGTTCGTGCCTCTGATTGTGATCCAGGCTGGTGCTCGAAAGTAACGACGTTACGGATGCTTTGATGGCCGTGAGGGGCGTGCGGAACTCGTGTGTCACCGAATCAAGCAATGCAGATCGCAATTGCTCGCTTTGCCGGGCCGCCTCGGTCTTGCTGAGGTTCTCGATCGCACCAGCCCGCTCGATCGAGATCGCGATGAGACTGCTCATCGCGTCCAGCGTTGCACGCGAGAGCACGACTCCAGAGATACCCATGCTGCCGACAACTCGAAGACCCATCCTCAGTGGCACGAACACGACTCGCCGATCAGCATCAACCTTGGGCTCGCCGCGCATGCACGCCAATTGCAGATCATGCAAATCGAGCAGATCGCGAGCGCTGCTGGAACGATAGATGTCGGGACGATTGGGCAGAGCGATAGCAGCGGACTCGACAGAGAAACATTCTACGATGTAGCCAGGAATTAAATTCAATAACTCAGCGACGTTGTCGCTCGAAAGCAGTTGTTGACTGAATCGGTACAAATGCTCCGTTTCATCGCGGCGCTCGTTCGCGCTAATTGCTTCGCGCCTGGCCCGTTCAGCCAATTGACTAGCGATGATCGCGGTGATCAGAAAGGCAAACAAAGCTACCCAATTTTGCGGATCCGCTATTGTGAGGGTGCCAATTGGAGGAAGGAAGTAGTAGTTGAACCCCAAAGTTGCCAAAACTGCCATGGCGATTGCCGGCCGCAGGCCCCAATTGGCTGAAACGATGAGCACCCCGATCAGAAGTGTAAGAGCAGCAGTCGTCGGGTTGACATGAATCACTACGTGGTAGGCGAAAACGATTCCGGCAACGACCGTCGCAGATCCCACGTAGGGGAGCGCCAGCTTAGCATAACGCGAATTCACCCGCCGATTGTATCTGACATCGACAATTTCGGCTTCCTCGACGAAAATATCGGCGATGGCGAAAACTCCCGAGCAATGGTTGGAAGAAACGTCCCCAACGAAAAAGGGTGGAGCGTTCAAACTCTTTCTTGGATACGCCCCGGGTGTCGGGAAGACATTCACCATGTTGAGTGAAGCCATTCGGCGGCACAGCCGCGGCGAGGATGTCGTCATTGGGGTGATTGAATCTCACGGTCGCAAGGCAACCGCTGAATTAGCTGCCCAACTCGATTCGATCCCCCGCAAGAAACTCGAATACAAGGGTACCCTGTTCGAGGAAATGGATGTCGACGCGATTCTTGCGCGCCATCCTCGCGTAACGCTGGTGGATGAACTCGCGCATACCAATGTGGAGGGCAGTAAGCACCCCAAGCGCTACCAGGACGTTTTGGAGTTATTGGACGCCGGCATCGATGTGCTCTCAACCATGAATATCCAGCACCTCGAAAGCATCACTCCTATGGTGCAAAGCATTACCGGCATCACCGTCCGAGAGACCGTACCCGACTGGGTTCTGAAGCGTGTGGACGAAGTTGTGATGTCGGATCTGACGCCTGAGGCGCTGCAAAACCGCATGCGCCGCGGCGACATCTATCCACTAGAAAGAGTTGGCCGAGCGCTTGGAAACTTTTTCCGCCCGGGAAATCTAATTGCTTTGCGTGAACTCGCTCTGCGGCAAGTTGCCCAGGCGGTTGACCGCAGCCTTGAGTCGTATCGCGAAAAAGATGATGAGAAAGCATCGGTTGCAGTACGGGAGCGGATCGGCGTCGCCGTCAGTTCGAATCCTGCTGCCCAACATCTAATTGCTCGTGGGGCACGAATGGCGCAGGCCATGGATGGGGAGCTCTATGTGGTCTACGTCGATATGGGTCAGGACACAACCGAGAAGGATCAGAAAACGCTCGCGGCAAACATTCAGTTCGCAGAAAACGTAGGCGCTCAGATCGACAAGGTAACCGGCAAGAACGTTGCGGAAGCGGTGGCCGACTTCGTTCGCCAAAAACATATAACTCAAATGGTCTTCGGACATTCATCGACTACCGGGTGGAAGCGGTACCTTTATCTATCTGCCATCCACAAATTTCTGCGTGACGCACCTCCTGTTGACGTTCACATCGTGACCCAGGAGCCGTCGTAGCCCGATGGGCGAAGCGCGACGCATTCTCGTCGTCGATGATGAAACCCAGATCACACGGGTGCTGCGCACCAGTCTCTCGAGCCAGGGCTATGACATTCGAGTTGCAAACAATGGTGATACCGCGCTCGAAATTATGAAGGACTGGACGCCGGACCTGGTGATCACGGATCTTTCCATGCCGGGAATGGACGGGCTTGAGTTGTGCCGCCGTTTGCGTGCTTCCGTGCAGATTCCCATTCTCGTGCTTTCGGTCCGAGGAGAGGAACGCACCAAAGTGCAGGCGCTAGATGCGGGCGCGGACGATTACGTGACCAAACCGTTCGGCATCGAGGAACTGTTAGCGCGCGTACGCGCCAGCCTTCGACGCACACCGCCTGCTCAGCAGGAAGCATCTCTGATCGAAGTTGGTGACTTCGAGATCGATCTCGCCGCCCACAAAGTAACGGTTCGCCACAAGGAAGTCCATCTCACGCCAAAAGAGTTTGACCTGCTGGTGTATCTCGCGCGCCATCCCAACAAAGTATTGACCCATCGCACCTTGCTCAGTGCCATCTGGGGCGGCCAAAGCGCAGAGCAGGTCGAGTATCTCCGTGTGTTTGTCGGGCAATTACGCAAGAAGCTGGAGCCAGAATCCTCGCCTCCCCGGTACATCATCACTGAACCGTGGGTCGGCTATCGCTTCGAACCCGGAGAACAATTCTCCGGCACTCCTGCCTCATAGAAGTAGGTTTCTGTTCTTCAGGATGACCTACGCAGTCAGCTGGATGCGAGAAGGCCGTTCATCCTCAGCCGGTTTTTTCCGCATCGAGAAATCAACTGTTTGGTGCCAATTCTCGATCGCTTGTTGAACTTGACCTAACAATACAAGTTTTCGGTCTGGATTACGCTCGGCGAAAGCCGCCCGATACAATTTGGTGAAATCATAGGCGTCGGTCTGTCTCATAAAACGCTCCCCATTGTTTAGAACTTGTGCGGACCGAACGGAAAGGAGAGGAAGGCTATCCGCAGACCAAAAACTACAGGCTGGACCTTAGGTAGTGCAATACAGTTTTAGCCGTATGAACCTTAGGCACCCGGGGGTAACATTTGAAACAAATCCATAGAGCCTTATGTCGAAGATTCTCCCGTGGAATCAGAGGGATATCTCGCCATTGCCAGACTCACAATCTCCCCGATCAGGTCAGCGTAGGAACGCCCCGAAGCCTTGGCAGCCATCGCGAATTCTTGCTTGCTTGATAACCAGGGATTGGGATTCGCCTCAATGACGTAAACTTCGCCCTTCGGGGTCAGTCGCATGTCGATGCGGCCGTAATCTCGGAGCTTCACCGCCTGATATGCAGCCAAACCTATTTCCTGCAATTTCGCCGTCGTCTTCTCATCAAGATCACTCACGAGGTGGGATTTCGTCAGTTTGTGGGCTTGGGTTTCTTTCTCGAACTTGACGTCGTAACTGGCGATTTTCGGAGTGCCCTCGGGAAGTTTGGATAAATCCAACTCCACCAGGGGCAAGGCTTGCGTATTCTCGTAACTGCCAAGAATCGCTGCATAGATCTCACGGCCCTCGATGTATTCCTCAATCAGTGCTGGAGAATCGAACTCGTTCTGGATGTACTCAACCCGTTCCATCAACTCCTTCACGCTATTAACAACCGCATCGGCGCTGATACCAATAGAGCCGTCCTCCCAAAGAGGCTTCACGATCAGAGGAAATTCGACATCATGGGCGTGCTCGATGCGCCCGCGATAGGCGGTCGCAAAGAATGGGGTCTTAATGCCGTGAAAGGCGAACATCTTCTTGGCGGTTCCCTTGTCCTGTGCGAGAAAATGAGCGTGCGGGCCGCCGCCGGTGTAGCGTATGCCTAGCAAGTCCATGTAAGCTGCGACATTCATTTCCTTCGTGTCGTCGCCGGCAAACGACTCCGTGAGGTTGAACACAAGGTCGGCGCCACACCTGGAAAGCGACGTTAGACATTGGGGAGTGCCGTCGAGCACCTGGTAGAAGGGCTCATGTCCGAGCTTTTGCAATGCTTCGAAAATTTCTTCTCGGTCTTCTTTTTCTCTTTTGGCCTTACTCTTCGGTTTCTTTTTTTTCGCAGATGATTTCGGCTCCACGACTTGGGGTAATTCAGGCTCGTCGCCCCATACATCGTAAAGAATCGCGACTTTCAGCTTCGCGCTGATCATCTCCAACCTCGTTTATTAGTTTTGCCGTTCATGGGTGTACGAATTTGCCTCGTGTCATGTAGTTCATCGCCAATGCTGTTGCATAGACGGTGATCTGAATCAGGTGATCCGATTCGCGGGTTGAATCCGCGAAAAGACGCAAATCGCCGGCTTTTTTTTCGATTGATTCGATTAATTTCTTGATCAGCGGACGCTGCGCGCCAGTCCAATAAGCGACGGTGTCGATCACCGACTTTCGGTGCTGTTGCAAAAACTGCTCGGCTGGCTTCGCACCTTTTCGTCTTTTCGATACGTCAAAAATATCCCGCAAATCCGTATCGAGTGCCAATTCTCCAAGCGGAACCTCTTGGTCGTTTCGTTGGTAAAAATCTGCCACTGTCATTTCCATCTCGTCGACAGTGATATCCGTTTCTCCTCGGCGCCGAACCGGGTCAACGTTGCCTAACTGGCGCGCGACGCGGTCCATGTATCTCAGCTTTGCCATCGCACCCCAGCCGCGATAACGTTTGCGCCAAGCCGAGCGCGGCGTGAGCCATACCGCGAAGGTTTCCGCGAAATCTTCATCGGGATGCTTCTGCGCATACCAGCCCGCCAGATATCGCACATAGTTGCGCGAGAACGGTACTGGCCGGTAATTGTCGTGATACGGCCTGCGAAATGGCCCGAAAAGTTTCTTCCATTCGGACGTGCGATGCAGTTTGTATGCGTAGTTGAAAGCGTGACCTGCTTCGTGGCGCAGGTACATCATGATTTCGCGTGAATCTTCCAAGTCGTTGGTTTGCTTTTCCAATTGCGCCAACAGTTCATTTGCCAAGTAGAAAGGGATGCCGATAACTGGCTCCCCTGACGGACAGCCCCACTCATCAGTGAGATAACAAGGCGGGCGAAACCTGCTTAGCTTCTTGTCTTCGAGTTCGCGATACAACTGGTCCACCAAGCGTTCGACAGGTGATCCCTCAATCTTCAGCCCCAACTCGCGAATGGGCCTGTCGAGTAGTTGTCCGAATAACGCTGTGGTGTTTTCGGCCACTTGAGCTTTTTCAGGTTACAACCTGAATAATAAAGCGAATCGGCACATTGCCTCAAAGGTAAACGATAACAAAAGCCGACAACGAATCCGAAGTGACCAAAGGCACGTCAGTGCCGAGTGGTTCCCGCTTCCATTTGTTTCGCGACCAGGTTGAGATGAAGATAAGCACCGACAGCACGAAAGCGGACTTTCTCATTCTTATCGTCAAACAGCGGGATCAAGGCGTCTAGCAGATCAGTCTGTGCGGTGTGGGCGATCATCTGCGCAGCCACGGCTCGCACCGACCAGTCATCATCTTTTAAAGACCTGCGAAGCAACTTTTCCGAGGTGCGCGTTTTCTTACGGCATAAGATAAGCAGCACACTGGCGCGATCCGAAATTGCGGGATCTCGCAGCAGGCTACTGATGGCGGAAAAGCCCTCGCCCGCGCCCGGCACCGGCACATAGCCCACACCTCGACTCACAATAAACACGACCGCCGAAGGCGTTGAATGAAACTGGTTCTTGACGTTTCGTTCTTCCCTTTTCAAGACTCCGGAACGCGTCTTGTGGTTCCGATCGTAAACGTTGATCAGAGCTTTGGT
>Ga0070735_10000720_pt1 | contig 34240 bp, 43 predicted proteins | sample Coa_R1_FD_66443 | JGI IMG/M metagenome (GOLD analysis project Ga0070735, IMG submission 66443) | Surface soil microbial communities from Centralia Pennsylvania, which are recovering from an underground coalmine fire - Coalmine... | ecosystem: Environmental > Terrestrial > Soil > Unclassified ...
TTCTTGGTTTCAGCTTGAGTTGTAGATTCAATCTGATCACGCAGAGTGTCTTGACGTTTCTGTTCGACTTCTTTTGCACCCACCGCAGTAACCAATTGTTTCTGTTCTTCGGCGGTCAGACGACCTTGGCGAGCAATGGACAGGTCCGCTTGGGACTTCTGTACAGCGATCATACGGTCTTTGAACTGCTGGTTTGGATCTACGCTCAGGATGTTTGCATCAACAACCGTTACACCCAGCTTGGCAAATTGACGTTCCATACGAATTGGAAGGCCGTCTTTACCCAAAACCTTGTTGACTTTCACAATGGTTTTGGTATTGCCACCGTATTGGCCTTGATCAGTACCATCTTGCAGGATCGCAGTTTTGGCCGCTTCTTTGATTTCAACTTGGGTTTCGGTACGTTCTACCAGATAGCTACCATCAGCCATTTGATCATAAAACGCTTGGGCAAACGCAGAAACCGAACCGCTGTAGTAGTCATCGGCGGTCATCAGTTGTGCAGTCGATTTGATAACCGATTTCATAACTGGCATGATTGCCTGTACTACAAAGTTTTCCGGGGTGCGATAGATCCGAGCCAATTGGATGAATTGTTCACCCGATGGGATTGCAACACGAACGTTCGAATCAACCGTAGCAGTTACACCACCGAGGAATGTAGTAGGAAATGATGGAATCAAAGCAGAGCCCTGACCGTCGATATCCGTACTTGCGCCTTTTGGCAATGCTGCCATGTTCGAAACGGACTGAATCGTCATTTCACGCGGCCATGGAGTTGCAGTACCAAATCCGAGGTAGGTATACCCCAGATCGGAAACAACCTTTTCTTCGGTCGGCCATTTGGTCTGGATGTGGGTGATGTAGCCAGCTTCGTTGTAATAGAACAACTGACTGAAAAGCAGCATCACCATAACAATCCCGGCGATGACAAGCCCACCGATCCATGCAAGTTTCTTGTTCACATTAAAACCGAAAATATCGCTCACTAATCTATCCTTTGTGTTATTGTTTGGTCATTTGACCGGATTACATGTACATCATACTACGTTTTCATTTGAATCTAAACAGATTTTCTATTCGATTAATAATCCGTTTCGATGTCGCCATTTTACAGACTCAAAACAGATTGTCAATGGATTCTGTAGAAACTTTTTTCGAGGAACCCGGTGTCATCTTGATCTGGGTAGCCGTAAGGGTTGCAAATGACATTGGTATTACCAATCATATAATCATGAACGACATGAACATGACCATGGCACCAGAATTTGATGCTAGGCCGATCCATAATGAATTCACTCAAATCGCTGTGATATCCGAAGTTGATGTAATAATCGTTTGCATATTTCGGATCAAGACTTAGATGACTTGGTGGGTGATGGGTAACGACCACGCAGGGTTCCATCGAATTTCCGACTTCTTCCGCGATGTAATCCAAATCCCTCATATGCTCATACTGCCAATGACGTGGCTTGAACTTCCCATAATGATCAAATTTTTCATCATGATAATCGATTACCCGGAAATCATTCATTCCGGTGTTCAGGGCATATTCCACGATTGGGTTGCCCCGGTCCATGTTGGTCCAGAGTGTAGCCCCTACAAACCGAATTCCATCAATTACCACGGAATCCCGAATCAGGAAGTGGATGTTATCCCGACCTTCGGGATTCATCTTCTGGAAATTGAACAAATTGGTAATTGGCTTGATCACCGATCCGTAATATTCATGGTTTCCCGGAACGTACACAACCGCTTTGAAACGATTGGCGTATTCAGTCAGGAGTGGTGCAACATTCGCTGCATTTTTGAGGGTGTGGAAGTCCCCTGCGATTACCAGCACTCGCTCTTTGTCACCGTTGATATGCGGTAACGACGGCATTGCAAAGGAAGCGTACCATTCAAGGTGCGTATCCGATATAAGTCGAAATTCCATCAATTACTCCATTTCACCCTGATCACAGCGGTGCTAATTTTATTCTTTTTGTCCTTATACTCAATATGAGTTAGGACAGCTTTGTTACCAAGTCTATCTTCAAAGTCTTCTTGCCATTCACGAATTACCACAGACCCATTCTGTTTGTAGAACGGGATATGTGGAATGACTTTGATTTCTTTACCCGCCATCAAACCGTTTGGTTCACTGACATTTTTCAAGGGCCAGATCATACAGTTCGCTCGCGGCGTCAACTAACTTGTTTCGGTTATGAACATAGTGCATGTCATCACCGCAACCACTATTTCGTTCAGCAACGCTGTAATCCAAAATGAATTGGAATTTACGTTCGTTGAATTCCGAACTAGCTTGCGGGAGACTGTTACCAATTTCGTCGAACATTCTTAATTCCTCATTAGAAACAGAATGATACCACAGTTTCTATTCATATTAAACAAAAAGGGAGCCTTTCGGCTCCCTTTTATTTGCATCAATTAAGCGATGCGGATTTCACTAAACGCCCATTCGATCAGATGTTCACCATCTTCCCAGACAGTATGCAGTTGATCCACAATGGTGTGGTTAGTCTCTTGCAGTTCGATCCGATCCGAGAAGTATTTCCCACTCGAATCCTTGAACGTGGTCACACGACCTTTCTTCGACCGTTTTACGGAATCGGTATCCGGGTCTTTGTACAGGTCTTTCCAGACACCATCAACGCAAAGTGCGGATGCCTTCATGGCGAATTTGAGCCAATCACGGTCGCAGTGTTGCAGCAGGGCACCACCCATACCGAAAACGATGTTATCAGCAGAGTACATTTTCGACTGTTTGAACATATTGTCGTAAATGTGACGAATACTGGATTCGTTGATCCCGTCGCCTTGCAGAACGCGGATGCAGTCTGGAAGAGTCTTGTAGCCGTTGCTGTTCACGGTATAACCGAAACCTTTCATCAGAATGCCGATGATTTCCACAGGGATTTCAGTCGGGCAACCCGAGTCAGGGCGCAGTACAAACGTACCACCGGAATTGATGATTCGAGTTTTGATCGGATCGGTTGCACACCATTCAGCGAAGCGACGGATGCTATAGGTATCACCTACGCAGGCCACAATGCCTTTGTGTTTTTCCAGCAGTTGGATAGCCATTTCCAGAGCGTTCGAATCATCACGGGTTTCGGCGTCGGAGTTTGCACAAACAACGCTGTGTTCCGTAGCACGTACCGAGAAGGCTGGCATATCACCCTTCTTAACGCCGTAGAACGCTTTCAGTTCGATAATCGCTTGGATGGTATCAGTACCCATCCAACCGGCCATCAAGTGGGCTGCACCGCCGATACGAGCCGATTCCACACTGGACACACCACGGAACCCGAAGTCATGCAGTTTGAATTGGCTACCTACGCCGTCTTCAACCGACTGACGGAAAGCGTTTTCAACCACTTGGCGGATACTGTACGAAACAGAAGCCACTGTAATTGGATACCATGCTTGCAGGAACAGCGGTTCGAAATACGATACCAGCCATGCAAAGTCTGGGTGGGTGTTCTCGACAGTCCACAGCACGTTGCCTGTAGGAACAATCGTGCCTTCTTTCAGGCATCGGATGCGCAGTGGCAGTTTACCTTTGAACTCGGTGACAATCTGTTCCCAACCTTTACGGTTGAAGACACCCGGCCCCATGTGCAGTTCTACCAGTTCTTCTGCTTCGTCCACGTCCTGCATGGTGATGCGGGCTGAGAAGTGACGTTTCAGAATGGCTTGCAGGCCGACAAAAACGGTGTGGGTGTAACCTTCGTTGACACCACGTACAGCGTATTGATCAGATCCACGGGATTCGCCGTAGGAATACAGGTACTGAGCGCCTTGTGGGAGCATTTCCCAGTGATCGATTTTGTAGCTATCCGATTTCAGAATCAGGTTGTGTTCGTTGAAATCAAGTTTGGTGATATTGGTATTGAAAGCTGTCATTCTTTCGAACTCCTCGAAAATTGAATTAGTTTTGTTGTTTCGCAGCACGACCGATCATGGTCATGATGATGTTGTGGTGGTCTTCAAAAAACTCAGCCGCATGTTCTGGGGCCGAAATTTCAGAGATTGGAACCCAGAACGCTTTGTCCGCGTCATCAGAACCGTAAACCCGTGGCAAGCTACCGTCATGATTTGTATCAATCTTGAGGGTATGTGCAAAGGTCAGAATTCGACCACGCAAAGAGCGATTTGGTTTGTCGAACACTTTTACATCAATGATCGACTTCCGCAGTACCTTTGGTGGTACATGCAATTTTGTTTCTTCGTCCAATTCCCGAAGCATACCGTCTTCAACGGTTTCATTTGTGTTCAGGAACCCACCGGGCAGAGCAAGTTTGCCTTTACCGGGGATGTTCTTTCGACGAATCAACAGGATGTGGCTTTTGCACAGAACAACCGCGTCTGCGGTTACATCGTTGATCGGGTATTTGGCCCGACGATGTGCGGGATATGCTTTGTGAAAATTGTATTCATCACAAATTGCATAATATGCAGTCGAACCAAGGAATTCATCGAAAATATAATTCCATACGGATCTTGGCATCATCGACTTGGCATCATCGAAATCATCCTCAAACAACAGTTTGCGGATTGTAGTCGCTGCCATTTCTTCGTCACCGTGCATTTTTGCACCAGTTTCTACGAAATCCCACGTTGGGAACAGATCGAGATAGAATGAACTATCGTCCTTCTTGTGTCCAACAATTGCCACTTTCGGATTTTTAATCCCGGAAATGTAACGATTCGATAACCGCATGATTTCAGCGGCCCACAAGTCATCAGATGGGTTGTCATTGATAAGGGCTAGGCCCACACCTTTGATTCCAGCTTCGATGGTTGCAGCTTCGACCATATACGAACGGTCATCATTACTGAATGGGTTGCGTTCATCACGAGGCGCGTTAGCACCACCGAGAATTACTACAACTCGATCAGCAATCGAATCTGCCAATTGGATGTTTTCCAGATGGGCGTTATGCAATGGAGCCATCCGCCCGATAAAAACCGCTAGGTCGTACTTTTTAACTTTGGTCACGCTTGATCCCCTCAATGTGTGCCTATTGAAACAGAATGGAAAACTGCTGTCAACCATTCTGTTCTGATTATTTTAAGATTGTGCTCGGATCAACCAACCACGCAGGTAAATAGACAGAGAAGGCTTCGCAGCCACCAACCCTTTGTAGTAATCCGACAGAATCGATCTGAAGGCTGCTAGAAACGCGGCAGGGTCTGCGGCGTTCAGGTCAGTGATCGTTTCCACCCCGAAAGTGCTCCCAACGACGATATTGTTACCCAAGGTGTTCAATGCTTGCTGGGTAAATTTGAACGACCGGCTATTTCCGATGTTAACAGCGGTATCGAAAATTTTGGTAGCACAATCGTCATTGATAATTGAATCATATCCATATGGCTGCCAGAAATCTCTCAGGTAGATAGCCGTGGCTTGGTCTACGGTCAGATTTGCGATGTCCACATTCGGATACGAACGTTTTGAAATTCCGAAATTGGTTTCACCACCCGGATCAGCAGGGTTATTGACGTAGCCACCTTCGTGTGCTAGGACTACTGAAATTGCTGTTTGAAAATTTGACATAAATTTCTCCAATGTTATGTGGAGTATTTATGTCAAATCAATACATCAAAATTCGAGTTTGATCCAAACCGGTTTGATTACCGACGCAGCATAGGCGCCGATTCGTTTACCAAGAACATTCCATTCCTCGGTATCTTGTGCCCGGAAACCATTATCCTTCTCAAAATCTTCCAGCGCGTCACGGGTGACATCACCTTGCAGCCGACCGAACGACTTTTGATCGTAGGTTGATTTTGATAGAACTGCGTTAACTCGATTCTCGTTCAGATAGGAACAAACCTTATCCAACAGAGCTTGTTGATCTTCTGTCAAGGTCACTGCGGATTTGATTTTGACTTCTTTGACCTTTTCACCATACAAAGCGTTCTTCTGTTTCAGAATAACACGTTCGTTACCGATATAGAAGTCTTCATCATAACCACGGATTACAAACCCTTCAGCGTAATCAATCTGGGTCTTTTCACGGTGTTCTGTTTCAAGTTTGTATGCTTTAGGTACTTTGGTATAGAACAATGGATCGATTTTGATCAATTCTTCCAAAGTTCCGATTTTTAGGACAGGGGCAGTTCGCATACGATCATCAAATGACAACTTAGTGATAATGTTTGCATCAAACAACATGTCGTCCAAATCTGAAAATGGCACATATCGACTTACACCAGTATCAAAGGTCAGTTTCAGGTCGAATGCCATGAATTCGTTATCTGGATGGTAGTTCACACCATCTTGAACTTTCTTGGCGGACTGAGCGCCTACACCGTTATACCGACCACCGAAAATTTCACCGAACAGATTGATTTGAGTAATTCCGGGAAATTCGTTTTTAACCAACCCGAATAGCGCCTGAACTACTGGTTTGTATCGGTTGTAAAACCGAGTATGTCCGTAGAATGTTTCCAGTTCATCAATTACATCGGTACGCTTTGCAACCCGAACCCCGGATGCATCAGCAATCCATGAAAAGTTAGCACCATGAATCTTTTCCAAGGCGACCATCTGGGCATCACCAACACGCATAGCGCATTTGTCGAGAAATCCTTGACGATACGAGTTTTCAATTGAACTATATTTTACAAATTCGCTCACAATATATCCTTTATTTCTTTGGTCGATATGAATACAACTGATCGAACATTAGTGACTGTTGTAACTGGGTTAATGGTATGTTTCCATCCGCATCCCCGATAATTTTCATAATAATGTACCTGAGCTGTTCCATGGTCTTTTTTGGATAACTTCCACGGTCTGTTTTAATGGCGATGTCAACATAGCCAATATTCCCAGAATTTTTAATATACAACTTCAGGTAATCATGAATGATGTCGAATATGGTTTCTGGCGCATCTGGATAATACCTAGTAATTCTTTCCGAGGTGAACGGCGTTGCCGCCGACACCACGTCAAAAATAACAGTTAAGCTTCTCACTCATCATCGCCAAGTAAAATGTTGAACTTGACTTGATCGAGTAACAAATTGCACCCAGCGGTATCAAGATTGGTGACAAACCCACACCCATCTTTATCACCGGTGATCATCACAAAATCAAGTTTACCGGTAAGAATCTCTTGATACATTTCATCAACAGCCGCTTTCATTTCAGGGCTGATAGCTTCTTGGGGTTTGGTCTTTGAAACCAATTGGAACAATTTCTTATCAGTCATACACGCACCAGTTAAATCAAAAATTCCCCGGTGCCACTTGGTAGCACCGAAGTCCCATGCTACGCCACGTTTTTACAACTTGGTCGCGATCATCAAACACACCTTTTACGTTATAGAAAGGTGCGATATAACGATGGTACAAATCATGCTTTACAGCAGAATCTTTGATCTGAGAACCTTCTGAACGCATACACAATCCATATTCCGGTAGGTTGTTTTCACGCAACCACATCATGGTTTCTTTCCGACAAACTTCATCCCGGCCAGAAACTCCGATCAATTTATTTCCAGCAGATTCCAAACACTTCAAAATTTCGATCACATCCGAATGTGCAGCATCCAGTCCAACCTTTTTCCAGTCGAACGGACCACGAATACCTGTCATATCAGCTACTGTTCCGTCGATGTCGTACAGGAAGGCGTTTGGTTTGGTTGCATCAAATGCAGGGGCCATAATAGGAAACTGCTCCCGGTAACTGGTGTACATCTGCTGTACAACGCCTACCGGGACAACCTTAGATTGGTCTTCACGCTTTTCATTACGTTCGATCAACTCATCCAACAGCATGTAAGGTGCTACATGAACCAATTGAATTTCAGCCCCAAAACTCGACCCAAATTTGATCAAATGATCGCGGGTGGTTGGGTTGATGTTGGTATCAGATACGATTACGTTCTGGCCGTTCAGCAGAGCTTCACGGATCAGATTTTCATGGACGTGGGTAATGCGTTTTTCATCAATACCTTTAGAATACCAAGCCCCATAGAGCTTCATACGCAACAGATCACGTTCAACCTGTACAAACCCTTGCGATACAAATTTACTCGCAAGGGTGGACTTGCCGCATCCGGGGACGCCGACAGTCAAAACCATTTTAGTCACAAATATTCCTTAAACTACATAATTCATCAATGCGTTATACGCCCGTGGGTCAATTTGATCTTTTATAAGCTCGGCCCGCCTGCGAATTTCTTTGGTTTTAGCCAATTTATAAGCGTCTTCGGCCAACTCTGGCGTTTCAAATCGACCGAGATATTTAACCTTCCCTTCCGCATTAACCTGAGACTGATAATTGTTATTTCGGGGGTCATAATAAACCCCAGTTGGACAATCACCCTGATTTGCCTTTTTGTAAGTTAGCAATGAATTCAACTGAGGTGGTACGAATACGCACGTATCAGGGCCATAGACTTTATTATCGGGGGATAAAATATCTTTATCCAGAGCCCACCTATCGTTATTAAACCCGATTTGGGTCTGACACCATTCAGCGAAGTCTTGGAATTTGATAAAATCACGATGAACAGAACATCCGATATATGTTGGGCGACGTTTTTGTTGAGCGCCACCCGACTGACATCGTTTATGAATGTCAGTCCATATTTGATATTCTTTCGTGTTTTTATTATCAACCCATGCTGGGTATCGACCCTTTTCATAGATGCCGACACCCGCTATCAATTTACTCACCAAACGAACTCTCAAATTGTTTCAAGATATAATTGGAATAGTTCTTTTGAATGTACTCTTTGATTTGAGATTCCCAATCGCTGCCAATGTAAGCACTCATAGCGACATTAAATTTCCAATCAGAATATGCGGCCTTCGCAGCCAATGCATATGATTTTCGATCCAAATCTTTGTTGACATCATGGAATGATTGTACCACGGAACAGGTGGTGTTATAAACAGAACCGATGGAAATTTCGTAAGCGTTGATTTTGTCCAACACTACTTGGTCACCAACGAACAGAACCTTGAGGTCGTCAATCTGTTCCGTAAGGATCAGTTCAATCAGCGCTCTGGTATTTGATACATTGTCCTTGTTACGATGAAGTGCCAAATACCATGGACATTTCATCTTGAACATCACACCAGCGCGGGTCATAGCGACCACACCCTCAGAACCGGTCAGATTCTCGATTGCATCAACCAGTGAGCCGGTATATTCAAATTCATCAACCCAAACATCCCCCAATCCCGCCAGACCCATTTCATCAATCAATCCTTCGGCGTCATAGATAGTGCCGGTCTGGTTATCGATGATGCTCAAGCCAATCAGTGTTGGTTCTTGGTAGCCGACCACGATACGGTTCCATGGAGCACACCATTCCAGATTGACAGTAAAATCGCGGGAGGCAAGAAATCTCAGATCCGCCAACAGTGCTGGTTGGGTCTTGAGGAATTTCATTGCATCATTTGCCTGAGTCGACCCGGTAGAACCTTTAGACTTCAGTCGCAATTCGCCATTGGTATGGATATAGGTAGACATCAACGAGCCGTCTTCCTTGACCATACACATAACCAGATCATCCAAGGAAAGATCCAGAGTGAATGGATTTTCACCCAAATTGAAGAATTTCCTAGGAGGGCGGCACACCAAATCATCAAAGTTTCCTTGACGATCTACCAAAAACATGGTCCCACGGGTATCCAGCGCACCGGGATGCAGCCAATCGGAATAGCTCGCCAATCGGTAGTTGAAAATTCGATACATCTTTTCTGGATGGTCGGCTGGGAAGTCTTTGAAATAGAATGCATCACCGATAGTAACCAAATGCATCAATTGATCGTAAAGCTGATATGGGTCAGTAGACATAATGTCTCCAAATAATTAAATTTCTTGCAACCAGAAATATTGGGTATTGCCATTACCGGGTGATTTCAGCGCACTTTCAACAACAGTTTGATCCAAGGTAAACAACCTATCATCAAATTGTCGGGCAAATAAATGCACAGGATTGTTGTCTGAATCTTCGGTGAGGAAATAGTCAATAACTTCTTGATCGGGAATTGTCACCGTATCAAATACCGGAACATAATAGGATTCTCGCGAACACCACTTCACAACCCTCTGAAACGTCAATCTGTCCAGTTTTGGGGAAATGGTGACCCGATATTTCTTTCTCGGCTCATTGACAATCGGACCAAGCCGATATTGTGTATTCATGCGGCTCCTGCGAGATAGCGACCAATGTAATTGATTGAATTGATTGTTTCTTGAACAATCAAATTGATGTCCGAAATGATTTTATTCATCTTCGGAGCTTGCAGGAGTTCAGACTTTTTCAGAAAGATCACCTGTTCTTTACCATTTCGCAGATAATCTTCGATGGTAAAGAATGGTTTCTTCGACTCATAGAATTCAAATCGAAAAATCACACCATGTTTCTGGTCGGCCTTCTCATAGACCCGAATCTTATGTTTCGGAAACTCAATCCACGATACATAACCTTCTTCATCTTCACGGAATTTGGCGACCCCACTACATTCCAGAAGGTTTCGATTCTGGAGAACTCGGGTAACCAACAAAACTGCCGAATGAGTCATACATACTCCTAAAGATTCTTACTGACATAAAATGTATGGGCACCAATCTTCGCGGTCTTATTGAACGCATAGACCCACTTAGGTTTTGATGCAACCTTTGATTCATTCAGGTAGTGGGTAGCCCCATTGGTGGTGTCTTTCAACAATCCATCATAAGCAATCCACGCCACATACCCGGCCATGTATTTTGAATCGATATCAATCATGCGCCTATCTTTCAATTGACACATATAGCTGAATTGACACACCCACCCAGTTTTCTTGACATATTTCTTTTGATTCACGACCGCCGCAATGGAACTAGGGAATCCATCGGTATTGGTCCGATTCACAACAACATTGGCGACTGCTTTCATGCCATCCAAACCACCGCCGCGATCTTCAAAATAGGTCGCTTCGGCTAATTTGTAACATTCCCAGTGTTTGAAACACTTTTGGGCATAGCCTTTCATCCGGTCATCGGATGGGACTCGCACAATTGGTGTCTTACGATCATGCACAGAAGGTTTTGATACAACCTGTTGCATAGGGTCGTTTTTAACAACTGGTTCACTGACAGCATTTTGCTGTTCGGTCAATTCAATTTCGTTGAGTTGCCGCGCCTGATCCGGTACATCTGAATTGTGTAGCTGCGCGACCAACAAAACTGATAGGCAGGCTGATACTACGAACAGCCCCTGTTCAATCCGTTTGGTCATTATTTGTACTCTTATTCAAGCAAAATCGCATACGGTTCGGATGTGATTTTGTCATACAAATGCATCATCCGTTCTTCTTGGAATCGCGCCATCATTTGACGGTATCCCATGTACGTGATTGGTGCTCCGGTTAATGAAACCGGGGGATTTTCTAACTCATTGACGAATGCGACGAAAGCCATTTCGTTATTGGCGGTATCATCCAGACCAAATTTGAACATAATGCTGCGAATCACCATCAGTTCCAAAACCAACTCTTCTACTTTGTTTCGCTGGATATCACGTTTTGACAAATTCGACACGTACAACAACCCCCGGTAAAAACGGCCCAATCATTCAGGCCGTGCGATTAATACTGGAACCTTAAATCTGTTCCAAATCTTCAATGAACAACCCAGCAGGGGTCGCATTCTTCCAGTAGATCCGCTTAGCGTCAAGCGCTTTCGCCTTACCCATCTGGACCACAATCTCATCCTTGGTTAGAGAGTAGAATTCCATTCCTAATAGACTCGGAACAATATCCTTATCGAAGGTAGCAGTCAACTCCTTTGTGAGTGCCGCTTTGGTTTTCCCTTTAAAATCAAGCTCTTGGTTGAGGATCATACCGATAAATTTGATCTTTGCAACCGCTACCTTGAAATTATGTTCCGATTCGGCCAATTGTTTTGCAATCCTATCGGAATAGAATGGCAAACGGAAGTCACAAAATTCCTTGACAACCTCATGTGGACCGCCAAATTTCCGTAGCTTACGATCCTGATCCAGTACCGTAAGGTTTTCCGTGAACGACGAACGAAGCTTAAACATTTTGATCAATTCTTCATTCGATTTTGTATCAAATCCACGCTTCAAATCCACACTGAATCTAAAGCCATGGTCGCCGCAGTCCTCGTCATAGCGCAGGATCATCCCGTTCTCTTGTAACTCGTCGAGAACTCTGATATAGCCAACCCGGTCGTATTTGAACGGTACTTCACTGATGATGGCGGTGGTCTTACCTTTCAGGTCGATAATTCCTACCTGATCGAACCCACCCTTTGGATTGCGTTCGATCTTACCCTTGAATCCGTAAAAGGTTGGAATTACATCAATTGTGGTGATGTCCTTACCCTGTACATATTTCAGGCATAGATTCTTTACATCATTTAGCGCATACGGTGGGATATCGGTGGCATAGCCAGTCGCAACCCCGGATACACCGTTGACCAAAACCATAGGAATGATCGGTAGGTAATATTTCGGTGGAATGTGTTCAGGGTCATCATGGGCTGGGCAAAGATCGTTATCTTTGAACAGCTTTTGAACCATTGGATGCACCTGTGCAAACACATACCGAGGGGCCGAAGGTTCCTGAACAAGCCGGTCCCCAAAGTTACCATCCCCAAGTAGACATGGTTGGTTGTTAGACCAATCCGCAGCCATCTTTTGTGCGGTTTCCTGTGCCGCTGCATCCCCGTGGTGATAGCCATATTCAGCAATCGCCGCCAGTGATGAAACCTTTAGCCAGCGATTTGATGCATTCTTAAACGCAGAGTACATAATGAATCGCTGTGATGGTTTGAACCCATCGATCAGTGAAGGGATAGCCCGTTCACTGATCGTATAGATTGAGAAATCACGCCAAGGCCCAGCAGCAAATTGACTTAATGTAGTTTCGGTCATACGTCACCAATTAATTTCTTACGGGCGTCACCAAATTTATTGTATGCGCCATACATTGCATCAAATAGAACGGGGTCATCAATCTGTACGGTAATCATTACCGGGCTTGCCAGAATGTCTTTGTACTCAGCTTTACGCAGCGACCCAAGACCTTTGATGTATCTAATTTCATAACCCTTCAAGCCGCTAGCTGATGCATCATAATCAGACTTATCATAGAAATATTTCCGTTCATCTTTCTTGGTTGCAACATAAAGCGGGGTCCGAACTATTTTGATTCTATGTTTTTGATACAGTTCAGGCCATAGCCAGAAGAAATTCAATAACAACCCTTGAATAGAGAATCCATCAATATCTTGGTCTGTCATAATCGCAATCGTACCATAATCAGGTTCGATCACTTTTTGACCAATTTTCAACCCAAGGATATTGATTAAATCACCAAGTTCTTTGGTTTTCAGAATTTCGGCAGTAGTCATACCGGTAATATTTGGAATCTTACCTCGCAGGGGATAACCCCCGTAAATCTTCGCCAGATCCTGTGTACGGGCTGAAATGAACGGGCCAATAGCAGAGTCGCCTTCTGTGATGAATAAGGTCTTACCGCTTGCTATACGGCCTGTAGCGGGGATGTGCTTTTCAACCTTTTTAGATTGAAGCGCTTTTTCTGCTAAAGTTGCAGCCCGAGCATCCGCAGCCATCTGTTTGGCTAGCTGTGATTGGATTATTGGCATAATCAAAGCTTCATTTTTCATGATGCCTTGAGCCAATTTGTCGAACTTTATATTGGCAAACAAACCGGAGACTTCACCACGCGGGTTGGTGATTCGTTCCTTGGTTTGGCTATCGAACTTCATGTTCTTCATCCCACGGATCACAGATACCACTTGTAGATGGCTCTTAATCTGTCCGGGTGTCACTTCTAGTTTGTGTTTCTTTTTGATCAAATCTCGAAGAACTTCGATAATCTGACCGACCGCATAATCAATATGGGTTCCACCCTGACTGATGTTCAAACCGTTGACCAGAGACAGGCATCGGAACTCTTCATCCGTGGAATTCATGATTCCGAGAATGATGGAATCGTCATGATGAATCACGTTTTCTACCGAGAATTTATCCACCCAAGCTTTAGCTGAACCAGTTTTGATGGTATCGCCATTGAGCTTAAACGTAATGGCTGGGTAGCAGATCGATAAATTGACCAGACGGCTTTTAATCAAACCCATCATGGTTGCATCAATCATCTGAACCCCGAACCGTGGGAAATCTGGTTCGATGTAGACCTCTGTGAATTTCTTGGTCGATTTCTTGACCGAAACGTCCCGGATAGTCGCGTTGTCTTCACAGGTCACTACCAGATGATGTTTACCATCTGAAGTTGTCCCAATGAATTTGGAACTAAAGATGTTAGCCAAAGCTGACCCAACACCGTTCATACCGATAGTATCCCGGTCGGTATCCGCCCCAAAATTTGATCCAGCCTTGGTTTTACACCATGCTGCTACTGGGGTATAGATTTTCTCACCATCGAGGTCATCGACTAGGACAACAGGGATACCCCGGCCATTGTCTTTGATCCAAAAGCTTTTGGCATCGACCTTGATGTCAATAGCATTGGCGAATTCACCATTGGTTCGGATGTGTTCATCGATTGAGTTGTCAATCAGTTCGTTGATGATCTTGAATAGACCGGGAACGAATTTCGCACTCGCCCACTGATAATTCAGGAACAGGGATTGGGTTTCCTCAACCACCGATCCACAGTACATCCCCGGTCGTAGCAGGATGTGGGCCTTATCATCTAGAATCTTGAAGCTCATTAGGGATTCCTTTGAAATAGAAAGGGGATTCTATCACAGAATCCCCCTCTTCTAAACACATTACAGGTCAGAAATATCCATCTGACCCATTGCAAGCTTGACGCAGTTCTGCATTTCGATGACAGCCTTAGCGATGTCATGGCGGGCATCATGCATACGGAACCCCGGAATGGTCTTGTATTCGCGATCATCCTTGTACAAGGTGGTCGCGGTCAAATCCATCAAAGCCCCAGAGATAAACGAACGAATATCGCGAGAGTTCCAGAAGGCACCCGGCAATTTCAGATCGACCGTACCCATTGCATCATCCATAATCGGGATATCGAAATCCTGACCACGACAGAAACGATAGGTGCGCTTTTCACTGCCTTTGTTGATACCACGCTCTGCCAGATAGTCCATAATCTGTTTCGAACCTTCGCGAAGCGTCACGTCTTTGGCGGATGGCATCAGCTCTTTACGAACAACATCATCCTGTTTCTTCCACCACGCCAGAGTATCAGGGTCGATTTTACGACCGTCAGCCTTTTGGCTTGCTACACTGAATTTGATGTAAAGAGCATCGTTGACATATTCGTCAAACGTTTTCGTTTCGTTAAAGTCGAACACCAGAAACGCTGCCGAGACGATTACACATCCCGGCTTGGTGCCCAGAGTTTCGATATCGAAACCGTACAGTTTACTATCTTTACCAACTGTCAGCATTAGACCGCACCAACCATATGCAGGTCAGCTTCTTTCACGAAGATACCGTCGATCATTTTACCCTTACGGTCTTTGATCACGTTGTACGATGCCAGCAATGCGTCATCAAACGATTCGTTATCCAACAGAACATCAGCCAACGCCGCTACCAGACCAAGACCATGGCCGATACCTTCTTTTGCCAGTGGCATGTTTTTCTTGGCGATACCGGTAGCCAGCTTACTGAAACTGGTTACCATCGCACGAATATAGGTTGCATAGTCTGGTTCATCGTCGAAGAACTTCAGTTCCTGACCAAGACCCGACGCATATTCGAAACATTCTTCAACAGTAAGCCCCATCTGTGCGGCCAAAATTGTCAGAACAACCGCAGTATCACCGATACCGTCTTTTTGTTCGGCATAGTTCTGTTCTTCCATGCCAAGAGTGATTTCACCGAATTCCTCAATCAGTTTTACAAACTGAGCTTGAGGTGTCGCACCCAAAATCAAATTACGATCATGACCCCATTGGCGGATCATTTCAAATACAGGTACGGTTGCGAGGGTAATAGGATTGCTCATAATGATACTTTCTTCCACAAATTAAATTCAAGTTGAGCGGTTAATCCACCCACAATGTTTGATTCAAAATAACGCTGAATTTCGCGAGCTGTTACACCGTTCTGGATGCACAAGTTCACATCCTTCCACGGATATTTCCAATGTCGCCAGTTCACAAACCTAGCCCCACGGTCGATCAATTGTTGATATCGACGCAGAACTGATACATTTCGAGGTTCGTTATCCAATGCAAAAACCCAATCATACCCATTAGGTAGATCATTAGGGCTTGCACTACCACCTAATATGGCGGCGGTGTTGCTTAAACACATTCCATCAAATGCGCCTTCCAATAGGAATAGCGGCTGATCCTTCTTAGCCTTATCCATACCCCAGAGTTTGAGGCAATCTTTAACCTTGACGGTCAGATATTTCTTTTCATCCACATCAGGATCGAGACTTCGACCTTGAAAGCAGATCAGTTCCCGGTTTTCGTTATACGCTGGGATTACAATCCGCGCTTCTTCGGATTTGATGGTTTTATAGGTATCAGGTTCAAATTGGTTGGTTAGTTCTTTCCAGCTTTCACAGAAATACAACTTCTCCAGCCAATGTGTAGGCAATTTTCGATTTTCGATATACACCCGAGCGAAATGATCATGCGGTAAACTTGCAATCGTCGGTAAATCGTGAACCAATTCTGGGTCACCAGCATGTCTTTCAGGTTTGGCTTCTACAACAGACTTTTGACGGCTGCCGTTACCATATTCTCGAAATTTTTCCAATGCCCATTCCGAGTACAATGCAGGGTCTTGTCGTTTCAGGAAGAACCCAAAGTCAGACCCGCAGGTATCATCATTGAAACAATGAAATCTAGTCTTGTTATCGGTCCCGATAAACCATGCACGCGCTTTGTATTTGTTCTTCGACGAATCCCCGCAAATCGGACACCGAAAGTTGTATCGACCCGGAGATTTTTGTTTGAACATATCCAATCGAAGTGAAATTCGACCGATATACGCTTGGTCTATGTGATCCATCTTACCTACTCAAAGAATTGATCCAATCTTGGGTTAGCCAATTCAATTAACGTATCTCCATGGCATTTCTTCGGTTTACACCAGCAAATCAAATCCTTGCCACAGAGTTCATGAATGTCATTGATCAACCCAGATGAATACAGGTATGCACGGAACTTTTGAATTACTTCGGTGCGATTTCCATCAATTCCAATTTCATATGGATTCTGCCACTTAGAAGGCCGTCCAATATAGACAGCCCCACGCGGTAGATTAGACTGGTTCTGGTTCCAAACTTGGATTGACATATTTTTCAACGAATTTGAGATAATCACGTTCGTAGCGACCGGATCGAATACCATCAAATCCGGCAAAATCAACATGAACTTGTACAGATACCGGAGAAATCTCCTTGATTCGAACAAGTTCCAAACGTGGTTGATCTGGAACCTTCACCCACCACTGTTCACCAGCATGTGGGGTTGGTTTCACTGGAATTGACGCACCACTGGTAGAACCGGCAGTTGCGGGCTTTTGTGCAATTGCTTGACGCAGCAGCGATTCCAACCGCTCAGCTTCTTCGGATCTGGTTGGTGGAACCAAATCCGTAATTCGACCGATCTGGTAATAGTTTTCCCAATATTTTGCTAAATCAATGCCCAAAGGGCCGCCGTTATGACTCACTTGTTTGCACCGATCAGGGCAGACAGATTGAAGTGTGCAGCGGTAGCCGAGTCGATTTCTTGTTGACTGGCTTCGATGGCCTTTTTCAATGCATCAATTTCAGCATTGCTGTCGGCGATCAGGGTGGTATGGGAGCTGATGGCACCTTTCAATTCGGTGATCAGGGATTCGATACCGGAAAGGATCTTTGAAACCGGCTTGGTAGTGGTTTCATTGCTGAAAATCGAGGAAAATGAAAATGGTTTGTTGCTCATAATGTAGATTCCGATTGGTTGTCACAAGAGAATTGAACTATAACACCGTTTGGCGGGATTCTAAACAGAATCCACCAGAATTTGTTTTGAGAGGCGTTTAACCAACCCCTATACCATCGCATGGGAATTTGATTAAAACCTCTCAGACACCGTTTGCTGGGCTTACCAGACCACTTTCGCAGCTTCTGGGTTGTCCCCTTTCTTACGTCTACCCGGAACCTTCGAATCAGTAGCTATAGAAGCTGCCTGATGTCCTTGGGGCTTGCCGGTAGGTTGCTCGACTACCTCGGCGAATCCGTTATTAGGAAGCTCCGACCAGCGTTGCAAACCCTTGTCCACAGCTATGAAGAACCGGGACCACTTCGATTTGTCGCCATATCTAGATTTTACCTGCTTGAACATCTGTTGACCCTGCTGGGCCAATTCATCGGTTTCCACGATACCCAGAATAAAGTCGGCAGTGTGTACCAGACCAGCCGATTCGGCGGTATCACCCATGTCGATGTCACTTTTTTCCCACGATCCACGGGTCGTCTGGGCGGCGGACCAGATACAGGTATTAGTTTCGATTGCCATCCCACGTAATTCTTCGGCAATTGCCTTAACGTAGCCATAGGAGTTTTCACCACCATAGCCGATCCGGGCGCTTGCACAAATCCCTAGGTAGTCAATGATGATAACATTCGGAACAAAATTCTTCTTGGTTCTCAGTTCTTGCAGAAGGGTACGGAAATGCCCTACGTGCGCAGCCCCGGTTGGGAACTGTTTAAAGAACAGCTTACCTAGAGTCTTTTCCTTCAGTTTGGATATTTTTTGACCAAAATACTCTTTTGGAATTGCATCCAAATCATCCATACTGACGTTCAGTAGGTTTGCATCAATCCGTTTACCAATGGATTCTTCAGACATTTCCATCGAAATGTATAGGACGTTCAACCCTTGGTTCAAATACCCAGCCGCTAAATGACATAGACCAAGAGACTTACCGGCGTTGGACCCGGCTAGAATCAGGTTGAGGGTTTTGTATTCAGCACCACCTTTAGTGACCTTGTTCAAAATCTCAATGTCAAATGGAATTTTAGCTTCTTTGTTATGATACGACTCGTAACGAGATTCCCAGTCTTCCATGTAGTTATGGCCGACTGATGTATCAAAACATACACCAAGGGCATCACGTAGCATATCAGGAATACACCCAATATCGGCAAGCTTTTTATTTCGTTTATCAGGTGATAATTCAGCGTTGGATTTGATTTCCAATGCGCTTTTCAAGGCATTGTACAAAGCTTGCTGTTTACAGAAATTCTCAGTTTCTTCAACCATGAAATCTGTTAGAGACAAGTCCGGTCCAGCAGACTTGAGGTTATCAATTTGAGCTGATAATGTTTCATAAACACCCTCATTCAAGGATGTATCTTTCTCTAACAACAGCTTCAATACAGTAGGGTCTGGACGTTTATTATACTTGTCGCCAAACCCCCTGATATACGAAAACATACGCTGATCGGCGAAGTCGGAGAAATACTCTTTCTTCAAATGCGGGATGACTGTACGAAAATAATCTTCGTTGTAAATCAAATTTTGGAAGATACTTTCTTCGATCATACTACACCTTTATTCGCCGGTTAAATCAATTGGTTTGTTTAGTTCATCGCGTTCAACTTCCCGACGAAGAATGTCTTGGAACGCTCTATTGAGCATCAATTCGATTTCTTCAGTCGTGAACTTGCGTTCTTTGTCGATACACACCCAAGTGCATCGAAGATTTCCGGTATCATCGATACCGGCCTCTGTAACTCCGATATTCTGTCCGTTTAGATCGAACAGAATATATGGTTGTTGGACTTCAGTCATTCTTTGAATCCGACAAGAAGCTTTCAAATTCTTCCTGATGGTTGCCATCCAGCTCGGTTGCTTTCAACATATAAGTGTCTTCAACCCAATCACGGAACGACTTACGTCTCATGATTTCCATCATATAGTCGTTGGTTGCTTCCAGTTCAGCACGGCGGAATTTCTTGCCTTCGTAAAGGACTTCACCCGTATCCCTATTCAGCAATTGATAGAATCCTTTGGTTGGGCTTACAATCGACCCTTCCTCTAGACCCAGCTCAAAGATACCGGACATCGGTTGCACACCACCTGCAAACGAAACGTGGATTGGGAACTTGGATTTTTCAACCACAAATCTTGATTTCTCGATAATCAAGGTGAATTTAAACCCGGTAAGCTCTGTACCATCCTTGTCCTGAGACTTGGAAATAAACAACACTGTGTTTGAGGACAACATACCGCCTTGACCACCACCCATGATTTGTTTCGGATACATACCCTGCTCATTGTATGTGTGGTTGATCACAATACATGGAATGTTCTTTGACTGGAAATGCGGGGTGATAATACGGAACATAGATTTCAGTTGTTTTGCACGGGTCATATCAGCGGCGCTGTTTTCACTCAATGCATCATCAACTTCTTTTTTCGAAGCCAAGTTACCGATAGAATCTACCAAGAACACAACCTTTTCACCACGCTTGATATTCTCAAGCAATTGGGCGAATTCAAATTTCAATTGTTCAATGTTGTAAATCGGTACGTGCATAACTCGGCTCGAATCAATACCAAACGATTTCAGATATTCGTCTGTAATACCAAACTCAGAGTCTAATAGGACGCACATAGCGTCTTTGTGCTTACGCAAGTAAGCAGCAACCAACAGCAATGCAAAGTTGGTTTTAAAGTGTTTCGATTCTGCCGCAATGGACAGAATACCAGATGGCAGACCACCGGTAATTTTACCACTCAACGCTACGTTCAAAATTGGAACCGTGGTTGGTGCAAAATCTTTCTCGTTAAACAATGTCGATTCTGACAGAACCGCAACATCGTCGCGGGTTGTGGCTTTCAACAGTCTCTGCATCAAACTAGATTTTTCGCTCATACTTACTCACATAAAGAAATCTTCAAGGCAGATGGAATCTTTGTATTTCCATCCAATTGCGTCACAAATTGTTGCTAATGGTTTGACGAAAGATTTCTCAAACATCAAATTCCGATCCAAATATCGAAGTACCATATTTGGGTCCATGGCTTCCGGGATTCGCGAACCAGCAAGGTATGCAAATGTCTCTGAACCGTATTTATTCGGAGTTCTCAGACGAACCATGGCGATCTTCTCGCCTTCTTTGATCGGGTCTACGCCATCGAGCTTGTGAGCCAATCGGTTGTGAGCCAGAACACCTTTAATATGCCCCGGACATCTAAACCCCGGCAACATTCCCGGAATGGTATATTTCTGTAGGTTGTTTGCAGAGGAAACCCCGGCAATCTCCCTATAGTCAACTGTCTGATAGTGCTTCTCGACATTTGTAACCAGTTTGATCAAATCTTCCTGCTTTTCCCCAAGGATCATATCGATTGCATCTTTCAATGCGGTACGAACGTAAGCAGGGGTACTGCCACGCTGGGTTTCAATACCCATGATCTTGGTTTCAGGTTCTTTGTAACGGTAGCCTTCGTTATCCCATACCCAAAGTGCGTATCGTTTCTTTGCAATGAAGAATCCAGTGGATGCAATGACCTCACGTTTCATATACATCACAGATGAATAATGATTCATGTAGACCGCCAAATCGGCATACCACTTGTTCAACAATGGTTGTACTTTTTGTTCAGCAAACTTATCCAACATATTCACAGTATCGTGGGTGGATTTGTTCGCATAGAACTTTTGAACCAAATCATCAAAACACACATAGCAGGAGTCAGTATCAATTGCTACTACCCGGTCTTTCTTCGGACCACCAATTGCAGTGTTCAACATTTCGTTGAAATGGTTCGCAGACCATTTGATAATAACCTGACCTGTTAAGGTTACGGCCTCGGCGTTGCGAAGGTCATAGTATCTAAAGAATGCGTTACCCAATGCACCATATGCAGAGTTGATGGCGATCTTAGCCGCTTTCTGCAATAGGTCATATTTTCGAACATCATCCCAGTTACCAGCCTGCTTGGCCTCTTTCATCAAATTCTTAAATACCTTCCGTTGGTTAAACACATGCTCAACTACGGTTGGAATCACACCGCGAATATCTCGGCGATAGCGAGTACCATTTGCACAAACCGAATACTGTTCACCGTCAAGATTTACTCGTCGGTTCACATAATCATTAACATTGGCGTTGTAATATTGATCGACAATGGTTTCGGGGCTGATATTACCCTGACGAATAATCCCCGGATATAGGGATTCCAAGTCAAATGCCACAATCCATTTCCAAAACCCAACCAATGGATCTTTTACAAATGCACCTTCAAACGCGGACGGTGTACTACGGCGTTTCATCGGTACAACTTTTTTCAACTTCCGAAGATGGTTGAAAATGATCGAATCCCATTGTTTGAGCGGGGAGTAACCATCTTCAAAGGTCATCCCGGCGTCATACGTCATGTACATCATTAAATCGATCAGCAACAGTTTGTCGTTAATCCGTTTAACCAGATCCACGTCAACGATGTTGTAGTCAAGATACCCTTGAGAATTATTGAGTGCTAATTCAATAAGAGAACCTTCAAATTCCAGCTTGGTTTCACCCAATTCGATGGTTGAAATAGCACCCAACCGAAAGCTTGACCGGGGTTCAAGTACAAACTTCTTGTACAACTCAATATAATCGAGCTGTGCGATACCCAGCAATTTGATGATTTGACGCTGACCATTCTGGTTATCCTGCATGGTCTTGATTTCAGTACGACCATACGGGCTCAGGGAATCTGCTACAGACTCACCTAGAACCATAGAAATACGGCGATGCAAATACGGAATGTCAAAGCTGTTGGAATACCAACCAGTTACGATATCCGGGAAATTCTCTCTCCAGTCTTGTACAAACGCTTGGAGAAGTTCCTTTTCATTTGCAAGCTTGTGGAACCTGACCTTTTCCAACAACTCTGGTTTCAGAGTAGATTTGGTCTTAGACCAACTACGATATGAGTACACATCATATCGATCATCAATGTTATCGTACATTGTGATCGCATCAACAGGCCATTTACAAATTTCAGGATCTGGGAATCCATCAGCTTTAGCGGTTGATGGGTCATTTGGATCAGTCTGCGTCGCAGCAAAAACTTCGATGTCGATGGTTTTGATACGAACTAGTTTGGTGTCAGGCTTTTGATCGCCAAACACATCTGAAATAAATGCGAGGGTGAAGTTATCCATCCCATTCACAACACCGTTTGACACATTCTGAGTATCACGGATGTAAGCCGAGGCTTCATACATGTTATCGAAATGCATCGGCAACTGGTTCACACCGTAGATATCGGTATAGCCAGTTTGTTTGTTTGTAGGTACAAACAGGGTTGGGGAATAGTTGTACTTCTCACGAAATGGTTTGCCGTCTTCATATCCACGGACAAAAATGTGCTGACCGATACGGTCAACAGCGGTAAAAAATCTCGACACTTAAAATCCTTGCAAGCGTAAGGGCGATGCATACCCAATTATACAATAAAAAAGCCGTGTATTAAACACGGCCTTCAGTTTTATTTGCGCCGATGTTGTACTTGTAAACCTTCTTCCAACCACCTTCATTTGCTTCTGTGTAAGAGATAATCCTAAACAAGTTGCGTCTTTCGGATGTTGCGTCTTTCGGGTTGACAATTCGGCATAGTTTCCACTCTTGTAAGAGTTTGGCAATGTCGTTTCGGCGTTCTGTATCTTCGTCGCTCATCTGGGCTACTCGACCATCGAGTTCCAGCAGCTCTTTAAAGTGGACAATATAAACCTTGCCACGTTTGTTCAAAATATGACAAGACTGGTAAATTACCTTAGACTTGTTATTTGCAATACCAATTCGAGTCAGCGTTTCCCGGATTTTAGGAAAGCTATCCTCTTGGCTCAGTTCAATTTCAATCATAGTGAAATACTCCTAATCACCGAGTATTTACAGCGTTCCGCCCACCAAAGTTTGTCATCTTGGCCCGAAGGATTTGCAATTGTTCCGTACTTAGTCGCTCACACAACTCCGAGGCTTTCTGTAAAGAAACCTTGTAATAACCAGACACATCATCCAGATATTCGTGCTTTTCGTTCTTTACCCATTTTCCAAACCGCTTTGTTTTTCGCAGCCCGTGATACAGGTAGTCGTATTGCAACTTGTTGGGGAGTTTCGGGTATCGATTCAAAAATTCAACAAACGGCATTGAGTCCAGAGTTGCCGACAGGGTACGGTTCACAACAAACGGCACGTACTGTTTTTCAATCTCTGGACTTACCATGATGTATTTTTTATCATTGATCGACCCAACAAACTCAAATGGGCTGATCTTACTCACGAATGATCCTCAGTGCTTTGATCTTGCTGAAATCCGGGATATGATCCCCATTGTAAATCAACCGCCATGTACCATCCGGCAATTCATCCAAGTGAATCATCCTCTGACGGGTTTTTACAGCAGTTGCCTTAGTCAACTCCAATACAATATTGGTGCCAACTAATTCAATCGCCCGTCTCACACAAACTCCATCTGCATCATGAGCTGAACCATCAGCCAGTTCATATGAATTTCAATATCAGGAACCCGATTGTATGCTTCCTGATTGATGCCAATGATTTCAATCATCGTCGGCACACTAGTGGGTTTAACCACCGAATACAGGGTGTCGTAGATGGATCGGATAAATGTTGGATAATCACTCGCAAACTTCGGGATAATAGCTCGAATTTCGTTGAACTTCTTAGCCTTCAGATGCCCGATAAGGACTTCAACATCAGACCCAGAAGTAACCCGACCTAAAATGCCTTCGTCGATCACCCCTTTCATCGAATAAGTCTGCAATGTGACCAACATCGCCCGATTATCAGGAAACTTCCGTTTCACCAATTCAGCAACAGCCATCTTGCTATCAACTTGAATTCCTTCTTTTGCCAGAATGTCAAGGCAGCGCATAATCTGACCTTTCATCATGTTGGCCTTTTCAGACTGCGCAATGTTGAATTCGTATTGCATCATTCGACTACGGATTGGCTCAATGATCTGATTTGCATAATTGCAAGTCAGGATGAACCGGCACGATACCGAAAACTCTTCGATGATCCCACGGAACGCCTTTTGGGCCGCATCCGACAGGTTATCGGCTTCATCCAGAATGATTACCTTACAATTCGACATCATGGAAACTGTCGATGCAAATTTGGTTACATCATTTCGGAATACATCAATCCCAGATTCTTTGGATGCGTTGATGAACAATACATCCGCATCAAGTTCGTTACAAATTGCGAGGGCAACAGTCGTCTTTCCTGTTCCGGGGTTGCAGCTAGAGAGAATCATGTTTTTGATTTCTCCACCAGCTACCATCGCTTTAAAATCCGATTTCATCTGTTCGGGCAGAATGCATTCTTCCAGCGTTTGGGGACGATATTTCGTCTCCCAAAGCCAGTCTCTCGGATTAACGCTCATTATTCTGCCTTGATGAAGGTACTGGTCTTGTCAAGAGCAACGTAATATTCGATATCAGTTGCTTCAAATTTGGTGATCAGCTTGTACGACACACTGACTTTGTAATCACCACGAACCATTTTCAAGAGGTCTACAGGGACCGACAGGTCATATGTGTGGCCGCTAAGATCCGTACCCACAACCACGCTATAGGCGTTGGAGTTTGGGTTCTTAGGATCAATCGCAGTCAAGACAATTTCATCTTTTTCATTGCGAGTGATTGTCAGGGTGCTCAGACTCAGGGTCGATGCGGCCTTCATGATCTTCTCAAAGGTGTCTTTGGTAAGATCAAATCCAATATCAGCACCGGGGAATGTCACTTTCTTCGACGGGCTCACGATTACATCTTTTTCTGAGTAGCCGTAGGTACACTTCGATGTACCACCAGTGATCTTGGCGCATTCGGTGCCAAATTCGATGTTGACATTATCGAAGAGGTTGATAGTCGAAATGAAGTTGTTCAGATCGTAAATGCCGCATTCCACCGGAAAGGTTTCTGGGACGATGGCATATGCGATTACAGATTTGTGGTTGTTCATGGTGCTGATTTCATTACCGGCACGCAGGACAATCGACGGGTTGATCCCACTGAAATTCTTCAGTGTATCAAGGGTGGCTTTACAGATTTGCATTATTCGGAAACACTCTCAGCGGGTGGTGCAACTGGTTTTGGTTTGGTCAGGGCTTTGAAGTCCAATTCGGAAATTACATCAAATGCACAACTCGACATACGCATTTCGGTTGGCAGTTGGGATTTCGACTGGCGGATTGGGCCATAGCCTTTAACATGGATGGTGAATTGGTCTTTGTTCGCTTGGATCAGGGTTTCCAGATAGCGAGTTTTCACCAGTTCATCGATAGCACTGTAGATTTCGAAACGCTGCGCTTTCACCATCCCACCGACATTGGTTTTCTTATCACCGCGAAGCATGAACAACTGGTCTTCTGTCAGATGTTCTACCCAAGCTGCACGAACGGCGATATCGTGTTCGAAACATTCACTTTTGCTCATTACTAAAATCCTCACAAGAACAGTTGGTTACGGCTAGTTATGTCAGCAATCATACACCGTAACCGCCTGTTTCTAAACAGAATCGAAACCTTTATTTCGATTCTTCAATTTCCGAGAAGCGACCTACCAGTCGCACGTCTATCCTACGGTCGAAATCCATCGCATCCAGCTTTTCGTTATGGCTGATGATGAACACAGATTCCTTGATTCGATCCAGAATCTCAACCAGAGCTTCGATACCATCGGTATCCGCCGCCGAATCCATGACCTCATCCATGACCATCAGGTTCAACATCGAGCCGGTACGCTGGTGGATCAGGTCACGCCATGCGAACAGAATCGCTAGGTCGATGCGGTATTTTTGACCTTGGCTGAAGCTGTTGTAGCTAAAGCTTTCCATCCCACGGGTCTGAATGGTTTCATTAAATTCCGAATCCAATTCGAAGCTATAAGGAGCCCCAAATTCGGATAGATATTTATTGATAAAATCGTTGACAACCGGAATGAATTGGTTTATGACAACCGACTTGACACCTGTATCCTTTAGCATCGCTGTAATAACAGAATGACAATACTTATCATTAACAAGATCGTCTCGCTGCTCCCGTAGCTGATCACGCTTGGATTGCAGAGCAATCAGTGCCGTCGAATTGTCCTTGAACTCCTTACCCCGGATCTTGTCGATTTCCAATTTGATGGATTCGATTTGAGATTCGTATTGACGGATGTTAGCAGACTCTACAGCCAAGGTTTGCTTCAATTCAGCAACCTTTGATTGAATCATTTCATCACGGGTTTGTATCTTTTTATGCGATTCGTATTCGTCCCTAGTGGTTGAGATTTCGAACCCTAATTGATCCAATTCCATATCCAATGAGAAAATTTTCTTGTTTCGGAAATCTTCCTCAATGGCTTGAGTACACACCGGGCAATTTGTATTGTCGGACAGGAACGAACGCATCTTTTCAGCCGCGCCCATATGAGCGTTCTGGTTACCGATTTTCACCGATAACTGACCGATCTTAGTTCGGTGGCTACCATCACTGATCGCAGCTTCCAATTTATCAATCGAAGCTTTTGATGTAACTACCTTGATCTTAGCAGAACCAAGAGATTGATCAATTTCAGATTGACGAATCATCAATTCATCAATTCGAGCATCAGCAGTGTCTTTAGATTCGGCAGCTTGCTTTTGAAGCAATTGATTCTTCTGTTCCAACAAATCAATGTTGTGATCAGCTTGGGTGATGCTGTTCTGGATGGCTGCGATCAGTTCCTTGTTATCGGCGGTCATCTTACTGAACAGATGTAGCTCTAGAAGGTCTTCAACCACTGTACGGCGGTCGGCAGTCTTCATCTGCATGAAAGGTGTGAACCCAGCCGTACCAAGCACCACAAGCTGTTTGAAGGTCTTGTAGGACATCCCCAAAATTGATTTTTCAAGGTAGGTCTGATAATCACCAATCGCGGCATCTTCTGGGATCAGTTCATCATCCCGATAAATCTGGAATAGGTTTGGGCCGATACCACGACGAATCTCAAAATTGGTTTTGCCGATACTGAACCACAAGTTGACAACCAACCCTTTTTTATTAAAGGTGTTGACAAGCTGCGGTTTGTTGATGTCTCGATATGGTTTGCCATACAGCGCAAACGCCAGAGATTCAACCAGAATCGTCGATTTACCTGTACCGTTTTTACCGGTGATCAGGGTTTTCTTGTGCGAATTCAATTCAATCATAATCGGCTTGTTACCAACCGACATGATATTCTTGGCTTCAATCTTAGTGAATTTGATCATTTCTGTGCGTCTGCCAATAGTCCAGCCATAATGCGTTTGATTTTGTTCCGGTCTGGCTCGGTTTCTTCCAATGCATCAATATATTCGTCAACAATTTCTTCGACGGTTCGGATCGCAGATACCGTGATTTTACCTGATGCGGTAGCCTGACTAACATCAACCCGGTCAATTACAGAGATTTCATGTGCAACCGCTGCGATGGCTTCCACAATCTTTTCAAACTTTTTCACATCACCACGATTTTTGACGGTGATCTTGATGTTCATCCCGGCGTAACGTTCAAGTTTTTTTGCATCAAACGTATCAACGTCAAAATAGATCCGACTGAATTTCGGCATGTTATTTGATACAAATTCAAACGAACTATCATTTGTATCAAAAATCCAAACACCACGGTCATCATCAGCATCACCATAGGTCAATTGATATGGGGTGCCGATGTACTGGATATGCTTGTTCTTCGAAATGGTATGGAAGTGACCAGACCAGACCTGAGAGTAGTTATTCAAAAATCCAGATGATTCCCCGGACGATTGAATACCTTTGTAATACTCAAAGCCTGATAGCTCAAAGTGTCCCAAACATAGGTTGCTGGCACTTCCATTGATGAATTCCATAATTTCTTGGCGGTTATCCCGGCATATCCATGGAATCATGTCAATCGCAATACCATCAATTGTCACAGACTTCGGTTGGTTATATACCGTGAAGTTTGGATATTGTGACAGAAGTTCTTGCACCGAATTTGGGAATATGTTTTCCCGCAGGTGCATATCATGGTTGCCAACGATTACATGCCAATCCTGACCTTTGGTTTTCGGAATAAAATGTTCCCGGACCAATTCCATCGTGTCGTGTCGGATTGCTTTGCGGGAATCGAAAAAGTCCCCAGACTGGAATATATGTTTGATCTTGTGCTTCTTGATCAGCGGGAATATGAACTCATCAAATACCTTCATCTGGTATTCAGCGGTTTCTTTATCGCCGTTTCGGTGACCGAAATGCAGATCCCCTATAAAAAGTATGCGTGCCAAATTAAGTTCTACTCTTACAATTATCAAAGTGGTATCGAATCATATTCCCACCACGCCCAACAAATTTACAATGGGGGCAAATTTGCTCTTTTTTCTGAATACCTTTCATCGATGCCGACCGCTTCGCTTTGAAGTCTGGATCATCCCAACTATTAAGCATCCGATTAGATGTATTTTCCGAGTCATGATTGAGAGACATCTTCAGTTTGGCTTCTTCGGAATGGTTCCTACCGTACATCCCATTCCCCTCACCAGACTTAATCAGACTCATCGTCTCCCGGTATTCATCACTCGCCATAGTTTCACGTCTGGCATCAAGCATTTTCGATTTGTACTCTGGGTCTGCCCATCTATCAGTACAAATTTCAGACATTTTAGCTTTAAATTCTGGACAGGCCCACATATCTTTGACACGGATTGCGTGAAGCCCTTTCCGATCATCTGTCCATGTTTCTTTGTGTTTCTTGGACATTTTCGCTTTAAATTCTGGACAAGCCCACAAAGTTTTAAACGCCGCCGATGAAATCCGTTTTCTAGCTTCATAATTGCGACCGGAGTAATTTGCATACTTACCAGACCCGATCATGACAGCCATCGCGAACCACAGCTTAAAAACATCTGGGTAAATTTTGACCAGAAGCTTATGTGCCAGAAAATGCTCTTTCGCGGTAAGCATCACCAAATTACTTTGATTATCACTACCACCCATACATCTTGGGGTGATGTGATGTTGTTCACAGTAATTCGATTGACCCCTTACACGACCAAGAAGCTTTCTCGATTGGATCAATGCATCATAATGTGTTTTGTAATTCATGACTTTCTCCTAAAGGTTTCTCTATTTATAGCAGAAACCAAAGTGAAAGTCACCCTTGTTAAACTAAAAACTCACTAAGTCCTATTGGTTCGTCGGATTCTTCTTCGTCTTTGCCCTTCTGATATGAGAAAGGTTCGCCTTTGAGCTTTTCACCCATATCGCGGTAGAACGAATAATCGAATTGCATCGGGTTGCCATCTTCATCAAATTCCTCAAGGTCTGGGATAGCCTCAAGGTAGAATCTGTACTTGACCCTCAATTGTTTGTTTTCTTTCTTCAAACGATTGATGAAAGCCCGTTCACATGTCTTGGTAATATAGGCATGGACGTTTTTGTATTGGGTATCATACTTGTGCAGGTAGCGGCAGCAAATTTCAATCGCATCCCCACGCATTTCATCTTTCCATGTATAGTTTTGAAACTTCCACATCTTGGTCAAACCATCAGCAATTAACAGAATTGCATTTGCGATGAAAGGACTCATTTCAGCGGCTGGATCTATCGCACGTCTTTCCTGCCATGCAACCATTTCAGCGTAAAGGGTTTTATTACATACATATGCCATCAATGTTCTCAATTTCGGATGTCTATCACATATAGTACCACAGATTCAAGTCAATCTAAACAGAATGCAAAAAGGCCCAATTCAATCAAAATCGAATTGGGCCTTTTTATCCATAGAAAGCTATGGGCTACGCTATAATCACATTTTCGTAGTGGAACGTCTAGTAATTAACTAGAACCATTGAAGCCGTTCCCCAGCGGAATACTGGTTCTCAACCTCGAAGATGGTACGGGTGGTCGGATTCGAACCGACACGGTATTTCTACCACAACATTTTGAGTGATGCATGACTGCCAATTTCATCACACCCGCATTAATTCTGTTGAGATTTCTTAAAAATCTCGAAATTTTTATAAAACTCTTCGATGTTCATATCAAAGGTTCCAAAGGGTTCTTGGGTTTCAACCTCAAAGGTCCGAACCCGCATGTTCCCTGTTTCAATTGATAGGGTCAGCACCTGAGCCCGCAATCGATTAGAACCCACAGGGACATGTACCCATGTGCCGTCTTCTCGCTGCTGCCACTCTAAAACAGTTCGATCAAATTCAAACCAATAAGGTGATTCGACTCTACCGCTTCGATTCATCGCACCGTTCATAGCGTTACAATCTTTCCTGCTCTGATTGGTACTCGACCTTCACCAAGAACAACCATTTGATAACGGCCATCCCCGACTTCTATCAATTCTTTCCAATATGATTTCCACGGCCCTGTGATAAGCAGGGTGCGGCAGCCATCGCTTTTTGTGATTCGATGATATTCATCCCGTGGGATATAGATCAATCGACTTCTATTTCGATTGAGCTTTACAATCTTTTGATCAATTATGATTTCTTCAACATAGTTCCCTTTCAGAAGCAAACTAAAAGCTCCGAAAGAATGTGTATGAAATCTATCCTGACCACCGGATGTTTGATGGAAATGGAACAGTTTGATGCTAAAAAGCTTCTTCCATTCCAATATCGTTAGCTCGGTGACGTTTTGATCACCTAAATTAATCGATTTCCGTTTCCAAAATACCATCAATCATCCTATTATTTGGTGCCCGAAGCGGGAGTCGAACCCGCACGCCCGAAGGCGGGAGATTTTAAGTCTCCTGTGTCCTACCAATTTCACCATTCGGGCAGTATTTGGAGTCCAGTAGCAGAATCGAACTGCTTTAGGCGGATTTGCAATCCGCAACCTAACCAATCGGCCAACCGGACATATTACATCAAAATATCAAGCACACCTTTGGCCTGCCGGATATAGTTACCGCGAATCAAGGAGATTGCGGTTTGCTTCAACATCGCATCGGCACTCTTCGAAGGCTTGTTGATCTTCGCGCCAATTTTGGTCAAAATTTGATCAACTTCCTGATCTTCGCGCATGAAGCTACCACGATTGACCATTCGAACCAATGTACATTGGCCGGATACAATTCTACGGCATTTCTCAATATACGAGAACTGGGGGTAACGGTGAGTGTCGAGAAGTGCAGGATTGTATGCATTTAGATTCGCAATTGCGAAATCAACAATGTCTTTGGATTCTCGCAATCCAAGACCAGTTTGTTCTCGGCATTCCTTGATCCATTGAACTTTATTTCGTACAGTAGGATCGGATGGAAGCGAACGAATTTCAAATAACATAATCAAATACTCATTAGATTCGGTCCAAAAAGATTTCTTCTTGGTGACGATATTGGTTGTCGGTGTAGATATCAGCGAGTTCTTTTCTCAATGCAACCCGGAGAACCACATCTTTAGAGGTTCCGACAATCGCATAAGCTCCACTGGAGTTCCCACCATTCAGACGCTTACCTCGGGTAAACTGCATTTTGATACATTCCATTTCTGGATGATATCTCTCGACGATCCATTCCATCAATCCACGACTGAATGAAACCCGGTGCAATTTGTTGGTAGCTGGATTAAAGATCCCGTACACAACATCCGATGATTTGCAGTTACAACTAACTTTCTATTCTTTCATGCTATTTATTACCAATAAAATTTAGGGACTTTGATTGTATCATCTCTACATAGCATTGTCGTAGGATGCTTAATCAACGCGGCGATTCCTTGTCGGGATATCCCAATACATTGAAACCCAGCCCCAATTCGCGACGGATTTACAAAATATAAATCCACTTTATCACTATATGGAGTGAAAAACGATATTGACCGGAGTTCATCGTTAACAAGAAATCTATTACCGGATCTGGATAACAGAACTTCCACCAGATCCACAATTAGATCATCATTCATATTCAATATCTCAAAATCTCAAAATTGGTGCATCCAACGGGACTCGAACCCGTGACGAACAGCGTTTTAGAGACGCCCGCTCTGCCAACTGAGCTATGGATACATAAACAGGATGGAATTTTATCTACGCGCGTCTACCAATTCCGCCAACCCGACTCATTGTGCCGGGTGAGGGACTTGAACCCCCAATGTACGTCCTCTAAATGGAATGATTAAATTGCTGTTACCATCCTAAAACTATTTATATCAAAATTTGGTGCCATTGTGGGGAATCGAACCCGTATCCACCCTCTTAACGTACTCGCTAGCAGTACAGAAATTCGAGCGGAGCAACTATCTCCTTCAGGGGAGTCGTGCGCCTTACACTACAACGACATAAACTGGATACCGTATCGGTTCAGGCCGATAGGGATTGACCGCTGTCCTACCACTAGACGAACTGCCCTGTTCTCCATCCCATAAAGGTTAGGCAGGCGCAGTACCGGGATCGAACCGGTGTATGCGGTTTGGGCTGAGTAATGATGCTGTCAGTATCCAAAAATTGCCGGTGTCCTAGTCCATAGTAGACGACCTTTCGGGTAGGAATCGAACCTACATCCCGGCGAAACTAAATGATGCAACGACAATGCCATGTTCGAGGGGTGGTTTCACTTTCCCGATCCCATTCATGGCTTTACAGACCTCTAGGTCAGCGTGTGTGCATCAAAAACTTTTAATCCCAGCGAACCTTACATGGCTCGGATGGATTTTCTTTATCAACTTCAACAACGAAATAATATGGTTGGGCACGTAGCCGTTCAACCAGATCATCACCGATGCCTTCGATAAGGTAGAACTCACCACCTTCTGCACGGTATTTAATCCGTTTCAAAAGATCATTGAACTGAATGTTACGCAACGAATTAGCGACTGCGATTTGAGTCATGTTTACACGACTAATGAGCATATCTACCTCAAAATAAATTTGGTGTGGCTGGAGGGAATCGAACCCATCATCGCCGGTGTCACAAACCAGCATTCTAACCGTTAAACTACAACCACCATCAAGCGTTGTTGCTTTGTTTCAAGTCTCAGTTGCCGTTGACTTGAAACAAGATTACCACGTTTCCAGACCAATCTAAACAGAATCAGTCAAAAATATCTAAAATATCTCCAAGAGCCTCTAAACCGATGCCAACGTACTCCAATACATCCCAGCTACTGCTGGTGGCTTGGTAAGATTCAGGTGGCTGCATCACAGGCTTTGGCATCACAACCTCTGGAATCGGTTGGATCAAATTATCCTTTGGATCGATCATTGCTTACCCCACG
>Ga0070735_10000721_pt1 | contig 34216 bp, 30 predicted proteins | sample Coa_R1_FD_66443 | JGI IMG/M metagenome (GOLD analysis project Ga0070735, IMG submission 66443) | Surface soil microbial communities from Centralia Pennsylvania, which are recovering from an underground coalmine fire - Coalmine... | ecosystem: Environmental > Terrestrial > Soil > Unclassified ...
TCGCAAAGAACTCGGCATCGCGCCGAACGAGCACGTCGTCGGCGAGGTCACCAGCCTGGTCCCGCACGAGGGGATCGGCACCCTGCTCGAGGCGACCCGCCTGCTCAAAGACCGCGGCCTGCCGGTGCGGACGCTGATCGTCGGCGACGGGCCGGAGCGTCCCGCCCTGCAGCGTCAGGCGGCGGACCTCGGCCTGGGCCAGGCGGTCATCTTCACCGGCCGTGTGCCGGCGGCGAAAGTACGTGAATTCCACGCGCTCCTCGATGTTTTCGTCGTCCCCCGCACCCCGGACAGGGTATGCCAGCTCGTTACGCCGCTGAAACCGGTAGAAGCAATGGCCAGCGGGCTGTGCGTGGTCACCAGTGAAGTAAAGGCGCTCGCCGAAATCATCAAACCCGACGTGACGGGGGCGCTAACAATACCGGAAGATCCGGTAGCCCTAGCCGATAGTCTTGAACTCTTGATCTGCAGTCCGGATATCAGAAGGAAACTCGGCGACAACGCGCGCGAATGGGTGGCCAGGGACCGGACCTGGGCTCATAACGCGGAGCGGTACCGCGACGCGTACGCGCGGCTTAGATAGGGGTCTCCATGCCAGCACAGGACGTAGTGGTGATCGGTCTGGGCTACGTCGGCCTGCCGCTGGCCATCCAGGCGGCGCGGTCCGGGTTCCGGGTTACCGGCCTGGACACCAGCGAGAAGATCGTGGCCGGGCTGATGGCCGGGCGGTCGCACGTGGATGACGTCAGTGACGCCGAGATCGCCGAGATGCTCAGCCAGGGGTTCCGGGCGACCGCGGACGAGACCGGACTGGGGCCGCAGGACGTCGTCGTGATCTGCGTGCCGACCCCGCTGTCCGAGGCCGACGGTCCGGACCTGTCCGCCGTCCGCGCCGCGACCGCGACCGCGGCCCGGCTGCTCAAGCCGGGGACGCTGGTGTCGCTGGAGTCCACCACCTACCCGGGCACCACCGAGGAGGTGGTCGCCCCGCTGCTGGAGAAGGGCTCCGAGCTGACCGCGGGGATCGACTTCTCCCTCGCGTTCTCCCCGGAGCGGATCGACCCGGGCAACCCGGTCTACGGCTTCGCCAACACGCCGAAGATCGTCGGCGGCCTCACCCCGTCCTGCACGGACGCGGCCGCCGCGTTCTACGCGCAGATCTGCGACCAGGTGGTCCTGGCCAGGTCGTCCCGTGAGGCGGAGATGGCCAAGCTGCTGGAGAACACCTACCGGCACGTGAACATCGCGCTGGTCAACGAGATGGCGATCTTTTCCCGCGAACTGGACGTGGACCTGTGGGACGCGATCCGGTGCGCCGCGACCAAGCCGTTCGGGTTCCAGCCGTTCTACCCCGGTCCGGGCGTGGGCGGCCACTGCATCCCCATCGACCCGAACTACCTGTCCTACAAGGTCCGCACGCTCGGCTACCCGTTCCGGTTCGTGGAGCTGGCTCAGGAGATCAACAGCCGGATGCCCGGCTACGTCACCGACCGGGCCGCCGAACTGCTCAACCGGCACGCCAAGGCGGTCAACGGGGCCAAGGTCCTGCTGCTCGGCGTGACCTACAAGCGCGACATCGCCGACCAGCGCGAATCACCCGCCCGGCCGCTGGCCCGCAAGCTGCTGGCCCGCGGCGCCAAGGTCAGCTACCACGACCCGTACGTCCCGGCCTGGCAGATCGACGGGCAGTCCATCCCGCGCGCCGAGGACCTGCGGGCCGCGCTGGCCGACGCCGACCTGGTCATCTTGCTGCAGGCCCACCAGGCCTACGACCCGGCCCAGCTCACCCAGGCCGCCCGGCTGCTGCTGGACACCCGCGGCGTGGTCCCGGCCGCGCCGCACGTCGAGGCCCTGTGAGGTCTGGATGCGGGTAGTGGTCTGCACGGTCGTCCACCATCCGGCCGACGCGCGCATTTACCACCGCCAGATCAGGGCTCTGCTTGAGGCCGGTCACCAGGTCGTCTATATCGCGCCGGCCGAGGCAGGTTATCTAGAATCGTCTTTTCTAAATTCTTCGGCCGAACGGACCGGACCTCAGCTGCAGATAATCGCCATCCCGCGGGCCGTGGGACGGAACAGGATCGGCGCCCTGCGTGCCGCCCGGCGCGAGCTGGCCCGGCATACCGCCGGCGCGGACCTGCTGCTGGTCCACGACCCCGAGCTGCTGCTGGCTCTGCCGCCGCGGCGCATGCGGCCACCTACCGTCTGGGACGTGCACGAGGACACCGCCGCCGCGGTCGGCACCAAGGCGTGGCTGCCGCGCCCGCTGCGGCCCGTGGCCGCGGCGGCCGTCCACACCGCGGAGCGTCTCGCCGAGCGGCGCCTGCACCTGATCCTGGCCGAGCAGGGTTACGTCCCCCGGTTCAGCCGGGCGCACCCCGTGGTGCCGAACACCACCTACGTCCCGGCGAGCGTGGCCCCGCCGGGCACCGGCCACCGCGTGGTCTACCTCGGTCATCTGTCCCCCGATCGCGGGGTGGCCGAGATGATCGACCTGGCCGGCCTGCTGCGCCCGCACGGCGTCGAGGTCGAGCTGATCGGCCCGGCCGACGCGCGGGCCCGGGCCCTGATCGAGCCCGCCCAGGCCCAGGGCCTGCTCCGCTGGCCAGGCTTCGTGCCGAACGACCAGGCCATGATGATGGTGGACGGGGCGCTGGCCGGCCTGTCGCTGCTCCAGGACGAGCCGAACTTCCGGCACTCCATGCCCACCAAGGTGGTGGAGTACATGGCGCGCGGCGTGCCGGTCGTGACCACGCCGCTGCCCGCCGCGGCCGACCTGGTGAACCGTTACGAGTGCGGCTTCGTGGTACCGTTCGGCGACCCGCGCGCGGCGGCCGAGGCGGTGCTCAAGCTGGCCGGCGACGCGTCGCTGCGGGCCAAGATGGGCAGCCGCGGGCACGAGGCGGCCCTGGCCTCGCTAGGCTGGCCGGCCGACGCCCAGGCCTTCGTGGCCCAGCTTGAGCGGTGGGCCGTGACCCGTGCTTAACTCAATCGTTCGCGTTCTTCAACACCGGAGGGATCGGCGTGGTCGCAGCAATGTCACGCGCGCCGCTGGCGCGGCTGCGTGACCTGGTCGCGCGCCACCCGCACTTTTCGGTGGCGCTGGCGGTCGGCGCGCTGCTGCGGCTGATCGCGATGCTCGCGTACCCGGGCACGCTGTGGTTCGCCGGCGACTCCTACGTCTACGTAGGCGCGGCGCTGCGGCCCACGCCGGACCAGTCCAAGACCACGGGCTACTCGCTGTTCCTCCGGGCCCTGCTCCCGTTCCACAGCTTCACGCTGGTCACCGGCCTGCAGCACCTCCTGGGGCTGGGCATCGCGGTCATGGTCTACATCCTGGCCCGCCGCGCCGGGGTCTCGAAGATATGGGCCACGGCGGCGACCCTTCCGGTGCTGCTCGACGGGTTTGAGATCGAAGACGAGCACATGGTGATGGCCGAGGCGCTGTTCACCTTCCTCATCATGCTGGCCATGCTGCTGATCCTGTGGCGCAGCCGCACCTCCTGGGTCACCGCGCTGATCGCGGGCCTGCTGGTCGGCTACGCGGTGATCGTCCGCAGCGAAGGGCTGCCCCTGCTCGCCCTGTTCCCGCTCTACCTGCTCTGGCGTGGCCGGCGGACCTGGCGGGGCTGGCTGGTCGCGGTGGTGATGGCCCTCGGCTGCGCGGCGCCGGTGCTGGGCTATGCGACGTGGTTCGACCACGAGCAGGGCAGCTTCACGCTGAGCCGGGCCGACGGGTTCTTCCTGTGGGGACGGGTGTCCTCCTTCGCTCAGTGCTCGGTCATCAAGCCGCCCGCCGACGAACTGAAGATCTGCCCCTCGGGTACCCCGGCCACCCGGACGGCACCGGGTGATTTCATCTGGCACCAGCCGCAGATTCACCAAGGTCTCCCGGGCGGGCCGGTGACCCCCGCGAACGACCGGCTGCTGCGCGACTTCGCCATCCGTGCCATCGAGGCGCAGCCGCTCGGCTACGTCAAGGCAGTCGTCAAGGGCCTGGCGCTGTCGGTGGAATGGCCGCGGCACAAGTACCCGGACCCCGGCACGGTCGGCTACTACAACTTCACGCTGCACACCCAGTGGATCCCGAACACCAAGGCATGGATCGCCGGCGGCACCGCGTACCAGGACGCGATCAGCTACGGCCACACGTCCCCGAGCCGGGTGGTGCAGCCGTTCGCTTCCTTGATCATCTTGTCCCAGCGGATCCTCTACACCTACGGGCCGCTGTTCGGCCTGATCATGGTCATGGGGCTCGGCGGACTGGTCCGGATCGAGGGGCTCAGGGAACGGCGGCCGCGGCTGGCCTGGTCCCGGCGGGCGGGCAGCATGCTGCCCTGGGTCACCGGCGTGGTGCTGCTGGTGTTCCCGATCGCGACCGCGGACTTCGACTACCGGTACCTGCTCCCGGTGCTGCCGTTCGCCTGCCTCGCCGCGGGTCTGGCGTTCGCCCCGGCCCGGACCCGGCCCGCCCCGCTGGTGCCTGTCCCGCTGGCGCCCGTCCCGCCGTCACCCGGATCGGAGCGTGACGACAAAGCGCGGGGCGATGTGACCACCCAGGTTCCCGGTACGGTGAGCTGATCTTGGTTCACCAAACCGTGCCCTAAAAATCTGCGGCGCGCCCTCCTCTACGGCGCAGATCTTGTGTCAGGGTGGTGTCAGTCGAGCGAAGCTGATCGATGATGATCGAAGCTGAGGAGGGCTGACATGCGGAGACTTCGACGGGCCTGGCGGGTTCCCGCGCTGGCCGTGGTGTTCGTCAGCGCGACGCTGACGCTGGGGCTGACCTCGGTCACCAGCCCGGCCGCGCACGCCGCGAGCACGGGCGTCGCCCCGAACGCCACCGGCGAGCTGGACTGCAACGGGCTGAGCCCGATCCAGCACCCGGTCAAGTCCGCGGTCATGTGCAAGGATCCCCGGGGCACCGACCACGGCCGGTTCGAAGAGAACGGAAAATACATCGGGCACGACGAGCCGTCGATGCGCTTCGTCTCGAACCAGCCCGGATCCGGCAACGACGTGACGTTCATCGAGCGGCTGCCGCTCGAGCCCCGCGCGCTGCCGACCGTCGGCCACCCGGGCCGCGACGTGACCCACACCTTCGAGCTGACCATTGCCCCCTGGTACTCGATGACCGTCTGCGACCCGCAGTCCGCGCCGCAGAATCCCTGCACACCGGGGTCGGACGTCAACGCGCCGGCCGGCAACTACCCCGGCGCGGGCGCGGCCTTCGTGGAGCTGCAGTTCTACCCGCCCGGTTTCGCTCCGTTCACCGACAACATCAGCTGTGATGACGCGCACTGGTGCTCCGCGCTCAACATCGACAGCCTGGAGTGCTCCGGCAGCGGGTTCGCGCCGACCGGGTGCAACCAGAACTGCGTCGAGCCGGTCAACTTCGCCTTCGTCCAGACCAACGGCGTGCCCGCCGGGCCGCCCAGCCCCGAGCTGAGCGACGACACCACGTTCACGCCCAACCGGCAGACCCTGATGATGAACCCGGGCGACCTGATCAAGGTTCGCATGTTCGACGCCGCCATCCCCGGCGGCCATGCCTTGGAGACCCAGGAAACCGACCTGTCCACCGGGCAGAGCGGCTTCATGATCGCCTCGGCCGCCAACGGCTTCATGAACACCAGCATCACCGACTGCAGCGGGACGCCGTTCAACTTCCAGCCCGAGTACAACACCGCCCGGGCGCAGAACGTCATCCCCTGGGGGTTCGGGCCTTACATGATCAACAGTCAGTTCGAGATCGGCCACTTCGAGCCGTGCAGCTCGCTGGTGAACCCGGTGACCGACACCGGCGACACCTTCTACACGAACTGCGTGGGCCCGTACGACTCCAGCTCGGAGAACTCGGCGCTGGAATCGGATGACGCGCCGTGCTACCCGTTCGGCGACACCCACGGAGGCACCGCGGCGCCGAACCTGGTCACCGGCTGCGACGTGTTCAACGACGCGATCGGCGACCTGGACTACGACGGCACCCCGTACTACCCGGACTGGCCGGACTCGGTCACGCCGGACCGGTTCCCGTCGACGTTCCTGCAACTCCAGCCGACGACCGGGAGAGGCCAGCGCTACCCGCAGATCCAGTTCGTCACCGACAACAGCGCGACCCAGTTCGTCGACGGGTGCGACCCCCAGTCCGGTCAGAACTGCGTGCTCCCGGCGCCCGGACCGGGAAACTTCTACCCGTACTTCACCCAGGCCCGGGTCGGCGGGGTGTGCGTGTGGGAGTTCGGCAACGTGCGCAACGGCAACACCTTCGGCGGTGACAAGCAGTGGGGTTCGGTCGGCCCGACCACGCTCGGCGCCTTCGCCAGCGCGGTCCAGCCCAACCCGAACTGCGGCCACGCCCGGTGACCTGACGCTCAGCCTGGACCAGGCGCGGCGCCTCGCGGTGCGCAGTCAGCACCTCGCGGGCCCGTGTCCTGGCCCCGGGCTGGATGCGATGCGGCAGCTGCTGCGCGGGATCCGGGTCCTGCAGGTGGACCCGGTCAACGTCGTGGCGCGGAACCAGCTCCTGGTGCTGTGGAGCAGGCTCGGCGAGTTCGACCGGGCCGACCTGGACACCCTGCTGTGGCGGGAGCGTTGGCTGTTCGAGTACTGGGCGCACTCCGCCTCGATCGTGCTGACCGAGGATTACCCGATCCACCAGCTCATGATGCGCCAGTACCGGGAGATGCCGGAGAGCGCCACCCACCGGACATGGCTGGCCGCGAACGACGAGTTTCGCCGCTACATCCTGGACCTGCTGGCCACTTCCGGACCGCTCCCGGCTGAGGCGATCGAGGATCGTGCCGCCGTGGGCTGGGTCTCCACCGGCTGGACGAACGGCCGGAATGTGGACGTGATGCTCAACGTCTTGTGGAAGCAAGGCGACATCATGGTGGCTGGCCGGGACGGGCTGCGACGCCTGTGGGGCCCGGCCGACTTCCCGGCGACCGAGGAGTTGCCGGCCTCCGAGATCGTGACCCGCGCCGCCGAGCACTCGCTGCGCGCCCTCGGCGTGGCCCGGGCCCGCGACGTCGAGCGGCATTTCACCATGGGCCGGTACCCGGGCCTGGACCTGGAGCGCGCGAGCTGGGCCCGGCCGGTGCGGGTGGAGGGCGGCACCGAGCTGTGGTGGGTGCACCAGGACATGCTCGCCCGCCTCGACGAGGAGTGGGTACCTCGGACCACGCTGCTGTCCCCGTTCGACAACCTGATCTGCGACCGGGACCGGACCGAACGCCTCTGGGGCTTCGCCTACCGCAACGAGATGTACGTGCGCAAGGCCACCCGCCAGTTCGGCTACTACGTGCTGCCGGTACTGGCGGGGGAGCGCCTGATCGGCCGCGTCGCCGCCCGGGCCGACCGCAAGCACGGCGCGTTCGTCGTCGAGGCGATGTTCGCCGAGGAATCGTTCACCGGTTCACCCGAGCAGCCCGTGGCCGCCGCCATCACCTCGCTCGCGTCATTCGCCGGCACCCCTTCGGTAACCTACGCGGGCCCGGTCGCGCTCGGCGTATCCTGAGCGTGGGTGAGTCGGCCGGGCGGTCGCGCCGGACGCAGGTCCGGTGAGGAAGGTCCGGGCTCCACAGGGCAGGGTGGTCGGTAACGCCGACCCGGGGTGACCCGCGGGAAAGTGCCACAGAAAACAGACCGCCCCGCGTCCAGTACGCGGGGTAAGGGTGAAACGGCGGTGTAAGAGACCACCAGCGTCGCAGGCGACTGCGGCGGCTTGGTAAACCCCACCCGGAGCAAGGTCAAGAAGGGGAACCAGCGGTTCCCTGCGCGAGCGATCGAGGGCGGCCCGCCCGATGCCCGCGGGTAGACCGCACGAGGCTGTCGGCAACGGCAGTCCCAGATGGATGACCGCCGCCCCGCGCAAGCGGGCGCACAGAACCCGGCCTACAGGCCGGCTCACCCCTGTCCAGAGGTCCCGAGCGAAGCCTGGTCGGCGAGCAATTGTCAGGACCTATGGGTGGGATCCGCCGACCCAGCGGTGGTAGGCGTCCAGGTCGACGTTGCTGCCGCACACGATGGTGACGACGTGCCGGCCGGCGAAACGGTCGCGGTTTTCGAGGATGGCCGCGATGCCGAGCGCGGCCGACGGTTCGACCACGAGACCGGCGTGCTCCAGGAGCATCCGCATGCCGGCGATGATCGAGGCCTCGGAGACCAGGACGGCGTCGTCTGCGACCAGGAGGAGGTCGTCCAGGACGGCGCGGATGGGCCGCCGGCCAGCGACGCCGTCCGCGATGGTATCGGTCGGGCCGGTGGTGACGACGCGCCGCTGACGCCAGGAGAGCGTCATCGCAGGGGCGCCCAGCGGCTGGACGCAGATCACCTCGACCTCGGGCGCCAGGGTCTTCAGCACATAACCCACACCGGTGGCCAGCGCCCCGCCGCCCAGGGCGATCAGGACGGCGTCGAAGACGGTGCCGGTCAGTTCCAGGCCGATGGTCGCCGCGCCCTCGCAGGTCTCGATGTCCAGGCTATCTTCGACCAGCCGGATGCCGTCGGACCGGGCGATGGCCGCCGCCCGCTCGCGAGCCAGGTCGAAGTCGCCGTCCACTAGCTCCAGCCGGGCGCCCAGGGCGCGGATGCGATCCAGCTTGGCCGCGGGCGCGAAGCGGGATGCCACGACGGTGACCTCCAGCCCCCGGCCGCGACCGGACCAGGCCAGGGCCTGGCCGAGGTTGCCGGCGCTGGCGCACACTACGGCGCGCGAATCACTGCCGGCCAGCAGGCTCGCGACCAGCTCGGTGCCGCGGGCCTTGAAGCTGCGGACCGGGTTCGCCGTCTCCAGCTTGATGCTCACCGCGCATCCCAGGCTGGGCTCCAGCGCCTGGCAGCGGTACAGCGGTGTGTCCAGGAAAACCGGGTCGATCACCCGGCGGGCCGCCCGGATCCGGGCGATGTCAAGACGCGTCTCTGGCACGACACTCAGTCTCCAGCGGACAGCGGGACTTATACAGGTGAGGGCCCGGTACCGGGTCGCAGGAGGCGCGGATGGACTGGATCAGGCACAGGGCCTGGGAGCGTGAGTTCGACGGCTTCGCGGCCGAGGCGTGGGAGCCGCTGCTGCGCACCGGCTACCTGATGACGGGAGATGCCAAGGACGCCGAGGACCTGGTTCAGGAAACGCTGTTGAAGGTGGCGCGGCGGTGGAGCCGGGTGCGGTCCATGGACCACCCGGCCGCCTATGCCCGCCGGATCCTGATCAACCTGATACTGCATGACGCTGGCCGCCGGTCCCGGCAGCGGGCCGAGCTGTGGCCGCAGGACAGCCGGGCCGAGGCCGCCGACGACAGCGCGGCACGGGCCCTTCAAGATGTCGATGACCTGGCCGAATTCCGCTGGGCGCTGGCGCGGCTCCACCCGCGGCAATGTGCCGTCCTGGTGCTGCGCTACTGGGCCGACCTGCCCGTCGCCGAGGTTGCCGAGATTCTCGGCTGCTCGGAAGGCACGGTCACCAGCACCGCATCCCGGGCGGCAGCCCGACTGACCGAGGCCCTTGCCCACGGCTCGCCGCCAGCGACCCGAACCCACCGCTCCGCAAGCACGAAGGGGAACATCTGATGCCGACCGAAGAACTCGAGCACGAACTGCGCCGCGCGTTCACCCGGGCCGCCGCCGATTTCCGGGAACCGGAACAGGCAGGCCAGCGGCTACTCCAGCGTGACTACCGGCCCGGATACGGTCGCCGCCGGCTCGTCGCGGGTGTCACCTCCGTCACGGCCGCCGCGGCGGTGGCCCTGGGCCTGGGCTTGGCCGGGGCCTTCGGCTCGACCCCGGCGCACGGCACGGGCACGATCCAGACCACGGCCTTCACCCTCGTCGAGCACTCCAACGGCACCGCGACGCTGACCATCAACCCGAAGGTGCTCTTCGAGCCCACCGTCCTGCAGAGCGACCTGCAAGAGGACGGGATCCCGGCGATCGTCACCATGGGCAGCTTCTGCTCCTCCGATCCCGCCCCAGTCGGCTTCGATCAGGTCGTGACCTTCGACAAGTCCCCGCCGAGCATCACGATCAACCCGGCGGCGATGCCCGCCGGTACCGAGCTGAGCGTCGGCGACTTCCAGGTTGCCCAGGGCCATCTTCAGACCCTGGTCGGGCTCATCAATACGAATTCCCACGCCTGCACCAGCAGCCCGACTGCGGCGCTCACTCACGGCGGGGGCTTCATAGTGGGGTTGGCAGCGAGCCCGGCCAAAGCCGGAGCATAACCATGCAGAGCTGTATCCCAGGAACGGCTGGGGGCACCGGATGGGTGTCCCCAGCAGCGACCTGCGTTTGCCTGTTGTACACATGTCGTACATGTTCCGTTCGGCATAAAGATGAAGTCGATCATCTCTGGCGGTATTGTCATAATCTGTGGAGGATCTTGTCTTCGCTGGCGACGTCAATGCCGGTGACGTGGTCGTCCTGCCCGGGGCCAGCGCCGCGGTCCTGGTCAAGATGGTTCGCCTGGGCCGGGGCGGGTTCATCCTCACCGTGGCGCCAGTGGACGACGACCGGCCGCAGGCCGAACAGCTCGTTACCTTGACCGCCGGGGCCCGCCTGGTCAAACACGGGGGAGACCTGGCCAACTAGGATCGGCAGGGTGACGGAGATCTCGGTGTTCCGCCCTGGTGATGTCTCGTATCTGCGTATCGCCGCCCCGGACCCGGCGCGTTCGGCGGCCTTCTACAGCGCGGTGTTCGGCTGGAAGATCCGGAAGGACAGCACCGCCTTCGAGGACGGCACAGGCCACCTCATCGGCCACTTCATGGCCGACCTGCCCGTGGCCGGCGAAGCGGGGGTCATTCCCTACGTGTACGTACAGGACATCGACGTCTCCCTGGCCCGGGTCCCCGAGGCCGGCGGTGAGGTGACCACCAAGCCCTATCCCGAAGGTGACCTGTGGGTGGCGATGACCCGCGACCCGGCGGGCAACGCGATCGGCGTCTGGCAGCACGGACCCCGGTCCAGCGCGCCCTGAAGGACCTAATGAGTGATTGTGCCGAATGTCACATCGGAGTCCCAGATTGCCTGCCAGGCGATCCCTTGTGATGGGTCAGTCGCCGAGACGATGTGATTGTGGCCCTCGTAAATGGCCACGTGGTAGACGTAGCTGTTCGGGTCCGAATCCACGTGGAAGAAAACGAGGTCGCCGCCCCACGCCTTGGCCTTGCTCTCGCGATGGAAACGGAGGAACTGGGCCTCCGCGGTACGGGGGATTGACTTGCCGAAGTGGTGGTAGACGTACTGGGCGAGGCCGCTGCAGTCAAAGCCTGAGCTGGGAGAAGTGCCACCGTAGGTGTACGGAACCCGTCCGATGAACCTCTCCACGTATCCTGCTGCCCTTTGATTGAACGACACGGTGTGCGCACTTGCCGTTCCCGAGAAAAACGCCAGACCTACTGCCATCGTTCCGGCGATGGTGCCTACCTTATGTCGTACCGCCACCGTTCCATCTCTCCTTGGTTGCCAGGATGTGACCGAATGCACCGGGCTTCTCCGGCCGGTGCGAGGCGGGCCGCTTCATGGTCGCGCCGATGGCGCGACTGGCCCGCGTCACGCAGGGCAAGCGTTTTTCACGCTGTGAGATAAATGGCCCGCGCTGAAACATCATGCGGTCATGATGGCCAAGAAGTCCAGCATTTCTGGAAATTGTCCCAGCTTATGGAACACTTAACTGGGCATACGTGTCAGTCACTACCAGCTTTAACAGGGGTATCTCGGAAGAGTTTCAGGTGGATCACATTTTGTGATTTAGGCCACACCGTATCAGCAACAGATGCGCCGAAGGCAAGACTTTGCACATCATAACCGCAGGTCAGAGCATATGTCGGCGATTATTGAAGCGGACTGGAATTCTCGTCCGTGACCTGGGTCAGGCGGGTACTCGTGGTCACCAGCCAGTCCTGGTAGGCGTCGAGGTCCCAGCCCATGAGGCGGGTGATGAGCAGGTAGGTCTCGGCCGCCCCCAGGATGGTGGACGTATCGATCAGCCAGCCCAGGTCGAGCGTCGGATCGAGTAGCCCGTCCTCGGCCATCCGGGTCCAGAAGACCTCATAGGTGTACCGGGTCTGCTCGCGGCCCTGCTGCCACTGCTCCGCGATGAACGGCTCCACGGCCGCGGCCTGCTGGGCCACGGCGAACAGGGGACCGGTGCGCTCCATGATCTGCCGGGTCGCGGCCGCGCTGGCCGCCAGCCGTTCGGCCGCCGTGGGAGCGGTCAGCGCCGCCTGCATCCAGTCGCGGCCCAGCACGTCTACTGGTTCGGCGTCACCCACGATGGCCACGTCCACCACTCGCTTGAACAGCGCCGCCTTGGTGCCGAAGCGCAGGTAGACGGTTCGCGCGCCGACCTGGGCACGCTTGGCCACCGCCTCCAGTGTGGTCGTCACGTATCCGTCGGCCAGGAACAGGCCGGTGGCCGCGGCCACGATCCGCTGCTCGGTATGCGCGATCTGGGCCTGGCGGAGCGACGGCAGCGGGTTCGCGGGATTGACATCGCCGATCATACATTGCAGTATAACTGCATCGAATGCACTTCAACTGTATTGGGGGAATCGTGAACGTGTCGGACGCTCCCGCCCTGGCCGGGATCCATCACCTGAAGCTGCCGGTTACCGACCTGGACCGGTCCCGCGAGTGGTACCTCAGCCGCCTGGGCTACCAGGTACAGATGGAGTTCGTCGAGCAGGGCCGCCTGATGGGGGTCGCGCTGATGCATCCCAACGGAGGACCGCCGCTGGCCCTGCGACTGAACCCCGAACGCGCCCGCGCCGCCGCCGGATTCGACTACTTCAGCATCGGCGTGCCGGACAAGGACGCGATCGAGCGCCTCGCGGCCCGACTGAACGACCTCGGCGAGCAGCACGCCGGCGTGCACTGGGCCAGCATCGGCTGGATCTTGCCCGAGTTGCACGACCCGGACGGGCACGAGGTCCGGTTCTACACCATCCAGCACCACACAGACTTGGACCCCGGCACGGTCACGGTCGTCCACGATGCCCGCGAGAGTGCGGAGCGCCGCGAGCGCGCGGAGGCTCAGCAGTCCTAGCCTGGGATGCACTGACGGGCCGGGAAGGGAGTGTCATGCTCATGTTCGGCGTGGTGGTGCTCGGTGTTAGCGATCGGAAGCGGGCCGAGGACTTCTGGTGCGCCGCGATCGGCTACCAGGTGCACGACGGGCCATACGGCGGCTGGCCCCGGGTGCTGACCCCGCGGCCCGGCGGTACCGGCGCCGCGATCGCGTTGCAGATCAGCCAGACACCGCCCGATGACTACCCCCGACTGCACTTCGACCTGCATGTGAGGGGGTTGGACGAGCAGGCGGCCGAGGCCGAACGCCTGGTGTCGCTCGGCGCCGCCCGGGTCGACTGGGACAGCTATCCGGATGATCCCGACTTCGTGGTCCTAGCCGATCCGGACGGCAACCGGTTCTGCATCGTCGACCTGGACCACGAGTACGGCTAACCGCCCGCGGATGGCGCTTGCATCGGCTGGCCCTGGCGGTACATCTGCGGAGGCTTGTTCCCGGCCGCCTGGCCGCCGTCGATCGGGACCACGGTCCCGGTGACGAACGAGGACTGCTCGGAGCACAGCCACAGCACGACATGCGCCACTTCCTCCGGGCGGCCGACCCGCCGCATCGGCGTCGACATGGCCGCTCCCTGCTGCGCCTGCGGGCCGGCCGCCTCGAGGTGGTAGGTCAATATCGGGCCCGGGGCCACCACGTTCACCCGGACGCCCTGGTCCGCGTAATCCAGCGCCGCGACCTTGGTCAGGCCGATGATCCCCGCCTTGCCCGCCACGTACGCGGCCAGGTTGGCGGTGCCGTTCAGGCCCGCGATCGAGGCCATGTTCACGATCGCGCCTCCGCCGCCGCGCAGCATGGCCGGGATCTGGTACTTCATGCCGAGGAAGGTGCCCCGGATGTGCGTGGCGATGCCGAGGTCGAACTCGGCCGGATCGATGTCCGCAAGCGGCGCGGGCAACGGTCCCGCGGCCGCGTTGTTGAACGCGGCATCGAGCCGGCCGAACGCGGAGAGCGCCTCGTCCACCACCCGACGCGCCGAGTCTGCGTCGGTGACGTCGAGGTGGGTGGCCAGGGCCCGGCCGCCGCGTGACCGGATCCGGTCGGCGACAGCCTCAAGCGCGGCGATGTCACGGGAGCCGAGCACCACCGCCGCCCCCGCGGCGGCGAACGCCTCGGCGGTGACCGCGCCGATACCCTTGCTGGCCCCCGCAACTAGGGCCACCCGCCCGGCCATGGTCTGGTCTGCTGTTTGCTCATCCATGGCATCGAATCGTATGAGATCTAACGATTAGATGTCAAACGGTTATGGTATGCTCCGGCCATGGGACGTCCCGTACGCGAGCCGCTAGGGCTGCACCTGACCAGGGTGTCGAGAACGATCAGCCGTGCCTTCGATGACGCCCTGGCTGAGGCCGGCGGGTCGCTACCGGTCTGGCTCGTGCTCATCTCCCTGAAAGGCGGCCAGCTCGCCAGCCAGCGCGAACTCGCCGAGGCGGTCGGCGTCCAGGGCGCGACCCTCTCTCATCACCTGAACGCCATGGAGTCAGCCGGGCTGGTCACCCGGCGGCGCGATCCCCGCAACCGCCGCCTGCACCTGGTCGAGCCGACCCCTGAGGGCGACGCGCTGTTCGCCCGCCTGCGTGAGGTGGCCGTCGCCTTCGACCAGCGGCTGCGAACCGACCTCACCGAACACGACGTCGCCCAGTTCGAGTCGCTCCTGACCCGCCTGCACGACAACATCACCTAATCCCCGGTCGCACCACACCCGGCCGCCCGGGCCTCCGCTCAGTGCTCGCCGCGGCCGTATCCGCACATGACCGTGGACCGCTACTGCTGTGATAGCAACCTTTAAGGTCCACAATCATCTTTCATGCCCGAAATGTCGCGATCGGTTCGGTAGTGAGGTCGAGATGCGCCAAGCTCTGGGGAGAGCCGTCGCGGCAACGGGAAGCCAACGGCTAGGCAGCGGGAGCGGCCCGCAGGCCGGCCAGGTCGATGCCGAGCCAGTCCCGCAGGCCGGCCTGGCCGGCCTGAGTCACGGTGACGATGCGGCTGGCCTCCCGGGTGAGGATCCATCCTCGCTCCGCGAACGATGCGGTCAGGGTCGCGCCCAGGCTGCCCGCCAGGTGGTAGCGGCGCTCGCTCCAGTCCATGCACGGCCGCAGCAGCGGCCGGGTCCGGCGCTCGAGCCGGTCCACGTCGATGCCGAACCGCCCGAACTCCGCCGCGCCGCCCGCCCCCATCCGGTACGTGCCGTCCTCCTCGTCGACGAACCCCCTCGCGATCAGGGCCTCGGTCACGCACACGCCGACCGCGCCCGCTAGGTGGTCGTAGCACATGCGCGCCCAGCGCAGGCTCCGGGCCCGGGTCGCGTCGCTCAGCGACCGGACGCTCCTGGCGGGCGCGATCAGGATCAGGATCTCCAGCGCGTCGGCCACCGGCTCCGAGGCGATGGAGTAGAGCTGCTGCCGCCCGCTGCGCTGGGCGCGGACCAGCCTGCCCGCGACCAGCTTCTTGAGGTGGGCACTGGCCAGCGACCGGGAGATGCCAGCCGCCTCGGCCAGGGCCGAGCCCGATTGCGGTGTCCCGCCGAGCAAGGTGAGCAGGATCTGCGCGCGATGGCGGTCGGCGATCAGGCTGGCCACCGCGGCCAGGTCGGCGTCCGGGTCCATGACCGCACGATAGCCGATGCATAGTCAAACGGAGGTTTGACGGTTTGCCGGTTAGGGTCGATGCCATGGCCACCACTGCCACACGGGCCGCATCCGGTGACTGGGTCAAGATCGCGTTCGGGATGTTCGCGGTCGGCTGGGGAGCTAACCAGTTCTCGCCGATGCTGATCGTCTACCGTCACGAACTGCGGCTCGGCGCGGGCGTGGTGGCCGGGCTGTTCCTGGTCTACGCGCTGACCCTGATCCCGGGCCTGCTGGTCGGGGGACCGGTCTCGGACCGTTTCGGGCGGCGCCCCGCCGTCCTCCCGTTCGTGGTCCTGTCGCCGCTGGCCACGTTGCTGCTGGTCGTGGGCCCGCGATCGCTCGTAGTGCTGTCCGCCGGCCGTGCCCTGGCCGGGCTGTGTTCCGGGGTGGTCTTCGGCTCGGCGACGGCCTGGGTGCAGGAGTTGTCGCACGGCACCGGGCAGAGCGCCCGGCGGGCCGCGCTCGCGCTGACCGCGGGGTTCGGGCTCGGGCCGGTCGCCGCCGCGGTGCTGGCCCAGTGGGCACCCGACCCGCTGGTGCTGCCCTACCTCCCGCACCTGGTCATCGGGGTCGTGGCCGCGATCCTGGTCTGGCGGGCGCCGGCCGGCGTGCCTCCCGCCGCAAGCCCCCCCGCCGCACGGGAACCCGCGGCACGGGAACCTGCGGGCTGGCCGCCGGCCCCGGTACGCACCTGGCGGTTCTGGCTGACCGTGGCGCCGGCCAGCCCGATGGTGTTCGGGTCGGTGGCCCTGGCCATCGTGGTCCTGCCGGAAGACGTCACCAGCGCCCGCACGCTGTCGGCCGGGTTCGCGGGCCTGATGACCGCGCTGGCCTTCTCGGCCGGAGTCGGGGTCCAGCCGCTGGCCCGGCGGTTCGGCAACCCGCTCGCGGGCGTGGTCGCCGGGCTGTGCTGCGCGGCGGCCGGCGCGGGCGTCGGCGTCGCCGCGGTGGCCGCGACCGACCGGGTTCTCGCCGGGTTCGCGGCGGTGCTGCTCGGCCTGGCCTACGGGCTGTGCCTGGTATCCGGGCTCCGGCAGGCCGAGCAGATGGCCGGGCCGAACCAGCGCGGCGCGGTGGTCGCTTGTTACTACGCGCTGGCCTACCTGGGTTTCGCGGCGCCGTACCTGGCGGCCGGGCTGGGCGCGGCGGTCGGCCAGGCAGGCGCGTTCGGCGTGCTGGCCGGGATCGCGCTCGTGATCGCCGCCTGCACGGCCGGCTACGAGATCAGCCGGGACCGGGCCGGCCGGGTGCCTGACCCGCCGGTCCTGTGCCAGGCTGGCACGACGGGCACCAGAACGTAACCCGGTCCTGTTGTCCCTCGGAGCGGATGGGCGTCCCGCAGCGCCGGCACGGACGGCCGCGCCGCCCGTACACCCAGGTTTCCTCGCCCCGGCGCCAGTTGCCCGTGGTGACCTGGCCGATCCGGTCCTTGTTCGCCTCCAGCAGGCGGCGCGCGAGTTCGGCCATGGCGCCGAGATCCGCGACGTCGCCGGCTGGCTGCCACGGGTTGACACCCCGCAGGAACAGCACCTCGGCCTTGTACAAATTGCCGATCCCGGCCAGGTTGCGCTGGTCGAGCAGGGCTTCGCCGATCGGCCTGCCGGGTTCGGCGGACAGCCGCCGCACCGCCTCGGCGCGGTCCCAGTCCGGGCCGAGCAGGTCGGGTCCCAGATGCCCGGTGACCTGCGACTCCTCGCTGGTCCGGATCAGCTCGACGACTCCGAGCTGATAGCCGACCGCCCGCCAGGCCTCGTTGGCGAGCACCAGCCTGATCTGGTGACTATCCCGGAACGGCTCGGCCGCGGGCCGGACCCGCCAGTTGCCGTCCATCCGGAGATGGGTGTGCACGGTGAGCCCGTTCTGGGTCCGGGTCAGCAGGTGCTTGCCGCGGGCCACGGTCTCGACGACCACGTCACCGGTCAGATCGGCGGTGGCCAGCCGCGGCACCCGGAAGTCGCTTCGGGTCAGCGTCCGGCCCGCCAGCGCCTCGTGCAGGCGCCGGGCGGTGTACCAGACCACGTCTCCCTCGGGCATGCCCCTAGTGTGCGCGAGGTCAGCGGAACGGAGTTAACCGGCGGTCGTAGCCTCGGAGGTCGTAGGGCCCGCGGTGGCCATTGACCGGCGGATACGCCGGACGCGGGGCCCAGCCGCCGTCGATGGAACCGGTTACCCCGGCCGGGCCGGGACTCCAGCTCCCATTCGCCGGCCGGGGACCGTCCGCCGGGCGAGGCTGGCTGGCTGGACCGGGCTGGCCGACCGGAACGCCGTATCCGTACCTCTCGCCATACGGCGGCGTGCTCGCCGACGATGTCGGCTCACCGTACGGCTGCGATTGCGGGTACGGGTAGGCACCGGTGCCGCCGTACCCGTCGCCCGGCCGGAGCGGCTCAGCCCGAAGGTGATCCGACCGCAGCGGGTCAGACCGCAGCGGGTCAGACCGCAGCGGGTCAGACCGCAGGGGATCGGTCCGCAGGGGATCGGTCCGGTAACCGTCGGACCGGCCGCGGCCGTTCGAGCCGTGCGCGGGCCGGTCGAACTGCCGGAACGGAGGCACGCCATCGGGATACCCGCCGCTGGCCGACCGGGTGTCAGCCAGGCTGAAGGCCTGGGTCTCCGGGGCGACGCCGGAATCGTAGTGCTCACGCCCGGGGTCCGGCCGGCGCGACCGGCCGTCCACGCTGCCCTTGGCGCGCAGCGAAAACCTGGGGCTGGTCAGCGGATCCTCGTCCGGGCTGATGGCCCGCGACCGGGCCGGCGGCATGGCGGCCGACGAAGGCTGCGTCGCGACCGGGTAGGGCTGGGTGGCCAGCGGAGCGGTCGCACTCGGCGGAGTGGCGCTCTGAATGGCCGGCTGGACCGAGGTCCGGTCGTCCGGGCCGAGGCGGGGCTGCGGATGCGTGCCCGCGCCCTCGGCGCGCCTGCTGGCCTCGCGACTCCGGCTGTCAACGGGGTACAGGTCTGGCAACGGGCCCGAGTTCGGCGGCCGCCGCGGGGCCGCGGTCTCCGGCGCAGCGGCGCGCGCGGTGGTGGCCAGCGGCTTGTCCGCGGCCAGGTCGTCCCAGAACTGCTCGTCGGACACACCGCCGAACCCCTCGGCCGGCCACATCTCCTCGTCGACATCGGATCCCTTACGCCAGCCCACCCGCCGACGTGATCTGGTCGTCTTGCCCGGGTCGTCGATGTCGTCCTCATGGCGAGCCTCGGCCGCCTGGCGGGCCTCAGCCAGGTGGCGATCGCTGTGCCGGGCCCGGCGGCCGGCGACCACGGGCTCGGCATCGTCCAGGATCGGCTGCGGGCCGGTCAGGTCGATCACGGTGCTGGCCCCGGCCCGGTCGGCAGCACGCCGAGTGGAGGCGGCGGGCCGGTCGGGTCTGTCGGGTCTGACCGACCGCACGGGGCTCGCGGACCGGTCGGACCGGCCCGAGGACGGCGGGGAGGTTCTGCTTCTGCCGGCCGGCACCCGGCTGTCCGCGGCCCGGTCAGGTCCAGCCGCCCGGACCCGGGCGCCCCGGGGCCGCATGCTGAAGTAGAAGGCAGCCGCTATACCAGCCAGCCCTGCGACGGCGAGTCCCGCGACCAGGATCATGGTCTCCATCCAGAATGCCGGGCCTGGTGGGGGGTATTAGGGGCGCTTGCGAGGCACACGTGGCCAATGACGCGAGCCTTCCCTCGTTGTCGCGAGCACCCTGGAACCCGCTTGATCATCAACGATTCTGACTCACCACTGGGGACCCTGTCACAGGATTGAAAAACTTCCGCTTAAAGCTGATTACGACATGTATCAGGATGATCACGGGTTTCCCGTGACCACTATTCGTCCACGTCCGATAGTGGCGTTAGCGATGGCGGTCCACACCGCCAGCAGCGGAGCGCCATTTGGCAGCGTGAGCTGGCTGTTCAGCGCATAAACCGTGAAACGGTACGAGTGAGAATGACCGGTCGGGCACGGCGCATCGTACTTCGCGGTGCCCATGCTGTTCATCGCCTGTCGTGCCCCGGTCGGCGGCATGCCTTCCTGGATATCGGTGGTGCCGGGTTGGATGTCGAACACCAGCCAGTAAATGTACGGAGTGATGGGCGCGGAAGAATCGTCCACTACCAGAGCGAGGCTCTTGGTGTCGGCAGGCGCGCCGGACCAGTCGAGCGGCGGGCTGATCCGGCTGCCGTGGCAGGTGTACGTCCGCGGCAGGATGTCCGGGCCGAATGCCTGGCTGCTCACCGTCATGGCCCGCGGCGCGACGGGAGCACCCTGGCCGGCCTGCCCGCAGCCGGCCAGGGTCAGGGCCGCCGCCACGGCCAGGGCGGCCGAAGCGCACCGGGACGGCCGCCGTACCCCGCGGCGGCGGATCCGGTCCTGGCCTGACGTCACCCTGGCCCTCTCTGTTGGCCGACGGTTGATAGTAGAACCTGCCATGAAGCGTACGGCGAAATGACTCGTCGGATGGTCCGGCAAAATGGATGCAGAAGTCCGGGCATGGCTTACGGACAACCGGAGAGGGCGGATGCCGGACACGCTGCGGATCGGGCTGCTTGGCCCGCTTCAGGTACGAGACGGGACGGGGCACGCCGTCCACGTCGGCGGGCGTCAGCTGCGCGTGCTCCTCATCCTGCTCGCCCTGGAGGCCGGGCGTGTCGTGCCGTCGGGCGCACTGGCCGGCCGGATCTGGCCCGAGGAACCGCCGGCCAACCCCGGCAACGCGCTGCAGACGCTGGTCTCCCGGCTCCGGGCCGAACTGCGCCGGGCCAGCCTGGACCAGGTGATCGAGTCGCATCCCGCCGGATACCGGCTCGCGGTGCGGCCGGACGCGGTGGACGCGCTCGACTTCCAGGTCCTGGCCGCCCGCGGCCGGCGCGCGCTGGCCGACGGCGACCCCCGGGAGGCCTCGGCGGTGCTGCGGTCCGCGCTGGCTTCCTGGCGCGGCGAGCCGCTCGCCGACGCGGCCGGATACGACTTCGCCGACGCGGCCGCGGCCCAGCTGACCGAACTGCGCTCCAGCGTGCTGACCGACCGGATCGAGGCCGACCTGGCCCTCGGTGAGGGAGCGAGCCTGGTCGGCGAGCTCCGCGCGCTGCTGTCCGCCGACCCGCTCGCCGAACGTCCCCGCGCCCTGCTCATGCGCGCGCTCTACGCCGCGGGCCGCCAGGCCGAGGCGCTCGAGGCCTACCACCAGGCCCGCGAGCTGCTGTCCGGCCAGCTCGGCGTCGACCCCTCGGCGCAGCTCGAGCAGGTGTACCTGCGCATCCTGCGCGGGGAGGAAAAGTCTTTTGATACCGAACGGGCAGTGGCTCCCGCGACCGTCACCACCGCGCATCCCGTGGCCCCGAGCCCGCTGACCACCTTCGTCGGGCGGGACACCGAAGTGACCCAGGTCCTGAAGAACCTCGGCGCGGCGCGCCTGGTCACGCTCACCGGGCCCGGGGGAGTGGGCAAGACCCGGCTGGCCGCCGAGGTATCCGGGCGGCTGGCCGGCGGGGCCTGGTTCGTGGAGCTTGCGCCGGTGACCGATCCGGCCGACGTGGCCTTCGCGGTCCTGGACACGCTCGGCATCCGCGAGCGCGTGATCTCGCGCCGGACGGGCGATCCGGGGGCGGGTCCGCTCGACCGGCTGGCCGAGGCGCTGGCCGATCGCGACGAGGTCGTGGTCCTGGACAACTGCGAGCACGTCATCGACGCGGCCGCCGAGCTGGCGGGCCGGACCCTGGCCGCCTGCCCGCGGGTGCGGATCCTGGCCACCAGCAGGCAGCCGCTGCGAATCGACGGCGAAACGCTGTGCCCGGTCCCGCCGCTGCCGGTGCCGCCGCGGTCTCCGGCCGAGGGCTCCGAAGCCTACGCGTCGGTGCGGTTGCTGCGCGACCGGGCGGTGGCGGTCCGGCCGGACTTCGAGCTGGACGCGGGCAACGCCGGTGCCATGGCGCGGATCTGCCGGATGCTCGACGGGATGCCGCTGGCCATCGAGCTGGCCGCCGTCTGGCTGCGGACCCTGACCCCCGGCCAGCTCGCCGAACGGCTGGACGACAGGTTCGCGCTGCTCACCGGCGGCAGCCGGACCGCGCTGCCCAGGCACCGGACGCTGCGGGCCGTGGTCGACTGGAGCTGGGACCTGCTCGAGCCCGCCGAGCAGGTGCTGGCCCGCAGGCTCGCAGTATTTCCTGCCGGCGCGACATTGGCCATGGCCGAACGGATCTGCGCCGACGAACTGCTGCCGTCCGGACAGGTGCTCCCCGCGCTGTCCGGGCTGGTCGACAAGTCGATCATCGCCGCGGGCCAGAGCGCGGACCCGGACCTGGGCCCCCGGTACCGGATGCTGGAGACCGTGCGCGCGTACGGCCTGGAGCGGCTGGCCGAGGCCGGCGAGGATGACCGGATCCGGGACGCCTTCGCCGCGCACTACCTGGACCTGGCCGAGACCATCGACCCCCGGCTCCGCGGCCCCGGGCAGAGCCGCTGGCTGCGCGAGCTGGCCACCGAGCAGGACAACCTGTACGCCGCGCTGCGCTGGGCCATCAAGCGGCGGGATGCGGACACCGCGTTGCGGTTCGTGCGGGCCCTCGGCTGGTACTGGGTCCTGCGCGGGCAGCCCGGCGAGCCGGAGACCCTGGCCCGCGACGTGCTCGGGCTCCAGCGCGGGGAACGCTCCCCGCGCATGGCCGAGGCCCGCATGGTCTGCGCCATGGTCGCGGCCGGTCCGTCCTGGGAGATCCACACCGTGGAGCAGGTGCTGGAAGACGCCGTCGTCGAATTCGCCGAACTGGCCCCCGGCCAGCCGCCGTCCAACCCTCTCGCCGCTATGGCCGAGCCCATGCTGATCCTGGGCAAACGTGATCTAGAGCGAGCTCTCACCGTCTTCGACGCGTACATGGCCTCGGAGATTCCGTATCTGCGCGCCGCGGCCCCGATGATGCGCTGCTCGTTCAGCCGCATGCTCGGCCGCATCGACGGGGCCGAGGCCGACTGCCGGACGTCTCTGGCCGCGTTCCGTGCCCTGGGGGACTCGTGGGGCGTGGCATCCGCGCTGATCCAGCTGGCCGAGCTCGCCCAGGTCCGGGGCGACTACCGGACCACGGTCGCGGCCCTGCTCGACGCGGGCGAGTCCGGCCGGGACCTGGGCACGTGGGGTGACCTGTCCTACATCGACGGGATGCTCGCCGCGGTCCGGCTCCGGATGGGCGATCTGGCGCAGGCCCGGGCCGACCTGGAGCAGGCCGAGCAGGCGCAGGCCGAGCGCGGCGGGCGGCTCAACGACGCGGGGGCCTGGCTGAGCCTGGTCCGGGCGGAACTGCACTGGCAATCCGGCGATATGGCCGCGGCCAGCAGCAACTGCGAGAGGGTTCTGGCCTGGCTGGATCAGAAGGAATCACCGTGGTGGGACGGGATGCGCGCCCAGCTGGAGGCCAGGCTGGCCATGGTGGTCCTGCGGGGCGGGGACCAGGCCCGCAGCCGTGAGCTGCTCGCCGCCGCGCTGCGCACCGCTGTGGCCTGGGTGGAGCGCCCGGCGCTGGCCGCCGTCATCGACGCCATCGCCGTCATCGCCCTCCAGGCCGGCGAACCCGCGGGACCCGACGACTCGCCCGAGAGCGCTGTCCTGGCGGCCACCCTGCTCGGCGCCGCCCACACCATCCGCGGCGCCTTCGACGAGGGCAGCCTGGACGCTCCCGGCGTCCGGTCGGCCGCCCGCGCCCTGCTCGGCGAGGCCGGCTTCGACGCGGCCTACGAACGCGGCCGCGCCCTGGACCGCGACCAAGGGATCGCCGTGGCCCAGGGCGTGGTGGCCGGCCCGCCGGCGGTCTAGGTCTTGCGCCGGTAGACCCGGACCGCGAGCGGCGCGAAGACCACGAAGATCCCCAGCGCCCACAGCAGCGACCGGACCGCCGGGGTGGCCGCTGGCCCGCCGGTCAGCAACCCGCGCTCGGCTTCGGTCAGGTAGGTCATCGGGTTGACCTTGACGAACGCCTGCAGCCAGCCCGGCATGGTCGCCGTCTGCACTAGCAGGTTGCTGCCGAACACCAGCGGGAACATGACCAGGAAGCCGAACCACTGCACGCCCTGCGGGGACTTGACCAGCAGCCCGATCAGCGCGGAGAACCAGCACATGGCCAGGGCGAAGGCGAGCACGAGCAGGCAGCCCGCGGCGGCGGACAGCGGGCTGGCCGTGATCCTGAACCCGAGGATCATCCCGAAGCCCAAGGTGACCGCCACCGACGTCATGTACCGGATCATGTCGCCGAGGACCGCGCCGGCCAGCGGCGCCCAGCGGGCGATCGGCAGGCTGCGGAACCGGTCGAAGACACCGGTGCTGATGTCCTGGTTGAGCATCATGCCGGTGCCCAGGGTGGCGAACACCACGCTCAGCACCAGGATCCCCGGCAGCGAGAACTGCAGGTAGTTGTGCGTGCCGCCCGCCAGCGCGCCGCCGAAGACGTAGGTGAACAGCAGCAGGTACATGATCGGCTGCAGGAGCAGGCCGAGCAGGTCCTCCATGTTGGTCCTGATCTTCAGCACGCTGCGCCAGGTCAGGGTGAAGGCGTTCCGCAACCCGCCGCGCAGGCCGAGCCTGCGGGCCGGGGCCGGGAAGGCCGGCGCTGCGATCGCGGTCATCGGGTCTCCTCCAGTTCGCGGACTGGCGTTTCCTCGTCGTCGGAGCGGTGGCCGGTGATGGCGAAGAACACCTCGTCCAGGCTCGGCTTGCGCAGCGTGAACTCCGCGAGCTCGATGCCCCTGTCATCGAGCTCGCGGGCCACCCGCGGGAACAGCGTCTTGTCGGTGACGGGCGCCGATACCGTCCCGGCTTCGGCGTCGGTGCTGACCTCCGCCCCGGCCAGCGCTTCGAGCAGCGCGGCGATCTCGGGCAGGCGGGCCGGATCCGACGGCGCGACCAGAAGGACCTGGCCGCCCGCCCTGGTCTTCAGCTCGTCGGGCGTCCCGGTCGCGATGACCTTGCCCCGGTCGATGACCACGATGTCGTGGGCGAGGTGGTCGGCCTCGTCCAGGTACTGGGTGGTGAGCAGGACCGTGACCCCGTCCGCGACCAGCCCGCGGATCATCGCCCACACGTCGCTGCGGCTGTTCGGGTCCAGTCCGGTGGTCGGCTCGTCCAGGAACAGCACCCGGGGGCGGCCGATCAGGCTGGCCGCCAGGTCCAGCCGGCGCCGCATCCCGCCCGAGTAGGTCTTGGCTGTCCGGCCGGCGGCCTCGGCCAGCTCGAAGCGGGCCAGCAGCTCGGCGGCCCGGGTCCGCGCCTGGGCCCGCGGCAGGCCGAGCAGGCGGCCGATCATGATCAGGTTGTTGGTCCCGGACAGCCCCTCGTCCACCGACGCGTACTGGCCGGTGAGACCGATGAGCTGGCGGACCTGGTAGGCGTCGCGCTGCACGTCGTAACCGCAGACGCTGGCCCGCCCGCCGTCCGGCCGCAGCAGCGTGGCCAGCATCCGGACCGCGGTCGTCTTGCCCGCTCCGTTGGGGCCGAGGACCGCGAGCACCCGGCCTTCGCGGGCCGTGAGGTCCACCCCGGCCAGGGCGGTGGTCTTGCCGAACCGCTTGACCAGCCCGGTGGCCTCGATCGCATTCGTCGCGTCATATCGCATGCGCCCATCCTGGGCCACGCCGCTGTCAGAACGCGCACACCCGCCTGTCAGCGCCCGGATCGCGCTGACAGTGCCCTTGCAAGCAGTGCCCTTTTAGAGTGGCCGGGTTCAGTCTCGCTGGCGCGAACTGCCGAACATGATCTCGTCCCAGGACGGGACCGAGGATCGCCGGCCGCGTGCCGCTTTGCGACCCTGACGTCCGTTCTCCTCGGCCGCGGGCTCGGCCTGCGGGACCGCATCGCCCGTCGCGGCGGGCGGTTCGGCCACCATCTCCCGGGCGGGCGGGGGAGCGGCCTGATGGTTGTCGCGCACGCTCTCGGCGGCGACCAGGGGGGCGGGGGCGGGCTCCCGGGCGGCGTGCCGCGGCCAGGAGTTATGCTCCGCCGCCGGCGGCCGCGATGCCTCTCTCCTGGGCTCGGCCGTCACCGGCACCGCGGGTGCCGGCGGGGGGGGAGGTACCGGCACGGCGGGGGCGGACTCGGCGGCCGGCGGCCGCACCGGTGCCGGTACGGGCGTTGCGGCTGGCCGCTCGTGCCGGGCGTTGCCCAGCCGCGGGGCCAGGCGGGTGACCGTCGCCTCGCCGGCGGGCGGCGTGGCGGGCTGGGGCGGCTCGCCGCCGGGCAGCGACATGCGCGCCGCGTTGTCGTCGTTGGGCAGCACGTGCCTGCGGCGCGGGTCGAAGATCCATTCAGCCGTATGCAGGCGACCGCCGGAGGTGAAGGTGAGCTCGACCTTCCAGCTGCCGTCCGCGCGCTTCTTTGCGTCCCACTGCGCGTCCTCCGGATCGGCGCCGATCGCGGTAAGCCGTTCGGCGACGATCTCGCCCAGTCTCGGGCCCGGTGTCGAATCTCCGTGGCGGCGGACCGACGCGGTCTGCGCCTGGTCGGCCATGTAGGCGCGCTCGGCCAGGACCGGTCCCTCGAACCAGCGCACGCGCTCGACGGCGATGCCGGCCGCGTCCGCGATTTCATCCACCGTTTCCCCGGCCCGGATTCGTGCCTGGATCTCCTTGGGTCGCAACGGGCTCTCCACTTCGATCTCGTACTGCGCGAGCCGGGAGGTCTGGCCCAGGGCCACCGCCCTCAGCCGCTCGTCAATCGGCAGCATGAACCGGTCACTTCGCCCGGGGATGGCGAGGACCGCGTACCGGCCGTCCTCGCTCACCGCGACGAAGCGCAGCTCCTGCATCGTCGTCCCTTCCGTTCCGACCCTGACGGCCCCTCCGCGGCCCGCAAGGTCGGTCCCGCCGCCGTCCGTTGCTAGCGCTTTCCCGGCGTACTCTAGCCCAGCGGCCAGCGTGGAGACGGGCGGACTGCTCCACCTCCATGAGTCTGTCGGGTCTTATCCTCCAAGGCCAGCACCGCGCCCGGCATGTCCGGAGTTAATCCCGGTATCCAGGCCAATGAGGTTCAGGTCCACCCGGTCAGCGGGATCAGCGGGTATGCGGCGCGGCCGGCTCGGCGGCCGGCGCGGCGGGCGCGCCCGGCTGCTGGTCGGCCCGGCTCATCTTGGAGGGCCACCAGTTCCACCGGCCGAGCAGCATGACCGTGCACGGCACCAGGACAGTGCGGACGATGAACGTGTCCATCAGGATGCCCAGGGCCAGTCCGACACCCACGTCGACGATCTGGCTGCCGCCGGACTGGCGCCCCCCGACCAGCGCAAACACCGAGAACGTCCCGGCCAGCACGAGTCCGGCCGATGTCACCGTGGTGCCGGTAGCGCCCACTGCGTGGCTGACTGCCTCGCGTAGCGGTCGGTGCTGAGCCTCCTCCCGGATCCTGCTCATGACCAGGATGTTGTAGTCCTCGCCCAGGGCGAGCAGGAAGATGAACATCAGGAACGGCAAGATGAAGGTCAGGCCGCTCTCCCCGCCGAGCTTGATGAACAGCAGGGCGGCCAGCCCCAGGGCGGCGAAGAACGACAACGCGACCGACGCGATCAGGTACAGCGGCGCCACCAGCGACCGCATGACCAGGCAGAGCAGCAGGCCGATCACGATGATCGCCACCGGGACGACGTGCGCCAGGTCGCTGTCGGAGATGTGGCTGATGTCGTAGAACGCCGGTGCCTCGCCAGCGACCCCGTAGGCGCTCGCGCCCAGGCTCTTGGCCACCGTGGCGGCTTCGGTCCGGATCGAGGGCACCGCGTTCAGCGCGGCGCTGGTCGACGGGTCGCCCGCCTTCAGGCCGGTCTCGTACTGGATCGTCTTGCCGTCCGGGCTGATGTACTGCGCGGTGGCCCGGTAGACCAGGTACGTACTGACCGGGACCTTGCTGTTCGCCGGGGGCACCGCCGGGAGCGACTTGGCGCTTCCCAGCTCGGCATGCAGCGCCTGGTACTGGGCCCCGGTCAGGGTCACGCCCGCCGGGTTCAGTGGCCCGGTAACGCCGGTGAACACGCCGCTCGCGGCGAGCTGGCTGGTAGCCGCGGCCACCGGCCCGGGGTTGTCCCAGACCGGCTGGGACAGCTTGTAGACCAAGTTGGTCGGGTTGGCCGAGCTGGACGGGAAGTGCTTGGCGAGCAGGGCGGTGCCCGCCGCGGAGTCGGATCCGGTCGGCGCGTTGATCGAGCCGCCGAATCCGCCCGGCTGGTAGCTCCACACGCCGACCGCCAGGGCGCCGAAGACGAGGACGCCGATGGTCAGCGGGACGGCCGGCCTGCGCACGACCCGCGTCGCCACCCGGCCCCACAGGCCCGCCTTGCCGGTCCCGGCCTTGGTCTTGCTCGGCCAGAACGCGACCCGGCCGAACACCGCCAGCAGCGCGGGAAGCAGCGTGAGCCCGGCCAGCAGCATGGTGCCGATCCCGATGGCCAGCGGGATACCGAGCTCGGAGTAGATCTGGAAGGTGGCGACGAGCAGCGAGAGCAGCGCGGCGATGACCGTCAAGGCGGAGAACGTGATCGTCTCGCCCACCCGCATGACCGCCGCGCGCACCGCGTCCTTGGGCTCCGCCCCGTCGCGTAGGTTCTCGCGCACCCGGAACACCAGGAACAACCCGTAGTCGGTGCCGGCGCCGAGGACCAGCACGATGAGCAGCAGCTGGGCGATGACGGAGACCTTCAGGCCGGCGTGCGCCGCCTCGCCGACCAGCGGTCCGGCGATGGCCACGGCAAAGAACGCGGGTATCAGCGTGATCAGCGGCGCCAGCAGCGACCGGAAGATCAGCAGCAGCAGGATCAAGATGAAGACCACGGATACCAGTTCGACCTCGTTACCAGTATTTCCCGACTTGTTCTGCTGGTCGACGTTGATCGCGATCTGGCCGGCCAGGTTGACCTGCAGCCCACCCGGGGGTGCCGCCTGGGAAATCTGCTTGCGGATGTTGTCCACCAGAGTGGTCTGGTCCGGCTGGCTGGCCTGGTTGACGTCGGACAGCACCTGCAACTGCTCGGCCTGCTGGTCGGACGACCGGCCCAGGTCGCGCACGGAGACCACGGTCGGCACGGTGGCCAGGTCGTGCTGCAAAGTGGCCAGCCAGGCCGTGTCCGCGGTAGTGAGGGTGCCCTGGCTCACCGCCGCGACGACCTGCACCGGGACCAGGTTGGTCGCCCCGAACGGCGCGGCCAGCTCGGCGGCCTGCTCGCTGGGCGCGCTGGCCGGCAGGAAGGCACTGTTGTTGCCCTGAGTGACGCTGTTGAGCGAGGGCAGGAATTTGGGCACGGCGATGACCGCGATCACCCAAACCGCGATAACGACCCAGCGAAATTTGACGGCGAACGCGCCGATTCCCCCGAAGATGGCGTGGATGCGCACGCGGTCAGCATATTGGGCGGCACCTGTGATCCAGCTAAGAGGTCCCGCTGGGGAACGAGGCTGCTCACTTACGTGACGACACGCCGCGGAGCCCATGACGTGCGGCGGCCCCGGTCGTAAGCTTCCCTCTGGATCGACTAAGGGGTTGAGGAATATGCGCCATCTGATCGGCGTGGCCCTGGCCATCGTCATGGCCGCCGCGGTGTTCTTCGCGGCCTCCTGGGGCTACTTCAAGCTGCTCGGCGCTTCGGCCGGAGCCGGGCTGCCGGGTGGGGGCGGCACTCTCATCCACGACCACGCCGTCCTGGAAGGGCTCGGCGCGCTGCTCGCCGTCGGCTTGCTGGCGGGGCTCCTGATGGCCCTTCCGGTGATCTCGCCGCTGGCGGCCGGCCTGCCTGGCCTGGCTCTGCTCGCCTGGACCGGGCTGTACCTGTTCAACGTGCGGCGCGCGGTCCTGTACATCCCGCTGAAGTCGCAGACCTACGGCGTCGGCTTCCAGACCCTGCTCTACGACGGCGTGCTCGCCCTGGTGGGCCTGGCCATGATCATCCCGTTGTTCGTGCCGTCCCGGTGGCGGAGCCGGGCCGTGGCCGCGGCGCCCGCGCCGTTCGAGCCCGTGCCGCCGGACGCCTATCCGGAGCTGGGAGCGACCCAGACCATAGCGGGTGACGGCCTGCTGACCGACTGGGCCGAGACCAGGCCCCAGCCCCGGGTGGACCCGGGGCGCTCGCAGGCCCCCTGGGGTCCGGTGGAGCCCGGCGGTTCCGGCGGCTCGCCCGGTTAGCTGACCGGCCGCTCAGCCGCGCTGGCCCAGCCACACCGAGAGGTGGGCGGGCTCCAGGGTCCGGGTCACGACCCCGGCCAGGTCGGCCTGCACCGAATCCAGGTCTACCTCCTCCCGCAGCCGGGCCGCGAACGCGGCCACCGTGAGGTCCGCGTCGTACCGGGCGCGATTGAACCGGCGATCCACGACCCGCTGCACCCGCCTGCGCAGCGGGTTGAACGCCGCCGCCGCGGCCAGGGTCGAGGCGGCTACGGCCACCGACGAGGACACCGTCAGCACGCGGGTGGACAACAGCACCAGACCCGCGTACGCGGCTATGAGCAGTCCGGTGACCAGGGTGTAGGCGAGTGTCCGGGAGATGATCCGGTCGATCTCGTACAGCCGGTAGCGCAGGATCGCCACACCCATCGATACCGGCAGCGCGGCCAGGCCCACCCAGAAGACGTTGTCCACCCACTGCGCCAGCGCAGAAGTGGGACCCGTGCTGGCGAACCCGATCCCTATCACCACGCTGGCGATGGTGACGGCCGCGCCGCTGGCCAGCCACTTCAGCTGCTGCCGCCGTATCCCAGAGGACCGCCGCCAGCTCAGCACCTGGCGGAGGATGAAACCCACCGCCAGCGCCAGGATCAGCAGGAGCGCCGGACGCTGGACAACTGCGAACCACCCGACAGGCTTGTCGATGGCGGACAACCCGCCCTGGACGTCGACCTTGATCGGCCGGGCGGCTAGCGCGCTGGCCGTCACCACCGTCATGGCGGCGAGCAGCACGGCATACACCGCCCAGAAGGCCCGCATGGCCCTGCGTGAGACTCCCGACGGCACCCTGCCGTCGGGGAAGAGCAGGATCACCGCCACGAACAGGACCAAGCCGGGCGTCCAAAGCTGATCCAGAGCCAGTGCCGCCGGGCCGAACGGGATGCGGTGGCCGAGGCGGTAGACGTAGTAGGAGTAGTCTCCGCCGTCGTTGCTGACGAACAGGGAGACCGCGGTCAGCGTGAGCAGCCAGCCGAGCGGATTGCGCGGCTGGCGGCGGGCAACCAGCACCCCGACGGCCGCGCACGGGACGCCGATGCCCACCGCCACGATCCCGTTGCCGATCTGTCCCGAGAGCAGCGACAGGGGGAGCGTCGCCAGCAGCGACAGCACGGCCAGCGCGCCCAGCACCGTCACCCAGGTCGCGGACCGGCCGCGGCCCGCTATCCGTGGCTCCGTCACAGGGACGACGCTACCGCCACATCGTTCCGGGAACGTTACCGCGGTATCGCCTGGTCACGCGATGTGCAGCAGTTTCTTCGCCGTGGCCCAGGTGAACACCGCGTCCGCAGGAGCCGGCCCGCAGACGCCCGCGAGGATCTCGGTATCGCTTTCGCCCCAACCGGCGGCCTGCATCGCGTGGCCCGCGCCCATGGCCAGTTCGGCCTGGCCGCCGCCGCAGGAGGAACCGCCGAACGCGACGAGGATGATGTCGCGGTGGCCCCAGCACAGTGCCGATCCCGCCGTCCGGCAGCCCTCGTTGGTGCCGCCCGGCCCGTCGTCGTACATCCACCCGTAGTCCGATCCCAGCGGGTTGATCCATCCTCCCGACCAGGTGGCGCCGAGATAAGCGGTCCGGCCGCCGCCGGGCAGGACCCGGGGCACGTCCGCGATGGCCGGATCCCGGTCGGCCCGCGCGCCGCCCTGGGCGATCGTGTTCAGCGACTTGCTCAGCACCAGGGCGGGAGGCAGCCCGCGCGCGGTCCGTTCCAGGTTGACGGTGACGAACAGCTGCTCATCGGGGGTCAGCTTCTCGTAGCCGGCCAGCGAGAAGGACGTGGCGCCCAGCTTCTCCAGCGCCCGGCGCGCGTGGCTGATCGCGGTCAGCGCCACGCCGTTGCATTGCGCCCCGTCGTCCCCCTGCGTACACGCCATGAACGAGGGAGCGGGCCACAAGCTGGCCGCGGGGTTGTGCGGCGGGAGGATGCCCTGATGAGTCCGCCCGGCGCTCTCCCCCGCCCGGGCCGCCGACCCCGAAACCGAGGCCGCTCCCAGCACTAGCACACTCATACTCGGCAACACCATCAACTTCAGCACCAAGCGTTTCCCCATACCGCCCGATGCTAACCAAGCACCCCCAAATCGGACATAGCAATCACAGAACTAACAACGCGGCGCTAAGCGGCAAAACACTTCTAGCAGCACAAACTCCCCAGTGCCCCCGCTTTTTGCACCGTTCCCGCAACCATCCCGCACCGCTCCCGCAACATCCCGCACCGCTCCCGCACCGCTCCCGCAACATCCCGCACCGCTCCCGCACCATCCCGCACCGCTCCCGCAACCAGCCCGAGGGCCGCCCTGCCGCCTCCAGCCCTCCCAAGCGGAATGAAACCGCGGTTTCACTACCCCAGGAGGTGCTGAAACCGCGGTTTCACTGCGTGTTTGCTGCTAGCGGCACCGCTCAGGCGGCGTGGAACTGCTCGGCTTCGGTCGAGCCGGCCAGGGCCACGGTCTCGGCGTTGGGGGAGATCGCCGAGGTGACCAGGTCGAAGTAACCGGTGCCGGCCTCGCGCTGGTGCCGGGTGGCGGTGTAGCCGTGCTTCTCGGCCGCGAACTCCGCCTCCTGCAGCCGGACGTAGGCGGGCATGCCCTCCTCGGCGAAGCCGCTGGCCAGCTCGAACATGGAGTGGTTGAGCGCGTGGAAGCCGGCCAGCGTGATGAACTGGAACCGGTAGCCCATGGCCGCGAGTTCCTTGCTGAACTTCGCGATCGTCGCCTCGTCCAGGTGCGCGCGCCAGTTGAACGATGGCGAGCAGTTGTAGGCGAGCAGCTGGTCCGGGTATTCGCTCTTGATCGCCTCGGCGAACTCGCGGGCCACGTCGAGGTCGGGTGTCGAGGTCTCCATCCAGATGAGGTCCGAGTACGGGGCGTACGCCAGCCCGCGGGCGATGCACGGCTCGATCCCGTTCCGCACCCGGTAGAACCCCTCCGGGGTGCGCGTCCCGGTCACGAACGGCCGGTCCCGCTCGTCCACGTCCGAGGTCAGCAGCGTGGCGGCGTGCGCGTCGGTGCGCGCGACGACCAGGGTCGGCACTCCGCAGACGTCGGCAGCCAGCCGGGCCGCGTTCAGCGTCTTGACGTGCTGGCCGGTCGGGATGAGCACCTTCCCGCCCAGGTGGCCGCACTTCTTCTCCGACGCGAGCTGGTCCTCCCAGTGCACCCCGGCCGCACCCGCCGCGATCATCGACTTCATCAGCTCGTAGGCGTTCAGTACGCCGCCGAATCCGGCTTCGGCGTCCGCCACGATGGGTGCCAGCCAGTACGGCGAGGTGCGCGTGTCGCCGTCCGCCGACTCCGACCAGGTGATCTGGTCGGCGCGCAGCAGCGCGTTGTTGATCCTGCGCACCACCTGCGGCACCGAGTTGACCGGGTACAGGCTCTGGTCCGGATAGGTCTGTCCGGCCAGGTTCGCGTCCGCCGCGACCTGCCAGCCGGACAGGTAGATGGCCTTCAGGCCCGCCTTGACCTGCTGCACGGCCTGCATCCCGGTGACCGCGCCGAGGGCCGTGACCGCGTCCTCGGCCTCCAGCAGCGCGCGCAGGCGCTCGGCGCCCAGCCTGGCCAGCGTGTACTCCTCCTGCACCGTGCCACGCAGCCGGATGACGTCCTCGGCCGAATAGGTCCGGGAGGTGTCCTTCCACCGGGGGTCGGTAGACCAATCCGCGCTTAGCCTGGCCGCCTGCTGGCTGATCGTGTCCACTGTGCTGCCTTCCTGGAAATGCTTAAGTCCCCGCTCGGGGAGGGACGTCTACCTCAGCTTGTCCGGCCCGCCGGGAGTTGAGTAGGGACGAAGGCCCTGAAAATTGTAGATTCTTTCCAAAGCGACAAGTTATACTGAGCTTCACGATGAAAGATCGCCAAAATTTGGTCCAGACCGATGGTATAGACCTTGTAACCTTCGGCCAGCGACTGCGTCATCTGCGCCGGACCCGGGGCCTAACGCTCAGCGAGCTGGGGGCGCGGGTGGACCGCGCTCCGTCGGCCTTGTCCCTGATCGAGAACGGGCGCCGCGAGCCGAAGCTCTCGCTGATCGAGCAGCTGGCCGCCGCGCTGGCGGTGCCGGTATCCGACCTGCTTAGCCGGCAGCCGCCCAGCCGGCGGGCGCAGCTGGAGATCGCGCTGGCCGACGCGCAGCAGGACCCGTCCTACCGGCGGCTGGGCCTGCCGCAGCTCAAGATCGGGGCGCGGGTCCCCACCGACGTGCTCGAGCACCTGGTCGCGGTCGCGGCCGAACTGCGGGCCCAGGGGTCCAAACCCACCGCGACCCCGGAAGAAGCCCGGGCCGCCAACGCGGCGCTGCGGGACGCCATGCGCGAGCAGGACAACTACTTCGATGC